>Ga0209998_10000005_pt1 | contig 101857 bp, 96 predicted proteins | sample EndophyteCoNSPM_FD_187576 | JGI IMG/M metagenome (GOLD analysis project Ga0209998, IMG submission 187576) | Arabidopsis thaliana rhizosphere microbial communities from the Joint Genome Institute, USA, that affect carbon cycling - Endophyte Co-N... | ecosystem: Host-associated > Plants > Roots... | reverse complement strand
CAAGCGGGTGCCACGGCTGACGGCGGGGGCGCTGGAGCTGCTGGTGGGGGCGGAGTGGCCGGGCAACGTGCGGCAGCTGGAGAACTGCATCGAGCAAGCGGTGGTGCTGAGCGAGCGCGACGTGATCGACGTGGACGTGCTGCCCATCGGCGAGGCCACCGGCAAACGTGGCGGCGAACCGCAGAAGCCGGGGCTGCCCGCCGGTCTCACCCTGCGGGACCTGGAGCAGCAGTACATCCTCCAGACTCTCGGCACGGTGGGCGGCAATCGGACGCAGGCGGCGCGCCTGCTCGGGATCAGCCTCCGCTGCCTGCAGTACAAGCTCAAGGCGTATCGCCACGCGGAGACCATGGGGCGGCCCGACGGGAGCGCACCCGAGGCGTCGCGCATCGTGCCGCCGAGCGGCGGCGCGCGCCGGCACGTCTCCGTCTCCTCGATCAACGACGTGCACTCCGTGGGTGATCGTCGTCGCATGCTGATGTCCTGATCGCGCCGGCGGCCCTGCGGGGCCGCCTCGCGCTCCTTGTCCGGGACGCCGTCCCCGAGTATCCTCGGCGGTTGTGACCCCAGCGCGTCCCGATGACGGCGTGGCGTTCGCGCGCCGTCACGTGCGCCACAACGTAGTGGCGCTCGCCGCCGACTTCGGCCTCTTCCTCGTCGGGCTCTCGTTCGTCTCGCAGAGCACGGTGCTCCCCGCCTTCGCCGCGCAGCTCGGCGCGTCGAATCTCGTGATCGGCGCCATCCCGGCGCTCATGACTCTCGGCTGGAACCTGCCCTCGCTGTTCGCGGCCGGCTACACCGAGTCGCTCGCCCACAAGCTGCCGTTCGTGCTCCGCTACACGGTCTGGGAGCGCGTGCCGTTGCTCTTGCTCGCCGCGGTGGCCTTCTTCGTCGCGCCCCCCGCGCCGGCGGTCGCGCTGGGCCTGCTGCTGTCCATGCTGTTGCTGATGACCAGCGCGGGTGGCCTCCTCATGCCCGCGTGGATGGACATCGTCGGCCGCACGGTGCCCACGACCCTGCGGGGCCGCTTCTTCGCGGTCTCGAACCTGCTGGGTGGGCTGGGCGGTCTGCTCGGCAGCGTGCTGACCACGTGGATCCTCGCGCGGTTGCCCGCCACCGACGGCTACGCGATCTGCTTTTTGGTGTCGGCGCTGTTCATGGGGCTGTCGTACGTGGCCTTGTCGCTCGTGCGGGAGCCGTCCACGCATTCAGACGGGGCGGCCGCGCCGCCGCTCGGCGTCTACCTGCGCCGCGTCGGTCGCGTGCTGCAAGGGGATCGCAATCTGGCCTGGTTTCTCCTCGCCCGCGCGCTCAACTCGGTCGGGATGATGGCCACGGGCTTCTTCACGGTGCACGCTCTGCGATCCTTCGACGCCCCCGACTGGGCGGTCGGCGTGTTCACCACCGCGCTGATCGCCGGGCAGATGGCGGGCAACCTGGTGCTGGGCGTGGTGGCCGACCGCGTCGGCCATCTGGTATCGCTCACCATCGGGCTCGGGGCCCTTCTGCTCGCGAACCTGGCGGCGCTGGTCGCGCCAACGCTCGAGGTGTTCCTCGTCGTCTTCCTGCTGCAGGGCGTGCAGTCGGCCGCGATCAGCGTATCGGGGCTCAACGTGCTCCTCGAGTTCGCGCCGGGCCCGGCGGCGCGGCCCACCTACGTGGGCCTCGGGACGACCCTGCTCACCCCGGTCGCCTTTGGCGCGCCGCTGATCGCCGGGATGATGGCCGATACCTTCGGCTTCCGGGCCGTGTTCGCCACTGCGGCCGTGGGGGCCATGGTGGCGCTGGCCCTGCTGATGGCTCGCGTGCAGGAGCCGCGGCACCGGGTCTCGTGACCGGGCCCGGCTCCCGGCAGCGGGGTCCCGTGGTACTTTCGGTCATGCTCAGGACCACGCGGGAACCCCGGACTCCCCTGGATTGTTTGATGCCACGACGTGAGATGCGGCCCGTACTGTGTCGTTCGGCAGGAGTGCTCTTCCTGATGCTGGCCATGGCGTCGACATCGGCGGCCCAGAGCCAGGAGCAGATCATCCGGGGCAAGTACGTATTCGGCGCGGCGGCCGGTTGCGCGTGCCATACGGCGCCGAAGCAGCCGCTCAACGCGGGCGGACGCAAGTACGACGGACCTTTCGGCACGGTCTATTCGTCGAACATCACCCCGGACCCGAGCACCGGTATCGGCAGCTGGACGGACGATCAGATCATCACCGCCATTCGGTCCGGCCGCCGGCCGAACGGGGAGCGACTGATCCCCGTGCATCCCTACACGGTTTTCAACGGCATGGCCGAGCAGGATCTGAAGGACGTGGTGGCCTATCTTCGGTCGGTGCCCCCGGTGAACAAGCCGACGCCGGCCAAGAAGATCTCGGTGCCCATGTTCGAGAGCGTGTTCCTTCCGGCCTGGCTCGCGACCTTCGCGCCCCGCGAGACCCCTCCGCCGTCGGCGCCCACGTCCGGTATCGAGCGCGGCGAATACCTGGTCCGCGCGGTGTCCCACTGCGGTGAGTGCCACACTCCGCGGACCGTGACCATGGCCACGGACAACAGTCGATTCCTCGCCGGCAATCCGAAGGGCAAGGGGCCCGAAGGGTCCGCGGTGCCGAACATCACGCCGGACCGCGAGACGGGAATCGGGGGCTGGACCGAGGAACAGATCAGCGACTACCTCGAGACCGGCAACCGGCCGGACGGGGACGTGGCGGGTGGACTGATGCTGGAGGTGATCCAGGGCTCGTCGGCAGGTTTCAAGGACCTCACCAAGGCCGATCGCCTGGCGATCGCGAAGTACCTCAAGTCGATCCCGCCCATCAAGAACAAGATCGACTAAGGCGACCCGTACCAACCGGCCGGAGCCGCCCCGGCCCTCCACAGGAGGCGACATGAACGCACGACTCAGACTTGGAGCCAGCGCAATCGTCATCGGCGCGCTGGCCATGGGCATCGCGGCCGGCTGCGCAGGCAAGTCCATGTCGAAGGGCAGCGGGGACGTGGTGGCTGATCGGCAGCGGTTGATGAAACTGCAGGGCGCCAGCTGGATGGACATCCAGGCCAAGGCCAAGGCGGGCAACATCGAGGCGATCGCGGTGAACGCGGAGACGCTCACCATGACCGCCCACCAGATCCCGGCCCTCTTCCCCGAGGGCTCGCTCACCGACAAGTCCAGGGCCAAGCCCGAGATCTGGCAGAAGTGGTCGGAGTTCCAGGCCGCGGCCAAGAACCTCGAGACCGAGGCCGAGAGGCTGCGCGACGCCTCGCGGGCCAAGAACGCGGAGCTCACCCAGTCCATCGTCAAGGATTTCGTACGGAACGCCTGCGACACGTGCCACACGCCATTCCGCCAGCCTCCTCGGCGGTAGCCGCGCTGCTAACGCGTTCCTTCTGCATCTGACGTGTGGGGCGGCGTCGTCCTGCCCAGGGCGCCCGGCCCGGTTGCTCGTCTGCCGCCGAGCTCCTCGTAGGGCAACTGGCCGGGGCGAGCGGGCCTGGTTTAGCGAGCGGCGACGAGCAGAGGGAAGCGGCGGGCCGCGAGGGGCTGGGCCGCGGTGCGAGCCTGCATGGGAGTGGAGTACGACCCGAGGTCGACGCGGTAGACGCTCTGGTCGGCCACGGTGACCTCGCTGACCGTGGCAACACCGCCCACCTCCCGACGCTGGGCCTCGGCCTTGGTCCGATCGGTGAAGGAGCCATCTTCCACGGTAAGCCCGCCTTCGGCCGCAGGAGCCTCGACCTTGCCGGCCGGCAGCGAGATGACCCGGAGGCGGACCGGGAAGACACCCTCGGTGGCGACGCCGAGCTGTCGCGCCGCCGCGTACGAGACATCCAGGATCCGACCTTTGACGAACGGCCCGCGGTCGTTGATCCGCACTTCGGCGGTCCGGCGCGTGTCCCGATTGGTCACGAGTAGCCGCGTGCCGAAGGGCAGGGTCTTGTGCGCCGCTGTCATCTGGTTCATGTCGTAGAGCTCCCCGCTGGCGGTTCGGCGTCCGTGGTGGGGGGAGCCGTACCATGAGGCAAGCCCAACCTCCTCGATCCCGAGGGCGGGTGGCTCGGGCGGCGTGCTGACGACCGGTGGCGTGCCGACGACCGCGCGGGAGCAGCCGGTCAGGACGGCCAGGGCCGACAGGGCTACCAGGACTGGGAGCCTAGGAGCTCGCATGACTCCATCGTGCCACACCGCCGCCCCGGGTGGGCCAGGCGGGTGGGCTCGACCCAATCCGCCGTCGCCCCCTTGTCTTGGCGGGACTTTCCTGATACTCAAGTAGCCCACCGTGCTCGGGTCCGGCCCCTCGAGGGCCAGGAAGACATGGCGCATGGCGACAATCATCAAGACGACCGTCGCGACCCGGCTCACTGATGCCACCTCCGCCGCGTCCGCTGGCATCGGGCGGTCCGCCTGATCCATGCGGCTCAAGCGCGAGGACGTGGAGCGCATGATGCAGGAGCGGCCGGCGGGCAGCACGCTCGAGGAAGCGCTCGACGTCTTCGAGGTCTTCGCGAGCGGCAGTCTCGCCGACGAGGTCTACGTGCTCGACGACGTCTCGGGCAAGCGCATCGCCATCGCTCCCGCCGCGTTGAAGGTGAAATACCGGAAGGAGTGACCACATCATGCCTATCGTCACGATTTCTCACGAGATCGGCGCGGGTGGCCCGGAGATCGGGCAGCAGCTGGCAGACCGGATGGGCTACCGCTACGTGGATCACGAGCTCATCTCGGACGCGGCCCGGCGCTACGGGCTCCTGGAGGAGAAGCTCTCCCACCTCGACGAGTCCAAGCCGTCGCTCTTCGAGCGGTTCGACGCGGAGACCCGGCGATACATCACGGTCATCCAGACCGCGCTGTACGACTTCGCCGAGCACGACAACGTGGTGCTCATGGGCCGCGGCGGGCAGTGGCTGCTGCGCGGCATCCCGCACGTCCTGCGGGTGCGCGTGATGGCCCCGTTCGACGTGCGCGTCAAGCGGCTCGGCAAGAAGCTGGCCGGACCCATGGGCGAGCAGACGAATCCCCGCACGGTCACCGAGCTGGTGCGTCGGGATGACGCCGAGAAGGCCGGCCGCATGCGCTACCTCTACGAGGTGGGCATCACCGATCCCGCGCTCTACGACCTCGTCATCAACACCGAGAAGCTGTCGGTGGCCGCCGCGGTCGGTCTCATCGGCGGGGTGCTGGGACAGACCGAGCTGGCCACGACGCCGGCGGCCGCGCAGCTCGTGGCCGATCGCTCGCTCGCCTCCCGCGTGCAGGTGGCGCTGGCCACGCATCCGGAGACGCGGCGCTACCGCATCACGGTGGAGGCGCGGAGCGGCGTCGTCACCCTCGAAGGCACCGCGGCCATGGACGAGGCGACCGACGTGGCGCGCGGAGTGGATGGGGTGCGCGACGTGAAGATGCGGCAGATGGACATGCCGCCCATCCCGCCCTTCGTCGCCTAGGCCTAGAGCGTCAGGGCTTCAGGGGAGCGGGAGCCGGGCCCGGACGGCGCGTGGCGTCGTCCGGCACCTCGGCGATCGTCACCGCCACGTCCATCTTCTGCTTCTTGCGGATGACCTGAAGCGTGATGCTGCGTCCCACCCGGGTCTCCGCGACCAGCCGCTGCACGTGGCGGTAGTCCTCTACCGGGATCTTGTCGTACGCCACGATGACGTCGCCCTGCTGCAGGCCGGCCTGCGCGGCCGGGCTGCCCGTGATCGTCGAGCCGACCACCGCGCCGTTGGTTCCGCCGACGCCAAGGCTCTGCGCGAGGTCGGGGGAAAGCGGCTGAAGGGCCACACCCAGCCACCCGCGTACCACCTTGCCCTTGTCGACGAGCTGATCGACGACGCGCTTCACCATGTTGATGGGAATCGCGAAGCCGATGCCCTGGCCGGCGGCCACGATGGCGGTATTGACGCCGATCACCTGCCCCTTGAGATTGACGAGCGGGCCCCCCGAGTTGCCGGGGTTGATCGAGGCGTCGGTCTGAATGAAGTTTTCGTACGTGGCGATGCCCACGTCCGAGCGCCCCGTCGCGCTGATCACGCCCACCGTGACCGTCTGGTCCAGGCCGAACGGGTTGCCGATCGCGATGGCCCACTCGCCCACGCGGAGAGCGTCCGAGTTGCCCATCGGCGCCACCGTGAGCTCGTGGTCGGGCTGGAATCTCACCACCGCCAGGTCTGTTTTGGGATCGGTCCCGAGGATCTGTCCGCGGTATTCTCGTTTGTCGGAGAGCCGGATGAGGATCTCGTCGGCTCCCTTGACGACGTGGAAGTTGGTGAGGACCAGACCGCGCTTGTCGATGATCACGCCGGAGCCGAGGCCGGGCCGGCGGAACTCGGAGCGCGAGTCGGGGCCCTCGGAGCCGAAGAACTGATTGAAGAAGTCGCGGAAGAAGGGATCGTCGTTGCCCTGGGGCAGGTTGGGGCCGCGGCGAGACTTCGCACGCTGGATCGTCCCCAGGTGCACCACCGCCGGGCGCACGTGCTGCGCCACGTCGACGAAGCCGGTCTGGAGGGTCTCGGCCAGGGCCACGCCGGCCGCGGCCTGGGGCGTGGACGGGACGACGGTCGAGCTGCGACCGATGCGATCCCGGAGGAGGTATCCGCCGCCCGCCGCGACCAGCAGCAACGCGACGATCACGAGGATCAGTACCGGCCGGCGGCTCATGTATGTACTCTACCAGGGCAGCCCTGCAGCACCGGGCGCCGAGGCCACCGGATCATAGCGAGCGGCATCTTCGACTGTCAAGGAAGCCGGTGAGATACCGCCACGTCTGGCCCGGACTGCTCCTGCTCGCGGCGCTCGGGCTCCTGCTCGCGGGGCTGGTGAGATGGGGCGATCACTTCCTGTCGCCCGGGCCCACCGGGGGCATCCATCGCCTGCTGCAGCTCTGGGCCGCGTCACGGCCCGGCGACGAGCTGGCGGCGGCGCCGGTGAGCGCCGGGACGGCCTCCGTCGATCCGGCCGCCCCGCCGCCGGTGTCCTTGCCTTCGATGCCCTCGACCGCGGAGGCGCCTCCGTCCGCGGTGCCGGCCGCTTCGCCATCCTCCGATCTCACGCCGGTCGTCGCGCTCCCGGATGCGACGGGCTCGCCGCCGGGGGCCGAGATCAAGACGCCCATGGCCGATCGAGCTGACGAGCCACGCGCCGGCGCGCCACCCGCCCCGGCTCCGCCGCCGGTGCGCTACGCGCTGGCCCTTGGCACCTTCGCGGTCGCCGACGATGCAGAGCGGGTGGAGACCAAGCTGAACCAGGCCGGCTTCTCCACCGTGCGCTTCCGCCAGCAGGCCTCCGCGAAGCTGTTCTCGGTTCACGTCGGCTCGCTCAAGGATGCCGACGAGGGCCAGGCGACCGTCGAGCGGCTGCAGCGGGAGGGCTATGGTCCGGTGGCCGTGCTCACCGGACGGAGCGGCCCGACGGTGCGGGTCGGCGATGCCATGCCGCTGCGGACGGCGGTCCAGCTGGCCGAAAAGCTGCGTGCCGCCGGCCTGGACGCGCGCGTCGAGGCCGAGGCCACCCACGCCGGGCAGGTGAGCCTGCGCCACGGCAACTTCGCCTCGCGGGACGAGGCGGAGGCGGCGAGTCGCGAGGTCGCCCGGCTCGGCGTGCCCAACGAGGTGATCCAGATCCGCTGAATGAGGCAGTTTGACCGAAAAATGCGCCGGAGAGTAGTATCGGCACATGCAGGTCAGCAAGATCCTCGTGGTGGACGACGAGCCGGAAGTCCGCAAGCTCATGGAGCACTTCCTCACGGACCGGGGCTATCAGGTGCGTCTGGCCGCCAATGGTCGGGAGGGGCTCGCCGCGATCGACTCCTTCGCCCCGGACGTGGTACTGCTCGACATGCACATGCCGGAGATGGACGGCCTCGAGACCCTGAAGGAGCTGGCGGTGCGGGCCCCCGGCCTGCCCGTCATCATGGTCACGGTCAACGAGGACGTGCAGACGACCTCACAGCTCCTGCAGCTGGGCGCCGCCGACTACGTGCCCAAGCCCTTCAACCTCGACTACCTCGAGCAGGCGATCAACATCCAGCTGTCCGCCGCCCGCGACTAGCCTCCGAGCCGGTTGATCAGCGCCTCGACGGCGGCGCGCGCCTCCGTCGAGACCTCCACGAAGCGTAGCCCCGCGGTGTCCTTGCGGGCCCACATCACCTCGGCGCGGTCGATCGTCAGCGTCCGATCCGGCCCCCCGACAGAGAGCTGGAGCGTCAGCAGCTCGCCGCGCTCGAGCCGACGGGGCACCCCATGGACGGCCAGCCCGGTGCGGGAGAGATCGCTCACCTCGGCGACCACGGTCAGCTCGCCGTCCGAGAGCGACACGCGGCCATCCATCGGCCGGCGAGGCTCGCGCCGCGGCTCTCCGGGGACGACCGCATAGATCTTTACCGGGATCACCTTGCCCTTCACCGTGACCTCGCCCAGGTCGCGGGCGCCCAGGTGATCGCGCACCTCCGCGTAGGTGGCCTCGCTGATGATGATGGGCACGCTGAAGTCCTTGGTCAGCCCCTCGAGCCGCGACCCCAGGTTGATGGTGTCGCCGATGGCGGTGTACTCGAGCCGCTGCTCGGAGCCGATGGTGCCCACCACCGCGTCGCCGGTGTGGATGCCGACTCCGCAGGCCAGCGTGCCGCCGTAGCGCGCCGCGAAGCGCTCGGCCAGCGGCTGCAAGCGCTCCTGGAACTCCAGCGCGGTGCGCACCGCGCGCAGCGCGTGGTCGGGCGCCTCGAACGGCACGTTGTAGAGCGCCATGATCGCGTCGCCGATGTACTTGTCGACGGTGCCGCCGTGGTTGAACACCGCCTGGGTCATCACCGTGAGGTACTCGCGCAGGAATGCGACCACCTCTTCCGGGGGCATCTTCTCCGACATCGAGGTGAAGCCCCGGATGTCCGAGAAGAGCACGGTCATGCGGCGCCGGTTCGCGGCCAGCTTGGCGTCGTCCTTGTGGCGCACGATCTCGGCGACCACGTCCGGCGAGAAGAACCGCGAGAGGCGGCGCTTTTCCCGCTGCTCCTGGGCGAAGTTCTTCGCCACCGTGCCGGTATAGCTGACGAGCAGGGCCAGCGGCACCGGCACGACCTCCACCCAGAGGCGGCCCCACGCGAAGGCGCCGTGGGTCGCGCCGAGATACGCGATCGTCGCGCCGGCCACGAGCCCGAAGGCGGCCAGCGGGCGGAACGCGGTGGCGGCCCACGCGGCCAGGGCGCCCGCGACGATTCCGAGCACCGGGACCAGCCAGTGCGGCGCCCGACGCAGGGGAATGCCCCGCAATATCGTCTCGAGCGCGTGCGCGTGAATCTCCACCCCCGGCATGAGGGTCGTCGCGGCGAACGGGGTCGGGAAGATGTCGTGCAGGGTCGGGGTGGTGGCGCCCACCAGCACGATCTTGTCCTTGAAGACCTCGGGGGGAATCTCGCCGGTCAGGACGCGATGGTAGGCCACCATTGGAAACGTCTTCGGCCCGCCGCGGAAGTTGATCAGCAGCTCACGTCCCTTCGGGGGGCCGCTGTGGGCGAGTCCGGCCTTCTCGGCCAGCCGGTAGATCTGCAGGTCGAAGCCCGGCCACTCCCGGCCCTGGAAATCGCGGGTGAGCGTCGCCCGGCGCACGAAGGCGTCGGCGTCGGTGTCGTAGTCGGCCGAGCCGAAGGCGGCTTGGCCGCGCACCTCGGGAATGGGCGGGTTCAGGCCCTGCTTGACGAACGACGGGTCGTCCACCGTGGTGAACGCGGCCGCGAGCACGATCCGGTCCCGAAGCCGGTGCACCGACGCTCCGAGCGCCTCGTCGTCGGCGGGGCCTCGGGAGGACGGCTCGGTGAACAGGATGTCCATGCCCACCGCGGCCGGTTGCCCCTGCGCCAACGCATCGAGGAACCGGGCGTGGACGGCGCGCGGCCACGGCCAGACCATGTTCAGCGCGTCGAAGGAGTCCTCGTCGATCTTGACGACGACGATGGGGCACTCGGGCGGACGCGGCCCGCGAAGAGTGAACTGCGCGTCCAGCGCCTTGAGCTCGGCGATCTCGAAGAAGCCGAACAGGTTGAAGGCGGCCATGGCCACGACGGCCAGGCCGACCAGGCTTCCGGCGAGGAGCAGGCGCCAGGGGACGGCGAGGAATCGCACCGCTCAGAGCCTAGCACAACGGAAGTTGCCGCCGCCGCGGGGAAAAGTCTACACTCGACGCATGCGCGTCCGCCCGTTGCTCCTGACGTGCTTCTGGGTCGCGGTCTTCCTCTGGGTCGGATACAACGGCATGCAGGCGGTGTCGTCGTATTTCAGGGTCAACGACGTCGCCGAGCAGGCGTTCCGCGAGGCCTCCGACAAGCAGCGGCAGCGCAACCCCGGTGAGATCGTCTCCGCGGACCTCATGGCCGATCTGCGCACCGGGCTGCTGGCCGGCACGCGGCGGGCCGGCCTCGACGTGGACCCGCAGAGCGTGAAGATCGTGGCAGACGGCGCGCTCGTGCGCCTCGACGTGAGCTGGACCTATCGGACCGAGCCCCTCAACCTCTGGGGCTTCGACACCGCGGTCCCGGTTCCGATCTGGCTGGGCCGGAGCTTCGATCCTCAGCTGGGGACCCGCCGGATCTTCTGAGGCGGGGCGGGCATGGCCGAGCGCATCGTGATCGCGGAGGACGACGAGGACCTCGCCTTCGTGCTGCGCGAGGCGCTCCGCCGGCAGCGCTACGAGATCGAGGTGTCCCCCACCGCGGGCGGCCTCCTCGAGCGCCTCAAGAGCAATCCCTACGATCTGATCCTCCTCGACGTGCGGCTGCCCGACATGGACGGCCTCGACGCGATCCCCAAGTGCCGTGAGCTGGCGCCGGACACGCCGATCATCGTGATGACCGCGCACGGCACCCGCGAGACCGCGATGGACGCGATCACGCGCGGGGCCTACGACTTCTTCACCAAGCCGCTGAAGATGGACGAGTTCCAGGTCGTGGTCTCCCGCGCCCTCGACCGCCGCCACCTGCAGAAGCAGGTCAAGGCCCTGCGCGAGAGCCAGCCGAGCGGGCTCGAAGGCCTCATCGGCCAGGGCGAGGTGCTGAAGCGGGTGGTGGAGATGGCCCATCGCGCGGCGCCCACCGATCTCACCGTGCTGATCCAGGGCGAGAGCGGGACCGGCAAGGAAGTGCTGGCCCGGGCGATCCACCGCCTCAGCGCGCGCAAGGACGGGCCGTTCATCCCGGTCAACTGCGCGGCGATCCCGGAAGGACTGCTCGAGTCCGAGCTGTTCGGCCACGAGCGGGGCGCCTTCACCGGTGCCGTCCGCGCGCGTCCGGGACGCTTCGAGCTGGCCCGCGAGGGCACGCTGTTCCTCGACGAGATCGGCGACATGCCGATGTCGATGCAGGCCAAGATCCTGCGCGTGCTCCAGGAGCGCGAGTTCGAGCGAGTGGGCGGCACGAAGACCATCACCGCCGACGTACGGGTGATCGCGGCGACCCACCGCGACCTCGACGCGGCGGTCAAGCAGGGCACGTTCCGCCAGGACCTCTACTACCGGCTCCAGGGGGTGGGCATGTACGTGCCGCCCCTGCGCGAGCGCATCGACGATCTGCCGTTACTGATCACCCACGTGCTCGCCCGCGCCGCCGAGCGGCTCAATCGCACGCCCGCGACCGTGTCGCCCGAGGCGCTGCGCTGCCTCTGGACCTACGCGTGGCCGGGCAACGTACGCGAGCTGCAGCACGTGCTGGAGGGCGCGATGGTGCTCTCCGACGGCGTCATCCGTCCCGAGCACCTGCCGCCGGCGATCCAGCGGGCCTCGCAGGCCGCGCCCGTCACGGAGCCCGCGCCGGCCCCGGCCCTGACCGGGTCGCTCGACGACGCGCTCGAGACGTGGGAGCGACGGATGATCCTGGACGCCCTGCAGCGGACGCACGGAGTGCAGGCGCGCGCGGCCAAGCTGCTCGGCGTGTCCGAGCGGAGCCTCTGGTACCGCATCAAGAAGCTCAGCATCCAGGTCCGGCCGCCCGAGGACGACGCGCCACCCGCCTGACCCGTTTCCTTTCCGGAGTGCCTCGTGTATGGTCAGGGCATGAACGTCAAGAAGGCCGTCTTCCCCGTGGCCGGACTCGGGACCCGCTTCCTGCCCGCCACCAAGGCGCAGCCGAAGGAGATGCTGCCGCTGGTGGACAAGCCGACCATCCAGTACGTGGTGGAAGAAGCGGTCTCCTCGGGCCTCGAGGAGATCATCCTGGTGACCGGACGACACAAGCGGGCGATCGAGGATCACTTCGACGCGGCCTTCGAGCTCGAGTACTACCTGCAGGACCGCGGCAAGATGGAGGAGCTGGCCCAGATCAAGACGATCTCGGAGCTGGCCTCGGTGTCGTACGTGCGCCAGAAGGAGCCGCTGGGTCTCGGCCACGCCATCCGGTGCGCGCGCCCGCTGGTAGGTGACGAGCCCTTCGGCGTGTTCCTGGGCGACGACATCATCGTCTCCCGCGTGCCCTGCATGCGCCAGCTCCTGGACGTGTTCGAGCGCCACGGGGGACCGGTGCTCGCCGTCATGCGCATGCCGCGCGAGGAGATCGGCCGCTACGGCGTCATCGCGGCGCGGGGCCTCGGCGCCAACGTCTACGAGGTCCAGGATCTGGTCGAGAAGCCGGACCCGCGCGACGCCCCGTCCGATCTCGCCATCATCGGCCGGTACGTGCTCACGCCCGACCTGTTCCCGATCCTCGACGAGACCATGCCGGACTCGCGAGGTGAGATCCAGCTGACCAACGGCCTGCGCGTGCTCCGCGGACGGCGACCCATCTACGCGGTCGAGTTCGAGGGCAAGCGTTACGATACCGGCGAGAAGCTGGGCTTCCTCAAGGCCACCGTGGAGTTCGCCCTGGCCCGGCCCGACCTGTCCGATGCCTTCCGCGAGTACTTGAAGGACCTCCGCCTGTAGCGGCTCCAGAAAAACCCTTTCCTGAACGCTAGTTTGGCCGCAGCCGGAACCTCCCGGTCAATTGACATGCCCGAACCTTTCTGGGACAATCCGTGCACTTTATTTCCGGGCCGGGAGGTGTCGGCATTCCCATGAAGAGCCAGCCCAAGCGCGCCTTCCACATCGCTTCCGAGCCCGAGATCAAGGCGGGTGAGGTCTCCGACGTCTACTTCGATCGCACCGTCGAGATCCTGCGGGCCCGGCGACTCGACAAGCGCGTGAAGGCCGAGATCCGCCTCAAGAGCTTCCCGCAGCCCGACTGGACGTTCGGCGTGCTGGCGGGCATCGAGGAAGCCGCGGCCCTGCTCGAAGGCCTGCCGGTGGACGTCTCCGCGATGGACGAGGGAACGCTCTTCGGCCCCGAGGACACGGTGCTGGTCATCGAGGGCATCTATCCCGAGTGGGCCAAGTACGAGACCGCGCTGCTGGGCCTGCTGTGCCAGGCCTCCGGCATCGCGACGAAGTCGGCCCGCTGCAAGCGCGCCGCGGGGGACCGGCAGGTCATCTCGTTCGGGGCGCGGCGCATGCATCCCGCGCTGGCCCCGATGATCGAGCGCAACGCGTTCGTCGGCGGCTGCGACGGCGTCGCGGTCACCAAGTCGGCCGAGCTGATCGACGCCGATCCCACCGGCACCATCCCGCACGCCCTCGTCCTGCTCTTCGGCGATACGGTGGAGGCCCTGCGTGCTTTCCACGACGTCATCGACCCCAAGGTGCGGCGGGTCGCCCTGATCGACACCCTGCAGGACGAGAAGTTCGAGGCGATCCGCGTCGCGCGCGCCCTCGGCCGGGATCTGTACGCGGTGCGCCTGGACACGCCCTCGTCGCGCCGCGGCGACTTCTTCAAGATCCTCGAGGAGGTGCGCTGGGAGCTGGACCTGCGCGGGTTCGAGCACGTCAAGATCCTGGCCTCGGGCGGCATCGACGAGTACGAGATCCTCAAGCTCAACCCGCTGGTGGACGGCTACGGGGTCGGCACCTCGATCGCCAACGCCCCCGTGCTCTCCTTCGCCCTCGACATCATGGAGATCGAGGGCGAGCCGATGGCCAAGCGCGGCAAGCGCTCGGGAGCCAAGCAGGTCTGGCGCTTCCCGGGCACGATCGAGAACGTGGTCCGCCCCGCGCAGGCGCCCGCGCCGGTCGACGCCGACGGCCGGCGCGCCGAGGCGCTGCTCAAGCCCCTGATCGCGGGCGGCCGCGTGGTCCGGGATCTGCCCCCGCCGCGCACGCTGCGCGAGTACGTGATGGAGCAGATGGCGCGCATCGACATCACGGCGGCGCGGGAGCGCGGGCTGCGCGGCGACTACTAGCCGCATGGGCGTCCTCGATGAGATCGTCGCCCACAAGCGCACCGAGCTGGTGGGACACAAGGCCGGGCGTCCGCTCGCCGCGCTGGTGGCGGCCTGCCGCGGCCTGCCGCCCGCCCGCGACTTCGAGGCGGCTCTTCGCCCGGGCGCCGGGGAGCGGATCCGGCTGATCGCCGAGGTCAAGCGCGGCTCGCCCTCTCGCGGCCTCTTCCGCGCCGATCTCGATCCGGTGACCCAGGCGACGAGCTACGCGGGGGCCGGTGCGGCCGCCGTCTCGGTGCTGACCGACGCGAAGTACTTCCACGGCAGTCTCGACGATCTCGTCGCGGTCCGCGCGGCGGTGCCGGTGCCGGTGCTCCGCAAGGAGTTCATCGTCGACGAATACCAGCTCTGGGAGGCGCGCGCGGCCGGCGCCGACGCCGCGCTCCTGATCGTGGCCGCGCTGGACGACGCCGCGCTGGGCGATCTGCTCTCGGCGGCCAAGGGCGTGGGCCTGGCCGCGCTGGTCGAGGTGCACACCGCGGCCGAGCTGGACCGGGCCCTGCGGATGGACGCTCCCGTGATCGGTGTCAACAACCGCGACCTCCAGACGCTGACGACGAGCCTCGAGCCGTCGCTGGCCCTGCTGCCCCACATCCCGCCCGGGCGTCTGGCGGTGAGCGAGAGCGGGCTCGCCAGCGGGGCCGACGTGGCGCGCGTGGCGACGGCGGGAGCCCACGCGGTGCTGGTCGGCGAGACGCTCCTGCGAGCCCCGGACGTCGCGGCCACGGTGCGCGAGCTGTCGCTGCGATGAGAATCAAGATCTGCGGGATCACCAGCGCCGCCGACGCGCGCCTCTGCGTGGAGTGCGGGGTCGACGCCCTCGGGTTCATCTTCGTGGAGCGCACCCCGCGTTACATCACGCCCGACGCGGCGGCCCGCATCGTGGCCACCCTGCCGCCCTTCGTGACCCCGGTGGGCGTGTTCTGGGATCACGCGGCCGGTCACGTGAAGGCGGTGGCCGAGCAGTGCGGGCTGGGCGCCCTGCAGTTCCACGGCGAGGAGTCGCCCGAGGACCTCCAGGACTACCGGTTGCCCGTGATCAAGACCCTCAAGGTGGCGGTCGGCGCGGATCTGGCCCGCATGGCCGGCTACCGGGTGGCCGCGTTCCTGCTCGACTCGCCGTCGCGGTGGAGCGAGGGCGAGGCGCGCCCGCCGATTCCCTGGGACGTGGCCGCGGACGCGGCCCGCCGACACCCGGTGCTGCTCTCGGCGGGACTCACGCCCGACAACGTCGCGGAGGCGGTGCGGCGGGTGCGCCCCTACGGGGTTGACGTGAACTCGGGAGTCGAGGCGAGCCCCGGCCGCAAGGACGAGTCACGCGTGCGGCGGTTCGTGACCGAGGCGCGCGCGGCGGAGGACAGGCGGTGAGCCGGGCCCGGGTGCGGCCGGCGTCGCTGCCCGACGCGAGCGGCCACTTCGGCCGCTTCGGCGGCCGCTTCGTGCCCGAGACGCTCATGCAGCCGCTGATCGAGCTCGAGGCCGCCTATCGGGCCGCGAAGGCGGACGCCGGCTTCCGGCGGCGGCTGCGCGGGCTGCTGACCTCTTACGCGGGCCGCCCCACCCCGCTTTACTTCGCGGAGCGCCTCACGCGGCACGTGGGCGGCGCGCGCATCTATCTCAAGCGCGAGGATCTCTGCCACACCGGCGCGCACAAGATCAACAACGTCCTCGGCCAGGCTCTGCTCGCCCAGCGCATGGGCAAGTCGCGGGTCATCGCCGAGACCGGGGCGGGCCAGCACGGCGTGGCCTCCGCCACCGCGGCCGCGCTGCTGGGCCTCGAGTGCGAGGTGTACATGGGCAGCGTGGACGTGGCGCGCCAGGCGCTCAACGTCTTCCGCATGCGCCTGCTCGGCGCGCGGGTGGTCCCGGTGGAGAGCGGCTCCCGCACGTTGAAGGATGCGGTGAACGAGGCGCTGCGAGACTGGGTCACCAACGTCCGCACCACCTACTATCTCCTCGGCTCGGTGATGGGTCCGCATCCGTACCCGATGATGGTCCGCGATTTCCAGCGCGTGATCGGCGAGGAGGCGCGCGGCCAGTCCCGCCGGCTCGCCGGTCGGCTGCCGGACCTGGTGGTGGCGTGCGTCGGTGGCGGGTCCAACGCGATCGGGCTCTTCTGGGCCTTCATCGACGATCGGCGGGTGCGCATCGTGGGCGTGGAGCCGGGGGGTCACGGCATCAAGACCGGGAAGCACGGAGCGTCGCTCAGCTCGGGCGCGGTCGGCGTCCTCCACGGCAGCATGAGCTACCTGCTGCAGAACGACGATGGGCAGGTGGCCGAGGCCCACTCGATCTCGGCCGGCCTCGACTACCCCGGCGTCGGGCCCGAGCACTCCTACTACAAGGACGCCGGGCGCTTCGAGTACGTCTCGGTGACCGACGCGGAAGCCCTCGAGGGCTTTCAGGCCCTGACCCGGCTCGAGGGCATCATGCCCGCGCTGGAGTCCTCGCACGCGGTGGCCTACGCGATGCGGGCGGCCGCGCGCATGAAGAAGTCGCAGGTCGTGGTGATCGGGCTCTCGGGCCGAGGCGACAAGGACGTGCACACGGTGGAGCAGGCCCTCGGCGAGCCCGCGACGAATGGCCACCGCGGCAGCGCCCACGACGCCGGCCGATCATGACCCGCTCGGTGCCCACTCGCCGCACGCCGTCGCGGCTCGACGCGACCTTCGCCGCGCTTCGCGCCCGCCGCGAGCGCGCGCTGGTGCCCTACTTCACGGTCGGCGACCCGTCGATCGCGGCGACGCGGCAGCTGGTAGTGGAGGTGGCCCGCCGTGGCGCCGACGTCATCGAGCTGGGCATCCCGTTCTCGGATCCCCTCGCGGACGGGCCGGTGATCCAGCGCGCCACCCAGCGCGCGCTGGCCGCGGGCGTGACCCTGCCGCGCGTGCTCGAGATGGTGCGCGAGATGCGCGGCGAGGTCTCGGTCCCGCTGGTGTTCTTGACCTACTACAATCCGATCCTGGCGTTCGGCCTCAAGGCCTTCTGCCGGACCGCGGTGGAGGCGGGCGTCGACGGGGTCATCGTCGCCGACCTGCCGCCGGAGGAAGCGGCACCGCTCCAGGCGGAGGCGGAGCCGGCCGGGCTCGACCTCGTCCACCTGGTGGCGCCCACGTCGACGCCCGAGCGCATGCGCCGCATCGCTCGCGCGAGCCAGGGCTTCATCTACATGGTTTCGCTGACCGGGGTCACCGGCGAGCGGGTGGCCGTGGCGCCCGAATTGACCCAGCAGCTGCGCGCGCTGCGCGCCATCACCACCCGGCCGATCTGCGTGGGTTTCGGGATCTCCACCCCCGCACAGGCCATGGAAGTAGGTCGAGTGGCCGACGGCGTCATCGTGGGTTCGGCCATCGTGCGACTGGTCGAGCAGCACGGCGGCACCTCCGACCTGCTGGCCCGAGTCGGCGACTTCATCGCCGCCCTGAAAGCGCCCCTCCGAGTGACCCACTGACCCCCGCGGGCTGTCCGCGGCCTGGGGGAGTGCGGGGGCCATGTCGGGGCCCCCGCATTGAACAGACGAGTGCGGGGGCCATGTCGGGGCCCCCGCATTGAACAGAGCAGCGGATTCGAGTGCCCGGATGCAGCGGGTGGCATAGGATAGATAGACGATGGCCGCGTGGTTCTGGAAGAAGAAGGACGACGACGGCGAGCGCCCCAGGAAAGTCGTCATCGCCGAGGGCCTGTGGGTCAAGTGCGACTCCTGCAAGGAGATCGTCTACCGGGCCGAGGTCGACCGGGCGGGCCGGGTCTGTCCCAAGTGCGGCTATCCATTCCGCATCTCGGCGCGCGAGCGCATCGCCTCGCTGACCGACGAGGGCTCCTTCGACGAGCGCGAGTCCACCCTGCGGTCGAAGGACCCGCTGTCGTTCAAGGACACGCGGCGCTACACCGATCGCCTCAAGGCCGCCCGCAGCAAGACCGACACCGGCGAGGCGGTGGTCACCGGCACCGCGCGCATCGGCGGCTACCCGGTGGCGCTGGCCGTCTTCGAGTTCTCGTTCCTCGGCGGCAGCATGGCCTCGGTGGTCGGCGAAAAGCTGACCCGCACCATCGAGCTGGCCCTGCAGAAGCGCATCCCCCTGGTGATCGTCTCCGCGTCGGGCGGCGCCCGCATGCAGGAGGGCATCCTGTCGCTCATGCAGATGGCCAAGACCTCGGCCGCGCTCCAGCGCCTCGACGCCGAGCGCGTGCCCTACATCTCGCTGCTCACCGATCCCACCACCGGCGGCGTGACCGCCAGCTTCGCGATGCTCGGCGACATCATCCTGGCCGAGCCCCGGGCCCTCATCGGATTCGCGGGTCCGCGGGTCATCGCGGAGACGATCCGGCAGCCGCTCCCCGATGGGTTCCAGCGCTCGGAGTTCCTGCTCGAGCACGGCCAGATCGACCTGGTCGTGGAGCGGCGGGAGCTGCGGGCCACGCTTCGGCGCATCCTCGCCTTCTTCGGCGGCCGCACTCCCGCGCCCGCTCCATGACGTATGCGGAGGCGGTGAGCCGCATCCTCGGCCTGCGGGGCGGGGAGCGGACGGGCATGCGCCCCGGCCTCGAGCGCATCGAAGCGCTGCTCGACGCGATCGGGCGCCCCGAGCGGTCGTTCACGATCGCCCAGGTGGGCGGTACCAACGGCAAGGGCTCGATCTCGGCGATGCTGGCCGCCATCCTCCAGGCGGCCGGGCGGCGAGTCGGGCTCTACACCTCCCCGCATCTCCGACACTACCGCGAGCGCATCCAGGTGGACGGGCGGCCGATCTCGGAATCGGACTTCGTGGACGGCGTCGAAGCCCTCGGGACGCAGATCGCGCGCCTCGACGCCACCGTGTTCGAGGCGGGCACCGCGCTCGCGCTGGATCACTTCTGTCGCGCGCGCGTCGACGTGGCGGTGCTGGAGGTCGGGCTCGGCGGCCGGCTCGACGCGACCACGGTGGGGAGTCCCCGCGTGGTGGTGATCGGGCCGATCGACTACGACCACCAGCACGAGCTGGGCGATACCCTCACGCTGATCGCGGGCGAGAAGGCGGCGATCATCCGCAGCGGGGTGGCCTTCACCGCGTGCCAGGATCCCGAGGCCGAGGCGGTCCTGGAGCGCCGCGCCGCCGAGGTCGCCGTCCCGCTCGTGCGCGAGGGCCGCGAGCTGCACGTGACCCCGCGCGGCTTCACGCTCGACGTCCAGCGCGTGGATCTGGCCGGACCCGACTGGCGCATGACCGACGTGGCCTGCGGATTGCTGGGCGTCTACCAGCCCGGCAACGCCCTGCTCGCCGCGGCGGCCGCACGCGAGCTGGGCGCGGACGAGGCGGCGATCCGCGAGGGCCTGCGCGGCGCGCGCTGGCCGGGGCGCTTTCAGATCTTCCGGCGCGATCCGCTCACGATCCTCGACGGCGCGCACAATCCGGCGGGGGCCCGCGCGCTCGCCGCGTCGCTGCGCGCCTACTTCCCGGGCCGACCCGTCACCTTCGTGATCGGCATCCTCGCCGACAAGGACGCGGGCGGAATCCTGGCGGCCTTGCGCCCGCTCGCCTCGCGCATCGTGCTCACCGCGTCCACCAATCCGCGCGCCGCCGCGCCGGCCGCGCTGCGCGCGCTGCTGCCGGGCGCGTGCGTGGAGACGGCCGGCTCGCCCAAGGAAGCCCTGGCCCGGGCGCGACCGGATGCGCCCGACGGGCTCGTCTGCGTCGCGGGCTCGCTGTCGCTCGTCGGCGACGTCCTGATCGCCGAGGGCGGCGAGCAGGATGTACGGCTAGCCTGATGCGTCACGGTACAATGTCGAGCGAGTCATGATCCCGCAGATCGATCTCACGCGGCAGCACCAGGCCCTGCGTTCCGAACTGATGGACGCGGCGGCGCGGGTCATCGACTCCTGCCGCTTCATCCTGGGTCCCGAGGGCCAGGCCCTCGAGCGTGAAGTTGGCGCGGTGTGCGGGGCGCGGCACGGGCTGGGGACCGGCTCCGGCACCGACGCGCTGCTGATCGCCCTGAAGGCGGTCGGGGTGAAACCGGGCGACGAGGTGATCACCTCCGCGTTCTCCTTCGTCGCCTCCGCCACCACCATCGTGATGGCGGGCGCCACGCCGGTCTTCGTGGACATCGATCCGGTCACCTTCAATGTCGACCCCGCACAGGTGGAGGCCGCCATCACCGCCCGCACGCGGGCCATCGTGCCGGTCCACCTCTACGGCCAGATCGCCGCGATGGACACGCTGGGCGCGCTGGCCCGCGCGCGCGGTCTCGCCGTCGTCGCGGACGCGGCCCAGGCGGTCGGCGCCTCCTATGCGGGCCGGCCGGTCGCGCAGTGGGGCGACGCGGCGATCCTGTCGTTCTACCCGACCAAGAACCTGGGCGCCTGTGGCGACGCGGGCATGGTGGTGACCACTCGCGACGACGTGGCCGATCGCGTGCGCCTGCTGCGCGATCACGGGCAGCCGCGCCGCTACACGCACGTCGAGCTGGGAGGCTCGAGCCGGCTCGACGAATTGCAGGCCGCGCTCCTCCGCGTGAAGGTGGGCCGCCTGCCCGAGTGGAACCAGCGGCGGCGCGCGATTGCCCGCCACTACGGCGAGGTGCTGGCCGGGCTCGGCCTGGGCCTGCCGGTGGAGCGGCCTCCCGCGCAGCACGTCTATCATCAGTACACGGTGCGCTCGGGCAAGCGCGACGCTCTCGCGGCCGCGCTCGCCACGCGCGGGATCGGGACGGCCATCCACTACCCGAGCACGATCCCGGCCCAGCCGCTCTTCTCGTACCCCAACGCCGACCGCGCGTTCCCGGTGGCCACGCAGGCCGCCGCCGAGGTGCTGAGCCTGCCCTGCTTCCCCGAGCTGACCGACGGGGAGATCGACGAGATCGTGGGCGCGGTGAAGCAGGCGGTGCGCGAGGTGCTGTGACGTGCCCTCCGGATTGATGGACGCATCCGGTCGCGGATGTGATGGGTGAATCGTCTGAGCCGCGGCGCTGAGGGGATCGCGTCGCGGTGAGCTTCCCGATGGCGGTCCTGCTGTCGCTGCGCCCGCGTCAGTGGGTCAAGAACTTCTTCGTCTTCGCCGGCCTCATCTTCTCGCAGAGCCTGTTCACGCCGCTGGTGTGGCCCGCGCTCGCCGCCTTCGCGATCTTCTGCGCGCTGTCCGGCGCCGTCTACCTGTTCAACGACCTGGCCGACATGGAGAAGGATCGGCTGCATCCCACCAAGCGCCGGCGCCCGATCGCCAGCGGCGCCCTGTCGGTCCCCGCGGCGGTGGCCCTCGGGGTGCTGACCCTGGTGGGCAGCCTCGTGGCCGCCTACGCGCTCTCCGCGCGGTTCGGCGTCGTGGCCACCGTCTACGCCGCGCTCCTGACCGCCTACTCGGTCTGGCTCAAGCACGTGGTGATCCTCGACGTGCTCACGGTGGCGATCGGCTTCGTGCTGCGCGCGGTGGCGGGCGCCGCCGCCATCGGGGTCGACATCTCGGGCTGGCTCGTGATCTGCACGATCCTGGTCGCCCTGTTCCTGGCCCTGGGCAAGCGGCGCCACGAGTACCTGACCCTGCACGGCGACGCGGCGGCGCACCGGCCCATCCTGGCCGAGTACAGCGAGAGCTTCCTCGACCAGATGGTGGCGGTGGTCACCGCGTCCACCGTCACCGCGTACGCGCTCTACACCATGTCGCCGGACACGGTGGCGAAGTTCCACACGCGCTGGCTGCCGTTGACCCTGCCCTTCGTGCTCTACGGTGTCTTCCGCTATCTCTACCTGCTCTACCGCCGCGAGCTCGGGGGCAATCCGTCGGATCTCCTGCTCAGCGACCGCGCGCTGCTGATCAACACCGTGCTCTGGATGGTGGCGCTCCTCCTGATCATCTACGGGCCGGTGTGGGGGCCGGTCTGGCTGACCCGGTGGCTCGACTGATGCCGCCGTCCGACGCGCCCCCGCCGCCGCTCGAGCCGGTGGCGGGATGGGGCCGTCACCCGATCGTGCCGGGGCGCGTGGAGCGACCCGAGCATCTGGCCCTGCCGCCGGGATTCGAGCCGCTGGTGGCGCGCGGGCTGGGACGCGCCTACGGGGACGCGGCGGTGCCCGCCCGGCCGGGCGGGCGCGTCGTGGAGAGCACGCGCGCCGACCGGATCCGCAGCTTCGATCCCGCGACCGGCCGCCTGCACTGCGAGGCCGGCCTGAGCCTGGCCGAGATCCTGCGCGTCTTCGTGCCGCGCGGCTGGTTCCCGCCGGTGACGCCCGGCACCAGGTTCGTCACGGTCGGCGCGTGCGTGGCCTGCGACGTGCACGGCAAGAACCATCACCGCGACGGCTCCTTCGGCAACTTCGTGGAGCGCATCACGCTGCTCACCGCCGACGGCCGGCTCGTGCAGTGCGGGCCTGCCCGCGAGCGCGAGCTGTTCCTGGCCACCGTCGGGGGCATGGGGCTCACCGGCCTCATCGTCGAGGTCGTCTTGCACCTGCGCCGCATCGAGACGCCGTGGATCGTGCTCGAGACGCAGGGCATGGCCAGCCTCGAGGTGTTGCTCGAAGGCCTCCGGCTCAGCGCCGCCCACTGGCCCTACACGGTCGGCTGGATCGACTGCCTGGCGCGGGGCCGCCACGTCGGCCGCGGCATCCTGATGCGCGGCCGCCACGCCACCGCCGCCGAGGCGGGCGCTCACCGGGCCCGCCGGCCCTCGCGCCTGCGGGTGCCGTTCGACGCGCCGGAGTGGCTGCTGAATCCGCTCTTCATGCGCTGGTTCAACGGGGTCTACGCCTGGACCCACGGGCGCACGCTGCGCCGGCGCGTGGTCTCCTATGACCGCTTCTTCTATCCCCTCGACGCGATCGCGGACTGGAACCGCCTGTACGGCCCGCGCGGCTTCCTCCAGTACCAGTGCGTGGTGCCCCGTGGCGCCGGCTCGCGCCCGGTCCTGGCGCTGCTCGAGCGGCTCGCCGCCGCGGGCGCCGCCTCGTTCCTCGCGGTGATCAAGGACTGCGGCCCCGGCTCCGACGCCTACCTGTCCTTCCCCCTCGAGGGCACGACGCTCGCGCTGGACCTGCCCTACCGCGGCGCGCCCACCGAGAGCCTGCTGCACGACCTCAACGGCATCGTGATCGAGCACGGCGGCCGCGTGTACCTGGCCAAGGACGCCATCACGCGGCCCGACGATTTCGCGCGCATGATGCCGCGCCTGCGCGAATGGCAGGCGGTCCGCGACCGCTGGGACCCGGCCCGCCGCTTCCGCTCCGGCCTCTCGGTGCGTCTGCTGGGAGACCCCGCGTGAAGGTGGCCTTCGTGGGCGCGACCCGCGGCATGGGACGCGCCCTGGCGCGCGGCCTGGCCGAGCGCGGCGACGCCCTCTTCCTGCTCGGCCGCGACCCGGGCGAGATGGATCTCTCCGCGCGCGATCTGGAGTCGCGCGGCGCCGCCGGCCCGGTGAGCCACGCCCCGCTCGACCTGGCACGGCCCGAGGGCTTCGCCGAGGCGCTCGCCGCGGCGGACCGCGCGCTGGCCCGCATGGACGCGCTCGTGGTGACGGGCGGCGCCTTCGCGAGTCAGAACGATCTGGCCCAAGACCCGGCGCGCCTGGCCGCGCTGCTGCACGCCAACTTCACCGGCACCGCGCTCCTGTGTCAGCAGGCGGCGGAGCGGCTGGCTGCGGCCGGCGGCGGCCTGGTCTGCGCCTTCAGCAGCGTGGCGGGCGACCGGGCCCGGCGGAGCAACTATCTCTACGGCGCCTCCAAGGCCGGCCTGTCCGCCTTCCTGGACGGCCTGGATCTGGCGTATCGTGAGCGCGGCGTGCCGGTGCTCTGCGTGAAGCCCGGCTTCGTGCGGACCGGGATGACCGCCGGGATGCCGGTGCCGCCGTTCGCGGGCGAGCCCGACGCAGTGGCGCGCGACGTGATCGCGGCGATGGACGCCCGCCGCCACGTCGTCTACGCTCCCTCCGTCTGGCGGTGGATCATGCTGATCATCCGGGCGCTGCCCCGCGCCGTGCTGCGGCGCGTGCGGTTCTGAGGCCGACGAGTGCGGGGGAGGGGAGCCTGATGCCGAAGATCTGGCGGGTCTACAGCGGGGCCGACGGGCAATCCCACGTGGAAGAGATGCCGCTCGCCATGAAGCCGTTCACCGACACCGAGGGCGCGCACGGGGAGAGCACGCCGCTGCAGGCGGGGACCGGCATCGTGTTCCGCGTCTCACCGCCCGGCTATGTGCTGGACTGGCATTGCGCGCCGCGCCGGCAGTACTCCATCACGCTGTCGGGTCAGGCCGAGATCCAGGTCGGCGACGGCACCGTGGTGCGCGTCGGGCCCGGCGACGTGCTGCTGGCCGAGGACCTGACCGGCCGCGGTCACGTCACCCGGTCGGTCGGCGACGGGCCCCGCTTCTACGCGATCGTCCCGCTGACCTGAGCGCTCAGGGCGCGGCCGGCTCGGGGGGCGCCACCGGCACGCCGCGCACCCCGGACGTCTCGAGGGCGCGGGCCACGAAGCCCGAGGCTTTCATCTCCTCGATGAACTCGCGCGCGTAGGCGAGGCCCGCGTCGCGGCCCTTGGGCAGGCCCATCGCCTGCTCGATCACCATGAAGCGGTCGTCCAGCACCCGCGAGCCCGGCAGCTTGGCCTGGTCCATGAGCAGCAGCTGGCGCACGCCGGCGATGACGTCGGCCTTGCCGGCCTGGAGCAGCCCGAGCCCGGCGCTGTTGCCCGCCCCGCGGACCAGCGTCGCGTGCTTGATGGTGCGGCTCAGGAAGTGATCGTAGGCGCTCTTCTCCGACACCGCGATGCGCATGCCCGCGCGGTCGATGTCGGCGGCGCGGGTGTCGGCGGAGCCGGCGGGCACCAGATAGGTCCCCTCGATCAGCAGGTGCGGCGCGGTGAAGCCGACCTCGCCGGCCCGGCCGGCCTCGCGGGCGAGGAAGGCCACGTCCCACGCGCCGGTGGCCAGCGCGTCGGTCATCTGGCCCGCCGAGCCGTACTGCACCAGCGCGACGGGCACGCCGAGCCGCCGGCCGAGCTCGTGGGCCAGGTCCACCGCCACCCCCTTCACCTCGCCGGTGGTGGCATTCTTCTGGGCGAGGACCAGATTGCCGTGATTGATGCCGACGCGCATCGTGCCGGTCGGCGCAAGGTCGGCGCGGACCGCCGGGGATACCTGGGCCATGGTCATGCGGCTCCTATCCAGAGGAGGGTGAGATGAGGCACCGGCCGTCCCGGGCGACGATCCGCCCGCCGCTCACCACGAGCGCGCGGGGCGGACGCATCGCCACGACCTCGCCGAGGGTCTCGCCGGGCAGCAGGACGAAGTCGGCGCGGGCGCCGGGCTCGAGGCCGTACCGCTCGAGACCCAGCACGGCGGCGTTGCCGCGGGTGACGACGTCGAAGGCGCCGTGCACCAGCGCATCGGTGCGGAAGCCGTTCCGGTACGCGATCAGCATGGCCCGCTCGAGCATGTCGGCATTGCCGAAGGGTGTCCACGCGTCCCGCACCCCGTCGGATCCCGCGCCCACCGTCACGCCGGCCTCGCGGAGGCGGCGCACCGGCGGCGTCGGCCGGTCGCCCGGCGCGGTGGTCATGATCGCGATCCGCTCCTCGCGCAGGAGGTCAACCAGGCGGGCGGCATCGCGCTCCTCCACCATGCCGAGACAGAACGCGTGGCTGATGGCGACCCGGCCGCCCAGCCCGAGCGCGCGCGTGCGCTCCGCGATCATGCGGATCTGCTCGGCGCCCTGCTCGCCCGGGTCGTGCAGGTGGATGTCCACGCCGGCGCCGTGGCGGCCCGCGATGCCGAAGATCGCGTCGAGCTGGCCGCGGGCGTCGCCGTCGATGCCGGAGGGATCCACGCCGCCGATCAGCTCGGCCCCGTCCTTCACGGCCCGCTCGAGCAGATCCGCGGTCCCCGGACGCGTCACCACTCCGCTCTGGGGGAAGGCCACCACCTGGATCGAGACCACGTCGCGCAGCCGGCGGCGCGCGGTCATCACGCCCTCGAAGTTGTGGAGACCGACCTCGGTGTCGATGTCGACGTGGCTGCGGATGTAGAGCGTCCCGCGGCTGACCGCCTGTCGTACCAGCCTCTCCGCCTGCGTGTCGATCGGCAGGCGCAGCTCGCGCCGCAGCCGCCGCTCGTTCTCGATGCGCTCGAGCGTGGTCGGTCCGGCTTCGTGCGGCCGCCAGCGCAGACCCCAGAACGTCTTGTCCAGGTGCATGTGGGCGTCGACGAGGGCGGGGAGCAGCACGTCACCGCGCCCGTCGATGATCTCGGCGCGAGCCGGCGGGACGACGCCCGGCGCCACGCGCGCGATCAGGCCACCGGTGGCCAGCACGTCGACGGCCGCGCCCGCCATCGGGCGGACATTGCGCAGCAGCAGATCGGTGGGCATGAGCGGATCGGCCATGACCGGGCGAGTGTACGGCCGACCCGCCGGGCCTTCAAGCCCGCAACGTCGGCCGCTCGAGGCACGCACGATCTGCTAGTCTATGGCGGCCGTGGACCTCAAGGATCGTGTCGCGCTGGTGGCCGGAGGCACCGGCCTGCTCGGCATCGCGATCGCGCGCGCGCTGGCCCGCGCGGGCGCCGACGTGGGGATCACCTATCTCGAGCGCCGGGACGCCGCGCGCGAGACCTGCGCGGCGGTGGAAGCCCTCGGGCGGCGCGCCTTCAGCGTCGCGCTCGACCAGACCGACGCCGGCGCCATCCCCGGGGCGATCGAGGCGGCCGCGCGCCACTTCGGGCGGCTCGACGCGCTCGTGAACAACGCGGCGTGGAACATCGCGATCCCGTTCCCGGATCTCGAGTCCCTGGACGCGGCCACGTGGGACCGGCTCTTCTCCACCAACCTGCGTGGCCCGTATCTCCTGTGCCGGGCCGCTGCGCCCCGTCTGAAGGCCGGCGGCGCTGGCCGCATCGTGAACATCGCCTCGGTGGCGGGATTGAATCCGGGCGGCAGCAGCATCGCCTACGCGACCAGCAAGGCGGGCCTCATCCATCTCACCCGATGCCTGGCGGTGGCCCTGGCTCCGGAGGTCACCGTGAACTGCGTGGCCCCCGGCCTCATGGAAGGCACGCGCATGACGTCGCGCCTGCGCCCCGAGACCGCAGAAGGCGCCCGCCAGCGCGCCGCGCTCAAGCGCGCGGCCAGCGTGGAGGACGTGGCGGATCAGGTGGTGACGTTCTGCCGCTCGGACAGTGTGACCGGCCAGGTGCTCAACATCGACGCGGGGGTGTTCTTCCACTAGGCTTTTCAGCTGCGGGGGCCCCGAATGGCCCCCGCACTCCCCCCGATGGCGGACAGCCGGTTAGGCCCCGGCGGCCTTCTCGATCTTCGCCCAGGTGTCCCGGAGGGCGACGCTGCGGTTGAACACCGGGCGTCCGCGCGCGTGGTCTTTCCAGTCCGCCACGAAGTAGCCCACCCGCTCGAACTGCACGTGCTCCTCGGCGGCGGCGGCGGCCAGCGCCGGCTCCACCTTCGCTCCGCGCACGACCTCGAGTGAGCCCGGGTTGATCACGCTCTTGAAGTCGGGCGCCTCGTCCGGCTTCGGCACCGTGAAGAGCGCGTCGTAGAGCCGTACCTCCGCGTCGACCGCGTGCGGCGCCGAGACCCAGTGGATCGTAGACTTGATCTTGCGCCCCCGGGCCTCGCCGCCCCGCGTGTCCGGATCGTAGGTGCAGCGCACCTCGGTGACCGCCCCGGTGGCCGGGTCCTTGGTGAGGCCGGTGCACTTGACCACGTAGGCCGCGCGCAGCCGCACCTCCACGCCGGGTGAGAGACGGAAGTACTTGGGCGGCGGCGTCTCGCGGAAGTCGTCCTGCTCGATCCACAGCTCGCGCGAGAAGGGGATCTTGCGGGTGCCCGCCTCGGCATCTTCGGGGTTGTTGATCGCCTCCATCTCCTCGGTCAGGCCGTCCGGGTAGTTCTCGATCACCAGGCGCAGCGGCCGCAGCACCGCCATCCGCCGGCTGGCGCGCCGGTTCAGGTCCTCGCGCAGGCAGTGCTCGAGCAGCGCCACCTCCACGAGGTTGGCCGCCTTGGTCACCCCGATGCGCTCGCAGAAGTCACGCAGGGACTCGGGCGTGTAGCCGCGCCGCCGCAGACCGGCGAGGGTGGGCATGCGCGGATCGTCCCAGCCGCTCACCAGGCCGTCCTGCACCAGGGTGAGCAGCTTCCGCTTGGACATCACGGTGTGGCTCAGGCTCAGCCGTGCGAACTCGATCTGCCGGGGGTGATAGACGCCGAGCGCGTCGAGGTACCAGTCGTAGAGCGGGCGGTGGTCCTCGTACTCGAGCGTGCACAGCGAGTGGGTGACGCCTTCGATCGAGTCGGACTGGCCGTGGGCCCAGTCGTACATCGGGTAGATGCACCAAACATCCCCGGTCCGCTGGTGCGAGGTCTTGCGGATGCGGTACATCACCGGATCGCGCAGGTTGAGATTGGGATGCGCCATGTCGATGCGGGCGCGCAGCACCTTGGCCCCGTCGTCGAACTCGCCCGCGCGCATCCGCCGGAAGAGATCGAGGTTCTCCTCCGCCGAGCGGCCGCGCCACGGGCTCTCGCGTCCCGGCTCGGTGAGGGTGCCGCGGTGCTCGCGGATCTCGTCGGCCGAGAGGTCGTCCACGTAGGCTCGGCCGGCGCGGATGAGCTGCTCGGCCCACTCGTAGAGCCGCGGGAAGTAGTCGCTGGCGTAGTGGAGGTGCCGGCCCCAGTCGAAGCCGAGCCAGCGCACGTCGCGGGTGATGGCGTCGACGTACTCCTGGCTCTCCTTGGTCGGATTGGTGTCGTCGAAGCGCAGATGGCAGCGGCCGCCCAGCTCGGCGGCCAGCCCGAAGTCGAGGCAGATGGCCTTGGCGTGGCCGATGTGCAGGTAGCCGTTGGGCTCCGGCGGGAACCGGGTCACGATCGGCGGGGAGAACCGGCCGGTGGCGAAGTCCTCGAGGGCGGCGTCCCGGACGAAGTGAGAGGGCCGGATGGGCTCGGTCATGGCCCCGATCCTACCATCGGCGATACAATGAAGCCCTTATGCCCGAGCCGGTTCGCGTTCGCTTTCCACCCAGCCCGACGGGCCATCTGCACGTCGGCGGGGCCCGCACCGCGCTCTTCAACTGGCTCTTCGCGCGCCACCACGGCGGGGTCTACGTGCTCCGCATCGAGGACACCGACACCTCCCGCTCGACCGAGGAGTACACGCAGTCGATCCTCGACGCGCTGCGGTGGCTCACGCTCGGATGGGACGAGGGGCCGCCCACGCCGGGCTACCGCCAGACCGAGCGGTTCGAGATCTACCGCGCCCACGCCGAGCGGCTGCTGCGGGAGGGCAAGGCCTATCGCTGCCGCTGCACCCCGGAGACGCTCGACACCCTCCGCACGGCCGCCGAGGCGCGCAAGGAGACGTTCCGGTATCCGGGCACCTGCCGCGACGCGAACGTGCCCGCCTCGGAGCCCCACGCGCTCCGGCTGCGCATCCCGACGGACGGCGAGACAGTGATCGACGACGTCATCCGCGGGCGGGTCACGGTCAGCCACGCCGAGCTGGACGACTGGATCCTCGTCCGCACCGACGGCACCCCGACCTACAACTTCTGCGTGGTGGTGGACGACGTGGCCATGAAGATCACCCACGTGATCCGCGGCAACGATCATCTCTCCAACACCCCGAAGCAGGTGCTGTGCTATCAGGCGCTGGGCTACCCGCTGCCGGTGTTCGCTCACATGCCCATGATCCTCGCCGCCGACAAGACGCGCCTGTCCAAGCGGCACGGCGCCACCTCGGTGCTGGCCTTCCGCGAGATGGGGATCCTGCCCGAGGCGATGCTGAACTATCTGGCCCGCCTCGGCTGGTCGCACGGCGACCAGGAGATCTTCTCGCTCGACGAGATGGTGCGCCATTTCGACCTGGCCCGCGTGGGCAGCGCCGACGCGGTGTTCGACCTCGAGAAGTTCAAGTGGGTCAACCACCAGTGGATCAAGGCGCTCCCCGCCGAGCGCCTGGCCCGCGATCTCGTCCCCTTCCTCGAGCGGGCCGGCCTGCCCGTGCCAGGCGATCTTGCCTGGCTCGCCCGGGTGGTAAACACGTTGAAAGAGCGCGCCCGGACGCTGGTCGAGATGGCCGAGCAGGCCGCCTTCTACCTGAAGGCGCCGACCGCCTACGACCCGGCGGCCACCGCCAAGTTCTGGAAGGACTCGGCGGCCGATCGCTACGCGCTCCTGATCAAGCGGTTGGAGGCGCAGGAGGCGATGGACCCGGCGGCGCTGGAGGCGCTCTACCGGTTCCTCGCCGCCGATCTCGGGCTCAAGCTGGTGGACCTGGCCCAGCTGACGCGGATCGCGGTCACCGGCAAGACCGCGAGCCCGCCCATCTTCGAGGTGGTGAGCATCCTCGGCCGAGCCGAGACGCTGACGCGGCTCCGGACGGCGGCGGCCGTGGTGGAGCGGGGCCGGTGAGGCGGCTCCTGCTCGCGCGTCACGGCCAGTCGGTCTCCAACGCGGTCCGCAAGTTCCAGGGCGCGCAGGACGTGGCGCTGTCGCCGCTGGGCATCCGCCAGGCCGAGGCGCTGCGCGGGATCATCGGCCGCCGCTCCATCGCCCACGTCTACGTGAGTCCCCTCGAGCGCGCGCGCCGCACCGCCGAGATCGCGCTGGACGGGCTCGGACGCCCGGTCACGGTGGTGGACGACCTGCGCGAGCTGTCGCTCGGCGAATGGGAGGGCTGCACGGTCGAGGAGATTCGCACTCGCCCGGGCGACCCCTACACGCGGTGGGTGCGCGATCCGGTCCTGTGCCTGCCCCCGGGCAGCGAGCCGCTGGGCGACGTGCAGGCGCGGGTGCTGCGCGTGATCGAGGAGATCGGCCGCGCGCACCCCAACGGCGACGACGTGCTGATCGTCTCGCACGGCGGCGTCATCAGCGCGCTGCTCGCCCACTGGCTCGGCCTGCCGCTGTCGTCGATCTGGCGGATCGCGGTGGCCAACTGCTCGCTCTCGGAGATCTCCCCGCCGCGGGTGGTGTCGGTGAACGAGACCGGCCACCTGCGCGATATCGACGTCCCGATCACCGCGCCGCTGAGCCCCTGACATGACCCTGCTGGCGCTGTTCGGCGGTCTGGCCCTGCTGCTCTACGGCATGCAGCTGATCGGCGAGGGCCTGCAGCGCGCGGCGGGTGGTCACCTGCGACACCTGCTCACGCGCATGACCCGCACGCGCCTGGCCGCGGTGGCCTCGGGCGTGCTGGTGACCTCGATCATCCAGTCCTCGTCGGCCACCACCCTCATGCTGATCGGCTTCGTCTCGGCCGGCCTGCTCACGTTCCCGCAGTCGCTCGGGGTGATCCTGGGCGCCGACATCGGCACCACCGTCACCGTCCAGCTGCTCGCCTTCAAGGTGCAGGAATTGTCGCTGCTCCTGGTCGGCGTCGGCTTCGCCATGGCCTTCTTCGGCCGGCGCGGCCTCATCAAGCACGGCGGGCAGGTGATCCTCGGCTTCGGCTTCATCTTCCTCGGCATGAAGGTGATGAACGACGGGCTGGCGCCGCTGGCCGATCAGGATCTGACGCGCCAGGTGCTGGTGGCCCTGGCCGGCAACCCGTTCCTCGGCCTGCTGGTGGGGGCCGGGCTCAGCGCGGGCATGGCCTCCTCGGCGGCCACGATCGGGCTCACCCTGTCGCTCGCCCACCAGGGGCTGCTGCCGCTGGCCGCGGCCATTCCGGTCGTGCTCGGCGCCAACATTGGCACGTGCGCGACCGCGCTGGCGGCCAGCCTGCGCTCCTCCGCGGACGCGCGGCGGGTGGCGCTGGCCCACATCGCGTTCAAGGTCCTGGGCGTGGCGCTGGTATTCCCGTTCATCACCCCCCTCACGACCCTGATGGCCTATACCGCGGCCGACCCGGCGCGGCAGATCGCCAACACCCATACCCTGTTCAACGTGGCCATCAGCGCCCTGTTCCTGCCCTTCGCCCCCTGGGCCGCGCGGGTCATCACCGCGCTGGTGCCGGAGGAGGAGCGGGGGGACAATCCCTACCGGACGCGCTATCTGGACGACCGCTTCCTCGAGCAGCCGGCGCTGGCCATCGGCCAGGCGACGCGGGAAGCGCTGCGCATGGGCGACGTGGCCCAGGCGATGCTTCGCGATGCGATGGTGGTGCTGCGGACGGATAACCAGGAGCTGCTGGAGGACGTGGAGCGACGTGATGACCAGCTGGACTATCTGGAGCGCGAGATCAAGCTGTTCATCGCGCGCCTCGGGCGGGAGACCATGAGCAACGACCTGGCTCAGAAGGAGATCGCGCTGATCTCCTTCATCGGCAATCTCGAGAACATCGGCGACATCATCGACAAGAACCTGATGGAGCTGGCGCGCAAGAAGCTCTACCAGGGGCGCCGCTTCTCGGAGACCGGCGAGGCCGAGCTGCTGGAGTTCCACGGGATGGTCTCGAAGAACCTCGAGCGCGCCATCGCCGGCTTCGCGGCCAACGACCGCAGCCTCGCCCAGGAGGTGCTGGACCAGCGGCCGGTGGTGCGGCAGCGCGAGCGCGAGCTGCGCGACTCCCACCTGGCCCGGCTGCGCCGCGGGCTCGCCGAGTCGCTCGAGACCTCGGAGATCCACCTCGACGTGCTCACCAACCTCAAGCGGATCTCCTCGCACATCACCGCGCTGGTGTACCCGATCCTCGAAGAGGAGCCCTAGCGTGGCCAGCCGACTCCGCATCCTCGTCATCGCCTCCGAGGTCGCGCCCTTCGCCAAGACGGGCGGCCTCGCGGATGTGGCGGGCGCACTGCCCCGGGCCCTGGCCGGGCTCGGCCACGACGTGCGCGTCATGATGCCGAAGTACCGCGGCGCCGAGGCGCACGCCACCGAGACGCGGATCGTGGTGCCGAGCATCCAGGTGCCGCTGGTCGACCGCGTCGCCGAGGGCGCGCTGATCGAGGCGCGCGGCGCCTCGGGCGTGCCGGTGTACCTGCTCGAGCACGAGCACTATTACAATCGCGACAGCCTCTACGGCACCGCCGACGGCGACTACTGGGACAACTGCGAGCGCTTCGTATTCTTCTGCCGCGCGGCGCTGGAGAGCCTGGCCCGGCTCGAGGCGGCCAGCTCCGGCGTGCGCTGGCAGCCGCAGGTCATCCACGCCAACGACTGGCAGACCGGCCTGCTGCCGGTGTACCTGCGCACGCTCTATCGCGACCACCCGGTCGTGGGCAACCTGGCCAGCCTGTTCACCATCCACAACCTCGCCTACCAGGGCGTGTTCTGGCACTATGACATGCCGATGACCGGGCTCGGATGGGACCTCTTCACCCCGGCCGGCATCGAGTTCTACGGCAAGCTCAACTTCCTGAAGGGCGCGCTCGTGTTCTCCGACCTCCTGACGACCGTGAGCCGCACCTACGCGCGCGAGATCCGCACCGCCGAGTTCGGCAACGGGCTCGAGGGCGTGCTGGAAGATCGCAGCCACGATCTGCACGGCGTGATCAATGGCATCGACTACGACGTGTGGAACCCGCAGAAGGACGCGGCCATCGCGCACCCCTACTCGGGCGACGACCCCGAGCCCAAGGCGATCTGTCGCGAAGCGCTGCGGCGCGAGCTCGGGCTGGACGACGCGGCGGGGCCGATCATCGGGGTGGTGACCCGCCTGGCCCAGCAGAAGGGCATGGACCTGCTATTGCAAGCGCTCCCCGGCGTTCTGGCCGAGGGCGCCCAGCTGGTGGTGCTGGGCTCGGGTGAGACGCTCCTCGAGGAGGGCTTCCGCGAGGCGGCGGTCGCGCACCCCGGCCAGATCGCGGTCCGCATCGGGTTCGACGACGAGCTCTCGCGCCGCATCTACGCGGGCAGCGACGCGTTCCTCATGCCCTCGCGCTACGAGCCGTGCGGGCTCGGCCAGCTCATCGCGCTCCGTTACGGGAGCGCGCCGATCGTGCGGCGCACCGGCGGGCTGGCCGACACCGTGATCGAGTTCGATCCGGCCCGGCGCACCGGCACCGGCTTCGTGTTCGACGCGTTCACCGCCGAGGCCCTGGTCGGTGCGGTGCACCGCGCCGCCTCGACGTACCGGCAGCCTTCTCCGTGGAAGGCCCTGATCCGCAACGCCATGGCCGAGGATTTCTCGTGGGACGCCTCGGCGCGGGAATACGTCACCCTCTACCGCAAGGCGCTGAAGGCGCGGAGCGGGAGCTCGCCACGGAGGTCGGCATGAAGAAGATCGAGGCGGTGATCAAGCCGTTCAAGCTCGACGACGTCAAGGAGGCGTTGAACGAGCTGGGGGTGGTGGGCATGACCGTCACCGAGGTGCGCGGCTTCGGCCGGCAGAAGGGGCACACCGAGCTGTACCGCGGCTCCGAGTACACCATCGACTTCCTGCCCAAGGTGAAGGTCGAGGTGGTCGTGCCCGACCACCTGGTGGACAAGGTCGTCTCGGTCATCTGCCAGTCGGCCAAGACCGGCTCCATCGGCGACGGCAAGGTGTTCGTGCTGTCCATGGGCGAGGCCATCCGCATCCGCACCGGCGAGAAGGGCGAGGCCGCGATCTAGGGCTGAGAGGTGGCGGGCGGGCCGGGCGGGCGACCGATGGCATTCAGCCGTCGAAATCTGCAAGGCTCTATCTAATGCGGGGGCCCAGAAATGGCCCCCGCACTCCCCCAGTCGGCGGTCGGCCGGGTGCGGATGGCGGACAACCGCAGGCCGTCGACCTGCATGGCCCCCGCACTCCCCCGGTCGGCGGTCGGCCGGGTGCGGATGGCGGACAACCGCGGGCCGTCGACCTGCATGGCCCCCGCACTCCCCCGGTCGGCGGTCGGCCGGGTGCGGATGGCGGACAACCGCAGGCCGTCGACCTAAATGGCCCCCGCACTCCCCCGGTCGGCGGTCGGCCGGGTGCGGATGGCGGACAACCGCGAGCCGTCGACCTGCTCGCGGCGGCGCCGGACGATCGGCGTGCGATCCAGTACCTGAAGCGGGCCGGGTTCGCGGAGCCGGCGGCCGCGCTGCGCAACCTGCACGCGCTCACGCCGACGCCGCGGGAGGCCGCGCTGCTCGCCCCCGCGCTGCCGGGGCTGCTCGCCGCGCTCGCCGACGCCCCCGATCCGGACATGGCGCTGAACAACCTCGAGCGCCTGGCCGCGCAGGGGGAGCACGTCGCGTTCCTCCGGCTCATCACCAGCCATCCCGGCGCCATCCATCTGCTCGCCCGGCTGGGAGGTACCAGCCAGTTCCTCGCCGACACGCTGCGGCGATATCCGACCCTGCTGCCCTGGCTGCTCGAGCCGCGGACGATGCGACAGTGGCTGGTCGACGAGCTCGCGGCGGATCTGGCCGCGAGCCTGCGGGTCGTCGATCGGCCCGAGTCCAGGATGAACGCGCTGCGGCGCTTCAAGTATCGCCAGCTGCTGCGGATCGGCAGCCGCGATATCCTGGGCGACGCCGATCTCACCGTCACCACCGAGGAGCTGTCGCACCTGGCCGACGTGTGCCTCGCCGCGGCCTGGGACTGGACGCGCGCGCGGCTCGAGACGCTCTACGGTCCGCCCATCGGCCCCGACGGCGAGCCCACCGGCCTCGCGGTGATCGGGATGGGCAAGCTGGGTGGCGAGGAGCTCAACTACTCCTCGGACATCGATCCGATCTTCGTCTACGGCGAGGACGGTGAGACCGCGGGGGGCGAGGCGGGACGCGTCGCCAACGGCGAGTTCTTCGCCCAGGGCGTGCGCGGCATCGTGGAGGCCCTCGAGTCGGTGACCGAGGAGGGCCACGTCTTCCGCGTCGACCTGCGCCTGCGGCCGGAGGGCCGCTCGGGCGCCCTGATCCTGTCCATCGCCGGCTACCGCGCGTACTTCGCCGATCGCGCCGCGCTCTGGGAGCGCCAGGCCCTCATCAAGGCGCGCGCGGCCGCGGGCGATCCCGCGGTGGCCGCCCGCTTCTTCGAGGCGGTCCGCGCGTTCGTGTACCGTCCGGGACTCGATCCCGCGATCGTGGGCGAGGTGCGCGGGATGAAGACGCAGATCGACCGCTCGCTGCGCGGCAAGGACGCCGAGCACCGCAACGTCAAGCTCGGCCGCGGCGGCATCCGCGAAGTGGAGTTCCTGGTGCAGGCACTGCAGCTGCTCTACGGCGGCGACGATCCGTGGCTGCGCGAGCGCAACAGCCTGCGCGCGATCTTCCGCTTGACCGAGCGCGGCTATCTGCCGCCCGCGCTCGGGCGCGAGCTGGGCGACGCGCTGGTGTACCTGCGCACCGTCGAGCACCGGCTGCAGCTCGTCAACGAGTTCCAGATCCACACGCTGCCCGAGGAGCCGCGCGCGCTCGGCCTGCTCGCCCGGCGCATGGGCATCGCGCGGCCACCCGCCGCGGCGGCCCGCGAGTTCCTGGCGCGTCACCGCCGCATCACCACGCTGGTGCACCGCGCGTTCCGTGACTTCTTCGCGGCGGCGCCCGCCGCGGCGGCCCCGCCGGTGCGCATCCCGACCTACACCGCGCTCAAGGCCACCGGCTTCACGGATCCCGACCGCGCGCGCCAGAACCTCCGGCTCGTCCTGGAAGGTCGTCCCCTCATTCCGTATCCGGCCGCGGCGGGCCGCGCGATCGCCCGCCTCTTTCCGGTGCTGCTCGACGCGCTCTGGCAGAGCCCCGATCCCGACGAGGCCCTCGCCCAGCTCGAGCGGTTCGTCGCGGCCGCCGGCCCGCGGACCGCCTATCTGGAGCTGCTGGCCGACCGGCCGGACCTGCTCACCAACCTGGTGCGGCTCTGCGCGCGCGGCGAGCTGCTCACCGAGCTCTTGATGGCCCAGCCGGAGCTGCTCAACGGGCTCGCGAGCCCGGAGACCTTCGCGGCGCATCGGAGCAAGCGCGAGTTCCGCGCCGATCTGGCCGCGGTGCTGGCGCCCCGGCTCGATCCGGCGGAGCGCAAGGACCGGCTGCGGCGGCTCAAGCAGGCCGAGGAGCTGGCGATCACGTGGCGCATGCTACTCGGGGTGACCGACGCCGAGCGCTTCTCGCGGGAGATGACCGCGCTGGCCGAGGCCGCGCTCGCGGTGGCCTGGACGCTCGCGCTCGAGGAGACCGTCGAGCATTTCGGCGTCCCGCGCGATCCGGCGGGCCGGCTGGTCCCCGCCGCCATCATCGGACTCGGCAAGTTCGGCGGCCGCGAGCTGACCACCGGCTCCGACCTGGACCTGTTCGTGATCTACGGCGGAGCCGGCGTCACCGACGGCGCCGAGGCGGTGGAGGCCCACGTCTTCTACGACCGCACCGTCGAGTCGCTCACCGGCTGGCTCGGCGACATCACCGCGGCGGGCATCGTCTTTCCGGTGGACCTGCGCTTGCGCCCGGGCTCCAAGGGCAGCGGCTTCGCCTCCAGCGACGAGGCGCTCGAGCGCTACTACCGCGAATGGGCGGATCCCTGGGAGCGCCAGACGCTGACCCGCGCCCGGCTGGTGGGCGGCGACCCCGCGCTCGGCCGGTCGGTGCGCCGTCGGATCCGCGGACTGCTCTACGGCCCCGACGCGCCGCCGCCGGACCTGAGGGAGATGCGCATGCTCCGCGACCGCATGGAGCGGGAGCTGGGCAAGGAGACGCCCGGGCGCTTGCATGTCAAATTCGGGCGCGGCGGGCTGGTGGACGTGGAGTTCACCACCCAGGCGCTGCAGCTGCGGCACGGGGCCCGGCATCCGGCGATCCGTCGCGCCAGCACGCTGCCCGCGATACGGGCGATGGGGGCGGCCGGGCTGCTGCCGGCCGCCGACGCCGACACGCTGGCCGCTCAGTACCGGTTCCTGCGGCGCGTCTCCCTCGGACTGCGCCTCTTCGGCACGCGGCCGTCGGACACCCTCGAGGTGGCGGGTCCGAACCCGGCCCGGCTGGCCAAGACGCTGGACTACCCGTCGCGGAAGGACTTTCTCGAGGACTACCGGCGCCGCACCACCTGGGTGCGCGCGCTGTTCGACCGCGTCGTCATCCCGATCTGAATCAGGCCCCCGCGTCGCGGGTGATGCGCGCGCCCAGCGCGAGGAGGCGCTCGTCGATCCGCTCGTAGCCGCGGTCCACCTGGTGTGCGTTCATGATCACCGAGGTTCCGCGCGCGCAGAGCGCGGCTCCGATCAGGGCCATCCCGGCCCGGATGTCGGGCGACACGATCGGCGCGGCCCGCAGCTCGCTGGGTCCTACCACCACCGCCCGATGCGGATCGCAGAGCACGATCCGCGCCCCCATCGCGATCAGGCTGTCCACGAAGAACAGGCGGCTCTCGAAGAGCTTCTCGTGGATCAGCACGGTGCCGTGGCTCTGGGTGGCCAGCACCAGCGCGAGGGAGGTGAGATCGGCCGGGAACCCGGGCCACGGCGCGTCGTCCACCTTGGGGATGGCCCCGTCGGCCTCGACGGCGATGCGCAGCTGCTGCGGGCCGGGCACCACCAGGGTGGTGCCCTCGAGCGTCGTCTCGACGCCCAGGCGCTGGTAGGCGAGTCGGATCATTCGCAGATCGTCGGGCACCACGTCGCGGATCTTCAGGTGTCCGCCGGTCATGGCGGCCAGGGCCACGAAGGACCCGATCTCGATGTGATCCGGGCCGAGGCGATGGCGGCCGGGCCCGAGGTCGCGCACGCCGTCGATCGTGAGCTGGTTCGTGCCGATGCCGCCGATGCGCGCGCCCAGGCCGTTGAGGAAGTGGCACAATCCCTGGACGTGCGGCTCGCTGGCCGCGTTCAGGATGCGCGTGGTGCCGTCGCCCAGCGCGGCGGCCATCACCGCGTTCTCGGTGGCGGTCACGCTCGCCTCGTCGAGGAAGATCTCGGCGCCCTGGAAGCGGCCGTCGAGGGTCAGGTGGAGCGCGGGGCCCGGCTCGACCCGCGCGCCGAGGCCGGTCAGCGCGAGGAGATGGGTGTCGAGCCGCCGCCGGCCGATCCGATCACCGCCCGGCGGCGGCAGCACCGCGCGGCCGGTGCGGGCGAGGAGTCCCGGCGCCAGCAGCACCGAGCCGCGCAGGCGCGACATCACCGTCGGGTCGGGATCGTGGCCCTTCAGATGGGTCGCGTCCAGCCGCGCGGTGCCCCGGTCGTCGAGCGCGACCTCCACCCCCAGGTGGCGCAGCCCTTCCAGCAGCGCGGCCACGTCCCGGATGCGCGGCACGTTGTCGACGACCACCTCCCCCTTCACGAGCAGGCAGGCCGCGAGCACGGGCAGGGCCTCGTTCTTGTTGCCGGCCGGCGTCACCGTCCCGCGGAGCGGATGGCCGCCTTCCACCAGGAATCGATCTCCAGTCACCGGGGTCTCCTCGTTCTGGTATCGGTCGACCGCGCGAGCCTGCTGTCTTCAACCGTAGACGCCGCCGCGGATTTCTGTCGAGGGAAAACGTTGCGCCGCCCGGTGTATGATCCCGTCGTGCCGGCATGACCGAACGCCTCTTCATCCTCGACGGACCCGGCTTCCTGTTCCGCGCCTACCACGCGCTGCCCTTCCTCTCCACCTCCCGCGGAGAGCCGAGCCATGCCGTCTTCGGCATGTCCACCATGCTCTGGAAGCTCCTGCGCGAGGACAGCCCCGACTTCTTCGCGGTGGCCTGGGATCCGCCCGGCAAGACGTTCCGCGAGGAGCAGTTCGCGGCCTACAAGGAGACGCGCGCGCCGACTCCCAACGATCTCCGCGTCCAGATCCCACGGGTCAAGACGCTCTTCGAGGCCCTCCACGTGCCGGTGCTCGAGGTGCCCGGCTTCGAGGCCGACGACGTGCTGGGCACGGTGGTCGAGCAGGTGCGTGACCGGCCGCTCGACGTCGTGCTGGTGACCTCGGACAAGGACATGCTCCAGCTGGTGAGCCCGCGGGTGCGGGTGTTCTCGACCACCGGACGCGGCGGCGATCGCGTCGTCTACGACGAGGCGGCGGTGAAGGCCAAGTGGGGCGTGGAGCCCGCGCAGATCCCGGACATCCTGGCCCTGATGGGCGACTCCATCGACAACATTCCGGGCGTGCCCGGGGTGGGGGAGAAGACGGCGGCCAAGCTGATCGGTCAGTTCGGCTCGGTGGAGCGCCTGTACGAGAACCTGTCGCTGGTGCCCGGCAAGCTCCGCGAGACGCTCGCGGCCAACCGCAAGCAGGCGCTGCTCTCCCGCGAGCTGGCCACGGTGAGCACGCGGGTGCCGATCACCCTCGACCTCGAGATGGTGCGCCGGCGCGAGCCGGACTGGGACCGGCTGCGCACCCTCTGGACCGAGATGGAGTTCTACACCCTGCTGCGCCAGCTGCCGGCCCAGCCCGCGCCCGAAGCGGGCGGTGACGAGACGCCCACGATCGGGGACGCGGAGGGCCTCGCGCGCTTCCTGGCGGAGGTGCCGGCGGGCGAGCCGATCGCGGTGGAGTGGGTGGGGGATGCGGCGCCGCCGGATCCCACGGTGCGGGAGATCGGCCTGTATCACGCGGCCGCGGGCGCCGCGGTGGTGATCTGCGGCAGCGTGGCGGACGACGGCTGCCGGTGGGTCGTGGAGGGGCTGGCCGGGCGCACGCTGATCGGTCACGATGTGAAGGCGCTGGCCGAGTGGTGGCTGGCTCGCGGTGCCGCGCTGCCACCGCTCGAGGACACCGCGGTCGTGGCATACCTGCTCAATCCCGCGCGCACCAACTACAAGCTCGAGGAGGTCTGCGCCGAGCTGCTGGGCCAGGGCCCGGGGGTGGCGCGCGCGGGTACGCGAGCGCGCTGGATCGGCGACCTCTGGGCCATGGCCCCGCGCGCGCTGGAGGAGGTCGGGCTGCTGCGCCTCTACGAGGACATCGAGCGGCCGCTGATCGCGGTGCTGGCCGACATGGAGCGCCACGGCATCCGGGTGGACCGGGCGCGGCTCGGTGAGTTCTCGCGCGAGCTGGAGATCCACCTCGACCGGACGACTCGGGAGATCTATCAGCTGGCCGGCGAGGAGTTCAACATCGGCTCGCCGAAGCAGCTCGCCTACATCCTGTTCGAGAAGCTCAAGCTGCCGCCGGTGAAGCGCACCAAGACCGGCTACTCGACCGACGCCGACGTGCTGGAGCAGCTGGCCATCGGCCACGAGCTGCCCGCCCGCATCGTCGAGCACCGCACGCTCGCCAAGCTCAAGTCCACCTACGCCGACGCCCTGCCCACCCTGGTGAACCCGGTGACCGATCGCATCCACACCTCGTTCAACCAGCTGGTGGCCGCGACGGGACGGCTGTCGTCGTCGAACCCAAACGCCCAGAACATCCCGGTGCGCACCGAGCTGGGCCGGCGCATCCGCGCCGCCTTCGTGCCCGAGGCGGGCTGGCGGTTCCTGGCCGCCGACTACTCGCAGATCGAGCTGCGCATCCTGGCCCATGTCTCGGGCGAGGAGAGCCTGGTCGAGGCGTTCCGCCGCGGCGAGGACATCCACGCGCGCACCGCCTCCGAGGTGTTCGGCGTGGCGCTCGACGCGGTGACCGACGAGCAGCGCGACATCGCCAAGACCACGAACTTCTCGGTGATCTACGGGGTCACCGCGTTCGGGCTCTCGCGCGGCCTCGACATCTCGACCAGGCAGGCCCAGGAGTTCCTCGATCGCTTCTTCGCGCGGCATCCCAAGGTCAAGGCGTACCTCACGCGCACGGTCGCGGAGGCCCGCGAGCGCGGCTTCGTCACCACGCTGCTCGGCCGCCGGCGCTACCTGCCGGAGCTGCGCAGCGGCAACCCCAACCTCCGCGGCTTCGGCGAGCGCATGGCCACCAACGCGCCCATCCAGGGGACCGCGGCCGACCTGGTCAAGATCGCGATGGTGCGGATGGCGGAGCGGCTGCGCGCCGAAGGCCTGCAGAGCCGGATGCTGCTGCAGGTTCACGACGAGCTGCTCTTCGAGGCGCCCGCCGCGGAGGTGGAGCGGCTGCGCACGCTGACGGTCGAGGTGATGGAGTCCGCGCTGCCGCTCGACGTGCCGCTCAAGGTCGACGTCAAGGTCGGCGACGACTGGGCGGCGGTATGAGGCGCTTCCTGCTCGTCGGCCTCACCGGCGGCATCGCCACCGGCAAGAGCACGGTCACCGCGCTCCTCGCCGGGCCGAGCGTCCGCGTGGTGGATGCGGACGCGCTCGCCCGCGAGGTCGTGGAGCCGGGCACGCCGGCCCACGCGCAGATCGTGGCCGAGTTCGGCCGGGAGGTGCTGAAGCCCGACGGCCGCCTCGACCGCGCGCGGCTGGGCGAGATCGTCTTCCCGGACGCGGCCCGGCGCAAGCGGCTCGAGGCGATCACCCATCCGGCGATCCGGCGGCGCTTCGAGCAGATCATGGCCGATCTGGAGCGCGCCGGTTTCGACGGGCTCCTGATCTGGGACGCGGCGCTGCTGGTCGAGTCGGGCGGCACCAAGAACATGGATCGCGTGGTCATCGTCACCACCGACCCCGCCACCCAGCTGCGGCGGCTCGTGGAGCGTGACCGCTGCACCGAGGAGGCGGCCCGGGCGCGCATCGCCAGCCAGATGCCGCTCGCGGTCAAGGCCCGCTACGGCGACTACGTCATCGACAACTCCGGCACGCGCGAGCAGACCGCGGTCCGCGTGCGCGAGGTCTACCGCGCCCTCCTGCAGGACCTCGACGCGCGCCAGGCGCGGGCGGGGTGAGCCCGCGGCGAAACGCGCGCGCGGCGGCGTCCCCGCCGGCACGGCGGCCCGCGACGCGCGGGCGCACCCGTGCGCTCGGGCAGCACTTCCTCCGCGACCGCTCCGTCGTCGACCGCCTCCTCGATCTGGTGCGGCCGACCGCGCGCGACCTGGTGGTCGAGATCGGCCCCGGGCGGGGCGCGCTGACCGAGGCGCTGGCTTCGCGAGCCGGGCGGCTGATCGCGCTGGAGATCGACCCGGAGCTGGTCGGCTCGCTGCAGGCCCGCTTCGCGGGCGCGCCCCACGTGGAGATTCGCCACGCCGACGCCCGCCGGTTCGACGCCGGCCGCCTCCGGGCGCTCGTGCCCCATCCGGAGGGACGCGTGGTCGTGGTCGGCAACCTCCCGTACAGCGTGGGCAAGCCGATCCTCGCCGCTCTGGTGGATGCCGGCCCGCAGGTCGACGCGATGGCGCTGATGCTCCAGAAGGAGGTCGCCGAGCGGGTGGCGGCGGCGCCCGGCAGCAAGACCTACGGCGCGCTGTCGGTCCTGACCCAGGCCGCCGCATCGGTGCGGCTGGCGTTTTCGGTGCCGCCGGGGGCCTTCAGCCCGCCACCCCAGGTGGAGTCGGCGGTCATCCACCTCGAGCCGCATCGCGAGCCGCCGGTCCCGATCGCCGATCCCTCCCGCTTCGGCGCGGTGGTTCGGGCTGCGTTCAGCCAGCGCCGGAAGAGCCTGGCGAACGCGCTGGCCGCCGGGCTCGCGATCTCCGCCGATCGGGCCCGCCGGCTGGCTCGGGAGGCGGGCATCGATCCCGGCCGCCGGGCGGAGAGCTTGTCGCTGGCCGAGTTCGCCCGGCTGGCCGCCGTACCGGACGGGTCGGCGCAGGGGTAACGGTCCGGATCGGTCGTAAAGCTCGATGATGCAGCCGGGCGGGAGCCGTCCCGTTCCTTGGGCCCGCCGCCGCCCCGGTGGTACGATCAAAAGGCCGTCGTGAACACCACTTACAGACCAGAGCCCGTTCCCATCGATACGCCCGGCGAGCCCGCCGTGCGGCTCATCCCGCTGGGCGGTCTCGGCGAGATCGGGCTCAACATGATGCTGGTGGAAAGCGGCCCTGACATCCTCGCGGTGGACTGCGGCCTGCTCTTCCCCGACGACGAGATGCCCGGCGTGGACTTCGCGATCCCCGACTTCACCTACCTCCGGGAGCACCGCGCGGCCTTCCGGGCGGTGATCCTGACCCACGGCCACGAGGACCACATCGGCGCGCTCTCGTACCTGTTGCGCGAGTTCCCGGTCCCGGTCTACGGCACGCCGCTGACGCTGGCCATCGCGCGGCACCGGCTGGCCGAGAACGAACTGCTGGAGCAGGCCGACCTCCGGTCCTACGCCCCGGGCGATCGCATCGTCGTCGGCGGCTTCACGGTCGAGCCGATCCGGGTGACCCACTCGATCGCCGACGGCATCGGCCTGGCCATCGAGACGCCGGTCGGCACCGTGGTGCACACCGGCGACTTCAAGCTCGACCGCCGGCCGGTGGACCACCAGCAGCCCGACTACTCGCGCTTCGCCGCGCTCGGCGAGCGGGGCGTGCTCGCGCTCTGCTCGGACTCGACGAACGTGGGGCGGCCGGGCCACACCGGCTCGGAGACCGAGGTGGGGCGGGCCCTGGCCGGCCGCTTCGCGGAGGCGTCGGGGCGCATCATCGTCGCCACGTTCGCCTCGCACATCCACCGGATCCAGCAGGTGCTCGACCTGGCCGCGCGCTGCGGGCGGCACGTCGCGCTCCTCGGGCGCAGCATGGTGGCCAACGTCGCGGTGGCCACCGAGCTGGGCTACCTGCGGGTGCCGGAGGGATTGATCCGGCCGCTGGAGGATCTGGCCGAGCTGCCCGCGCAGCGACAGGTCATCCTCTCGACCGGCAGCCAGGGCGAGCCCAACTCGGCGGTCTCGCTGATGGCGGCGGGCGAGCACAAGTACGTGCAGGCCGGCACCGGCGACCTGGTGATCTTCTCCTCCCGGGTGATCCCGGGCAACGAGCGCGTGCTCGGGCGCGTGATCAACGCGCTGCTGCGCCGCGGCGCCGAGGTGCTGTGGGAGGACGTGGCGTTCGTCCACGTCTCCGGCCACGCGAGCCAGGAGGACCTCAAGGAGATGTTGGCACTCACCCGGCCGCGGTACTTCGTGCCGGTGCACGGCGAGTACCGGCATCTGCTGCAGCACGCGCGGCTGGCCGAGGGCGTCGGCATCCCGAAGGATCGCATCTTCCTGATCGAGGACGGCTGGGGCCTCGAGGTCACCGCGTCGGGGGCGCGGGTGCTGGGCCCGTACCCCGCGGGCCCGGTGCTGGTGGACGGCAAGGGCGTCGGCGATGTCGGCAGCGTGGTGCTCCGCGACCGGCAGCTGCTGGCCGAGGCGGGCATGCTGGTGATCGCGCTCACCGTCGATCGCGTCACCGGCTCGATCGTGGCGGGACCCGAGATCGCCTCGCGCGGGTTCGTCTACATGAAGGAGGCGGACGCCCTGATGGACGAGGTGAAGGGCGCGGTGCGGGAGGCCCTGGCCACGCGGCAGGAGCCCAAATCCAACGCGAGCGTCGCGCCGCCGGCCTTCGATCGCGAGCTGGTGGGCGCGATGGTGCGCAGCGCCGCGCGCCGCTTCATCAACCAGCGGTTCCAGCGCAAGCCGGTGGTGCTGCCCGTGATCCTGGAGGTGTGATGGCCGAGAAGGCGACGATCGAGAAGATGGTGCCGGACCGCAGCCCGAATCGGAACGGCCAGCCGGCGCGCGACGCCTCGCGCGACGGCGCCGCGAAGCGCCGGCCTGCGGCCCCGCGCAGACCCAAGGGCGAGCCCGGCCGCTGGGTCCGGGAGGCCAAGGGCATCCTGGCCCTCGCCCTGGCCGGGTTCGGGTTCGTGGCCCTGTACGCGTACGATCCCATGCTCCATCGGCTCGATCAGTCGAGCCCGGTGGGGCCGGTCGGCGGCTGGCTCGGCTGGGCCTCGTTCCACGCCTTCGGCTACGGCGGCTATCTGTTCCCGGTGCTGCTGGCGCTGTACGGCGTGTCGGCCTTCGTGCGGCCCCGGGTGGCCCACGGCTGGCAGGCCGCGGTCGGTCTCGCGATCCTGCTCGTGAGCGCCACCGGCATGCTGGCTCGCGCCTCGGACACGCTCGGCCAGTATCGTCTCCACAAGGGCGGCCTCGTGGGCTGGGCGGTGTCGGAGGGGCTGCGCCTCTCGATCGGCACGGTCGGCACCTGGATCATCCTGCTCGCGCTGATCCCGCTCGGCGTGCTGTTCGTCACCCGCATCCCGTACAGCGTGCTCTCGCGCATGCTCCGCGCCCGCTTCGGACGCGGGCGCCGGCCCGAGACGAGGAAGGAGCGCAGCGCCGCCGCTGCGGTCGCGGATGTGCCGGTGCCCGCGGTGGCCGCCGCGGCCTGGCCGGCGGCCGAGCCCGAGGCGCCCAAGCTCGTGGTGAAGGAGCCGCCCAAGGCCAAGTCGGGGCTCGCCGAGAAGGGGCTCGCGTGGCAGGAGACGTTCGACTTCGGCAAGGGCGGCGAGCAGGCGTTCAAGCTGCCCGCGGTCGGCCTGCTGGCCGCGCCGCCGGCTTCGTCCCTGTCGCGCACGCGCGAGGAGCTGGAGACCAACGCGCAGACGCTGAAGAAGAAGCTGCACGACTTCGGCGTGGACGGCCACATCGTGCAGGCGAGCCCCGGCCCGGTCATCACCTCCTACGAGTTCGAGCCCGCCTCCGGCGTGAAGGTGAGCCAGGTGGTGAACCTGGCCGACGACCTGGCCCTGGCCATGAAGGTCGCGGCGGTGCGCATCGTGGGGCCCATTCCCGGGCGCGGCACGGTGGCGGTGGAGGTGCCGAACCCGGAGACCGCCACGGTCTACCTGCGCGAGATCCTGGTGAGCCAGGAGTTCGTGGCCACCAAGGGCCGGCTGCCGCTGGCCCTCGGCAAGGACACCACCGGCAATCCGGTGATCGCGGACCTGGCCGCGATGCCGCACCTGCTCATCGCGGGCTCCACGGGCAGCGGTAAGTCGGTCGGCCTCAACACCATGATCTGCTCGCTGCTCTACAAGGCCACGCCGGCGGATGTGCGCTTCCTGTTGATCGACCCGAAGCGGCTCGAGCTGGGCGTGTACGAGAAGATTCCGCACCTGCTCGCGCCGGTGGTCACCGACGCCAAGGAGGCCTCGGCGCGGCTGAAGTGGATCGTGGGCAAGATGGACGCGCGCTACAAGCAGCTGCAGGCGAAAGCGGTCCGCAACATCGAGGGCTACAACAAGGAAGTGCCGCCCGAGGAGCGGCTGCCCTACTGGGTGGTGGTGGTCGACGAGCTCGCCGACCTCATGATGGTCTCGGCGGGCGAGGTGCAGAACTCGCTGATCCGCCTGGCCCAGATCGCGAGAGCGGTCGGCATCCATCTGATCGTCGCCACCCAGCGGCCGTCGGTGGACGTGGTCACCGGGCTCATCAAGGCGAACTTCCCGACCCGCATCGCCTTCCAGGTGGCGTCGAAGGTCGACTCGCGGACGGTGCTCGACAGCAACGGGGCCGAGCAGCTGCTGGGCCGCGGCGACATGATCTTCGTGCCGCCCGGGGCGAGCCGGCAGATGCGCGTGCACGGCTCCTGGGTCTCCGACAAGGAGGTCAAGGCCATGTGCGAGTTCCTCCGCACCCAGGGCTCCGCGGTCTACGAGACGGTGGAGCTGCCCGCCGAGGAAGCGGGCGGGGGTGGCGGCGGTGGCGAGGACCGCGACGACGTGTACTGGGACGCGGTGAACCTCGTGGTGGCGCAGCGGGCCGCGTCCATCTCGTTCCTGCAGCGGCGTCTCGGCCTCGGCTACCCCAAGGCCGCGCGCTTCATCGATATGATGGAGCAGGACCGCATCATCGGGCCGGGGCAGGGAGCCAAGCCGCGCGAGATCCTCGTCGGTCCCGAGTACCTGGCCAAGCGAGGCCGCAGTGCGAGCTGAAGCCGAAGGCGAGGCGAGCAATAAGAACCAAAGAGCGGGTTGGTGCTTCCTCCTCGCATGTCTGCTCGGTGCCTTTTGCCTGCCGAGCTCCGCCCACGCCCAGTCCCTCGACGAGGTCGTCACCGGCGTCGAGTCCACGTACGGCAAGATCACCGACCTCCGCGCCGAGTTCGCCCAGACCGCCCGCAACAAGAGCCTCGGTCAGGACATCAAGGCCGAGGGGACCGTGCTGCTCAAGAAGGGCGGCAAGATGCGCTGGGACTACAAGAGCCCGGCGCCGCAGCAGATCGTCTCCGACGGGACCTCGCTGTGGGTCTACACGCCCGAGTTGAACCAGGTCAACAAGGGCAACGCGCCCAAGGCGCTGGCCGGGCCCGCGGGCAGCTTCCTCTCCGGCCTCGGCAAGATCCGCGAAGAGTTCACGGTGCGCTTCCTGAACCCGGCGAACCCGCGCGACGGCGCCGGCCGGCCGGTGCTCGACCTCACCCCGAAGCAGCCCACCCCGCTGCTCACCCGCCTGGTGATCGCGGTGGATCCGAAGGACTACGTGGTTCGCGAGGCGGTGCTCTACGACCAGTTCCAGAACACCGTGACCATGACCTTCAACAAGGTCGTCATCAATCCGGGACTGAGCGACACCCTGTTCGCATTCACGCCGCCGAAGGACGCGGCGGTGGTGCCGCTCGACCCGCGCTAGCGAGGCGCCGACGCCGATGGCCGCCGAGAACAGCTTCGACATCGCGTGCAAGATCGACATGCAGGAGGTCACCAACGCCATCGATCAGGCCCGGCGTGAGATCACGACACGCTACGACCTGAAAGGGGCCAGGAACGAGATCACCCCCGAGAAGATGGACATCGTGCTGTCGTCGAGCGACGACATGAAGCTCAAGGCGGTGCTCGACATCCTGCAGTCCAAGCTCCACCGCCGGGGCATCGACCTCAAGGCCCTCACCATCAACGACCCGGAGCCGGCGGGCGGCGGGCTCATCCGCCAGAAGGTCACGCTGCAGGACGGCGTGCCGATGGAGAAGGCCAAGGAGATCGTGCGACTGGTCAAGGACTCCAAGCTGAAGGTCCAGGCCTCGATCCAGGAGAAGCAGGTGCGCGTCACCGGCAAGAACCGCGACGACCTGCAGGCGGTCATCGCCATGCTGAAGGCCAAGGACCTCGGCATCGCGCTCCAGTTCACCAACTACCGCTCCACGTAGCCTCCGGCTCCCAGCCGGCGCCACCCTCCAGGCGGCGCGGGGTAATCCCCCGCGCCGCTTTCGTTTTCTCCGCTCGCCCGCCCGGGCAATCCGATCCCGACCCGTCTTCCGTAGAAGGGGGTGAAGGACGGACGCCGGACACCCGGTGAACAGGAGGACGCGATGGGCGGCAAGGGATTCGGCAAGAGGATCGGCAGGACGGCGCTGGCTCTGGTGGCAGGTGTCGCCGCGCTCGGGACGGCCGCGCCCGGGCCGTCGCAGTCGGGCGTGACGGTGCGGCTCTTCCAGTTCACCCCCGGCCAGATCGAGGTCCCGGCCGGCACCAGGGTCACATGGACGAACCAGGACGACATCGCGCACACCGTCACGTCGGGCACTCCGGAGCGGCGCGAGGATCGCTTCGACGCGGCGCTGGCCGGCAAGGGCGCGACCGCCAGCGTCGAGCTGCGCGAGCCCGGCGTCTATCCGTACTTCTGCAACCGGCATCAGTCCATGCGCGGTGAGATCCGAGTCAAGTAGTCAGCGAAAGGAGAACGACCATGACACGCACGGTGCTTCGACTGATCGGTGGGCTGGCCCTGGCCGCGGTGACCGCGATGGGCGTGAGCCCGGTGTGGGCGGCCCGTCTGAACCCGCCAACCTCCTCCACGCCGGCCGCGGGGCTGCGGGTCGGCCTCAACGCGCTGCTGAGCGAGCACGTCTACCTCGCGGCCGCCGCCACCAACGCGGCGCTCGGCGGACGCCAGCCCGAGTTCGAGGCGGCCGCCGCCGCGCTCGACGCCAACTCGGTGGACGTGGCCAAGGCGATCGGCTCGGTCTACGGCACGGAGGCGGAGCAGGCGTTCCTGCCGCTGTGGCGCAAGCACATCGGCATGGTGGTGGACTACACGATGGGGGCGGCCACCGGCGACCGCGTCAAGCAGGACCGAGCGGTGGCCGACCTCGTCGGCTACACCGAGGACTTCGGGGCGTTCCTGCAGTCGGCGAATCCGAACCTGCCGAAGTCGGTGGTGGCCGATCTCGTGAAGCACCACGTGCTGACGTTGAAGGCGGTGATCGACGCCCAGGCCGCGAAGGACCAGGAGCGGGCCTTCACCGCGCTGCGCACCGGGGCGGGCCACATGCAGATGATCGCCGATCCGCTCGCCGGCGCCATCGTCAAGCAGTTCCCCGGGAAGATCGCGGGCGCCACCGACACGAAGGCCGCCGGGCTGCGCACCATGCTGAACCTGGCCCTGCGCGAGCACGTCTACCTGGCGTCGGCCGCCACCAACGCGGCGCTCGGTGGGCGCGACGCGGAGTTCAAGGCGGCCGCAAACGCGCTCGACGCCAATTCGGTCGCCGTCGCGAAGGCGATCGGCTCGGTCTACGGCCCTGAGGCGGAAAAGGCCTTCCTGCCCCTGTGGCGCAAGCACATCGGCATGGTGGTGGACTACACGGTGGGCGTGGCCGGTAGCGACCGCGCCAAGCAGGACAAGGCGGTCAGCGACCTGATCGGCTACACGCAGGACTTCGGCGCGTTCCTGCAGGCCGCGAACCCGAACCTGCCCAAGGCGGTGGTCGCCGATCTGGTGAAGCACCACGTGGTGACGCTCAAGGACGTCATCGACGCCCAGGCCGCGAAGGACCAGCGTCGCGCCTTCACCGCCGAGCGCACCGGCGCCGGCCACATGCAGATGATCGCCGACCCGCTCGCCGAGGCGATCGTCAAGCAGTTCCCCGACAGCTTCTAGTCCGCTCGGAGCTTCGCGCGGCGCTCCGGGACTCCCGTCCCGGGGCGCTGTCCGATCCGCCGAGCGAGCGTAGGCAACATCAGTCCCCTCCGGCGGCGGGCACACGCGTGGCCCCGTCCCCGTGATATAACCTCCCAGACTCAGACACCGGCCGCCCCGGGAGCCGACGGCACAGCTATCGACGCCGAGTCCACGAGCGCGTTCTGTGCTATCTACGGTAGGTGTGATCGCGTCGCCACGCGCGGGAAAGGGCCTCGTCCCCGCGGCCGTCTCATCACCCGAGAGGTGACCCATGACCAAGGACACGTTCGTTCGGCGTGCGGTGGCTGCCGTGCTTGTCGTTCTCTGGGCGACTCCGGGGATGGCCCAGACACCGGGCGGCCCCCCACCCGGCGCTCCGTCAAGGTTCCCGGCCACGAGCTTCCTGGCCCCGACGAAGGCCACCTGGGAGAGCACCCGCAACCTGGTCCTCGGCATCGCCGACAGCGTGCCCGAAGACAAGTACGACTTCCGGCCGACCCCCGCCGTGCGGACCGCCCGGGAGACCCTCATCCATCTCATCGGGGAGAATTACACGTTCTTCTCCAGAGTCTCCGGCGACACCCTCGAGAGCAACGCGCGCTTCGACAGCCTCAAGAGCCGCGCGGAGATCCTGAAGGCGCTCCGGGAGAGCTACGACTACGGGGCGCGGGTGTGGGAGGGGCTGACCGAGGAGAAGGCCCTGGAGATGGTGGCGGGCAGAGGAGGTCAGCAGGTCCAGCGCTGGTCGGCCATCCTGATAGCGATCCAGGACAACATGAACCACTACGGCAACCTCGTCGTGTACCTCCGTCTCAACGGCATCGTGCCGCCGCGGAGCGCGCCGCGCAATTGACGAACGTATCGCGGCATCATCGCGGGCTCCGGGCGGCCGCCGCACCGGTTCGATGATGGATCGACGGAGGTTCCTGCACGGGACCGGGATCGTGCTCCTGGCCGCGCCCATGGCGGCCCAGTCGCAGCCGGTCGGGAACGGCCCGCGGGTGGGCTTGCTCTTCTACGGCGCCCCCGGGCCCTCACCCGAGCTCGAGGCCTTCCGGCAAGGGCTGCGCGAGCTCGGCTACATCGAGGGCCAGAACATCAGCATCGAGTATCGGTTCGCGAGCGGCCAGGTCGGGCAGCTACCCGTGCTCGCCGCGGAGCTGGTCCAACTCAAGCTCGACGTCATCATCACCCCGGGCACGCCGGCGTCCGTGGCCGCCAAGACGACCACGAGCACGATCCCCATCGTCTTCGCCGGCGTGGCCGACGCAGTGGGCGCGGGCCTCGTGACGAGCCTGGCGCGCCCGGGTGGAAACATCACGGGGGTGACGAGCATCAGCGCGGCGTTGGGCGGCAAGCGCTTGGAGTTGCTGAAAGGGATCGTTCCCAAGGCCTCCCGCGTGGCGATCCTCTACAACCCGGCCGACCAGTCCAACACGCTGGTATGGACCGGCCTTCAGGAGTCGTCCAAGCCTCTGGGCCTCGCCCTGCACCCGCACCCCGTGCGTGGTCCCGGTGATTTCGAAGGGGCCTTTGCCGAGATGACCCGGGAGCGTGCCCAGGCGCTCTTCGTGGCGGCCGGCGTGCTCACGACGGAGCACCGGAAGTTCCTCGTCGACCTCGCGGCCAGGAATCGGATACCCACGATGTGGGGCGAGCGACAGTTCGTCGAGGTGGGAGGCCTCATGTCGTACGCCGTGAACTTCTACGATGAGATCCGGCGGGCCGCCGCCTATGTGAGCAAGATCCTCAAAGGCGCCAAGCCCGCCGATCTCCCCGTGGAGCAGCCCACCATGTTCGAGCTCGTCATCAACCTGAAGACAGCACGGGCCCTCGGGCTGACCATCTCGCCTTCGTTGCTGAGCCGGGCGGACCAGATCATCCAGTAGAGGGCGCCGCGCCCGCGGCGGCCTCCCGCCGAAAGTCGGCTCTCCCTGCTCCTCACCTCCTGACGCTGGCCGGCGGCACGATCCCATTCATCCGCACATAGACCACGAGCTGGCCGTAGTGGTTGCGGATCTGATACATCGGCCCTTGCCAGAAGGTGGCGCGGGTCACCGTGCGATCGCCGAAAGGAAACTTGACCGGCTCGAGGAGCTGGGCGTCGCTCAGCGGCGTGACCATGTCCTCCACGCTCTGGAACGACTTCTTCAGGAGAGCGATGATCTCGGGCTTCGTCATGGCGCCGTGATGGTGCTCTTCCGTCTTGGCGCCCTTGGCGGAATCCACGAAGCGCTGCATGATCCCGGCCAGGTGCACGAGCTGGTCGCCGAAGGTCGAGATCTCGGGCGTCGGCTTGTAGCTGTATTTCTCGGCGGGCATCGCCTCCGCCATGTCGAGGATCTCCTTGGCGGCGCGCTGGTAGGTCGCGACGAGCTCCTTGCTCAGACTCGGGGCTGGGGTCTGGGCCGAGACCAGAGAGGGTCCGACGAGGGCGAGCAAGACGACGCAGACGCAGGTCCAAGCTTTCATGACCGCCTCCTGGCGGGACTCGTTGTACAGCGTTCACTCCAGGCCAAAATGGCCGATCCTCGCGCGCGTGACGGGTCGTCACCGACACACCCGGCGGTAGAGTGCTTCGTAGCGCGGCACGATGACCTCGGCGGAAAAGCACGCACGCGCGCGCGCCTGCGCCGAGCACCCGAGAGCCCGGCGGCGCGGCTCATCGTGGATCAGGGCCTCCAAGGCTCCGGCGAGCGCGTCGGCATCCCCAGGGGGCACAAGCACGGCGCTCTCGTTGTCGCCCACCACTTCCGGGATGCCGCCCACCCGGGTGGCGACGCTCGGGCAGCCGAAGCACATGGCCTCGAGGAGGCTGAGGCAGAAGCTCTCGGCGTCGGAGGCGTAGAGGCCGACATCGGCGATCTGCAGATAGTCCTCGATGGCGTGGACCTTCTCGCGGACGATCACGCGGTCGGCCAGGCCCAGGCGGCGCACGTCGCCCGCGAAGGGAGCGAACGCCTCACCGGCGAGGATGAGGAGGCGGAACGCCTCGCGCGGCCGCACCCGCGCAGCCGCTTCCAGCACGAGATCGACACGCTTGCCCCGGCGCAGATTGGAGGAGTGCACCACCAGCACCTCGTCGCCGAGGCCTAGCTCGCGGCGGACGATCTCGCGTGAGCGACTGGCCGGGCGCGGAGCGAAGAAGTTATGGATGACCTCTATCGGTCCGTCGAAATGGAGCACCCGCTGCGTTTCCTGCTTGAGCGACTCGGAGACGGCGGTGACCGCGTCCGAGGAGGCCAGGGCGTGCTGGATGGCCGGGGCGTAGCCCGCGTCGTGGCCGAGCAGCGTGGTGTCCGTGCCGTGCAGCGTGGTGACGACGCGAGGCCGCGGGGGCGAGGAGAGCATGGCGCGTGCCAGGATGGCCGCGGTGGCGTGCGGCACGGCGTAGTGGACGTGGAGCACATCGAGCCGATGATCCCGGCTCACCTCGGCCATGCGCACGGACAGCGGTAGCGTGTAGTCGGGGAAGCGGAACAGCTCGTATTGGTTGATGGCCACCGGGTGGAAGTGCAGCCGAGGCGCATCCGAGGGCAGGCGGAAGGGGCGCTCGTAGGCAATGAAGTGCACGTCGTGCCCGCGCGCGGCCAGCTCCTCGCCGAGCGCCGTGGCCAGCACGCCGCTGCCGCCCACCGACGGGTAGCACGTGATGCCGACGCGCAGCGTGTCTGCCGCCATCTCAGCGACCTGGAGTCCGGGCAGGTCTCATGTCAGCCCGGCAGCTCCGTGAACGCCTCATCCCATCGCTCGATCTCCTCCCGCTGCACATAGGCGATCTCCGGCGCCTCCTCCGGGCGAAGGTAGGCCTGCTCGCCCGCGCCCGTCACGTAGTGCGTGCAGTGGATCACCGACTGCATCCACCTGAGCCGGGTGTCCCGGGTGGGGCTGATCTGCTCCTTCCGGAATCCGGCGGCATCCGTGGGCAGCGTCACGAACGAATCTCCGCCCTCGTGCAGATACAGGGAGCCATCGCGCACGCGGGCCCGCACGATCGCGTCCTCGTGCGGCACGTCTACGAAGAAGTCCTCGACGTCGCAGGCACGGCGCCGCACCTCGGGGTCGCTCGAGCGCACGACGTCGACGCCGTCGAGGAGGCCCATGCCGCGGTACATCTCGAGGCAGAAGTCAGCCACTGTCTCCGCCGCCGTCTTGCGGAACAGGTCGATGGCGGCGTGGCCCAGGTAGTTCGTGAGCTGCCCCAGTGTTCTGGCCTGCCATCCCGCGGCGATGCGCTTGACGTAGAGCGGGGCGAACTTGCGCTGGAGCTTCCCCGCCACCGCGAAGTTCAGGTGTGCGAGCTGGCCGGTGGCGCGATGGCGCAGGAGGGTACGCGTCTCGCGCGGATCATGGTCACTGTCATGGCAGAAATAGACGACGCGCCCGCCGATCTCCGCCTGGAGCCGACGCGCGGTGCGGATCTTGGCCACGAGAAACCGCCGCGGAAAGAAACCGCAGGGTTGCTGGCCGAACGCGATGACTGGCTCCTCGCTCATGTCCCCCGGCCCCCCGCCCCCGGCGCGCGCGACGGCAGGATCGCCTGCAGGGCCAGGCTCAGGACGATGCACACGGCGCAGCCAATGAGGTTGTACCAGAGGTAGCCGATATCGAGCGAAAAGTACATCGCGATGACGAGCGCCTCCGCGGCCGCGGCCGCGAGGAACACCGCCGTGCCGCCGACCCAGTGGAGGAAAAATGCGACCAGGAAGAGACCGAGCAACACACCGTAGAAGATCGAGCCCAGGATATTGATGGCTTCGATGAGGTTCTCCGCGAAGCCGGCGAAGAGCGCGAACCCGACCGCGACGGCACCCCAGAGCAGGGTGAAGCGCCGCGCCACGCGTACGTTGCGCGCCTCGTCGGCGGCGGCGAGCGGGCGGAGGTGGCGCCAGACGTCGATCGTTGTCGTGGTGCCGAGCGCGGCCAGCTCGGAGGCGGTGGAAGACAGCGCGGCGGAGAACATCACCGCCAGGAGCAGGCCCACGGCGCCGTGCGGCAGTTGCGTCAGGATGAACGTGATGAAGACGTAGTCGGAATCCTTGGTCTTGGCGCGGGGGTCGACGGCGACGAGAGCCGACTTGGCCTCCGCGCGGATGGCATGCGCACGATCGCTGGCCGTGACCAGGGCGGCGCGCGCGCTCGCCTCCCGCTCGACGTCCTCCGAGGCGCGGGCCTCGAGCCAGCCGCGGATGGCCGACTGGCTCTGCGTCACCGCGTCCGCGTACTTCGCCTCGATGGCGCGGAACCGGCCGTCCTGCGCGTGACGTCGCCACTCCGCCTGGTTGAAGAACACCGGCGATGGCACGAACTGATAGAAGACGAAGAGGAACGCGCCCAGCATCAGGATCACGAACTGCATGGGGATCTTCAGCACCGCGTTGAACATCAGACCCAGGCGGCTATTGCGCAGCGAGGGGCCGGCGATGTACCGCTGCACCTGCGACTGGTCGGTGCCGAAGTACGAGAGCGACAGGAACAATCCGCCGAACACGCCCGTCCACACGGTGTAGCGCCGGCTCGGATCGAGCGAAAAGTCCACCGCCCGCAGCTTGCCCAGGGCGCCGGCCACATGGGCGGCACCATTGAGTCCGAGGCCGGGGGGCAGCCGGAGCAGGAGCACGATCACGGCCGTGGCCATACCGGCCCAGATCACGGCCACCTGCCACCGGTGGGTCAGCGCGACGGCCTCGCTGCCACCGGTGACCGTGTACACCAGCACGAGCAGCCCCGTGAACACGACCACGAGATCGAGCCGCCAGCCGAGCACCGTGGAGATGATGATGGCGGGCGCGTAGATCGTCACGCCGGCGGCGAGGCCGCGCTGCACGAGAAAGAGGCCGGCCCCGAGCAGGCGGGTCTTCTCGTCGAAGCGCTGGCCGAGGAACTGATAGGCCGTGAAGACGTTGAGGCGCCGGTACATGGGCAGGAACACGGCGCACACGATGATCAGGGCCAGAGGCAGGCCGAAGTAGTTCTGCACGAAGCCGATGCCGCTCTCGAAGCCCAGGCCGGGGATCGAGAGGAAGGTGATGGCGCTGGCCTGAGTGGCCATGACGGAGAGCCCGATCGTGCCCCAGCCGATGGCCGCATCGCCGCGCATGTAGGTGCTGAGGCTTCGCACGTGGCGCGTGCGCCAGGCGCCGTAGGCGGCGATGCCTACGAGGGTGCCGAGCAACACGGCCCAGTCGGCGACGTTCACGCGAAGATCACGGTGAACACCGTCAGCAGGAGGAGCAGCAGCAGGAACCACCCAAAGACGAAGAAATAGACGCCGCGCCAGGTACGGAAACCGGGGAGGTCCGGCGCCTCGGCCTCAACGATCTCGTTGCGGCGCGAGGTGGGCCTCATCGACCCAGCGAGACGAGATTCGCGAACAGCCGATACGCCCCGGGGACCGCTTCGGGAAGCTGGCGAAACCACGCCAGGCTCGTGTAGACGAAGTATCCCTGGCCGTGGCGAGCCACCAGCAGCCCGCCCCTGAGGGGCGTCGCGCCGGCATCGCTGGCGGCGAGGATCGCCGTGAAGCGCTCGTCCCACCGATCGGGGAAGTAGAGCCCGCGCTCCTGCACCCAGCCCTCGAAATCCGCGGCGGTGATGTGGTTCGGGGTGGTCAGCACCGGATGCTCGGGCGCAAGGATCGTCACCGGGGCGTGCTCGTCCGTCACGCGCTCACGCGAGAGATGCAGCTGGAACGGGGCGAGCCAGTCGTCGCGCAGCCCGTCCAGCGTGTTGTACTGCGCCACCACGGTGCCGCCCGCCTGGACGTACGCGAACAGGGCGGGCAGGTGCTCTGCCAGATCCCTCCGCACGTTGAAGGCACGGATGCCGATGACGACTGCGTCGAGACCGCGCAGCCGTTGGGGCGTGAGGTCGGCGCTGGCCAGCGACGTCACCTCGTATCCCATCTGCTCCAGAGCGGCGGGCACGTCGTCGCCGGCGCCCGGCACGTAGCCGACGTGGTGGCCGCGGGTTACCAGCTCCAGCGACACGGCCCTGGCGCGCGCGGGGGGCTGCAGAAGCTGCAGCGGCAGATGTTCGTAGCGAACCTCCACGCGCTGCTGGTCGAAGCGGCGGCCGTCGATCTCCACGCTCGCGCCCAGAGGCGCCGTCGCGAGCGCGGGCGGGGCAGTCACCGTGAAGGTGAAGCGCGCATGCTCTCCCGAGGTGGCGAGTTGGAACGGCTGCGTGGGCGGCGTCACTGTCCAGCCGGCGGGCGCGTCGAGCTGCACGGTGCCGGCGGCGTGCGCACGGGCGGCCGTGACCTCCACCGTCACCGGCCGCGTGGCGCCGGGCGCGAAGAGCCGCACGCCGGCCGGAAACCGCAGGGAGACGGGCGCGATGACGGTGAGCGGGCGCCGCGCGAGGTGAGTGGGTTCCGCGGCGGACCTCGGCTCGCCCGCGATCACCAGCGTCTGCCCCCCGATGTCGAAGACGTACTCGATCGGAAAGGCGGGCGGATTCTCGGGGCGGCCAATGAGGGACGGATCGTCCACCTCGAACAGCCCGGGTGTACCTTCCGTACGCAGCCAGTAGGGCTGGGTCGGCGCTGCGTTAAACGGGACGGCCTGAGAGGTCTCGCGTACGACGGGCTGACGCGGGCGCAGGCTGGTCGTCTTGGCGATCACTCGATGCGCGGCCGGATACCGCACCGCCATCCAGCGTACGGGGAAGGGCGCGTGCACGATGGCCGTGTGGCGTAGCTTCACAGTCTCGCCGGGCACGGCCTCGGCGCGATCCACCACGGTGTCGACCTCGAGGCCGAGGCAGGCCTGGATGATCCGGTCGAGCTGCTCGCGCTTGTCGGTCACGACGGGATCCGCGGGGAGCGCGGCGAGCCGACGCCGGATGGCGAGCAGCGCGCGCAGGCGAGCGCGCACGTCCTGGCCGTCGAACCTCGCAATCTCCTCCTCGGTCGACCGGGCGATCTCCGCACCCCCGGGCACGCGGTTCCACGTCGTGTCGACACCGTCCATGAGGTCCTTGGTCGGCGGCTCGCCGTCGAGCAGCACGAACGGCTCGACCCGCGGACCCTCGTTCACGGGCGGGTCGTTGATACCGAAGCCCTGTGTCTTGTGCATGCCCCGGCTGCGCGCGGCGATGGAGGCGAACGACTCGCCCGTGACCGGATCCCGGACGCCCACATCGATCTTGACCACCCCAGGCCCATCCGGCACGTCGGCGGGCCATCCCGCGATGGCCACGCCCGCCCCCGGATTCGCGTTCGGACCCCGGCCCACGTTGTGCACGATGCGCCGTGCCTGCCACGTCCTGAGCTCGCGGAGCTGCTCGGGAAAGGCCGCGGGATCGCCGGCGAGGTTGAAGGCCTCGACGGCGAGGACGGCGGAGGCGGTATGGTGGCCGTGCGTGGGCGTGGGCTTCGGAGAGAAGCGCGTGATGATGACGTCCGGGCGGAATTCGCGGATCACCCGCACCATGTCGCCCACCACCGCCTGCCGGTCCCAGACGGTCAGCGTCTCCTCGGCGTTCTTCGAGTAGCCAAAGTCCTTGGCACGGGTGAAGTACTGTCGTCCTCCGTCGAGGCGGCGGGCCGCGAGCAGCTCCTGCGTGCGCGCCACCCCGAGCGTCTCGCCGAGCTGGGGGCCGAGCAGATTCTGTCCACCGTCGCCGCGGGTGAGCGAGAGATAGGCCGTTCGGTAGCCGCGCCCACGCGCCATGTAGGTGATGACCTGCGTGTTCTCGTCGTCCGGGTGGGCCGCCAGGTAAAGCACGCTGCCGGTGGTGGCGAAGCTACGGAGCTCCTGGAGGATCGCCGTCCTCGAAGGTGGCTCGGCAGCCTGGCCGGCATCGGTCGACCACACCAGGATGGCCACGACGAGGGCGGCCAAGAACGGCACGTGCCAGAGGGTCTCGCGCACGAGCATGGAGGAGGTCATCGACGGCTCAAACGATAGCACGGCATGTGCTGATGGCGGGCTCGCCAGCGGCGAGCCCGCCGCGCTTGACAACCTCCGGACCGGCGAGCAGAGTGAGCCGCAACGCGCCATGTCTCGACGTCACCGGTGCTCGTTGGTGCTGGTCCTGTTCGTCGCGCTGCCTCTGTCACTCGGATCGAGCCGCGCCATGGCGCATCCGACGACACTGCTCCGGGAGGCTCACCCGGGCTCGGCTCAGCCGGGCGCCTCGACGGATGGCGTCTGGGGGATAGCGCTCTGGCTCATCGCCGGTGTCGGCCTGCTGCGTGTGGCGGCGCGCCCGGTGCGCCGCCGCGCGATCGCCATGGGCCTCTCGCTGGCCCTCGGTGTCTTCGGCCTGGAATCGGCCGTCCACTCGGTCCATCACTTGACCAGTCCCGAGACGGCCGCGACGTGTCCCGTGTTTCCGAGCACCGAGCATCTCGGCTGGGGCGAGATCCCGGTGGTCGCATCCGACGCCTCGCCGCCTCACGTGACTGCCGCCCCGGCCCCGGCACGCGAGACCTCCGAGGGTTCGCTGACCTACCGTCCCCGCCCGGGACGGGCTCCTCCCGCCTGACCGCGCTGTCGGTCCCTTCTCGAACTCCACGACCGTAGCGCCGCGCGGCCGGGCCCGCTGCCGCTGTGCGTGCGCGGAGATCCCTATGAGAACGAGACTCGGCGTCACCCTGCTCTGGGCGATCGGCCTCACGATGGCCGTACCCGGTCCGGCGTCCGCCCACGGGCTGATCGGGCAGCGCTTCTTCCCGGCCACGCTCACGATCGACGATCCGTTCGTGGCCGACGAGCTCTCGCTGCCCACCGTCCTGCACATCAAGAACCGCGGCTCGGAGGAGAGACCGCCGAGCCTGCAGACGGACGTGAGCGGCGAGCTGTCGAAGCGCCTGAGCCCCGACCTGGGGCTCTCGCTCGGCGGCACCTACACCCTGCTCGATCCCGATCCGGGGGACTCGGTGTCGGGCTTCGACAACATGGAGGTGTCGCTCAAGTACGTCTTCTGGAAGAGCGCGCCGCACGAGACCCTCTTCTCGGCGGGCGTGAGCTGGGACGTCGGCGGGACCGGCAGCAAGAAGATCGGTGCGGAGTCCTTCGACACCGTCACCCCGCAGCTCTTCTTCGGCAAGGGCTTCGGCGACCTGCCGGAATCGGTGGAATGGCTCAAGCCGCTCGCGCTCACCGGAGCCTTCGGCCTGGACATCCCGACCCGGCGCCACAACCAGACGATCTCGGTCAACGACGACGGCGACGTCGAGGTCGAGCGCGAGCTGAACCCCAAGGTCGTGCAGTGGGGTTTCTCGATGCAGTACAGCCTCCAGTATCTCCAGTCGTTCGTGCGCGACGTCGGCCTGCCCGCTCCGATCAATCGCTTCATCCCACTGGTGGAGTTCGCGATGCAGACCCCGGTCGAGGGACGCGACGCCGGTCGCACGACGGGAACCGTGAATCCCGGGGTGATCTGGTTCGGGCGCTACTGCCAGCTCGGCGTCGAGGCGGTCATCCCGGTGAACAGCCGGACCGGCAAGAACGTCGGGGTGATCGGGCAGATCCACTTCTACCTCGACGACATCGCGCCCAAGATCTTCACGTGGACGCCGTTCCACGGCGTGCTGGGCCCGACCCAGCCGCAGTAGCCGTGCGGACGCTGTGGGCGGCGGTGATGCTCCTGATCACGGCGGCGACCGCATCGGGCCACGCCTTCCCCGACCATTCGGAGCCGCGCGTCGGCCACACCGTGGACGCCTCGCCGCCCACCGTCCGCATCTGGTTCGACGGCGCGATCGAGCCGGTCTTCAGCACCCTGCGCGTGGAGGACGCCGACAAGCGCCGGGTGGACCGGAACGACTCGCGGGTGAGCGCGACCGACGCCACCCTGCTCGAGGTCGGCCTGCCGTCGCTGGCCCCCGGCCGGTACCGGGTGTTCTGGAGCGTGGTCTCGCGGGACGGGCACCGGACCGAAGGCACCTTCGGCTTCCGCGTCAAATGAGCGCGGAGGCCGATCGGTGCTGATCGCGGCGTGGCTCATCCGCTGGAGCGGGCTCGTCGCGCTGGCCGGCCTGGTCGGCGGCTTCGTGGTGGACCTGCTCGTCTTGCCCGCCGGGGCGCGGCCGATGGCGGTTGCCCGTCGTCGGCTCCGGGCGCTGCGGATCGGGTGCACCGTCCTCCTGCTCGTCGTCACGGTCGGAGAGTGGTGGCTGCGGGCCACCACGATGAGCGGCGGGGGGCTCGGTACGGCGGTGCGGGCGATGCCGGTCGTGTTGACGCGCACGCACTTCGGCACCGTGTGGATCGGGCGCGCGGCGGCCCTGCTCGCGCTCCTGGCGCTCTCGAGCGCGTCGCGGCCCGGATGGCAGAGGCTGGGCGCGCTCGCCGCGCTCGGCGTCGCCCTCAGCGTGAGCTTGACCGGCCACGCCAGCGACTGGGGGGATCTGGCCCCCACCGCCGGGATCGACTGGGTCCACGTCGTCGCCGCCACCACCTGGACCGGCGGCCTCTTCGTCCTGGTCGTCGTGGTGGTGCGGGAGGCCCGCCGATGGCCGGTCTCGCTCCTGGCCGAGATCATGCGCCGCTTCTCCCGCCTCGCCGCGTGGTGTCTCCTCACGGTGGTGCTGAGCGGGGCCTATGCCTCGTGGGTCCAGGTCGGCGGCCTGACCGCGCTCGGGCAGACGGTCTACGGCCGCGCGCTGATCGCGAAGGTTCTGCTGGTGCTGGGCCTGGCCTGGTGGGGCGCGGTCAATCGCTACACGGTGCTACCGCGCCTCCCCGCCGGCCGGTCGGGCGCTCTCGAGCGGCTATTCGGGCGCGGACGGGCGGTGCTGCTCGGCGCGGCGGAGATCCCGCCGGGGAGCGCTCCCTCCCGACTGGCCGTCTATCTGGCCCGGGAGATGGTGCTGGCGCTGCTCGTCTTCGCGTGCACCGCGATCCTGACCGAATCCACGCCGGCCCGGCACGCGCATCACCTCCGAGAACGCGCCCCCATGGGAGAGCACGCGGGCCCCGCGATCGCCGGCGTGCGCGCCCCGGTCAGTCGTTGACCACCGGGTTGCGGCGAACGGTCGGCACCCCGATCTTGATGAACGGGTGCTGCTCCGCCGCGTGGCACGCCGTGCACGCGGCCCGCATCGTCTCGATGCGCTGCTTGAACAGGGCGAGATCCTTCGCCTTGATGGCCTCGATCACCTGCGGATAGGCGGTCTTGAGGAAGAGCGCGTCCGCGTTCTTCCGGAACTGGGGCCGCCGCTCCAGCCCGGTGGTGAACGCGTCGTTCATCCGGCCCGCCATGTGCTCGGCGTAGCCCCAGTTGCCGTCGAGCGCGCCGAAGTACATCTCGCCGTACCGGTACGACACCTCGGCCATCGTGGTCTCGAATCCCCTGAACTGGCGCTCGATCGCCGCCACCCGCGCGTTCGGGGACAGCTTCAGGTACCACCCGCCCTGGTCCATGGTGCCGTCGTGCGAATGCATGTGCATGTGAGACTGAGCCCCCACCAGCTCCCAGCCGGCCGCCGCGCCCAGGCCGACCAGGGCCGCGGTCACGACCATCACCAGAAGCGGGCGTATCCGACGGAAGGATGTCGTCATTGCCGTTGTCCTTTCACCGTGAATGTGAAGAAGCTGTCGACGATGTGGCCGTCCACCGACAGCACGCGGTACTTGACGGTGTACTGCCCGGCGACCCGCGTGGCGAACGTGACGGTCAGGCGGCGCGGGTCGTCCGCGGTCACCGTCGCATCGCGCTCGTCGACCTGGCGGCCCGCCACGTTCCAGATCGTCACCGTGCTGTACGCGGGCTCGAGCCGCTCGTTGAACCAGAGATCCACCCGCTCCGGCGCCTGGCCCAGCACCGCGCGGTGCGACGGAGTCGAGCGCACCAGCACCGCGTGCGCCTGCACCGGCTGAGTTGCCGCGACGACCAGGAGCGCGCCGGCGAGCGCCGCGACCGCCCGGCACACGGCGCGGCCGGCCGAGGGCTTGGGCCGGCTCACTTCTGCGCGGGCGTCGAACCCGTGACGGTGAAGGGCACCGCGCCCTCCGTCACGTGTCCGTCGGCGGCCATCACCTTCCAGCGGGCCTGGTAGGATCCCGGCTCCAACGGCGGCAGCGGGTAGGCGAGGGTATCGGGGGCCGCGTCCGCCTCCGGCCGCAGCAGGGCGACCGATCGCTGGCGCGGGCCGCCCACCAGCTGCACCGAGCAGAGCGGTTTCTCGAGCCGGCTGTTGAAGCGCAGGACGAGCCGCTTGGGCGCCGCGACGGTCACGTCCTGCCGAGGCTCCGATTCGAGGATGATGGCGTGGCCCTGCGCCGGCAGGATGCCGGTCCCGCATGCCCAGATGATACCCGCCGCGACTGCCAGCGCGAGTCGGACCGCTCGGCGGCTCATCGGGCCGTCGGAATGCGGACCGGCTGGACGACGGTCTTGAGGAAGGGGAACTGCTCCTCGTGCCAGGCCACCAGGAAGGAGCCGTCCGGGGCGAAGGCCACGTCGGGCTGGTACGCCTTGATGGCGCCGGAGAGCACGTGGATCGGGCTCAGCGTCCTGCCCCCGTCCGCGGTGTAGCGCAGGAGAATGCGCCGGCGGACCGCGGTCGACTCCTCCCACACCACCACCGCGCGGCCGGCCGGATCCACCGCCATGCGCGCGTTGTCCGGGATGGACGTGGCCGAGGTGTGCAGCCGCCGCGGCGGCCCGAACCGCCGGCCGTCCTCGGAGATCGCGAAGCGCAGGTCCGGGCGGATGTCGGTGCCCTCGGTATACCAGCTCATGTAGATGCGTCCGCGCGCGTCCAGCCCGATGGCCCCACCGCGGTGGGGACACGCGTTGATCTTCCAGCGATCGGCGCTCACCAGGGTGGGGTCGCCGAACGACCGCCCGCCGTCGCGCGAGACGGCCATCACCATGTCGCGGATGTCGCCCGGGAAGACGCGCCGCCACGTGAGGGCCACGGTGTCGCGCGGCCCCGCCGCCGCGTCGACCCGGCAGCACACGCAGGTGTCGTCGCCGACCTTGCGGGTGCTCTCGACCCGCGTTCCGCGCTCGACCACCCGGGCCACCCAGGTGGCCGGGTCCCGCCGGCCCTCCCGGCCGTCGATCCAGGTGACCAGCAGCGTGCCGTCCGGCGCCACCGCGAGGCCATCGAAGGAGTGCGAGATCGGGCGGTCCTCGTTCACCCGCAGCGGCGTCTCGAAGGTCTTGCCCCCGTCGAGGGAGCGCGACAGCTGCAGATCGGAAGCGAACAGCGTGCCTTCGGGCTTTGGCTTCTCCGACGACCAGGAGACGAAGACCTCACCGCCCGGCGCGACCGCGAGGCGCGGCGGATGGTGGAGCGCCTCCACGCTGAGCCCGTCGGGGCTCACGCGCACCGGTGCCGCGCCGTCGCCCGCGCGCAGGAGATGGAGCTGGTTGGCCTGGCCTTCCTGGGAGGCCCAGGCCACGAGAGGCCGACTGTCCGGCGCGGCCGCGATCGCCGCCCCCGAGAAGTGGAACTCGTGCCCCTGCGTCACGTGCTTGTACTCGAGCCGCGGGCCGAGCGTGAGATCGGCGGCCGTCGCGGGACCGGCGGCCAGCCCGACGGCCAGCGCGCCCAGGAGGAGCGTTCGCATCACTTCCATCTCCACGCCACCGAGCCGTAGAACCCGCGCCCGTCGCCCGGGAAGAAGTAGTTGCGGTTGGCGTCGTCCACCTGTACCGCCGAGACGAAACGCTTGTCGCCGAGGTTGCGGCCCTCGAAGAAGAGGCCCAGGTTCCAGGGCTTGTACTCGTAGCCGAGCTTCACGTTGACCAGCGTATAGGACGGAGTGCGGGTGGTGTTGGCGCTGTCGACGAAGTAGCCGCGGGGGACGATCTCGACGCCGGGAGCGAACCAGAAGCCCGAGGCGTGGTCGTAGCGGATCTCGGTGTTGACGAAATGCTCGGGGGCGCCGGGCAGGTCGTTGTTGTCGAAGACGGGGTCGTCCACGAAGACGAAGCGCGACCAGGTGTAGGTCACCCGGGCGCGCAGCGCGTCGCCCATGCGGCCGAGCCCCAGGCGCGTGGCGATGTCCCGCACGACCACCACGTCCGCGCCGACCTCGACGCCGGTGTGGCGCGAGCGGTCGATGTTCTGGAAGCGGGGAATCGTGAAGGGCGCGCCCGGAAAGGGCTGGACGTTGACGTTCTGGATCTCGTCCCACAGCTCGATGTCGTAGACCGAGACGTCCCAGCGCACCCAGTCGCGCCAGGTGCCCCGCGTGCCCACCTCGAACTGCCAGGACTTCTGCGCCTCCAGCAGCGAGAGATCGCCGCCGATCTGCCCAGGCGCGGTCAGCTCGAGCATGAGCGGCGGCTCGTAGGCGCGGCTGGCGTTGCCGTAGACCTGGACGGTCGGCGCGGCCCGCCAGACGACGCCCACCTTGGGCGAGGCGCCGAAGAAAGTGGTGGAGTCCGACTGGTTGCCGTCGGAGAGGAAGCGGTCGCGCACCTGGTCGTCGGTGACCTGCAGGCGTCCGCCCGCCACCACGGCCACGGTGGGCACCACGTCGAGCTGGTCCTCCGCGTAGATGCCGAACGTGTTCGTGATGTTGACCTGGTTCTTGATCCGAGCGCCCCGATCGCCGTTGAGGTTCTGGAACTGGGCGTCGTTCTGGTTCGTGCCGAAGAACTGGAGGCCGGCGGCGAAGCGGTTGCCGAGGCCGAGCAGGGGCGCGGACAGCAGATAGCGCGCCTCGGTGCTGTAGCTGTACGTGGTCTGATCGATCACCGCGAAGGACAGCGGGTGGTCCAGGTCCTGGTAGTTGAGCTGGGTCGACCACTCGAAGGCCTGGTCGGCGCCGAGGGGCGTGCGGAACGTCACCGCCCCCCGGGTGTAGTCGTAGCGCCGCGCCTCCTTGGCGAACCGGGTCGCCGGCTGCTGCTGCTGCGGGTTCTGCCGGAACTGCTCGGGGGTCAGGGCGCCCGGCAGCTGCTCGTCGTTGCGCACGAAGCCGAGATCGAATCGCAGCGTGGCCCCGTTCGAGAGCTGGTAGCCGGCGTTGCCGTAGGCGCGATAGCGCGTCTGCTGGCTGTGGTCCCGGTAGCCCTGCAGCTCGGTGTCGCTGAAGCTCGCGTACAGATCGAAGGGCCCGTACGCCTGGCCGGTGCCGACGTAGCCCTTGAAGAAGCCGTAGGATCCGCCCTCCACGAAGCTCTCGACCAGGCCGGCGTCGCGGCCGGTCTTGGTCACGAGGTTGACCGCGCCGCCCAGGGTGTTGCCGCCGAAGCGCAGCGCGTTGGCCCCTTTGTACACCTCGATGTGCTTGGTGGTCTGCAGCTCGAGCGATTCGAAGTCGCTGAAGCCGTCGGCGTTGCCGTAGGGGAAGCCGTCGATCAGGATGTTGATCCCGCGCTGGTGGAAGTTGTTGCGCAGGCTCGAGCCCCGGATCGAGAACTGGCTCTCGTCGGCGGCCCCGAAGCGCGGACGGATGAGCACGCCGGGCACGAAGTCGAGCGCGTCCTTGAGGTTCGCGCCGCGAGACTCCTGGATGGTCTGCTGCGGCACGATCTCGACGCCGCCCGGTGTGCGCTCGATCTCCTCGCGCGCCTGCTCCAGGCTGCGCGTGCGCTCGGGCGGCAGGGTGCTCGATTCGACGATCACCGGGCTCAGCACGGGCGGGGCGGGCTGGCTCTGGGCGGACGCGGCCACCGCGGCCACGAGGACGGCGGAGGACGCGAGCACCGGAACGAGCAGGACGAAGGGCATCGATCGGGTCTCCTTACCGCGAGGGCGAGATCACTTGAGCCGGAACTCGACGGGCAGCAGCACCCACATGGCCACCGGCTCGGTGCCGCGACGGGCGGGATCGAAGCGCCAGGCGCGCACCGCGTCGGTGGCGGCCTGGTCGAGGTCGGGATGGCCGCCGGACTTTTCGACGAGGACCTCGCCGATGCGCCCGTCCGCCAGGACGTGCACGCGGAGCAATGTCGTGCCCTGGATGCCGAGCCGGCGCGGGGCGGCCGGATAGCTTGGCCTCACCTGGTAGCCGCCCTGCGGCCGCGCGAACTGGGTGACGCCGGGCGGCACCGCCATGGCGGTACGCGTCGTCGCGGCGGCGGGCGGCGCGACCGGAGCCGGCGTCCCGTTGGTCGGCGGCGAGAAGGTGGTGAGCGGCGGACCCGGTGCGGCGGCGTCCGAGATCGAAGGCTCGGGGGCGGGCTCCGGGACGCTCGCGGCCGGCGGCGGATCGATCGGCGGCGTGGGTGCGACGGGAGCCGGCGGCGGTGGCGCGGGCTCCGGCGCCTCCACGACCGGCGGCGCCTCGCGGGGCTTCGGCGTCTCGAGCACCCGGGGCGGCCGGATGCGTGGCGGCGGGGAAGGCTGAGGCGTCGGCGGGGTGATCTTCGGCTCCTCCACCGTGTCCAGCGTGACCAGGTGGACGGGCATCTCGGGCGGGCGCACCGCGATCGCGACGGGCACCCAGTGCTGACCGAGCACCAGCGCCATCGCGAGCCCCAGATGGAGCAGGCACGACAGCCCCACCGTCACCCCTCGTGATCGGAGCGATTCGCCCACCAGAAAGATTCCTCCGCCTGTGCCAGAGTTGGAATCCGAAAGCTCGAGACCCACGAGCGCCGGCGGCGAGCCGCGGCGAGCGCGGGACGACGACGAAGAGCTAGGCGGAAGCGAGCGGAGGGGCCCGGCCCTGGTGCGGGTCGAGCAGGCGCGCCGGCGGGGCGGCTGGATCGAACTCGGCGGTCGGCGCGGTGGCGATCAGGACGACGGAGGCCTCGAGGAGCCCGTCGACCGACACCGCCGACAGATTCGCAGAGGCCGCCGCGATGGTGCATTCGCCGTGCTGCTTGGCGTCGAAGCCGTGGTGGACCGAGTGCAGGCCGTTCTCGAACGCGAAGATCGCGAGGAGGAGGCCCAGCGCCAGGACGAGCGCGCGCCGCGGGTGACGCCGCGCGCTCTCGAGCCCGAGCGCGCCCAGGACGATCGCGGCGAGAAGCAGGGACGATGGGCCGACCGGCGTGACCGGACCGATCGGACCGGACTCGGCGGCGGGCCGGATCTCCGGCGCCGACATCCGCAGCACCTCGGCGACGACCGGCGAGGCGGTGTGGGCCGAGGCGGGTCCGCTAGTCGCCAGGACGGCGAGCACCGTCAGGAGCATCGGGATCAGCGCGAGCGCTCGAAGGCGACGCATTGGTGGCAGGGTATCCAATCAACCATCCATGGTCAATCGCGGTTCCCCGGGCCCTTGCCCCCGTCCGGGCGCTGCCGCATGATCGGCCCGATCGTCCGCTGTCCGGCACAAGGAGAGCCCATGAGCCGCAGGAAGGGCGGGCGCGCCCCCTCCACGCGCTTCTCCGTCTCGCTCCCGGATCCGCTGATGCGCGTGCTGGACCGGCTGCGCACCGATCGCCGCTACGGCAATCGCAGCGAGTTCGTGCGGGATCTGCTCCGCGCCGAACTGGTGACAGCTCGTACCGGCCACCGGCAAGCGTCTGATGTGAGCGGCGACCGGTCGATTCGTTGACGGCGCCCGACGCCCTGTGGGATCATAACTGCTCGCCATGAAAGTCCATTTCACGACCCTCGGCTGTCCGAAGAACCAGGTCGACTCCGAGCTGATGCTGGGCATGCTCGCGCGCGCCGGCCACGAGATCGCCGACGCGGCGGAGACGGCCGACTGCCTGGTGGTCAACACGTGCGCCTTCATCGATCGCGCCCGTGAGGAATCCGTCAACACCATCCTCGAGCTGGCCCGGCTCAAGGAGCGCGGGCGCGCGCGAGCCCTGATCGTCACCGGGTGCCTCACGCAGCGGTACGGCGCCGAGATCCGGTCGGAGATTCCCGAGATCAACGCGATGCTCGGCACCTCCGAGCTCGATCGCATCGTCGACCTGGTGAACCAGGCGGACGGGCGCCAGGCCTGGGTCAGCCAGGCGCCGCCCGGCTACCTCTACGACGCGCAGACCCCGCGGCTGCTGTCCTCCCGGGTGCCGTACGCCTACGTGAAGATCGCCGAGGGCTGTGACATGGGCTGCACGTTCTGTGCGATCCCCCAGTTCCGCGGCCGTCATCGCAGCCGCCGGCTGGACGACGTGGTGGCCGAGGTCGAGGGGCTGGCCCGCCGCGGCATCCAGGAGGCCATCCTGGTCTCGCAGGACACCCTGGCCTACGGGCGCGACCTCTCCGGCAACGGCGACATCGGCGACCTGCTGCTGGCCCTCTCCGGCACCGCGATGCCCTGGATCCGGCCCATGTATCTGCATCCCGCGCACGTCACCGAGCGCCTGATCGCGAAGTGGCAGCGCGCGCGCGTGGTGCCGTATCTCGACATGCCGGTGCAGCACGGCGACGACGGCATCCTGCGCGCGATGCGCCGCGGCGTCACCGCCGGGCGCATGCTCGAGCTCATCGCCCGGCTGCGCGATGCGCTGCCCGGGGTGACCCTGCGCACGACCGTGCTGGTCGGCTTCCCCGGCGAGACCGAGGCCGCGTTCGACAACCTGCTCGCCTTCGTCGAGGAGGCCGGCTTCGATCGGCTCGGAGTGTTCACCTACTCGGCGGAGGAGGGCACGCCGGCGGTGGACATGCCGGATCCGGTGTCCACCGAGGTCATGGCCGAGCGCGCGCAGCAGGTGCAGGATCTTCAAGACCGGCTGGCGTGGCCGCGGCAGAAGGTCCTCTACGGCACGCGCCAGACCGTGCTGGTGGACGGGCCGAGCCCGGATCCGGCGTTTCCCTTCGAGGGCCGCACCGCGGGGCAGGCGCCCGAGATCGACGGCGTGGTGCTGCTGCGCGACCGACGGCTGACTCCGGGCCGCTTCGCGGAGGTCTCGATCGTCGAGGTAGACGGTTACGAGCTCGTCGGGGAATAAGCCCCTCGGCCGCCTGGACCGCGTGGCCTTTCTCGCGGCCAGCGTCTTCGGCGCCGGCTACGCTCCGATCGCCTCGGGCACCGTCGGCAGTTTCGTCACCCTCGTCTTCATCTGGCTCCTGCCGTGGACGACGTTCGGTCTCCTGGTGACCCTCGTGGTGGTCACGCTCGTCGGCCTCTGGGCGGGCTCGCGCGTCGAGCGGGTGCTCGGGCGTAAGGATCCCGGGGTGATCGTGATCGACGAGGTCGCGGGCATGCTGCTCTCGGTGATCGGGCTGCCACGCTCGATCCCGGTGCTGGTGACCGCGTTCCTGCTCTTCCGCGTGTTCGACATCTGGAAGCCGTTTCCCGCGCGCGAGAGCCAGGCGCTGAGCGGAGGGATGGGCGTCATGGTGGACGACCTCATCGCCGGTCTCTACGCGCTGATCCTGGTCATGGGCGCGCGCACGCTCTTCGGCGTCCCCGCGTGAGCGCACCGTGACGCCGAGCAACCGGGCCTGGGTCGTCACGGTCGGCGCGGCCCGGCTGGGCACGGCGGAGGACCCGGCCGGCCTGATGGTGGCGCGCGCCCTGCTCGCCGAGGGCGTGCCGGTGGCCTCACGGCAGATCGTGGACGACGACGAGGCGGCGGTGGAGGAGGCGTTGCGCGGGGCGGCGGAGGCCGCCTCGCTGGTGGTCGTCCTCGCGCAGCCGGGCGGCTCGAGCGGCGAGGTGGTGCGGCGCGCGCTGTCGCGCCTCTCCGGCGCCCGGCTCGCGCTGAACGACAAGCTGCTGGCGCTGCTGGAAGAGGACTTCGCCCGGCGCGGCCAGGCCATGCCGCGGCGCCTCGATCGCCTCGCGCTCCTGCCCCAGGGCGCGACCCTCTGGCCCGGTCCGGGCGAGCCGGCCTGGATGCTCGAGGTCCACCGCGCGGCGGTCGTCGTGCTGCCTACCGGGTCCGTGGCCCTCGCCGCGCTCGTGGACACGCACCTGCGCCCGTTGGCCCGACAGCGGCAGGGCGCGGGGGAGAGCACGGTGCTCCGCACGCTGCACACCACCGGGCTCTCCCCCGCGGAGGTCGAGGAGCGCCTCGGGCGCTGGCTCGGCAGCGAGTCGGCGGTGGCCGTGTCCTGCGTGCCGGTCGAGGGCGACGTGTGGGTGCAGCTTCGCGCCCGCGCGGCGTCGCGGAGCGCGGCGGAGGCCTCCCTGGCGCCCGTTGAACGAGAGATTCGCGACGCCCTCGGCATCGACTGCTGGGGCCGCGACGAGGACACCATGGAAGTGGTGGTCGGGCGGCTCCTGCTCGAGCGCGGGCTCTCCGTCTCCATGGCCGAGTCGTGCACCGGCGGGCTCGTCGGGCACCGGCTCACCAACATCGCGGGCTCCTCCCGCTACGTCGAGCGCGGCGTGGTCGTCTACTCGAACGAGGCCAAGGAGCAGATGCTCGGGGTACCCGAGGCGATGCTGCGCGAGCACGGGGCGGTGAGCGCGCCGGTGGCCGAGGCGATGGCCGCCGGCATCTGTCGCATCTCGGGCTCGCCGTGCGGGATCGCGGTGACCGGCATCGCGGGGCCCGACGGCGGCACCCCCAGCAAGCCGGTGGGGACCGTCTACATCGCCGCGGCCGTGCCCGGCACCGACGGGCCGCGCATCGCGGTGCGCCGCTGCCGCTTCCCCGGCGGACGAGAGACCGTGAAGTGGCAGTCGTCGCAGGCCGCGCTCGACCTGCTGCGCCGGGCGCTGTCGTCTCCGGCGTGATCCGCTCGTTCGTCGCCATCCTCCTCCCCGACGACCTGCGCGAGCGCATCGCGGCCACCATCGAGGCGCTCCGTCCGCTCGGCACCGCGGTGGCCTGGGTGCCGCCGCCGAACCTCCACCTCACCCTGCAGTTCCTCGGCAACCAGACCGAGGAGCGCCTGGCCGAGGCCGCGGCCGCGCTGGAGGAGGCGGGGGCGGGGTGCGCGCCGCTCGACCTCGCGTTCCACGGCCTCGGGGCCTTCCCGGGTCTCGAGCGCCCCCGCATCCTCTGGGTCGGCGTCGCCCAGGGCGCCCCGCACGCGCGGGCGCTGCAGGCCCGCGTGGCCGACGCGCTGGCCCGACGCGGCTTCCCGCCGGAAGACCGCGCGTGGCATCCGCATCTCACGATCGGACGCGTGTTCGACGAGCGGCGCTGGCGCCGCGAGGCGGGACCGCCGCTGCGCGGCGCGCTCGCGAAGGCGGCGACCACCAGCTTCGGCACCGTGCGGGTGACCGAGGTGGCGCTGATGCGGAGCGATCTCTCGCCGAAGGGGGCGCGCTACTCCGTTCGCCGCGTCGCCGCCTTGTCCCCGACGTGAGACGGTGAGGTGTATCCGGTTCTCGGCCTTGACAGCGTCGTGCGCGTCGTACCACAGTGCTGAGCAACCGACGGACCCATATCAATGCCGGTGAGGAGAGAACATGGCTGATGTGAAGAGCGACCGCCGCCAGGCCCTGGATCTGGCCATTGCCTCGATCGACCGCCAGTTCGGCAAAGGCGCCATCATGCGTCTGGGCCAGGGAGGGGTCATCGACGAGATCTCGGTCATCCCCACGGGCGCGATGCAGCTCGACGTCGCGCTGGGCGTGGGTGGGATTCCGCGCGGGCGGATCACCGAGATCTACGGCCCGGAGTCGTCCGGCAAGACCACGCTGGCCCTGCACGTCATCGCGGAGGCCCAGCGCATGGGCGGCACCGCTGCCTTCATCGACGCCGAGCACGCGCTCGACCCGGTCTACGCCAAGAACCTCGGGGTCAACACCGACGAGCTGCTGATCTCGCAGCCGGACACCGGCGAGCAGGCGCTCGAGATCGCGGAGACCCTGGTGCGCTCCAACGCGGTGGACGTCATCGTGATCGACTCGGTGGCGGCCCTGGTGCCCCGCGCCGAGCTGGACGGCGACATGGGCGACTCGCTGCCCGGCCTGCAGGCCCGTCTCATGTCGCAGGCCCTGCGCAAGCTCACCGCCGCCATCGCCCGCTCCGGCGGCTCGGTGATCTTCATCAACCAGATCCGCGAGAAGATCGGGGTCATGTTCGGGTGCCTGCACTGGGACACCCGAGTCCTCCTTGCGGATGGTTCGCGCAAGCGCATCGGCACGATCGTCCGTCGGCGTTTGCCGGTGGAAGTGCTTTCATACGATCCGATTACTCGCAAAGTATCACCACGTCGCGTTGTCAACTGGTTCAACAATGGACGGACCGATCACTTCATCCATTTCCGCATTTATGGGGGGAAGAGCGGACTATCTGGGTTTGCCGCCACTCCCAATCACCTCGTCTTTACCCCGCGCGGTGAGGTCGCCGCTGGGGAGCTTCGCGTCGGTGATCAGGTCCTGTTCTACATGCCGGATTACTGGCTCACTGACGATCAGCACCAACTCCTCCTCGGCGGATGCTTGGGAGATGGGTCGCTGCGGATGCAGGGCGGACACAGCGCTCACTTCAGGGTAGGGCACGGGCACTCCCAGAAGGACTACCTCGAGTGGAAGCATGCGATGCTCTCACCATTTGCCCGGCCGATTGGACGCGTCGCCAATGGGCTTGGGTTCAGCACCATCACTATGGCCGTGCTCGGCGACTTGCGTCGCGAACTATATGGAGAGGATGGGCATCGCGTAGTGGGAGCGGCGACGCTCGAACGGCTTGACGCCCGCGGCTTGGCGGTCTGGTACGGGGATGATGGATCGTTCATGGGTTCCTTCGACCGCTGGGGCAAGGGGAAGGCGGTGCTCTACAACAAGAGCCTGAAGGGCGAGTGTCGTGAGCGGGTGATGGCCGCCTTCGAGCGGCTTGGTATCGGGAGACTGCGCGATGATCGCCGGGGCTTTTGGTTCAGCTCAGAGCAGACAGCGCGCTTACACGAACTCATCGCGCCGTACCTGCACCCGTCGGTGGACTATAAGCTTCACCCGACGCTTCGAGGTCGGTTCGCCTGGCAGTCACCGCTGGCGCAGGCAGGAACGCTGGAAAGCCGGCGCAGATTCCGGGTGGTTCCGGTCGAGATCACCGATCGGACGGTGCGCGCCTCCGGGATTCGGCCATACCGCTTCGACATCGAAGTTGAGGGCAGCCACACCTACCTGGCCAACGGGGTGGTGGTCCACAACTCCCCGGAAACGACGACCGGCGGCCGGGCGCTCAAGTTCTACTCCTCTATTCGCCTCGACATCCGCCGCCAGGACACCATCAAGAACGGCACCGAGGCGGTCGGGGTCCGGACCAAGGTCAAGGTGGTGAAGAACAAGCTCTCTCCCCCCTTCCGGGAGGCCGAATTCGACGTCATCTACGGGGAGGGGATCTCCAAGGAAGGGTCCGTCCTGGACCTGGCCGCGGAGCACAATGTTGTCGAAAAATCCGGCACTTGGTACACCTATAAGAGTGAGCGGATCGGGCAGGGACGGGAGAACGCCAAGCGGTATCTGAAGGACAACCCCAAGGTCTTGGCTGACCTCGAGGTGAAAGTCCGCGGCGCCCTCGGCCTCAAGCCCGTTGGGGGGGCGCCGCCGCCGACCCCGGAGAAGGCGGCCAAGTAGGAGCGAGCACACGATGGAACTGCAGCAGCTGCTGGCGGAGACCGCACAGCGCAAGGCTTCGGACCTGCACCTCAAGTCGGGCTCCAAGCCGATCCTCAGGATCCACGGCCATCTCGAGGTGCAGGACGACCTGCCCCTGATCACGCGGGAGTTCATCGACAAGACCGCCGAGGGCCTGCTGGGCGAGCGTCGCCTCCGCATGCTGATGGAGGGCCGGGAGATGGACCTGGGCTACATGCTGCCCGGGATCGGCCGCTTCCGCTGCAACCTGTTCCTGGCCATGGGCGAGGTCCGGGGCGTCTTCCGGCACGTGCCCGAGCGCATCCCGCTGTTCCAGGAGCTGCACCTGCCGAAGGTCCTCGAGCGCCTCTCCATGGAGCGGCGCGGGATGCTCCTGGTCACCGGCATCACCGGCTCCGGCAAGTCCACCACGCTGGCGTCCATGATCGACTTCATGAATCGCAGCCGTAACGACCACATCGTCACGATCGAGGACCCGATCGAGTTCGTGCACCAGGACAAGAAGTGCGTGATGAGCCAGCGCGAGATCGGCCACGACTCGATGAACTTCGCCCAGGCGCTGCGCGCCGCGCTCCGCGAGGATCCCGACATCATGCTGGTCGGTGAGCTCCGCGACGTGGAGACCATGGAAGTCGGCCTCCACGCGGCCGAGACCGGTCACCTCGTGATGTCCACGCTGCACACCCTGAACGCGGCCGAGACCATCAACCGCATGATCTCCATGTTCCCCCCGCACCAGGAAGAGCAGATCCGTGGGCAGCTGGCCTCGGTCATCCAGGGCATCGTCTCCCAGCGCCTGGTCGTGCGCGCCGACGGCCGGGGCCGGGTGCCCGCGGTGGAGATCATGATCGCCACCGGCCTCATCCGCGACTGTATCCGCGAGGCCGACAAGACCCCGCAGATTCCGAGCGTGATCGCCGCGGGCACCGCCCAGTACGGCATGCAGACCTTCGACCAGTCGCTCCTGCAGCTGTATCGCGAGGAGCTGGTCACGTACGAGACCGCCCGCGACGCGGCCACCAACCCCGACGACTTCGACCTGAAGGTGAAGGGCATCTTCTCCACCGGCGAGATGACGTGGGAGCACCCGGGGGGCAGCAGCACCGCGGCCACCCACACCCCGCCGGCCCAGCCGGCGAGCCTCACCGGCAGCGGCGCCACGCCCGGTCCGGCCGCGCGGAGCCCGTTCGTCAAGCGGACGTAGCGCGCGTGCCGGGGCGCCGGACCCGCCGTTCCGGGGAGCCGCGCCCGCAGCCGACGCTGACCGAGAAGGCCGCCCGACTGGCGGCCTTCGATCTTCTCGCCCGCAAGTCCTGGAGCGGTCGCGATCTCACCCGCCGGCTCCGCCGGCGGGGAGCCCCCGCCGAGGTGGCACAGGCCGTGGTGGCCGATCTCACCGGCCGCGGCTACGTGGACGATCAGGCGTTCGCTCGCTGGTGGGCCGAGGCGCGGGCGCGCGGCCGTCGCATCGGCAGCCGCCGCCTCCGTCAGGAGCTGGCCGCCAAGGGCATCCCGCGCGAGATGGTGGAGGCGGCGATCGCGGCGGCCTTCGAGGAGGTCGGCGAAGCCGAGCGCGCGCTCGAAGCGGCGCGCCGCCGGCTGCCCGCGCTGCTCCGCGGTCGCCAGGCCGCCCGCGCCTCCGCCCGCCTGGCCGACTACCTCCTGCGCCGTGGCTACCCGGCCTCGGCGGTTCGTCACGCGGTCGCCACGCTGCTCGCCGGCCGCGGGGTCGACGTCCCCGCCACCGAGGAGGACGGCGGCGTATAATATCGCTCCGATGACCGGGAGCGAGATCAGAGCGCGATTCCTCGAATATTTCCGCCGCCGCGGGCACACCGTGGTGCGATCGTCCCCCCTCGTGCCCGCCCAGGACCCGACCCTGCTCTTCACCAACGCGGGCATGGTCCAGTTCAAGTCGGTCTTCCTCGGCGAGGAGCGGCGCGACTACGTGCGGGCCACCACCGCCCAGAAGTGCGTGCGCGCCGGCGGCAAGCACAACGACCTGGAGAACGTCGGCCACACCGCCCGGCATCACACGTTCTTCGAGATGCTGGGCAACTTCTCCTTCGGCGACTACTTCAAGGAGGACGCGATCCGGTTCTGCTGGGAGCTCCTGACCGAGGAATTCGGGCTGCCCAAGGACCGACTGAAGGCCACCGTCTTCACCGACGACGACGCGGCGTTCGGCCTCTGGAAGACCGTCGCGGGGCTCTCCGACGACCGCATCCTGCGGCTGGGCGAGGAGGACAACTTCTGGGCGATGGGCGACACCGGTCCGTGCGGCCCCTGCTCGGAGGTGCACTTCCACCAGGGGGACCACCTGCCCTGCGCCGAGGAGCAGGCCGGGCGGACGTGCCCGGGGCCGGCGTGCGACTGCGACCGCTGGCTCGAGGTCTGGAACCTGGTCTTCATGCAGTACAACCGCGACGCGAGTGGCGCGATGACGCCCCTGCCCAAGCCGTCCATCGATACCGGCATGGGGCTCGAGCGGGTCGCGGCGGTGCTCCAGGGCAAGCAGTCGAACTACGACACCGATCTGTTCCGGCCCCTGCTCGCGCGAGTGGAAGAGCTGTGCGGGAAGACCTACGGCCGCGACGAGGCGGCCGACGTGTCGATGCGGGTGATCGCCGATCACGCCCGTGCCGCGACGTTCCTCATCACCGACGGCGTCATGCCCTCGAACGAGTGGCGCGGCTACGTGCTGCGGCGGATCATGCGCCGGGCCATGCGCCACGGCCGCATGCTCGGGATGTCGGAGCCGTTCCTCTGGGACGTGACCGGCCGCGTGGTCTCGGTGATGGGCGAGGCGTACCCGGAGATCCGCGAGGCACAGGCGCGCGTGGCCGAGGCGGTGCGGCAGGAAGAGGAGCGCTTCGCGGAGACGCTCGACCTCGGCATGGCCAAGATCCGCGAGTACCTGGAGGCGCATCGCGGCGATGCCGCCCGCACCGTGGACGGCCGCTTCCTGTTCACGCTCTACGACACCCACGGCTTCCCGTCCGATCTGGCCCAGGAAGTGTTCGCGGACGCGGGCTGGACGGTCACCCCGGAGACGCAGCAGGCCTTCGACGCCGAGATGGAGGCGCAGCGCGAGCGCGCCCGTGCCGGTGCGTCCTTCGGCGGCGGCGACAGCGGCGATCCGAGCGTGGCGATCTACCAGCGGCTGTCCAATGAGCTCGCCCGGCCCACGTTCCTCGGCTACGGCGCCCTGACCGCGCCGGCTCGCATCCTGGCCATGGTGGCCGACGGCCAGCGCCGGCGCGAGGCGCGGCAGGGCGAGACGGTGGAGGTCATCCTGGACCGCACGCCGGCGTACGCGGAGTCCGGCGGCCAGCAGGGCGACACCGGCAGCCTGGTCGGTCGCGAGGGGCAGGGTCGGATCCAGGACACCTACTATCGCGGCAGCCAGCTGATCGTGCACCGGGTGGCGGTGACCCAGGGTCAGCTGCGCGAGGGCGAGGAGGTCGCGGTCAGCGTCGAGTCGCGTCGCCGGCAGGGCCTGCGCCAGCACCACACCGGCACGCACCTGCTCCACGCCGCGCTCCGTCGCGTGCTGGGCACCCACGTCGCCCAGGCCGGCTCGCTGGTGGCCCCCGACCATCTGCGCTTCGACTTCTCCCACGGCGCGGCGGTGAAGGACAGCGAGCTGGAGGACGTGGAGAGTCTGGTCAACGAGCAGGTGCAGGCGAACGTGGTGGTGAGCCCGGCCGAGATGGACCTGCAGGAGGCGCTCAAGAGCGGGGCCATGGCCCTCTTCGGCGAGAAGTACGGCGACCGGGTGCGGGTGATCCGCATCGGCGATTTCTCGACGGAGCTGTGTGGCGGCACCCACCTCGACGCCACCGGCCAGATCGGGCTCTTCAAGGTGACCGACGAGGGCGCGGTGGCCTCCGGCGTGCGGCGCATCGAGGCGGTGACCGGCGAGCCCGCGCTGGCCCACGTGGGCCGCGAGGAGGCGGCGCTCCGCGAATCGGCCGGCCTGCTCAGGATCCCGCCGCTGGAGCTGCCGCGGCGCCTCGCCACGCTGCTGGAGGATCAGAAGCGCCTGGAGAAGCAGCTGGCCCAGCTCGAGAGCAGGCTGGCCCGCACTCAGGCCCAGGACCTCGTGACCGCCGCGACGCCGGTGGCCGGCGTGACGGTGCTGGCCGCGCGCCTCGATGGGCTCGATCCCGACGGCCTGCGCTCGGTCGTGGACACGCTTCGCGATCGGCTGCCGTCCGGCATCATCGTGCTCGGCAGCGCGGCGGACGGCAAGGTGAACCTGGTCGCCGCGGTATCGAAGGATCTCACCAGGCGCTTCCCGGCCGGCCGGCTCGTGCAGGAGATCGCGAAGATGGTCGGGGGCGGCGGCGGTGGCCGCCCCGATCTCGCGCAGGCCGGTGGCAAGGACGCGTCCAAGCTCGACGAGGCGCTGGCCGCGGTGGCCGGCTGGGTGGAGCGGACGGCCCAGGGTTAGCGGCGCATGGCCACGGACCGCCGCACCGTCCGCACCATGTGTCCGATGAACTGTCATCCCACCCTCTGCGGGATGCTGGTCACCGTCGAGGACGGGCGCATCGTGGAGGTCGCGGGCGATCCCGACAATCCGGACAGCCGCGGCTTCCTGTGCGTGCGCGGCCACGCCTCGCGCGAGATCATCGGCAACCCGCAGCGGATCCTGACGCCGCTCGCGCGCGACCGCCGCGATCAGGCCTTTCGCGAGATCGGCTGGGACGAGGCGCTCGACCGCATCGCGGCGAACGCGCGGGCGGTGGGCCGCGAAGCGGTCGGCCTCTGGTCCGGCCACGGCTTCTTCACCACCAACTACGGCACGCGCGTCAACTCCGAGCTGCTGCGCCGTTTCGCCAACCTCTGGGGCTGTCAGTGGTGGGCGCCCACCATGATCTGCTGGGGCCTCGGCGGCTTCGGCATCGGGCTCACCGGGCCGCTCGAGACCAATACCAAGGAGGACATGGGCGCGCACGCCAACTTGATCCTCCTGTGGGGCGCCAACCTCGCGAGCCAGCCCAACACCGGCCGCCACCTCGTCAACGCCCGCCGTCGCGGCGCGCATGTCGTCACCATCGACGTGCGGCGCACCGAGGCGGCGGCCCAGTCCGACGAGGTGTTGATCGTGCGGCCGGGCAGCGATGCGGCCCTGGCCCTGGGCCTCATGCACGTGCTGATCGGCGAGGGCCTCTGCGATCGGGAGTTCGTGGCGCGCCACACCGTCGGGTTCGACGCGCTCGCAGCCCACGTGCGGCCGTACTCGCCGGAGTGGGCCGCCGCCGAGACCGGCCTCGCCGCCTCGACGATCGCGGCGCTCGCGCGCCGGTACGCGAGCACCCGGCCGGCCATGATCGTGCTCGGGGGTAGCAGCATGCACAAGGGCGGACAGGGCTGGCGAGGCGCGCGCGCGGTGTCGTGCCTGCCCGCCCTCACCGGTAATCTCGGCATCGCGGGTGGCGGGCTCGGTCCGCGCCACGGCAGCAAGGGGCACGGCCACGGTCTCGCCGACATCTCGGAGCCGGAGCGCCGGCCTCCGGGCCGCTACGTGCCGAACCAGATGTCGCGCGTCACCGAGGCGCTGGAGGACGGCACGGTGCGCGCGCTCTGGCTGTTCGGCACCGACATGCTGTCCTCCTACGCCGACGTCGCCCGGGTCGAGCGCGCCCTCGCGCGGCAGGAGCTGATCGTCAGCTACGAGTTGTTCTGGAACGAGACCGCGCGGCGCTTCGCGGACATCGTGCTGCCGAGCACCGCGTGGGTCGAGGAGCTGGGCTGCAAGGCGACCAACACGCATCTCTACCTGATGGAGCCGGCGCTGCCGCCCGCCGGACAGACCCGCACGGGCGCGTGGGTGCTGCGCGGGCTCGCCGAGCGGCTCGGGGTGGCCGACTTCTATCCGTGGACGGGCGACGAGGGGCCGCTCGACGCGATCCTCGATCATCCCGCCACCGGCCGCGCCACGGTGGCCGCGCTGCGCGCGGAGAGCGGCCGGCGCGCCTTGAACGTCTCGCCGGTCGGACATCCGACGCGGGTGTTCCCCACGCCGTCCGGCAAGGTGGAGCTCTACTCGGCCCGCGCGGAGAGCCTGGGACTGCCGCCGCTGCCGGTGCCGGAGGCGCCGGCCCCGTCGCGGTTCCCGCTCTCGCTGCGCCAGGGCCGCACCCTCGGCCACTTCCACGGCTTCTACGATCACGGCCGCGCGCTGCCGTCGCTCGCCGCGCTCGAGCCGGGCCCCGCGCTGTGGATCTCGCCGGCGGACGCGGCGGCGCGCGGGGTCGCCGACGGCACCGACATCCGCGTGTTCAACGAGCGCGGCGAGATGCGCTGCCGCGCCCTCGTGACGGATCGGGTGCCCGCGCGCACCGTGTGGATGCGCGACGGCTGGGACGGCCTCAACCGGCTGACCGCGGGCGAGTCGTGCATCCCCGACGCGGCGGTGGACGTGTTCGGCTTCTCGGCGGGGCAGGCCGCGTTCGACGCAGCGGTGGAGGTCGCGCCTGCCTGAGTCCCCGCGCGCGGTGCTGCTGGACTTCGGCGGGACCCTCGACGCCGACGGGTTGACCTGGAAGGAGCGATTCTACCGGCTCTGGCGCGACGAGGGGGCCGCGGCGAGCCGCGAGGCGTTCGATCCCGTCTTCTACGCGGCCGACGACGCGCTGGTGGGCGCGATCCCGATCACGTGTTCCTTCGAGGAGACGGTGCATCGACTCGCGCGCGGCCTCGCGACCGCGCTGGCCGTCCGCGACGAGCGCGTGATCGCGCGGGTGGCCGAGCGCTTTCTCGCCGACGCGCTTCGGCACCTCGCGCGCAATCGCGCGCTGCTGGCGCGGCTGCGGCCGCGCTATCACCTCGGCATCGTGTCCAACTTCTATGGCAACCTCGAAACGGTGTGCCATAATGTGTCGGTTCGGCCCCTGCTCGGTGCCGTCGTGGATTCCGAGCGAGTGGGGATCCTGAAGCCCGATCCGCGTATCTTCATGATGGCGCTGGACGGGCTGGGCGTGAAGCCGGCGGACGCGGTGTTCGTGGGCGATTCGGCGGCGCGGGACATGGCGGGGGCACGGGCGCTCGGCATGCGACACATCTGGCTGGCCGGAGAGCCGGCGCCACCCGACGGGCCGTGCTGCCCGGGCGATGCGATCATCCAGACGTTTCAGGCCGTGGAGGCGTTGCTTCTCTGATGACCGGGGCGGTGCGCGGGGGGATCATCGCGGCGGGCGAGGGCCGCCGCCTGCGGCGAGACGGCTTCACCGCTCCCAAGCCGCTGGTGGAAGTGGCCGGCGTGCCCCTGATCGGCGCGGTCCTGCGCAACTTCGAGGCGGCGGGCGTCACCTCGATCACCATCATCGTGAACGAGGACGAGCGCGCGTGCGTGGAGTGGGTGCGCGCGCATCGCGCCTCGCTCGACGTGGAGTTCATCGTGAAGACCACCGCCTCCTCGCTGGAGAGCTTCCGCGAGGTGACCGGGCGCGGGCCGGCCGGCCCGATGCTGGTCTCCACGGTGGACGCGTGGTGCGCGCCGGAAGACTTCGCGCGCTTCGCGGCCGCGGCCGCGCGCCGCCCCGACGCCGCGACCGTGCTCGCGGTCACCCCGCTCGTGGCGGACGAGAAGCCCCTCTGGGTGACGCTCGGGCCGGCCGGGCGCGTGCAGGCCATCGGTGACCCGGGCGGCGGGCTCGTCACCGCCGGGGTGTATCGCGTCTCCGAGCGCGCGCGCCGCATCGAGTCGGTGCCCGCGCTCGGGCGTCTGCGCGAGTACCTCGGGTGGCTGCGCGCGAGCGGCGAGCCGATGTTCGGTGAGATCATCGAGACGGTGGTGGACGTGGATCGGAGGGAAGACGTGGCCAGCGCGGAGGCGCTCGCGGGCCGGCGAGCGGGGCGTGCCTGAGCCGGGGAGGACGTGAGGTGAGCGAGCCGAGATACTGGGGCCTCTTCCGCGAGCGCGAGCACTCGCCGGGACGCGAGAGCGACGACGCCGAGATCCTCCGACTGACCGCCAAGCATCTGGAGAGCCGCGGCGCGCAGGTGGAGCTGAAGGCCCCCGAGGAGCTCGGGGCCGACGAGACGCCGCCCGACGGGGTGTTCCTGATGTGCGAGCGGATGGAGGCGCTGCGGGTCCTGCTCGGCTGGCAGGAGCGCGGGATCCGTCAGGTCAACGCGCCCCTCGCGGTGCTCAACACCTACCGGGAGCGGATGATCGCGCAGCTCCGCGAGGCCAACGTGCCCTTCATCGAGAGCCGGATCGTCTCGACCCGGGGCGGGGAGGCGGGCGTCCGGGCCGCGGTGTGGGTGAAGCGGCCCGACGTGCACAACACCCAGGAGGGCGACGTGGTTTTCGCGGACGACGAGCGCGCGGTCGGGGCCGCGCTGGCCGGCCTGGCCGCACGCGGCATGACCACCGCGGTGCTGCAGCCGCACGTGCCCGGCGACCTGATCAAGTTCTACGGCGTCGGCGGCGGAGGCGGCGCGGACGGCGCACCCGCGTGGTTCCGCTGGTTCTACCACCGGGACCAGCGGCTCGGCGGGCACGTGTTCGATCCGGCCCACCTCGCGCGGCTCGTGCGGGCGGCCGCCTCCGCGCTCGGCCTCGAGGTCTACGGGGGCGACGCCATCGCCTCCGGCCACGGCGCGCTGACCCTGATCGATCTCAACGCGTGGCCGAGCTTCGCGCTCTATCGCGACGAGGCCGCGCCGGTGATCGCCTCCTATCTCTCGCTGCGCTTCGGAGGCGGGCCCCTCGGAGGCCGACCATGACCGCGCCCCGCGAGCCGGGACCCCGGTCGCGCGAGATCGTGACGCGCGAGGCGCGGCACATCGCGCCCGGCTACCAGTCGTTCGCGCTCTATTCCGGCCTCGCGATGGCCCGCGGCCGCGGATCCAAGCTCTACGACGAGGACGGGCACGAGTACATCGACTTCATCGCGGGCATCGCGGTCGGCAGCGTGGGACACTGCCACCCGCACTACGTCGAGGCGCTCAAGCGCCAGGTGGAGACGCTCACCTTCGGCAGCTTCACCACCGAGACCCGCGCGCGCTTCCTCGAGCTGGTCGCCTCGGTGACTCCGGAGGGCCTCGGCCGGATCCAGCTCTTCTCGGGCGGAGCGGAGGCAGTGGAAGCGGCCCTGCGCCTGGCCAAGGCCGCCACCGGCAAGCAGGAGGTCGTCTCGTTCTGGGGCGGCTTCCACGGCAAGACCGGTGGGGTGCTCGGCCTGCTCGGCAGCGAGTTCAAGCATCACCAGGGCCCGTTCCTGCCCGGCCAGTACTCGACGCCCTACGCCGACTGCTACCGCTGCCCGCTCAAGCTGCGCTATCCGGATTGCGGCATCGCGTGCGCCGAGTACGTGCGCGACGTCATCCGCTACCAGACCGCGGGAGAGATCGCCGCGATCATCGTCGAGCCGATCCAGGGCACCGCCGGCAACATCATCCCCCCCGACGGCTTCCTGCGGGCCGTCCAGTCGGTGGCCCGGGATCACGGGGCGCTCTTCTTCGCGGACGAGATGATCACCGGCTTCGGGCGCACCGGGGCCATGTGGGGCACCGAGCACGAGGGGATCGTCCCCGACATCATGACGGTGGGCAAGGGCGTGGGCGGCGGCTTTCCGCTGTCCGCGGTGATCTCCACCGACACGCTCACTCAGGCCAAGCCCTGGTCCAACCCGAGCTTCAGCTCGTCCAGCTACGGCGGCAATCCGCTCGCCTCCGCGGCCGGGCTCGCCGCGCTCCAGATCATTCTCAACGAGGATCTGGTCAAGAACGCGGACCGGGTCGGTGCGGTCATGCTCGCCGAGCTGCAGCGGCTCAAGGAGAAGTACCGCACGGTCGGCGAGGTGCGCGGGCGCGGCCTGCTGCTCGGCATCGAGCTGGTCGAGGATCGCCAGAGCCGCAAGCCGCTCGATCGGGCGATCACCCGCGACCTGTACCAGGAATGCCTGCGGCGCGGCCTCCTCTCGATGACCTACGCGCCGACCGTCCGGATCAATCCGCCGCTGGTCATCACCGAGGAGCTCGCGCGGGAAGGACTGGCCATCCTGGACGAGGCTCTCGGAGCGGTGCTGCGGCGCCATGGGCGGGACTAGGAGGCTGCGCGGCGCCGTCATCGGGCTGGGGAACGTCGCGGTGAACGGTCATCTGCCCGGCTGGCGAGAGCGGGCCGACTGCGCGATCGTGGCCGCGACGGACGCGCGCCCGGGACGCCAGGACGCCTGCCGGGGCGCGCTGCCCGAGGCGCGGTGGCACGACTCGGTCGAGTCGCTCCTGGCCTCCGACGATCTCGACTTCGTCGACATCTGCACGCCGCCCTCGAGTCACGCCGGCCTGATCGAGGCCGCGCTCGCCCGCTCGCTCCACGTGCTGTGCGAGAAGCCGCTGGTCGGCTCCCTCGCCGAGCTGGATCGGCTGGCCGCCCTCGCGCGCGCGGCCGGCGTCGCGTTCCACACCGTGCACAACTGGCACCACGCGCCGCTGGTGCGCGCCGCCGACGCGGCGATCCGCGCCGGCCGCATCGGCGCGGTCCGCGAGGTGGTCTGGCAGACCCTCCGCACCCGGCCCGCGGTGGCCGCCAACGGCGACGGCTGGCGCGTGGATCCCGAGATCGGCGGCGGCGGGGTGCTCACCGACCACGGCTGGCACGTCTCCTACGTGATCCCGCGCTGGGTGGGCGCGCGGCCCGAGGCGGTGAGCGCGCGCCTCGAGACGCGGCGGCATCGCCGCTTCGCGGTCGAGGACACCGCCACCGTGCGGCTGCATTTCCCCGACGCGGTCGCCGACATCGTGCTGACCTGGGCCGCCGAGACCCGGGAGAACCACGCGCGGGTCATCGGGACCGCCGGGCGGATCGAGATCGAGGACGACGCCCTCGTCCTCACCACGGACGGTCGCGAGGAGCGCCGCCGATATCCGCCGCCGCTGTCCGACGGCTCGGCGCACCCGGACTGGTTCACCGCGATCGCCGACGAGTTCATCGCGCGCGTGCGCGACCGCGGCGCCCGCGAGTCGAGCGCCAACCTGGACGAGGCGGCGGTCTGCATCGCGGTGGAGCACGGCGCGCGGGAGTCGAGCCGCAGCGGCGGCGGGCGCCGCGCCCTCTCCGCCGGAGCGGTCGGATCCGCGCGGTGACCACCCTCCTGCCGACGGCGGCGGTGTCGGTGCCCAGCGTGCTGGTCGTGCTGCCGGCGCCGCCCGGCAAGGGACTGCCCCCGGACACCGTGATCGCCGGGCTGCCGCTGCTGCGCCGCATCGTGCTCGCGGCGACCCGGGCCGGCTTCGAGCGGATCCTGGTGCATCGGGGCGCCTGTCCGGAGCCGCGGCTGCTCGAGGGCACCGGCGCGGTGGTGCTCGACGGCGGCGCCGGGACGCCGTCGCCGGATCGGGTGGTCCTGCTGCCGGTGAACGTGCTGCCGCAGGCCCGCTGGCTCCGCGGGCTGCGCGAGATGCCGCTCGAGCCGGAGACGATCCTGGTGGACTCCTCGATGGTGGCGGCGCTGGAGAGCGCGGGCGGCGGCGACGTCCTCCGCACCGCGGGCGAGTGCTCGGCGCCGCACGACCTGGTCGCCTCCCTCTCGCGCCGCCTGCCGAGCATCGCCCCCGCGGGGGACCCGGCGGGGCGATTCGCGGTCGAGGGCGCCGGCGGGGTGAAGGCGGCCGAGGACTGGCTGCTGCGCGGGCTCATCAAGGACACCGAGGGGTTCATGTCGCGTCACGTGGAGCGGCGCATCTCGCTGGCCGTGACCCGCCGGCTCGTGAGCACGTCGATCACTCCGAACGTGATGACGCTGGTGAGCCTCGCGGTGGGGCTCAGCAGCGCGCCGTTCTTTCTCTCGGTGGATCCGCTGACCCAGGTGATCGGCAGCCTGCTCTTCCTGACCCACTCCATCCTCGACGGCTGCGACGGCGAGCTGGCCCGCCTGAAGTTCCTCGAGTCCCCGGCCGGGGCCCGCCTCGACTTCTGGGGCGACAACCTGGTTCACGTCGCGGTCTTCACCTGCATGGGAGTCGGCTGGAGCATGGCCATCGACGCCCTCTGGCCGCTCGCGCTCGGCATGCTCGCCGTCACCGGGACCGGCCTGTCCGCGGTCCTGGTCTCCCAGCAGAACGGGGCGCGGTCCGCGTCGGGGGCCCGCCTCGCCGAGGCGCTCGCCAACCGCGATTTCATCTATCTGGTCATCGTCCTGGCCTGCTTCGGCCGTGCCCAGTGGTTCCTGGTGTGCGTCGCGCTCGGGACGCCGATCTTCATGATGCTGGTCCGCTGGGGCGCCGGCCGGCGACGGGCCAAGTGACGTGGCCGGCTTCCTCGACGTCATCCTCCGTGGGCTGATCCTGGCGGCGCAGGCCGTCGCCGTCGGCGGCGTCTGCTTCCTGCTGCTGGTCCTGCGGCCCTTCGGCTCCCGGCCGGTGCCGGACCTCGTCACGCGCGCTCGGTCGCTCGGGCTCATCGCGCTGGGCGCGCTGGTCCTCGCGATCGGCCAGACGCTGGCGCTGGCGAGCGAGCTGTACGTGCTGCTCCACGATGCGGTCTGGCCCCTGATGGCCGCGGTCCAGACGCTCTACGTGCAGGTGAGCCTCGTGCGCATCCTGGCCGGCGTGGCCCTGGCCGCCTGCGCGCTCCAGCTCCGTCGCGAGCCCGAGGAGCGCCGCGGCCTCTGGGCCGCGATCGGGCTGCTCGCGGCCACGATCGTGGCGGCCGCGCCGTGGACCAGCCACGCGGCGGCCCGGCTCGAGTCGCGCGGGCCCCTGCTGCTGCTCGACGGGGCCCACCAGGTCGCGGCGATGGCGTGGGTGGGCGGGCTCGTGCACCTGATCGCGGCGGCGATCGCGCGCGGGCCGCGGCCCTGGCCGGTGGCCCTGCTGCAGCGGTTCTCCAATCTGGCGCTCACCTCGGTGGTGGTCCTGGTGGCCGCGGGCGTCGGGCTCTCGATCTACTACGTCGACGACGTCTCGGCCCTCGTCGGCACCGCCTACGGCCTGATGGTGATGACCAAGGTGGTGATGCTGGCCGGGCTGCTCGTGCTGGGCGCGCTGAACTCGCGCGCGATCCGCCGCATGGACGGCCGTGTCGAGGCCGACCAGGTCACGATGCGCCGCTTCGTCGAGGTCGAGGTGGGCCTCGGCCTCACCGTGCTCTTCGCGGCCGCCTCGCTCACCTCGCTGCCGCCCGCGGTCGATCTCACCCACGATCGCGCGACCCTGGCCGAGGTCGCCGGGCGATTCACGCCCCGGATGCCGACGCTGCGCTCCCCGTCGATCGACGAGATGCCCATCGACGACCCCGATGCTCCGCGCACCGACGCCGACCGCGCCTGGTCCGAGTTCAACCACCACGTCTCCGGGCTCCTCGTGCTCGTCATGGGCCTGCTGGCGATCCTGCACGCCTCCGGTCACGCCCGCTGGGCACGGCACTGGCCGCTGGTGTTCCTCGCGTTGGCCGCCTTCATGATGGTGCGGAGCGACCCCGGCTCGTGGCCGCTCGGGCCGGAGGGCTTCTGGGAAGGCTGGCTGGTCGCGACGGTGATGCAGCACCGGATCTTCACGGTCCTGGTGGTGGCCTTCGGGATCTTCGAATGGATGGTCCGCACCGGGCGGATGCGCTCGCGCCGGGCCGCGCTGATCTTCCCCCTGCTGTGCGCCCTCGGCGGCGGCCTGCTGCTGACGCACTCGCACGCCGCGCAGAACCTCAAGGACGAGTTCCTGCTGGAAGTGACGCACACGCCGCTCGGCGTGCTCGCGATGATGATCGGCTGGACCCGCTGGCTCGAGCTACGCCTGCCCGAGGGACGCCAGCGCCTGCCCCGCGGTATCTGGGCCATCGGGCTGGCCCTCATCGGCGTCCTCCTGATCTTCTACCGCGAGAGCTAGCTCGGGCCGCTCGAAGCTTGTCCTACGCCCGCGGAAATGTCGTAATGCAAGACCTGACCCCTGTGCTTACTGCGTGGATTGGAGGAGGAGGCCGGTGAGGTAGCGGGTCTCGGGCACGGTCAACAGGATGGGGTGATCGCGGCTCTGGGTGAGGGTGGAGAGCACGCGGGGGCGGAGGCCGGCGTCGCCGGCGGCCTGGCGGCAGATGTCCTCGAACAGGGCGGGCGTGATGTGGTGGGAGCAGGAGAAGGTCAGCAGCAGGCCGCCCGGCTCCAGCAGGCGCAGGGCGCGGAGGTTGATCTCCTTGTAGCCGCGCGTCGCCGCCTCCACCGCGGACTTGTGGCGCGTGAAGGGCGGCGGATCGAGGACGACCAGGCCGAAGCGCTCGTGGCGTGATTCGAGATCGCGGAGGGCGTCGAAGGCGTTGCCCTCACGGAGCGTGGCGCGGTCCTCGACCGCGTTGAGGGCCAGGTTGCGGCGAGCCGCGGCCAGCGCCTCGGCCGAGGCGTCGAGCAGGAGCGCGGAGGCCGCGCCGCCCAGCAGCGCGTGGCAGGCGAAGCCGCCCGCGTAGCAAAAGGCGTCGAGCACCCGGCGGCCGCGGGCCAGCGTGGCTGCGAGCAGCCGGTTGTCGCGCTGGTCGAGGTAGAGCCCGGTCTTGTGGCCGGCGCCGAGGGAGACCGCGAACCGGCCCGCCCCCTCCTCCACCGTCAATTCGGCCTCGCGGGTGTCGCGCACCGGCTCGAACCCTTCGATGCGGGCCGCCGTCGGATCGTCCAGCCGGAGCACCTCGTCGCCCGGGAACAGCCGGCCGAGCGCCGCGCCGACCCACTCGGCGTTGCGCGCCATGCCGAGGGTGAGGCACTGGACGACGCTCACCGGCCCGTAGCGGTCGACCACGAGCCCGGGCAGGCCGTCGGCCTCGCTCCAGCAGAGCCGGTAGGCGGCCGACTCGAGGCCGGCGGCCCGCCGGTATCGCAGCGCCGCCTCGAGACGCGCGTGGACGAGGGCGCCATCGACCCGCTGGTCCTCGCGCGTGATCAGGCGGCAGACCAGGGTGGAGCGCGGGCTGTAGAAGCCGCGCCCGAGGAAGCGCCCGCCCGCGTCGGCGACGTCGACCGCGGCGCCGGCCGACCAGGCGCCCTTGAGGTCGGCCACCTCGCCGCGATAGACCCACGGGTGCCCGGCCCGGATGCGGCGCTCGGCGCCCCGCTTGAGGATCAGCGTGGCCATCGGATCGTGTCCCGCTCCCCGTCGGGAGAGGGGCCCCATCTCCCAAGAGGCGCGGACGCCTCTATCGCTTCCGCAGCACCACCACCATCAGGAGCGGGTGGTGGGCCTCGTCGAGGCGGAGGTGCGGCTTGAAGCCGTAGAACCACTCGACGAGATCGAAGCCGCCGGCCAGCTGGACCAGGGCCTTCAGTTCCTGCGGGAAGACCATGCGCGAGGCGTGACGCTGGCGATAGACGTGCCGGGTGCCGTTCTCGTGGACCTCCAGCTCCATGTCCTCGAAGAAGGTCTGGGTCACCGGGTTCAGGTCCTTGAGCGCCTCGAACGTCGCGCGCACCGTCGCGTTGCCGCGCCGGCGCGTCCAGGACCAGCGTCGGGCCGGATCGGTCCACGACGAGCACATGTAGCGGTCGAAGACGTAGAGGCCCCCCTTGCCGAGCGCGCGGGCCACGCAGCGCAGGTGATCGAGCAGGGCCTCGTTGGTGAGCAGGTGCCCCTGCGAGTCCTGCATGCAGATGGCCGCGTCCACCGGCTTGGGCAGCCGGAAGCGTGTCATGTCCGCGACGAACAGCTCGGGGGTGACGCCGCCGGCGGCGGCCCGCTCGCGCAGGTACGCGATGTTCTCCGGCGAGAGGTCGAGCCCCGACATCCGGTAGCCGCGGCCGGCGAGCCGGATCAGGTGCGGGCCGGTGCCGCAGGCGATGTCGAGCACGCGCCGGACGCGCCGGCGCGCGTAGCGGCGGAAGCAGTGAACGAGGAAGTTCACCTCCTGTCGCCGGTTCATGTCGAAGGCGATCTCGTAGTAGCGGGGCGCGGAGTACTGGGCGGTCATGATGCGAACCAGGTCAGGATGGCTTCCCGGAGGATCCACGAGGCGGTGATGCCGGTGCGGCCCGAGGGATCCCAGGTGTGCGCGACCTCCATCAGGTCGGTTCCCACGATGGGGCAGGGCTGGAGCAGGCGGACGATCTCCACCAGATCCGAGGCGGTGATGCCGCAGGGCTCGGGCGCGCCGGTGCCGGGCGCCTCGGACGGATCGAGCACGTCGACGTCGATGGTGACGTAGAGCGGGTGGCGGCCCAACTCGGGCAGCAGGCTCTTCACCGCCTCGACCGGATGGATCTGGTGCGCCGGGAACAGGTGCGGCGCCTTGCGCTGGTACTCCTCCCGGGCGCCGGTGCGCATGCCCACCTGGAAGACGCGCTCGGGCGCCAGCACGTCCATCACCCGCGCCATCGCCGAGGCATAGTTGTAGCGCTCGCCGAGGAACTCCTCGCGCAGGTCGGGATGGGCGTCGAGCTGCAGGATGCGCAGGTCGGGGATGGCGGGCGCGAGCACCTCGATGACCGGCAGCGTGGCGGTGTGGTCGCCGCCCAGCATCACCGGGATCAGCCCGGGGCGCCAGAAGCCTCGAATCTCCTCGCGGGCCCGGGTCAGCTGCTCCCGGGGCGTGCCGTCGCCCAGCTGGCAGTCGCCGAGGTCGGCGATGGCGAGGTCCTCGAGGTCGCGCCCGAGGAACGGAGAATACGTCTCGATGGAGTCCGAGGCCACCCGCAGGTCGCGCGGGCCGTGGTCGGCGCCGCGCCGGAGGTTGACGCGGCCTTCGAACGGGATGCCGAAGAGGACGATCCGGGCGTCCGGGAAGGCCGCCCGGCAGGCGATGAAGCGGGGCTCAGCAGCGATCAAGAGCCCACGCCCGCCTCGGGGCTAGACGAGGTCGTCCTCGGAGAGGAGCGTCACGGCGGCCAGCGCGCAACCGGTGCGCTCGACCCGGTGCTCGACCGCGAAGACCTTCAGGTCCCGGATCGTCTCGCCCCGGACCCGGAAGGCCTCCTCGAGCATCTGCACGATCATCCGCTCGGCTTCCTCGCGCGTGGCCTTGTCGTGGTACTCCATGATCACGCCGTTCTTGGCGGGATCCTCGGGCCGCGCCCAGCCGACCGCGGCCGCCACGACCTCGCCCGGCACCTCGCTGGTCATCGCCGCGTAGGCCGTCGGCACCAGCGCTCCCGGCTTGATCCGGGGCAGCGCCACGAGCTCCACGCCGGGGGGCAGGATGCTCGAGACCTTGATGAGGTTGATGTTACCGATGCCGGCCGCCAGGAGGGCATTGTCGAAGGCGTTGAGTGGGGTCGAGCCCTCCGCGTTGCCGGCGGTGCCTGCCGCCTTGGTCACTGGTGCGAAGTGCATTCGCGCTCTCCTCCTCGCGTTCGCGAGACAGCCTCGCCGTGTAGTCCGAGCCGCGCCCCACCGCGGCTCGTCGTGAATTTCTGGCTCATCGTAGCGGCAGAACCGACGAACGCAAGCGAAAAGTTGCCGTCGGCGGCGTCGGCGAGCGCGGGCGCGAGCGTCGGCGGGCGCGTCGGCGACGTGGCGAGCGCGTCCGCGGTGACGTCCGAGGCGCCAAAATCGCATTTTTTTCTTGCAATGAAAAAAATTTAGCCCCACAGTGCAGAAAAATCCGGCCCGGAATTTCGCCGGAGAAAACAAGGAAGTTTCGGGAGGAGGGAAAGAGTGCAAGCACTGGGGCGTCACCTGCTGCTCGAGCTGTTCGACTGCGACGCAGAGGCCATCAACAGTCTGGACACCGTGAAGGCGTCGATGGTGGAAGCGGCCAAGAGGGCCCAGGCCACCATCGTCGACGTGGTATTTCACGAGTTCAACCCGTTCGGCATCAGCGGCGTCGTCGTCATCGCCGAGTCGCACCTGGCCATCCACACGTGGCCCGAGTACCGCTACGCCGCCGTCGACGTCTTCTCCTGCGGTGACGTGCTCCAGCCGCAGGTGGCCGCCGACTACCTGGTGGAGCAGTTCGGGGCCGCGCGGGCCTCGGTGGTCGAGCTCCAGCGCGGGATCTTCATGAACCACCCGCGTCCGCTCCTGCACAAGCCGGCGGGCGCGCCGGTCGCCACCACCGGGAGCTGAGCCGGCCGATGGCGACGCCTCAGTACAAGTGGTTCTTCGAGACCACGACCCCGGTCGAGGGGCACATGCACGCCATCGCCCGGACCATCGTCACGCGGCAGACCAAGTTCCAGCTCATGGAGATCATGGAGACCCTCTCGTACGGCAAGTGTCTCGTGCTGGACGGGCGGATCCAGTCCAGCCAGGCCGACGAGTTCATCTACCACGAGACACTCGTGCACCCTGGCCTCCTGGCCCATCCGCGGCCCCAGCGCGCCATGGTCATCGGCGGCGGGGAGGGCGCGACCGTCCGGGAAATCCTGCGGTACCGCACCATCACCGACTGCCTGATGGTGGACATCGACGGTGAGGTGGTCGAGGAGTGCAAGAAGCACCTGCCCGAGATGCACCAGGGGGCCTTCGACGACCGCCGGACCCGGCTGCTCCACGAGGACGCGCGGGCCTACCTGGAAAAGACGACCGACCGCTTCGATCTGATCGTGGTGGACCTGGTCGAGCCCCTGGAGGAGGGGCCGGCGTGCCTGCTGTTCACCAAGGAGTTCTACACGCTGATCCGCGACCGCCTGACCGACCAGGGCGTCATGACCATGCAGGCCGGCATGACCAAGGTGAACGAGATCTTCTTCCACGGGGCGGTCAATCGCACGCTCCAGGAGGTCTTCCCGGTCGTCGCGCCCTACCAGAGCTTCATCTCGTGCTTCGGCACGCCCTGGGGCTTCATCCTCGCCTCGAAGGGCGTGGACCCCCGCACGCAGTCGGCGGCGGAGATCGACCGGCTGATCGCCGAGCGCCTGGATCCCAAGCAGCTCGGGTACTGGGACGGGCAGGCCCATCTGCACTCGTTCAACCTGCCCAAGTTCCTCCGGGTGGCGATCGAGAAGAACGACCGCGTCATCACCGACAAGAACCCCCTGATCGTCACGTAGCCCGCTTCCTGAGCCCCCCGGTCCTCATCCTGGCCTCCGCCTCACCACGGCGCCGGGAGCTGCTGGAGCGGCTCGGCATCCCGTTCGAGATCCTCGCCAGCCACATTCCCGAGGAGCATCCCGCGCTCCCGCCGGCCCAGGCCATCGCCGCGGTGGCGCTGGCCAAGGCCCGCGCGGTGGCGGCCGGGCTCGACCGGACGCCGGCGGTGGTCCTGGGCGCCGACACCGAGGTGGTCCTGGACGGCCGGCTCCTCGGCAAGCCCCGTGATCCGGCCGACGCCGCCCGCATGCTCCGCGAGCTGCGCGGTCGCGAGCACGAGGTGATCACCGGTCTGGCCCTCGTCGAGCTGGACGCCCCGGGCGCCCCCTCCCGGCAGGAGACCACGTCGGTGACGAGCCGGGTGCGGATGGGCGACTACGGCGACGCGGCCATCGAGGCCTACGTCGCGACCGGTGAGCCGCTCGACAAGGCCGGCGCCTACGCGGTGCAGGGCCTCGGCGGGCAGCTGGTGGCCAGCGTGGTCGGCTGCTTCACGAACGTGGTCGGGCTGCCGCTGACCACCACGCGCGCGCTGCTCGAGCGGCGCGGCCTCCGCGCGAGCTAGCGCGCGTTGCCGGCCGCCGGCTCCTGCAGCAGGAGCCGGTCCACCGCGGGCAGCTTCACCTTGGCGGGCAGCGGCGCGCGCCCCCGGACCAGCTCGACGCCGTGCTCGAGCGCCTCGACGCTCACCCGGCCGCCGGGCAGGAACAGGTCGCGCGCCTTCGCCAGCCGCAGGGCGAAATCGGCCGGCGAGCCGACCGTCGTCGCGGGCAGCCCGCCGGCCAGTACCGGCGGCGCCGTCGAGAGGATGCGCGTCAGCGCGGCCTGCAAGGCGGTGGCGAGGCCTCGCAGAGTCGCCGCGTCCGGCTCGGTGCCCGCCCGCGCGAACAGGGCCGCGCTCACGCTCGGCCCGCCGAGCCACGTGGCGGCCTCGCGGGCCGTGCGCAGGTCGACCGCGACCACCGCGGCGCCGTCCTCCACGATCCTGCTCACGTAGGGCTCGCTCAGCACCGCCGCCGCCACCTGGCCTCCCTCGAGCGCACGGGCCGCACCTCGCTCGCCCAGGCTTCGCAGCATCACCTGCTGGGGCGCCACGCCGGCGTGGGCGAGCAGGAAGGCGAGCGCCTGGTCCTCCGGCGCGCCCGGCGCGGGCACGGCCACGGTCTGACCGACGAGATCGGCCGGCGAGCGAATCTCGTCCTTCCGGGCCGGGTTCACCAGCAGCGCCACCGGCGGCGCGGCCGTGAAGCCCCAGACGAGGCGCGGCGGCCGGCCGTCCACCGCGCCGAGCCGGAGCGCCGAGTCGAGCGAGGTGGCGGCGAGAGACGCCTGGCCCGAGGCCAGCGCCTCGGCGGCGCTCGGCTCGGAGCGGTAGGGTCGCAAGGTGACGGCGAGGTTCTGGGCGGTGAAGAGGCCCTCGGCCTGCGCCACGTGCAGGGGCAGGTACTCGGGTGACGTGGCCGGCCCCGCCACCGCGATCGTCAGCGAGGCCTGCAGCAGCACGAGCCAGGCGATCATCGCGCCGCCGCGACCTCCTGGAGCAAGCGCACGATCCGGTCGGCGGCGTCGGGCTGGGCGAGGCTCCTGGCGCGCTCTCCCATCGCAGTCAGCGCCGCGGGGTCGGCGAGGAGCCGCGTCACCGCATAGGCCAACCCGTCCGGCGTGAGCGAGACCTGCGGGAACATCACCGCGCCGCCGGCGGCCTCGACGAGCCGGGCGTTGGCCGTCTGCTCATCGCCGCTGGTGCCGGGCAGGGGCACGTACAGGGCGGGGAGGCCGAGCTGGCAGCACTCGTTGACGGTGCCGGCGCCGCTGCGCCCGACGATCAGTGCGGCCGCCGCGTAGACATCGCGCAGCTCGGCGCCCACGTAGGGCTGCAGCGCATAGCGGCGGTGTAGCGACTCGGGCAGGGCCTGGGCGCGGGCGGTCAGCCAGGCGCGGTCGTCGGTGGCCGGGTTGTCGCCGCACTGGTGGATCACCTGGCAGACCTCGAGCAGCCGCGGCAGCGAGGCGCCGACGTCGCGATTGAGCCGGTGGGAGCCCTGGGCGCCACCGGTGACGTAGACGATCGGCGCCGCGGGATCGAGACCGAAGCGGCGGCAGGCTTCGGCGCGGGAGCCGCCGCGCAGCTCGGGCCGGAGGGGATTGCCGGTCAGCACCGTGCGCTCGCGCGGAAACTCCTCGCCGGTCATGGGGAAGGTGAGCGCAATCCGCCGGGCGAAGCGGCCGGCGACCCGGTTGGCCAGCCCGGGCACGCTCGTCTGCTCGTGCACGACCACCGGGATGCGAAGCGCGCGCGAAGCCAGGGCCGGGGGCAGCGCCACGAAGCCGCCGGTGGCGAGCACCACCGACGGGCGCAGCCGCCTCAGCAGGCGCCAGGACCGGGCGAGGCCGGCGGGGGCGCGCACGGCAAGGTCCGGCACGTTCTGCCAGTCCCAGTAGCGGCGCAGCTTGCCCACCGGGATCGTGTGGAACGGCACGCCCGTCTCGGGCACGCGCCGCGCCTCGATGCCGCGGCGGCTGCCGATCCAGTGCACCTCCGCGCCGATCTCGCGAAGCCGCGCGGCGACGGCGAGGCCGGGGCTCGTGTGCCCTCCGGTGCCGCCGCCCGCTATGACGACTCGCATCGGGGCGGACGACCGGGCGAATGCACGCGCGCGGTGCGCGGATGACCGTGTACTTCTGTACGGCTCTGTCTTATGCGGGGGCCCAGAAATGGCCCCCGCACTCCCCCAGCCGGCGGACGACCGGCGATCCGGCGTGCGCTCGGCGCGAGCTTCACCGGCGCTCGAGCGCGAGGTCGATGAGGCGGCCGATCAGCTCGGGGTAGGGGATGCCGGAGGCTTCCCAGAGGCGCGGATAGGCGCTGGTCGCCGTGAAGCCCGGGATCGTGTTGATCTCGTTCACGAGCACGCGGCGGTCGCCCTCGATGAAGAAGTCCACGCGCGCCATGCCCGCGCAGTCGGTGGCCCGGAAGGCGCGCAGCGCGAGCGCGCGCACCTCCTCCGTGACCGCGGGCGCCAGCGGCGCCGGCACCTTGAACGTGGTCTGACCCGCGCCGTACTTGGTCTCGTAGTCGTACCACTCGCCCGGGTAGCACACCTCGCCCGGCACCGACACGCGTGGCTCGTCGTTGCCCAGGACCGCGACCTCCACCTCGCGGCCCTGCACCGCGCGCTCCACGATGATGCGGCGGTCGTGCTGCGCGGCGAGGTCGATGGCGGCGGGCAGATCCTCGGCGGCCTTCACCTTGCTGATGCCCACGCTCGAGCCCAGGTTGGCCGGCTTCACGAAGCACGGGAAGCCGATCTCGGCGCCGATGCCCCGCGCGATGTCCTCCCGGCCGCCGCCCTCCCAGTCGTGACGCCGGACGACCGCATACTCCACCAGCGGAAGCCCGTGGGCGCGGAAGAGATCCTTCATCGCCACCTTGTCCATGCCGACCGCGGAGGCGAGCACGCCGGCGCCGGTGTAGGGCACGCCCGCGAGCTGCAGCAGCCCCTGCACGGTGCCGTCCTCGCCCTGCGGGCCGTGGAGCAGGACCAGCATCACGTCCAGGCGGTCGCGCAGGCCGGCGGGCAGACTGTCGGAGGTCTCCATCCGCATGAGGGAGGCGCCGGTGTCCTGTGCGGTCGCGCGCTCGAGCAGCTCGTGCTTGGTGTGGGCGTCGGCGCCGCCGGCGGTCAGCGCCTGGCGCGCGGCCTCGGCGGCGAGCGCGCGCAGCGGGTCGCCGCCCACGAGCCACCGGCCGTCCTTGGCAATGCCGATCGGGACCAGCTCGAACCGGCTCCGATCCATCGCGGCCATCACCGAGGCGGCGCCGGCCAGCGAGACCTCGTGCTCGCCCGAGCGTCCACCGAAGACCACGCCCACTCGCAGCTTCCGGGGCCCGTCGGCCATGGATCCAGTTGTATCAGACCGCACGTTTACCGGGGAGAACTCGTTTGCGCGCTCAGGCCGGCTTCTGCTTCTCGCGCCACGCCCGCCACTTCGCCAGACGCTCGGCGATCTCCTTCTCGGCCCCTCGCGTGGTGGGACGGTAGTAGACGCGGCCGCGCAGCGCGTCGGGCAGATGGTCCTGGCTCACCTGCGCGTCGGGCGCGTCGTGCGCGTACTGGTAGCCGCGGCCGTAGCCGAGGTTGGCCATGAGACCGGTCGGCGCGTTGCGGAGATGCAGGGGCACCGGCTCCGCGGGATGCTCCTGGATGTCGTGGTGGACCGCGTTCCAGGCCGCGTACACCGCGTTCGACTTGGGCGCCAGGGCGAGGTAGCACACCGCCTGGGCGAGGGCCAGCTCGCCCTCGGGCGTGCCGAGGAAGTGGTAGGCGTCCTTGGCGTCGAGGGTCAGGCGCAGCGCGGCCGGGTCCGCGTTGCCCACGTCCTCGGAGGCGAAGCGCACCAGCCGGCGCGCCACGTAGAGCGGATCCTCGCCCGCCTCGAGCATGCGGCCGAGCCAGTAGAGGGCGCCATCGGGATCGGAGTCGCGCAGCGACTTGTGCAGAGCCGAGATCAGGTTGTAGTGCTGCTCGCCCGACTTGTCGTAGAGCAGGGCCTTCTTCTGGACCGCATCACGCACCGCCGCCTCGGTCACGTGCGACCCCGGCCCGGTCACCGCCAGCTCGAGCACGTTGAGCGCGGTGCGCGCGTCGCCGTCGGAGAGCCGGGCGATCAGGGCGACCGCCTCCGGCTCCACCGTGGCGCCCAGGCCGCCCAGTCCGCGCTCGCCGTCCCGCAGCGCGCGCTCGAGGATGGCCACCAGGTCCGCTTCGCCGAGCGGACGCAGCACGTACACGCGGGCCCGGGACAGCAGCGCGCCGTTGACCTCGAACGAGGGGTTCTCGGTGGTGGCGCCGATCAGGATGATCGTGCCCTTCTCGACGTAGGGCAGGAAGGCGTCCTGTTGCGCTTTGTTGAAGCGATGGATCTCGTCCACGAACAGGATGGTCCGACGGCCGAGCCGCATGCCTTCGGCCTCCGCCTCGGTCATGACCTGGCGGATCTCCTTGACGCCGGAGGTCACGGCCGAGAACGGCACGAAGCGGGCGCCCGCCACGTCGGCCAGGAGCCGGGCCAGCGTGGTCTTGCCGGTGCCCGGCGGGCCCCACAGGATCATCGAGTGCAGCGCGCCCTCCTCGAGAGCGCGGCGGAGCGGCCGGCCCGCGTCGGTCAGTTGCGGCTGCCCCACCACCTCGTCGAGGCGGCGGGGGCGCATGCGGTCGGCGAGCGGCGCGGGGGCGCGGGGTGCGGCGGCGGGCAGCGAGTCGAACAGATCCACGCGCGCAGTATACCCAGGCGAGCGGGACGTGGCGGCCGTGAACGCGCGCCGGACGGCACGGAGGTCGCGGAGTGCCTCGACCGCCGGTGACGGGTCAGGCGAGCGCGGCGGGCAGGTCGAGCAGCGACTGGATGCGCGCGGCGATGACGACCCCGCGCTGCGAGATCTCCGCGAGGTCCGGCCGGTAGGCGATGAAGGGGACGCCGGCGGCCTGCGCGGCGACGCCGTCCACCCACGAGTCGCCCACGACCACGATGCGCTCGGCCTCCGGCCAGCGCTCGCGCACCACGCGCACGCCGTCGGGATCGGGCTTCAGCCGCCGGACGTCGTCGCGCGTGACCACGAGATCCAGGTGGGCCACCAGCGCGAAGCGGGTGAGCACGTGATCGGCGACGACGCGATCGTTGTTGGTCCAGATCGCGGTGGCGAAGCCGAGATCCTTCATGGCGGCCAGCGTCTCGCGCGCGAAGGGCTCGAGGGTGGCCGCGGCCATCGCCCGCCGCTCGTGCGCCACCGGAATCGCGAGCAGCTCGGCCTCCAGATGCGGGGCCTCGCGCCGCACCAGGTCGAACAGCTCGGCGCCGGACCAGCGGAGCGCGCGCTCGGGCACGCGAATCCCGCGAGCCTTGACGAAGGCCTCCATCTCGCGGCCCACCGCCCGCAGGTCGAGCGGCGAGCTGACCAGCGTGTGGTCGAGGTCGAAGACACAGACCGCGAGGCCGGCGCCTATGCCATCGCCTCCGGCTGCCGCAGGAGGAGGCCCCGCCGCAGGTCCGAGCGGGTGAGGATGTCGACGAGGTGGCCGTCCTCCGCGAGCGGCATCGCGGCCTCGATGGGGAGCGCGGCTCGGGTCATGGCGTCGCGCGCGTTCATGTCCGCTCTCCGTCGGTCTGGGCCAGGAGGTCGCGCAGCATCTCGATCCCGCCGGAGTCCAGGCGGCGATAGGCGGCGATCAGCTCGACGTCGTGCGGGAGCCGGTCGCGGAGGAGCGCCGCGGCCTGGTCCGAGCAGACCACCACGCGGGTCTTCTCCAGCATGCGATCGATCGACCACGGATCGTCGGTGGAGGCCAGGATCGGCACCACGTGCGACAGACCGGCGGACTGGACCGAGCTCAGGATGTTCTGGCTGCCGCGCGCGGTGGCGCAGACCAGTCCGACCGTCGAGCCCTCGGGCATCTCGGTGAGGCGCAGGAGCGAGGAGATGTTGGCCTCGGACAGGAGCGCCACCGCGGGAGGCCCGTCCATCGGCAGCGCCTGCTTCACCTCGTGGATGTGGAAGAACGTGGTGACCACCATGCGGTAGGGCGCGAGGAAGGCGGGCTCCCGGAAGCGGACGTCCACGTCCTCGACCAGCACCCGGTCCACCGTGATCGACAGCTCCTCCTCGAGCTGCTCGCGATAGCGCGCCAGCTCCGGATGGTTGCACTCGACCAGCAGCACGCGTTCGCGCGGGCGCCGGGGGGCGCGCGCGCTCGGGGCGCGCGCGGCGATGGTGGCCGCGATCTCCTCGTGGGAGAAGCCGAGCCGCCGCGCTCGCTCGAGCGTGTCCTGCACCAGCCGCTCCAGGCTCCGCGCGGCTCGTCCCTCGCGGGCGGGCGGTCGATCCGTCACGAAGGTGCCACGCCCCTGCTGACTTTCCAGATAGCCGTCCTGGTGGAGAGCGGCCAGCGCGCGCGCCACCGTGTTGCGATTGATGCGGAGGAAGCCGGCGAGCTGACGCACCGTCGGCAGCTGCATCGCCGGCTTCAGCGAGCCGATGTCGATCAGGTGGCGGATCTGGGTCTGGAGCTGCACGTGGACGGGCACCGCGCTCTTGCGGTTGACCCGCAGCCCCGAGGGCGGGGTGATGTGCGAGGATTCCCGCGCCACGTGCCGGCTCCTTCCTAGGCGGCGACCCGTCGCGGCGCCGCCACGCGTCGGGGCGGCCGACCGGCCACCCAGTGGCCAGCCTTGATGAGGGCATGGCCCACCATCACGCGCACGGGACGCCGAGCCGGACGAAGGCTGCGGAGAAGGGCCCACCGGGCCGCCTCGGCCCGGGCCTCATCCAGCCGCTGCCTGGCCACCTGCTCTTCGAGCTGCGGGTTCATCACGATCCTCCTGGTCCCAGATGATCTGGGGAATGTCACCGGAGCACTGGCCTAGGGCACTATGTCACGAGGCCGATCCGATGAGTCTTAATGTCCTAACATACTAGGACACACGGAAGAGGCGCGTCAACCCTTCTCTACCGGGCGCTGGGGCCGCCGCGGTGCTGCGGCGCGACGGGCTGGGCGGCATCCTCGTCCCGTTTCCGGGCGTCGAGACTATCGACATGATCGTGGTAGCCTGCGGGCTGGCGTGAGGGGGGCCTCGTACGTGCGACCGGCGCTGTTGTCGCTGCTGATCTTCACGGTGATCACCGGCCTCGTCGATCCGCTCGTGATCACCGGCATCGCCCAGGTGGTCTTCCCCTCGCCGGCCAACGGCAGCCTGGTCGTCCAGGACGGCACCGTGGTCGGCTCGGCGCTCATCGGCCAGCCCCTCGACGCGCCCGGATACTTCCGGGGGCGGCCGTCGGCGACCGATCC
>Ga0209998_10000004_pt1 | contig 104862 bp, 99 predicted proteins | sample EndophyteCoNSPM_FD_187576 | JGI IMG/M metagenome (GOLD analysis project Ga0209998, IMG submission 187576) | Arabidopsis thaliana rhizosphere microbial communities from the Joint Genome Institute, USA, that affect carbon cycling - Endophyte Co-N... | ecosystem: Host-associated > Plants > Roots... | reverse complement strand
ATGGCGGCGGCGATGCTCGGCTCCATCCCGGTCGCGGTGATCTACTCGTTCTTCGTCGACTAGTACGTCGCGCGCCTCACCGCCGGGTCCGGCTAATTAGCCGGTGTTCGCGAGTTTCTCGATCTCTCGGTGGGTTTTCTCCAACCAGTACATCATTCCCATCTCGCGGTACATCGTCGTCGCAGTGCTGAGGTGCCCCTGCCCCTGGTCGCGCTTGCCGATGCGACGGTAGAGCCTGCCGAGGCCCAGGTGGCAGTGGGCGGCGAGCGGCCGCATGCCGAGGTGGTCGGCCAACGTCATGGCTTGGCGATACCCCGCCTCTGCCCTCCCCTCGTCCGGTGGGGTCTCCCGCGAATGGATCTCGCCGAAAAGGCGGAGCGCGTAGGCCTCGTCGCCGCGTTCGCCGCGCTCGCGCGTGAGTGTGAGTGCTCGCTCCGCGTGCCGGTGGGCTTCCGGCAGCCGGCCGGCAAGGATGCAGGCCTCGCCAGAGTGTGCCGTGACGAGAGAATGGAAGACCGTCGCCACGCCAGACTCGAAGGCCGTCATGGCCTGACCAAGCAGCGACAGGCCTTCCTCAAGACGCCCTGAACGGGCGTACGTATATCCCAAGAACCCCATACAGGAGGGGGACAAGAGCCTGATGTTCCATTCGCGGGACATCGCGAGAGCCCGCTCGAGAAGCGGCACCGCCAGGCCGAATTCTCCCTTGACGGCGTGAACGTACCCGAGCGCCAGATAGGCTTGGCCGAGACTGAAGGGGTGATCCGCTGCCTCGGCAATTCGAAGTCCTTCCTGCGCCTCCGCGATCGATTGCTCGAATTCGCCACGCTCAGCGAGGGCATGAGCCAGATAGCGACGGGCGAACACCGATGGGAGCAACGCCTGGCCAAACCGCTCACGACTGAGTTCGCCTTTGAGCGACTCCGTGACCTTCCGGAAAAGATCCGTGGCCGCCTGATAGTCGCCCACGTTCCAGCGGGCCGCGGCGAGGTATTGATTCGCCACGACCTTGAGCCGGAAATCCTCGAGCGCTTCCGCGATGGCCCGGGCCGTCTCGGCGAACGCGAGCGCATCGGTCAAGCGACCCGTCAACCAGCAGCTGGAGATCATGTAGGCAGACGCCCAGGCAAGCCGCCGGGGGTCATCCAGTGTCCTGGCCAGCCCCTCGGCCTCGCGGAGATACTCGAGACCCTTCTCGAGCTGGCCGAGCGGCAGCAGCGACGTCCGAAGATCGAAGCGAAGATCGATAGCCTCCTCGAGGCGTTCATGCGTCCCGGGAAGACGGGGCAGCGCGGTCAGCGCCTGTTCAAAGCACGTGACCGCCTCCCGGTAGGCCGACCGTGCGGCAGCCTTGACGCCGGCCTGACGGAAGTAGATGACAGCCTTGTCCCACACCTCGCCCCGGAGGGCGTGGTGGGCGAGCCGCTCGACGTGTCCGGCCAGCCGGCCTGCGTACACGCGCTCCATCATCTCAACCACAGTCGCGTGCAATGCCCGCCGCCGGTCGGCGAGCAGGCTGCCGTAGGTCACGTCGTGCGTGAGCGCATGCTTGAAGGTGTATTCGAGATCGGGAAACAGGCCGCTCTCGTAGAGGAAATCGGCGGCCTGCAGCCGGTCGAGCGCCCCACGGAGCACGTCGTCGGAAAGCTCGGCGAGGCCCTGCAGCAGCGCGAACGGCACGTCCTTGCCGACCACCGACGCGGTCTGGAGCAGCCGCTTGTCCTCCGAGGAGAGCCGGTCGATGCGAGCCGCCAGGATCGCCTGGACCGTGGACGGCACCTGAAGGGACTGCAGCGGCTGCGTCAGCCGGTACCGGCCGGGCAGCCCCTCGAGCGCCTTCGTCTCCACCAGGGTCCGGACGGTCTCTTCGAGGAAGAACGGGTTGCCACGCTTGACGAGGAGCTCCTTCAGGGGCCCGAGGCCGGGAGCGGCGCCGAGGAGCACGTCCAGGAGCTCCGCGGCGTACTGGGTCGAGAGCGCGTCCAGCCGCATCTGACTGTACGTGGTCTTGCTGCCCCAGCCGTGCTGGTACTCGGGACGATAGTTCACCAGCAATAGCAGCCGCGCCGAGCCCAGGCTGTCGACCAGGCTCTCGAGCAGGGCCTGGGTCTCACCGTCGACCCAGTGCAGGTCCTCGAACACCACGAGCAGCGGTTGCGCCTGGCTCTCGCGCAGCAGCAAGCGCTTGACGGCGTCGAGCGTGCGCTGCCGGCGCTGCGGTGGGTCCAGGGCCTGCCACGTCGCGTCCTCGACCGGCACGTCGAGCAGCGCGAGAAGCGGGGACAGCAGCGACTCCAGCGCCCGGTCGAGGCTCAGCACCCGCCCCAGCACCTTGGCGTGCATGTCGCGGTGATCGTCACGGTCACCGATCTTGAAATAGCCTTTGAGCAGGTCGATCACCGGCAGGTATCCGGTGGCCTTGCCGTACGATACGGACGAGGCCTCCAGGATGAGCCAGTCCTGCACGCGATGCGAGTGAGTGAACTCGTACGTGAGGCGGGACTTGCCGACCCCGGCCTCGCCCACGATGGCGACGACCTGGCCGTGGCCGGCCGCGGCCCGGCCGAGGACCCGGCGCAGGTGCTCGACCTCGGCGTCGCGGCCGACGAAGCGCGTGAGGCCGCGAAGCACCGCAGCTTGCAGGCGCGTCCGGGCCTGGCCCGCTCCCGTCAGCTCGAAGACCTCGATCGGGTCCGAGAGGCCCTTCACCGGGATGGGCCCGAGAGACCTCACCTCGACGTAGCCCTCGGCCAGCCGCGTCGTCTCGCCGGTCAGTCGCACGGTCCCGGGCGTCGCGAGCTGCTCCATGCGGGCCGCCAGGTGCGTGGTCTGCCCCACGGCCGTGTAGTCCATGCGCAGGTCACTGCCAATCGACCGCACCACGACCTGGCCGGAGTTGAGACCGACCCGGATCTGCACCTCCACGCCCTGCGCCCGCCGCAGCTCGTCCGAATAGCGGCGCACGGCGTCCTGCATCCGAAGCGCGGCGTAGCACGCACGGACAGCGTGATCCTCATGGGCGAGCGGCGCGCCGAAGAGGGCCATGATCCCGTCACCCATGACCTGGTTGACCGTGCCCTCGTAGCGATGCACGGCGTCCATCATCCGCTCCAACACGGGATCCAGGATCCGGCGCGCCTCCTCGGGATCGCGGTCGGCCAGCAGCTCCATCGAGCCCTTGAGGTCGGCAAACAGGACGGTTACCTGTTTGCGCTCGCCTTCGAGGGCAGCCTTCGAGTTCAGGATGCGTTCGGCGAGGTGCTTCGGCGTGTACATCTCGGGCAAGGGCAAAGGGGGGGCCGCGAGGCCCGTCGACGCCGAGGTTGATCCGGTCGGATGGGCGCACTCCGAGCAGAACTTGGCCGCCGGGGAAAGCTGCGCCCCGCAGTTGGCGCACGATCGCGGCAGGGGTGCCGCGCACTCCTCGCAGAACTTCGCGCCGGGGTGGTTATCGTGCTGGCATCGCGGACACTTCATCGACACTTCATCCGGGCTCTCCCCTGGGCGACGTGAGCACGCAAACCGTCCACGCAGTACCGCGGCCGAGCGGTGGCCGGACTCTAGCGCGGGCGGCCGGAAGGATCAATACTGACGACCCGATGTGCAAATCCCCAACGTGCCCAGGGCAAGTCGGACGCGTAGATAGAGGACCACAACAGATGCTGGAGCGGCGCAGTCGGCCCGTGGCATCGGTCAGTCGATGACGAAGTTCGAGGAGATCATCCCGTGCTCCGTTGGTGAGTTCATGTTCGGCCTGAGCCCACACGTATTGGGCGAGGTAGAGTTCCGGCGCATAGGCGGCGAAGAGCACGTTCAGTGCTGTTACGTGGCGAGCTGACCTGCGCTCCGTCACGAGTTCGCTGCTGAGTCATCGGCTGGACGGAGGTGGGAGGGGCGGCGGGGGTGGGGCGGGTGACCCGTTCCCGGCCACGCAAGCACGGAGCCTCACGTCCCCAGCTTGGGAACTGCTATCCCCGCAAGACGAGATCGCCGGTCGTGGTCAGAGCCCCGCCCCCGCCGCCCCTCCCGCCTCCGTCCGGCCGCCGCCACGCCCGTGATGAACGCTCCACAGCGCGCCTACTTGACGCTCCCCGCGGTGAGCCCGCTGAGCAGATACGGCTCGATGAGGGCGAAGAGCACGACGACCGGCACGATGGCGATGGTGGAGGCGGCGAAGAGGAGGTCCCAGTGCTGCACGTACGCGGTCACGTACGACGTGATGCCCACGGTGAGCGGGCGCATCTCGGCGTCGGTCATCAGGGTGAGGGCCACGATGTACTCGTTCCAGGCCGCGATGAACGCGAAGATCGTCGCGGTCACGATGCCGGGCCGGGCCACCGGCAGGATGATGCGGAAGAGCGCGCCGGCGGCCCCGCACCCGTCGACCGCGGCCGCCTCCTCGATCTCGCGCGGGATCGAGGCGAAGAAGGCGCGCAGGATCCAGATCGCGAAGGCCAGGTTGAAGGCGGCGTTGACCAGGATGAGCGCCGCGTAGGTGTTGATCAGCCCGAGCTCGAAGAACTCGCGATAGAGGCCGACCACGAGCGCGGTGGGCGCGAACATCTGGCTCACCAGCACGAGGAACAGGAAGGCGCTCCGTCCGGGGAAGCGATGCCGCGCGGTGTGATACGCGGCGGGCACCGCGGCCACGATCACCAGCGCGGTGGAGACGACCGCCACCACCAGCGAGACCCGCAGCCAGGACTGGAAGTCGGGATCCCGCAACACCGTCCAGAAGTTGGCGGGCCGCCAGTCCATCGGCAAGAGGCGCGGCGGCGTGATGCGCAGCTCCGCCTCGGGCTTGAGCGCGGTGAGCAGCATCACCAGGTAGGGCGCGAGCACCAGGCCGGCGGCCAGCCACCCCGCCGCGGCCAGCGCGGGGCGACGGATCAGACCGGCTCCTCCCGCCAGCGCGAGACGCGCAGGTACGCGACGACCGCGAGCAGGATCAGGAGCACGTTCACGACGCCCAGCGCGGCGGCCAGGCCCACGTCGCGCAGCGCGCTCTTGAACGCGATCTTGTACATGTAGGTGATCATGGTGTCGTGGGCGAAGCCGGGGTTGCGATCGTTGAGGGTCCACACGATCGGGAACGAGTTGAACACGTAGATCAGGTTGAGCACCGCGGCGACCAGCAGCGCCGGGCGCAGCAGGGGGAGCGTGACGGCGCGGTATGCGCGCCAGGCGGAGGCGCCGTCGACGCGGGCCGCCTCGTAGACTTCGCCGGGAATGGTCTGCAGCCCCGCCAGCAGCACGTAGGTGGTGAAGGGCAGCGAGACGAACACACCCACCGCGATCATGGCGCCCATCACGGTGCCGTCGTCGCCCAGCCAGTCCACCGGACGAGCGAGCAGGCCCGTCGCGGTCAGCAGCCGGTTGAGCAGGCCGAAGTAGTAATCGTAGAGCCACACGAAGAGCTTCGCGGTCATGATGAGCGAGGCCGCCCACGGCACGATGAGCGCCCAGCGCACGAGACGGCGCCCCGGGAACGCCGACTCCAGCAGCTGGGCCAGCGCGAGCGAGATCAGGATGGTGATCGCCACCACGCCCACCACCCACACCACCGTGTTGCCGATGACGGCGGACAGGGCCTCCTGCTCGAGGAGTCGGCGGTAGTTGCGGAGGCCGACCGCGCCCTGGTAGAGGCCGGTGATCGAGTAGCGCCCGAGCGAGGCGCGAACCAGCTCGACGGCGGGATAGACCACCACCGCGCCGATGAGGAGCAGGCTCGGTCCGAGCCAGAGCAGTGCCCGCCCCGCGCCGCGGCCCGGCGCGGCGGTCAGCGAGCGCTCTCCGCCGCGTTCTTCTGGAGGCGGTCGAGGACCTGCTTGGGGTCGCCGCCCGGCTGGACGGCGGCGCCGATGTTCTGCTGCACGTCGAGCTTGACCTTGTCCCACACCGGGTCGGTGGTGGGGGCCAGGCGTGCGCTCGGCAGCGCGGCGAGGTAGGGCTTGAGCTTCTCGTTGCCGCTCATCTTCTCGAGGCCCGACTTCGTCACCGGCAGGAATCCTTCCGCGGTGATCCAGCGGGTGATCTGGTCGGGCTGGTAGTAGAGGTCGAGGAACTGGCGCACCGCCTCCTGGTTGCCCTTCTTCTTGAAGGCCATGAGGTAGTCCTCGACGCCAAGGGTGACCGCGGTGCCCGTGTTGCTCGGCATCTGGGTCACCCCGTAGTTGACCTTCTTCTCGGCGTCCAGCTGGGCGGCGAGGGGGCTGAAACCCATGACCATGCCGACCTTGCCGTCCTTGAAGAGCTGGAAGGCGCCGTCGGTGCGATTGGTCTTGCCCGGATTCACCTGGGTCACCTTGTAGGTGTTGGCGAGCGCGGCGAGGAACTGCAGCGTCTGCACGTTCTTCTCGCTGTTGATGGTCCAGGCGTCGCCCGACTTCCAGTCGCCGCCGTTGTTCCACATCCAGATCGACCACTCGGCCTGCGCCTCTTCGGGGCCCAGCGGCAGCGCGTAGCCGATCGCGTCGCCGCCGGTGGCCTGCACCTTGCGCGCGGCCTGCACGAGCTCGTCCCAGGTGCGCGGCGGCTCGGCCACGCCCGCGCGGGCGAGCAGGTCGCGGTTGTAGAAGAACGCACGGGCGCTCGCGAGGATCGGGAAGCCGTAGAGCGTGTCGCGATAGGTGCCGCCGCGCGCGAAGGCCTCGAGGAAATCCTCGCGGGTCTTCGGCGACAGCGCCTCGTTCGCCGAGTAGAGCAGCCCGTCCTTCGCGTAGCTCGAGAACGAGTTGAGGTTCAGGACGTCGGGCGGCTGGTTGTTCTGGATCATGGTGCTGACCTGCTGGTCGATCGAGTTCCAGTCGATCACCTGCAGGTCGACCTTGGTCCCGGTCTTCTCGGTATACTGCTGCGCGAGGCCCTGCCAGAACGGCCGCGTGTGATCCTTGCTGTACTCCGCGATGACGACCTTGATCGACCTGGGCTTGTCCGAGCCGCCGCACCCGCCGGCGACGAGGGCGCCCGCGGCGACCAGCGCCAGGACCACGAGACGACGGCTCATCCTCATCGCGCCCATACTACAAAAGTTCTCGCCGAGCGTGTAAGTCTTACTCGACTCGGCGGAGCGCCGCGAGGGCCGCGCGAGTAGAATGGCGGGGTCACCGATCACCCGGGGGCGGCATGCTACTTGCTGCCGCAAGGGAGGCTCCCATGGCGCGTCTCCTCGTCCTGTGCGTTGTCGTGCTGGCCCTGACTTCGTGCTCCGCGTCGTCCGGCGCGCCGAGGGCGCAGCGCAGCGAGTTCGAGGACATCCCGGTCCCGGCCGGGCTCACTCTCGACAACAGCCGGACCACGATCATCGAGTCGCCGACCGTGAAGGCGGCGCGCCTCTTCTACAAGAGCCGCGTCAAGCCCGACAGCCTCGCGGTGGCCTACCGCACCTCGCTGGAGGCCAACGGCTGGCGCCACGTCTCCTCGACCACCTCCGCGAACAACGGAACAATCCAGGTCTACGAGAAACCGGACAGCTCGCTGCAGGTGATGATCTACGAGAGCTGGTACTACACGTGGTCCGAGGTCTCCGCGACGCGGATCGTCGCGCGGCCGAGCACCGCCGCTCCGAGCCGGTAGGCCGAAGGAGGTCGACATGAGACCGATCGCGAAGACGGGCACGCTGTCCCCATTGCTCCTGTGGCTCTTTACCGGTTGCGCGGCCACCTCGCCGGCCTACGTCGCGCCGGTGCAGCCCGCGCGAGGCGGCGACGCGCAGGTCGATCAGCGGATGAGCGCGATGGAGGGGCGAATCAACGACATGAGCCAGCGGCTGGACAAGGTCGACGGCGCGGTGGCCGGTGCCCAGAGCCGCGCCGACGAGGCGGTCCAGAAGGCGGACGGGGTGAATAGTCGCCTGACCCGCCTCTGGTCGAACCGATTCAACCAGAAGGTCTCCGACAGCCTCGAGGTGTACTTCTCGCCAGACAGCATCGAGCTGAGCGACGCGGCGCAGACCGCGCTGCTCGCGGTGGTGAAGGAGATGCAGGCCCACCCGACGCTCACCGTCGAGCTCGGCGGCTACACCGATCCCCGCGGCGCCCTCGATTACAACTACGGCCTCAGCCAGCGCCGGGTGGATTCGGTCCGCCGGTTCCTGATGGACAAGGGCATCCAGCTCGCCCGCATCCAGGCCGCGAGCCTGGGCCCGATCTCGGACTCGAGCATCCCGGACATCAAGAAGCGGCGGGTCACCGTCCGTCTCATGGCGGACCAGGAATAGCCGGCCCGCCCGGCCCGCGCTCGCACCCGGCCGTCAACGACGGCGCCGGGCGCGCGGGCTCACTCCTCGTGCGAGATCGACACGGCACGAGCGCCCGATGGCGACGGGCGGGGCCGGCGGCGGCGATCGCGCTGTTGCTGGCCGGTTGCGTGGTCGCGACGCCGGTGGTGGTGAAGCGGCCGCCCCCGCTGCCCCCGCCCCGTGTCGAGATCAGCCCGGTCGCGCCGTCGCCGGCGCACGTCTGGTTGCCGGGCCACTGGGCGTGGCACCGCAATCACTACGTGTGGGTGCCCGGGCACTGGGAGGTGCCGGCGTCGCCCGGCTACGTGTGGGTCCCGGGTGGATGGGCGCCGCGGGCCGACGGCTACGTGTGGGTCGAGGGGCACTGGCGGGCGCGGTAGGCCGCGGGTGTGCGTTAGACCACCCCTCAACCTGCCCTCTCCCATGAGGGAAGAAGGATCGGAGCGGCCACCTGAGGGAGAGGGTTCTCACATCGGGGGGATGAGGCCGTCCTTGCCCACGAGCACGCGGGCGGCGGTGACGGTGCCGTCGGCCTGCTGCTGGGCGGGGATGAACACGTGAGCCCCCGGGCGGAGCAACGTCTTGTCGCCGGCCGCGAAGGTCACGATCGGCACGTCGTTGGGCACGATCACCCGCACGAGGCCGCCCTTGTGCTTGAGGGTGAGCAGCGGGCCCTCGACCCGCTCCACCAGCACATCCACCGTCGCGTTGGTCATGGTGCTGCCCGGAGAGAGGTCCCACGGATAGTGACCCTCGCCGGTGCCGCGCGCGGACTCGGGGAAGATCAGCACCTCCTGCGCCACGAAGGTGCCGTCGCCCTTCGGCCGCGCGGCGGTGCCGACGAAGGCGCCCTCCTTGATGTCACGGAGCGCGGCCTTGACCACGCCGGTCACCGTGGAGTTGTCGGCCAGGCGGACCGGCACCGTGGAGTTGTCGCGCGACACGACGGTGAGGGTCTGGCCCGACACCGTGGCGATGGCGCCCCGCACGCGAATCGGCACCTGCGCGCTCGCACCGGGCGCCGTCGCGACGAGCAGCGCGAAGGTCCGTAGCCGCGTCTTCAGTGTCAGCCGTCTCATGGGAGCAGAACCTTTCCGTCGGTGGGCAGGGTGAGATTCAGGCGCCGCGCCAGCGTGGTCGCGATGTCGCGCATGTCGATGAGCCCCAGCGAGCGGCCGGCCGGCACGCTCGGCCCGATCAGGAAGAACGACGCGCGCAGATCGGGCAGATCGGGGAGCTGGCCGTGCTGCCCGGCCATCGGGGCCTTCGTCACGAGCGTCCCGCTGAGGCCGGAGCCCGCGGTCCAGTCGGTCCGCAGCCCGATCACGAAGGCGGCGCCGGGAAAGCCGCCTCGATCTTTCGCGACGGCCCCGTCCAGCACCCGGTCGATGCCGTGGGCCGGGTCGGCGGCGAGCCGATCGAGGATGGCCTTCACGTGAGCGCGCGTGGCCACGTCCGCGTCGTCCTTCAGCATCACCGCGATGCAGCCGCCGGCGGTCCACGCCATCGCCTTCCAGTCGGTCACCTTGTTCTGCGCGCCCGTCGTGATGAGGCCGGCGCCGCGCAGCTCCACGTTCAGGTTGAGCTGCATCGTGGTCGCGCCGAATCCGTGGTCGGACACGATGGCCACGTAGGCGCGCCCCGGCGCCGCGGTCTCGGCGGCGGCGCGGAGGGTGCCCACCACCGCGTCGAGCCGCTCCAGCGCGGCGAGGCTGTCCGGGCTGAACGGCCCGGTGGTGTGCTCGGTGTGGTCGAGCGAGATCAGGTGCAGCGTGAGCAGGTTGGGTCGCTTCTTCTCGAGGATGCGCACCGCGTACCGCGCGCGCTGCTCGTCGGACTCCACGGTGAGCGCGCGGGGATAGGGCCCGACCTCGGCCTCCAGCTCCGCGATCAGGCCCGGCGTCGAGATCGCGCGCAGCAGCTTGGTATCGTCCGGCGTGCCGGCCCGCCAGAACTCGGGGATGTTCCAGGTCACCCGCGCCCCCACGCTCACCGGCCACTGCACGCTGGCCGTGCTGAGCCCGGCCCGGCTCGCCGCGTCCCACAGGGTCGGTACGCGGATATCCTCCGCGTACCAGTACCAGCCGCCCTGGTTCTCGCGCAGCGGATCGAACACGGTGTTGGCGAGGATGCCGTGCTTGGCCGGCCACACCCCGGTGATCAGCGTGGTGTGGCTCGGGTACGTGACGGTGGGGATCACCCCCTGCACGCCGTCCGCGAAGGTGCCCTCGGTGAGGAAGCGACGCAGGTTCGGGATCTTCGAGCCGTGCCGGTCGGCCGCGGTCACGTAGTCCGGGCGCAGTCCGTCGATCGAGATCATCAACAGCAGCGGGCTCTGCACCGGCTGCTGCGCGACCGCCACGCCGACCCAGAGCAGCACCGCCATCACCGCGAGCCACACCGAGCGAGCGCGGTCCGGTATCATGGCGGGGACAGCATATAGCAGGATCCCGGGGGACGACCATGACGAGGACGCGACGCCTGGCAGCGCTGCTGGTGACGGCTGTCTGCGCGGGATGGCTCGTCCCGCCGGTTCACGCGCAGGACGTGGAGAAGATCGCGATGTCGCGGGTACGCCTGACCACCGAGCCGGCGCTGACCCAGGGCTGCGCGCGTCTGGGATCGGCGCGCGACGACTCGCTCAAGGACCTGCGCCGCAAGATCGTGCGGTTCGGCGGCAACACCGGCCTGCTCACCTTCGGCGGCCTCGAGGACCTCGAAGTCGTCTTCGCCGAGGTGTTCCGCTGCGCCGATCCGCCGGCCGCCGCTCCGGGCACCGCGCCCGCGCACGTCCCGGTGCCGCCGGCGGGCCCGCCGCCTCCGCCCCCTCCCCCGCCGGTCCGCTGAGCGCCGCCGGCGATCAGCCGGCCGCGAACAGGTCCTTGCGGATGACCGCGTGGACGCCCCAGTTGCCGTCCACGACCTGGGTCACCCCGAAGTCCACGCCGACCGACAGCAGCGAGATCGCCTCGTCCTCACCGAGCCCGCGCGCGGTCATGAGGAAGCGGCGCGCCTTGCGGAAGGCGTCGCGCATGGCCCGGTCCACCGAGGATTCGGCGAAGACGCGGTCCTGCGCGTCCGGGCCCAGCTCGGTCAGGAAGCGGGGGAAGCTGAAGCCGTGGACCACCCACTCGTCGGCCGTCTCGAGCAGCGGGTAGTCGAGCCCGGCCAGCGGCGTGCCGGGCAGCCGAGCGCGCGGGTGCAGCACCAGCTGGACAGTGCCGGTGAGCGAGCACTCGATCGCGGTGCCGCACAGCTCGGAGTCGCCCTGCGAGGCGTGCGGGTCGCCCGCGGAGAGCAGCGCGCCCGGCACCGCGACCGGGTAGAACATGCTCGCGCCCCGGCCGATGCGCCAGTCGTCGATGTTGCCGCCCACGTAGTGGGGCGGAATCGTGTTGCGTGAGCGCTTCGGGCTAGTCCTGCACCAGCTTCAGGAACTGCTGGGTCCTCGCCTCGCGCGGCCGCTCCAGCACCTGATCGGGGGTGCCCTCCTCGACGATGCGGCCGTCGGCCATGAACACGATACGGTCCGCGACCTCGCGCGCGAAGCGCAACTCGTGGGTGACCACGATCATGGTCATGCCCGCCTCCGCGAGCCGCCGGATGACCGACAGCACCTCCGAGACCAGCTCCGGATCGAGCGCGGAGGTCGGCTCGTCGAACAGCATGACCCGGGGCGAGATGGCCAGCGCCCGGGCGATGGCCACGCGCTGCTGCTGCCCGCCCGAGAGGCGCGACGGCAGGTGATCGGCGTGGTAGGCGAGCCCGACGCTCGACAGCAGCGTGGTGGCCCGCGCCCGCGCCACGTCGGGGCGCTCGCCGTGCACCCGCACCGGCGCCTCGCAGATGTTCTCCAGCGCGGTGAGATGCTCGAAGAGGTTGAACTGCTGGAACACCATGCCGATGCGAGCCCGGGCCCGCTCGCGCGCCACGTGCCGCGAGGGACGCAGCGTCCCGTCGACCTGCTCGTAGCCGACGTACTTGCCGCCGACCGTGATCGCCCCGCGGTCCACCGCCTCGAGATGCGCGATCAGCCGCAGCAGCGTGCTCTTGCCGGAGCCGCTCGGCCCCATCAGGGTGACCACGTCGCCGCGGCCCACCGTGAAGTCGACGCCCTGCAGGATCGCGCGGTGACCGTACGACTTCCAGACGTCGGTGCAGCGCACGAACGGCCCGTCCGGGTCGCCCTCGACCCGCGCGGCCTGCGCGCCGACCAGCTCCACCAGGTCCACGCGCGCGCCGTTGCCCGTCGAGACGCCCGCGCGGGCCGTCGCGGCGGCCGGCGCCGCCGACGACGGCGCCTCGGCCGGAGCCGGGCGAAAGCGGAATCCGAAGAAGCGCCCAAGCGCGGTCTCGCCGCGCGGACGCCGGCTGCGGTCGACGTCCGGGCTCACCCGGCGCTCGAGCACGAACTGCACGCCCGCGATCAGGGTGGTGACGGTGAGATACATCACCCCCGCCGCCGCGAACACCGGGAAGAACTTGAAGTTCTGCGCCACGATCTGCTGGCTGCGCAGGGTCAGCTCGTTCACCGCGATGACCGATGCGAGCGAGGTGCCCTTCAGCACGCTGATCGCATCGTTGCCCACCGCGGGCAGGATGGCCCGCATCGCCTGCGGCAGGACGATGCGGCGCAGGGTGAGCAGCGACCCCATGCCGAGCGAGGCGGCGGCCAGGGTCTGGTTGCGGCTCACCGAGAGGATGCCGCCGCGGATGATCTCGCCCGCGAAGGCGGCCTCGTTCAGCGAGAAGCCGATGATCGCGGTGGTCACTGGCGGCATCACGATGCCGATGTACGGCAGGGCGTCGAACAGGAACACCAGCTGCAGCAGCACCGGCGTCCCCCGGATCAGCCACACGTAGGTCCAGGCCAGCCCGGAGAGCACCCGGTAGGGCGACAGCCGCATCAGGGCGATGAGCAGGCCGAGCGCGAGGCCGCCCACCATCGAGGCCGCGAAGATCCGCAGGGTGAGCCACATCCCCTCCAGCAGGAAGGGGAAGGTCAGATACTGGAGGAAGGCCTCCATGTCCCCGCGGCCTCGCGGCCTCTAGACCACCAGGTTAGCGGCCGACCTCGACCGGGATCGCGAGCGTCGGATCGATCCCGTTCTTCTGCATGAGGGCCTTCTGGGTACCGTTGGCCTGCAGCTCGGTGATCGCGTCACTGACCGCCTTCACCAGCTCGTCGTTGCCCTTCTTCACCGCCACCCCGATCTTGATGCCGCTGCGGAAGTAGTAGGCCCGTTCGAACTTGTCGGGGTTGGTCCGCACCACCTGGTCGACGAGCACCACGTCGTACATCGACACGTCGGCCCGATCGTTCTCGATGGCGCGAGACGTGGCGGGGGCGTTCGGGTACGGGGTGATCTCGATCGCGGGCTTGCCCGCGGCCACGCACTTGGCGCTCGCGTCCTGGAAGCCCTTGTCCTCCACCGTGCCCAGGATCGGAGCCGCGCGCTTGCCGCACACGTCCTCGATGGTCTTGATGCCCTTCGGATTGCCCTTCTTCACGATGCCCGCGGTGCCGGTGGTCGCATAGTTGACGAAGTCGGCGGCCTGGGCGCGTGCCGGCGTGTAATAGATATTCGACCAGACGAGCTGGATCTGGTTGGCCTGCAGCGTCGGGATCAGGGTGCCGAAGTCGAGGCCGACCAGCTCGTACTTCAACCCGAGGCACTTCATGGCCGCGTCCACCATGTCCGGATCTTGACCGATGATCTTGCTCGGATTGTTCGGGTCCCGGTACATGATCGGAGGCAGCGTCGGATCGAGCCCGACCTTCAAGGTCTTCCCCGCGAGCCCCGGATACCTGGTCGCCACCTTGTCGGGCTCGCACGCCGCCTGCGCCGGCCCCGCCGCCAGCCCGAGCATCGCCCCCACCAGCCCCGCCAGAACCATCCGCCCGATGTGCGTCATCTCCAGCCTCCGTTCCTCGCGACTACCGGTGCACTGCAGTCCCGGGCACTACGCGCCCGTCTTGCTCCGCTGGCGCAGCAGGTGCCGGCCCCGCCCCGCCTCGCTCACCAGCTGCCCGTCGCGCGCGACGACCTCGCCCCGCGAAAGCGTCAGCACCGGGAGGCCGCGCAGCTGGAACCCGTTGAACGGGTCGTAGCCGGCGCGCGAGTGCAGGCGCCGCTCGTCCACCACCGCGGTACGGGCCGGGTCGAAGAGCACCATGTCCGCATCGCCGCCCACCGCGATCGTGCCCTTCCGCGGGTAGAGCCCGAAGATGCGCGCCGGATTGGTCGAGAACGCGGCCACGAAGGTCTGGAGCTCGATCCGGCCCCCGCTCACGCCCTCGGAGTAGATCACCCGCATCTCGGTCTCGAGGCCCGGCACCCCGTAGGGGATCCGCGTGAAGTCAGCCGCACCCTCCGCCTTCTGCTCCACCGTCCACGAGGTGTTGTCGCTGCCGATGGCCTGGATGTCACCCGAGCGCAGGCCCTCCCACAGCGCGGACTGGTCGCGCGCGGTGCGGAGCGGCGGGGCGCCGACGAACTTCGCGGCCTCGGTGCCGCCGGCCGCGTAACGGTCCTCGGTGAGGGCCAGGTAGATCGGCCGCGTCTCGGCCCAGATCCGCAGGCCGCGCCGGCGCGCCCGGCTCACCGCCTCCAGCGCGTCGGCGCACGAGAGGTGCACGATGTAGATCTCGGCATCCACCAGCGCCGCGTACTCGATGGCCCGGCGGGTCGCCTCCGCCTCGGCGGCCGCGGGTCGGCTCTGCGCGTAGTAGCGCGGATCGCGCCGGCCGGCGGCCAGCAGGTTGCGCGTGCAGTGATCGAGCATGTCGCCGTTCTCGGCGTGCACGTTGACGATGACCCCGACCTGGCGGGCGGCCTCGAACACCCGGAGCAGCGCCTCGTCGGCGATCCGGAACTCGTTGATCATGAACACCTTGAGGCTCGGATAGCCGAGGTCGACCAACCGCGGGATCTCGGCGAGGGTCGCGTCGCTCGCATCCCCGACGATGACGTGGAAGCCGTAGTCGATGTGCGAGCGTCCGACCGCCTTGGCCTTCCACGCCTCGATGGCCCCGGTGAGCGTCTGGCCGCGCCCCTGCCAGGCGTAGTCGCAGATCGTGGTCACCCCGCCGCAGGCCGCCGCGGCGGTGCCGGACTCGAAGTCGTCGGCGGTGCGGACGCTGCCGACCTCGGCGTCCAGGTGCGTGTGCACGTCCACCCCGCCCGGGAGGACGAGCAGCCCGGTGGCATCGATCTCGCGGCGCCCCGGCGGGAGCGAGGGCGCGAGGGCGGTGATGGTCCCGCCGTCGACGCCCACGTCGGCCCGAAAAGACGCGCTGGCCGTCGCCACCGTGCCGCCGCGGACCACCAGCTCGTGGCTCATCGCGCGTCCGGATCGGGGGCCGAGTCCACCGGCAGGAGCGGAGCGATCTCGTCGTAGAAGCGCAGGAGGTGGGCCCGCAGCCCGTGCTCCACCGCGGCCAGATCGCCCCGCCTGAGCGCGGTGACGATGTCGGCGTGCTCGTCGAGGGCGCGCAGGTCGCGGCCGACGCGGGTGAACGCGAAGTGCTGGTAGCGCCGCTGGTGGCGCTTCAAGCTCTCGTGGATCTGCGCGACCTTGCGATTGCCGGAGGCGGCGACCAGGATGTCGTGGAACCCGAGCCCCAGCTCGAAGTTCGCCTCGAGATCGACCTGCGCGCCGGCCGCGCGCGCTCGATTCACCTGCTCCTCCATCGCCTGCAGCGCCGCGTCGTCGAGTCGCTCGATGGCCAGCCGGGCCGCGAAGCACTCCAGCATGATTCGCACGTCGAGCATGTCGCGCAGGTCCGCCGCGCTCAGGTCGCTCACCCGCGCCCCGCGATAGGCCAGCGAGGTGATCAGCCCTTCCGTCTCGAGAATGCGGATGGCCTCGCGCAGCGGCGAGCGGCTCACCCCGAGCAGCGCCACCAGCTCGCGCTCCCGGATGCGCTCGCCCGGCTTGAGCCGGCCGGCGATGATGGCGTCCCGGAGCGCGTCGACGACGCGCTCGCGGATCAGCCCCGGGTCGGTGAACCGGATTCGCGATTGGGAGTCCTGGCTCAAAGGTGGTCGATTGTATACCAAGCGCCGCGGAGACCCGTCAACGGCAAATGGATGGGATCAGGAGTATTCTTCCCGGGTGGCCTGGGACCCCGCGCAGTACCTGAAGTTCGCCGACCACCGGCTGCGGCCGGCGATCGACCTGCTGAACCGCGTGGCCCTCGACCATCCCGGCGAGGTCTACGACCTGGGCGCCGGCGCCGGCAACGTGACCCGCCTGATCAAGGAGCGCTGGCCCGAGGCCCGGGTCACCGGCGTGGACGACTCGCAGGCCATGCTCGCCAAGGCCGCGGCCACCGCCCCGACCATCATCTGGCAGCACGCGGATCTGGCGACCTGGCGCGCGCCACGGCCCGCCGATCTCATCTATTCCAATGCCGCGCTCCACTGGCTCGCCGGGCACGAGCGCCTGTTCCCCGCCCTGCTGGAAGGCCTGACCGCCGGCGGGATGCTCGCGGTACAGATGCCGCGCAACTTCGGGGCGCGCTCGCACACCGCCATCTCCGAGGCGGCGCTGGCGGGGCCCTGGCGCGGCCGGCTCGAGCCGCTGCTGCGGCCCGCGCCGGTGGCCGACCCGGATTTCTACTACGACGTGCTGGCTTCGAAGGTGGCTTCGCTCGACATATGGGAGACCGAATACCTGCAGATCCTGGAAGGCGCCGATCCGGTCAAGGAGTGGACGAAGGGCACCTGGCTCCGGCCGCTCCTCGACGCGCTGGAGGAGCCCGAGCGCGGCCGCTTCGAAGCCGCCTACGCCGCGCTGGTGGCCCGCGCCTACCCGCCCCGCCCGGACGGGCGCACGCTGTTCCCGTTCCGGCGTCTCTTCATCGTGGCGCGAGCGCGCTGACCCGTGAAGATCGACGCGATCGACATCTACTGGCTGAAGCTGCCGCTGGCCTTCGTCTGGCGCACCTCCTACGCGGACCAGCACGTCACCGACACGATCCTCGTCCGCATGGAGAGCGACGGGCACTACGCGTGGGGCGAGAGCTGCCCGCCCTACATCCCGGGCTACTCGGCCGAGCACACCCTGGCCACCTACCACACGCTGCGCGAGCACATGGCGCCGCGGATCATCGGCCAGAGCCTCGAGACGTCGCGCGACCTGCTCGACCGGCTGGGCTTCATCAAGGGCAACCAGTTCGCGCGGGCCGCGCTGGACATCACCTGGTGGGTGCTCGAGGCCAAGCGGCAGGGGCTGCCGCTCCACCGGACTCTCGGCGGCACCGCGGACCGGGTCGCGGTCGGAGCCGACTTCGGCGTCCAGGACTCGCTCGACGTCCTGATGGAGAAGATCGCCGGGGCCATCGAGGCGGGCTTCCCCCGCATCAAGCTCAAGTTCCGCCCGGGCTGGGACCTCCCCATGGTAGAGGCGGTGCGCTCGACCTTCCCGCGGTTCACCTTCCACATCGACTGCAACGCCGCGTACGGGCCGGCCGATACCGAGCTGTTCCGCTCGCTGGACCGGTTCGGCCTCGCCATGATCGAGCAGCCGCTCGCCGACGACGGCATGAGCCTGGTCAACCACGCCGACCTGCAGCGGCGCATCGAGACGCCGGTGTGCCTCGACGAGAGCGCCCACAGCCTGGCCCACGTGCAGGCCGCCATCCGCCTCGGGAGCTGCCGGGTCGTGAACGTCAAGATGGCCCGCGTGGGCGGCCTGACCGAGTCCCGCGACATCCAGGCCCTCTGCGCCCAGCACGGCATCCCGTGCTGGATCGGCGGGATGCTCGAGAGCGCGGTCGGCGGCGCGATCTGCGCCGAGCTGGCGACGCTGCCCAACTTCACCTACCCGGGCGACATCTTCCCGTCGTCGTACTTCTACACCAACGACCTGGGCAAGCCCGAGATCGTGCTGAGCGGGCCCGGCGAGGTGGCGACATCCACCGTGCCGGGCATCGCCCAGGAGCCGGATCCCGATCTGCTGAAGCGCTGGACCGCGGAGCACGCCTCGTTCCGGGCAGATTGACCGAGTCGCATCTGCGCGGGTTCAACCATGCCCGCGGTTGCCGCGGCTGATCGCTCCCCGCGTTTTCGCGATATCGAAGATTTCCACCCATGCCGGGGGGTGGCATCCTGATTGCTGTGCTCAAACGCGGTGTCATGCACTCTTCACTGGGCTGCCATCCGGACGTCGTGAGCCGGGGCTAGTCTTCCGGCAATGAGGAGGCGAGCATGAGTCATCGTGAGCACGCGGCAGCGGTCGCCAGTCGGTTCGAAGGCCGATGCACCTGCGCGGGCATGGACGGCGGCGTCGATTGCCCCTGGTGCCAGGTGTTCTACGACGTGCTGCGGGGCCATCCCCTGGTTGCGCCGCCCGCGCACCGGCGGCTGCCGAGCCTCACCACGGTGGGCTCGGAGGAGGCCTGATCCTCCGCGTCGGCTAGGCGAGCCGCTGGCGCGGCTGTCGGCTCGCGTGCAGGTGCCGCTGCAGGAACGGGATCAGCTTGTCCCAGGCGTCCCGCGCGGGCCCCTCGCGGTAGCGCTCGTCATTGGTGAAGTTCAGGAACGCGTGGCCGGCCCCGTCGTAGCGATGAAACTCGTGAGCCTTCTTGTACCGGTCGAGGTGAGCGGAGATCTTGTCCACGTCGGCCGGCGACGGGTTGGTGTCGTCGTTGCCGAAGAAGCCCGCGATCGGACAGTGCACGTAGGGCGTGAGATCGAACGGGGTCGGGCCGTTGCCCCACGCCTTCATGATGTTGCCGCCATAGAACACACCCGCCGCCTTGAACACCGGCTTCGACGCGGCCATCAGGTAGGCCACCCGCCCGCCCATGCAGAAGCCGATGATGCCGACGTCGCCCAGCTGGGTGTCCTTCAGGCGGCGCGCGTAGTTCACCGCGGCGTTGACGTCGCTGATGACCTCGGGATCCCGCAGCCGGCCGATGCGGGTCATCATGTCGCCATCCTCGGGCTGCCGGTGGTAGAGATCCGGCGCGATGGCGAGGTAGCCCTGCTGGCTGAGGGTCTCGACCCGGTCCTCGATGAACCGGTCGACACCCGGTCCGTGCTGGATCACGATCACCGCGGGGAATGCCCGGCCGAGGCTCGGCATCCCCACGTAGAGGCGCATCGGTGAGCCATCGACGTCGATGCGGTCCCACTGCGCCATGCCGCGCCTCCCCCTACAAACGCCCGTGAGAAAAACGGCCCGGAGGCGGAACCGGTCTGCCGCCTGCCGGGCCTCGGTTTCTCGCGCGCAGGATCCACGTCCTGCGGCATGTCCCGACCGTGGGCCGGGATGTCGTCGTGCCTCTCAGCTGGATGAGCGCGCCATCAGGCCGGACTCACGCCCGATGACGCGCCGTGCTCGTCGGGTGGCGTGTTCTCCATCCTGATCTCCTTCCTTGGTGCACTGCGCGACGGATGCCGGCGCCGGCATCCGTCGCTTTCAGCAAAACGCTGCCGGGCGGTCGTTGTCAAGCGGGAAGGCGGGCGAGTACACTTTGTCCATGTCTCGGCTGAGGGTGCGGTGTCTCGTGCTGCTGACCCTAGCGCTGGCGCCCGCGAGCGGGTGGGCGCAGGCCGGACCCGTGAGCGCATCGGGCGGCGTCGCCGCCGGCGGCATGCGTCCCGTGTTCCGCCCGCCGGTGAATCGGCCGCCGATCATTCGTCCGCGGCCGCCGATCCTCCCGTTCTTCTCCTGCTGCGCCGACTTCTCGTACGTCCCGGATGAGCCGCCGCCGATGGTCGCACCGCCGCCACCGACGGTCATCGTGATCGTCCCGTCGCCGCCGACGCTGGTGTACGTCCCGACTCCGCGGGTGGAGCCTGCGCCGGAGATCGCGGACCCGAAGGGCACGTGGGCCCGCCACGGCAACGGCAAGGAATACCCGTACACCTGGGTGTTCCAGCCTGCGTATCCGGCGCGCTAGGAAGGCACCCGCGGCTCAGCCGCGTGGGTCTCGGCGGGGAGCAGCCGGTCCATCTCGGCCGGGCTGAGGAGCCTCATCGGGCGATCCTCACGGAGCGGGCAGACGACCGAAGAGCGCCTCCAGCGCGAGCCCGACCCCGAGCAAGCGGCGGTCGCTGCCCGCGGGCCCGTCCAGCGCGAGTCCGATCGGCAGCCCCCCCGCGGTGCGGCCGATCGGTATGCTGAGGCCGGGGAGACCCGCGTTGCTGCCCGGATCGGTGTTCTGGATGAACGTGGGAAACGTCGGCACGTCGGCGCCATTGAGCTTCGTCTTCTCGTCGTCGCCGATGGGCGCGGCGGGCAGCGGCGTGGTCGGAAACGCGAGCGCCACGATCCGGTGCTTCCGGAACGTCTCGGCGTAGAGCTGCTGCAGCGCCGGCCGCGCGGCCAGCGCGTCGAGATACGCCTTCTGCGGGACCGCGTCCTTGGCGCCCGGCACGATCGCGGAGGCGAAGAGCCCCTTCACGTCCGGGCTGGCGATCTGCCCGGCGAGCCCGGCCAGGTCGAGCGGGATCCGGTAACGCTTGAGGTACGCGGTCAGGTCCACGTTCGCCTCGTAGAGGGCGACCGGGAAGCTCACCTTGGCGTTCAGATCGACCAGTCCGGCCATGTCGACGTCGACGATCTCGGCGCCCGCCTGCCGGAGCCGGTCGAGCGCGGCATCGGTCAGCTGCTCGACCTCGCTGTCCAGGTTGCGGAAGAAGACCGCGCGGTCGACGCCGATGCGCAGGCCGGCCAGGGGCGGCGCGGCCACCCGATCGCGGGTGCCGGTGATGATGGTGTCCAGCAGCACCAGGTCCGCCACCTCGCGCGCCATCGGGCCCGCGGTGTCGCGGGTGTGGGCGATCGGGGTGATGCCCTCTTGCGCGTAGCGCCCGAGCGTCGGCCGCAGGCCCGCGATTCCGTTGAGGGCGGCCGGGATGCGCACCGAGCCGCCGGTGTCCGACCCGAGGCCGGCCGCGGCCATCCGCGCGGCGATCGCGTTGCCGGTGCCGCCCGAGGAGCCGCCCGCGATGCGTGCCGGGTCGTAGGCGTTGCGCACCGGCCCGAACGCGGCGTTGTTGCTGGTGATGCCGAAGGCCAGCTCGTGCATGTTGGTCTTGCCGAGCACGATCGCGCCGGCGCGGATCAGCTTCTCGGCGACCGGGGCGTTGCGGGTCGGCACGAAGCCCCGGAGGCCGGGCGTGCCCGCGGAGTTGGGCAGGCCGGCCACGTGGATGTTGTCCTTCACCACGATGGGCACGCCGTGGAGCGGGCCCGCGAAGCTCTTGCGGGCGGCCAGCGAGTCGGCCTTGCGGGCGGCCGCGAGCGCCCGCTCGCGATCGAAGATGATGAAGGCGTTGAGATCGCGCTTGCGCTCGACGACCTCCACGAGGGCCTTCATCAGGTCCTCGCTGGTGAGGGTGCCGGCCCGGATGCGCGCGGCCGCCTCGGTCGCGGACAGCTCGGTCAGCGCCTGCGCGCCCGCCGACGCCGGGCCGATCGCCATCACGATGCCGATCGCGGCCAGCGCGGCCACGGCCCAGGTGCGCAGCATGGGAGGATTCTGGCATACTCCCCGGCATGACGCGAGCCAGGCTCAACGGGATCGAGATCGACTACGAGGTGAGCGGACGCGGACCCGCGGTGCTGCTGAGCCACGGGTACTCGGCCACCCGGCGGATGTGGGACGACCAGCACCGCGCGCTCGGCGATCGCCACCGCGTGATCAGCTGGAGCATGCGCGGACACGGCGAGACCGAGAGCCCGGCCGATCCCGCCGCGTACTCGGCGGACCAGACCGTGGCCGACATGCGCGCCCTGCTCGGTCACGTCGGGGTGGAGCGCGCGGTGATCGGCGGCCTCTCCCTGGGCGGCTACGTCTCGCTCGCCTTCTATCTGGCGCATCCGGAGATGGTGCGCGCGCTGGTGATCTGCGACTCCGGCCCCGGCTACCGCAACGCGGACGCGCGCCGGCAGTGGAACGAGCGCGCCCAGGAGCGTGCGGTGGCGCTGGAGACGCGCGGCCTGGACGCCCTCGGCCGCAGCCGGGAGGTGCGCGAGTCGGCCGGCCTCCATCGCTCCGCCCAGGGGCTGGCTCACGCCGCGCGGGGCATGCTGGCCCAGGAGGGCTCGCGGGTGATCGACGGGCTCGGCGCCATCGACGTGCCGACTCTCATCATCGTGGGAGACCGAGACCAGCCCTTCATCGCCCCCAGCGAGTACATGGCGAAGAAGATCTCCGGGGCGAGGCTCGAGGTGATCCGGGACGCCGGACACTCCTCGAACCTCGACCAGCCGGAGGCCTTCAACCGCGTGCTGCGCGACTTCCTCGACGGATTGCCAGCGTAGAGGGCTGCTTTTCAGCAGCCCGCCTACTGCACGGGGGAAAACGCGGACGGCATCATGATCTTGTTCGCCATCGTGTGCAGCGTGTCCGCGCCGCCCGGGGGCGGCCAGATCCCCTTCTCGCGCGCGGTGTTCCGGATGGCGGCCCGCTCGTCCAGGCTCTTGTAGGCCCAGATGTGGATGAAGCGGTTGGCCTCGCCGTGCTCGACGTGGCCGGCCAGGGCGATCGGCGACAGCTTCACGCGCTCCTCGATCTTCGACTCCCATCGCTTGATCAGGTCCGGCAGCGTGCCCGCCTTCATGGTGTAGTAGCGCATCTCGAAGTAGGGGCCCATCTTGGCCGGCTTGAGGTCGGGAATGAACGCGAACGGCACCACGATCTCCGACTGCATGGTCTCGATGAACTCGGCGATCTTGGGCGGCCAGATGCCCGCCTTCACCGCCTCGGCCCGCAGGCGGTTGCGCTCGCCGAGGTTCTCGTAGGGCCACACGTGGATGATCTCGTTCAGCGGGCCGATCTCGGTGTGCCAGAAGGCGGCCAGCGGCGAGATCTTCTTGCGGCTCTCGTAGGCCTCGCCGAAGCGCTTCTCGACCTCGGGCAGGCTGCCGACCTTCACGCGGTAGGTCCGGATCTCGTAGATCACGCGGCTCTCCTTTTCTGCGGGGAAGACGACCGGGCTACTGGGCGGTCCAGCCTCCGTCGATCACCAGCTCGCTGCCCGTCACGAACGATGATTCGTCCGACGCGAGATACAGCACTCCGTACGCGACCTCGTCGGGCTCGCCGTAGCGCCCCATCGGGATGCGCGACACCATGTACTCGTAGTGGCCGGGATCGTGGCGGCGCGCCTCGGTCATCGGCGTCACCACCGGCCCCGGATGGACCGAGTTGCAGCGGATGCGCTCGCGCGCGTACTGCACCGCGGTGGCCTTGGTCAGCGTGCGCACCGCGCCCTTGGAGGCCTGGTACCACGGGCTGCTCCGCTCCATGCCCACCATGCCGAGCTGCGAGGAGATGTTGACGATGGAGCCGCCGCCCGCGCGCCGCATCGCGGGGATCGCCGCCTTCGTGCCCAGGAACACGCCCTTGGCGTTGACGTCCATGCCGCGGTCCCACGCCGCCTCGGTGGTGTCCTCGATGAGGCTGCCCCCGCCCACGCCCGCGTTGTTCACCAGCACGTCGAGCCGGCCGAAGCGCGACTCCGCGGCGGCCACCGCGCGCTCCCAGTCCGCCGCGCTGGTCACGTCGAGGTGCACGTAGACCGCCTGGCCGCCCGCGCCCCCGATCTCGCCCTCGACCCGCTTGCCGTCCGCGTCGAGGATGTCGCCGATCACCACCCGCGCCCCCTCGCGCGCGAAGAGGAGCGCCTCCGCGGCGCCCATGCCGCGCGCCCCGCCGCTGATCAGCGCGACCTTGCCCGCGAGCCTCATCGGGTGCCGAAGAGGCGGTCGCCCGCGTCGCCGAGGCCGGGCACGATGTAGCCGTGGTCGTTGAGATGGCTGTCGATGGCCGCGGTGTAGACCGGCACGTCGGGATGCGCGGCGTGGAAGCGCTCGAGCCCCTCCGGGCACGTGAGCAGGCACACGAACCGGATCGAGCGGGCCCGCGTCGCCTTCACGCGGCTCACCGCGGCCACCGCCGAGTTGCCGGTGGCGAGCATGGGATCGAGCACCACCGCGTCGCGCTCCTGCATGTCCTGCGGCACCTTGAAGTAGTACTCGACCGCCGCCAGCGTCTTCGGATCGCGATAGAGGCCGACGTGGCCGACGCGCGCGCTCGGCAGGATGCCGAGCATGCCGTCGAGCAGACCGTTGCCCGCACGCAGGATCGACACCAGCACGATCTTCTTGCCGTCGAGCAGCCGGATCGTGGTCGGCCCCACCGGGGTCTCCGCAGCCACCTCGTGGGTGGGCAGCTCTCGCGTCACCTCGTAGGCCAGGAGCATGCTGATCTCCGCGAGCAGCCTGCGGAACTCGGAGGTGCTCGTGTCCTTCTTCCGCATGAGGCCGAGCTTGTGCTGCACGAGAGGATGCCCGATGACGACGACGTCGTCCAAGGCTAGACCAGCTCGAGCTGCGCGCGGCCCCACGCCACGTCTTCCTGGCGCATCGGATTCACCGAGGCCGGTCCCTCGTCGGGGGCGGTGGGCCCCGCGCCGGCCACGGTGGTGCGATGCATCACCCGGCGATACCGCGACTCGTCCCACGGGCGACCTCGGTGCAGCATGCAGCGGTTGTCCCACATCACGAGATCGCCGACTCGCCAGCGGTGCGTGTAGACCAGCTCGGGCCGGGTCGCGGCCTCGCGCAATTCGCGCAGGAGGGCGCGCGCCTCCGCGGTGGGCATGCCCACGATCTCGCAGGCGTGCGAGCCCACGTAGAACGCCTTGCGCCCGTTGACCGGGTTGGCCCGCACCAGGGCCTGGCGCACCGGCGGCACCTGCGCGGCGTGATCGGGCGGCATCAGGGCGTCGTCCACCAGCCCGCGCGAGTACACGAAGCTGTGGATCGCCACCTTGCCGTCGAGGAAGCGCTGCAGGTCGGCGGGGAGGCGGGCGTAGCCCACCCGCATGCTCGCGAACTGCGTGTCACCGCCCACCGGCGGGATCTCGCGGGCCGAGAGGAGCGAGGCGTGCGCGGGCACCCGCTTGAACGAGCTGTCGGTATGCCACATCTGGTTGCCCGCGTTGTAGAGGTTGCGCTTGTCGCCGGCCGGGATGAGGCGGTCCTCCGCGTCGACGTTGGAGAGATTGGCGATATGGATCGGGGTGCCCGCCCGCGACGCGATGCTGCGGATCGTCGTCTCCAGCGGGCCGAAGCGGCGACTGAACGCGATCTGCTGGTCGTCGGTGAGCGACTGGCCGCGGAAGAGCAGCACCGAGTGCTCCTCGAACGCGGCGACCACCTCCTGGAAGGTGGCGTCGTCCACGCGCGCCACGTCGAGATCCACGATCTCGACGCCGAATTCCGGATGGAGTGTCCTCGTCGTCAGCGACATGGCCGCCCTCCTCTCGGGGCCCCCCGCCGAGCAGGATGATAAGCGAGCGAGTCGTCGGGCCGCAACCGCTTGCGCCCGCTCGGCCGCCGGGTATTCTCTCTGCCGGGAGGCTGCCCATGTCCACCGTCTCGGCCCCGGTCACCATCCTGATCAACGAGCTCGCCGCGGGGCCGACCGCGCCCGGCACCGCGGCCACGCCGCTGCGCACGCGCGTCGCGGAGGTCGTGGCCCGGATGGGGCCGCCGCCGTGGTCGCGACGCATCATCGCGGACGAGCGCAACCTGGTCACCCTGATCGCCTCGCCGCCCGGCGGAGGCAACCGGCCGCACTGGCATCGCGAGTTCGACGAGTGGTGGGTGGTGCTGGGCGGGCGCCTGCAATGGGAGCTGACCGGCGGGGTGGTGGTGGACGCGGCGAAGGACGACATCGTGTGGGTCCCGCGCGGCGCGGTGCACCACATCCGAAACGTGGGCGACGATCTCTCCCTGCGGCTGGCCGTCGCGATGCCACCCGCGTGGCACTTCTACAGCCCGTGCGAGCAGTGCGGGTTCGCCGACGACGGCCCGCGGGAGTGGTGCGCGTAGCGATCGCGCCCGATCTTGCGCAGGCCCGCGCGCCTGCTATGCTGGGCCGCACCTCGCGGCAGCGGACAGCGGTCACCGGAAAGGGGAGCGGCTATGGCGACGGCGACGGGTCCCTCTCACATCTACGTCGGAGCGGCGCGGTGGACGTCCGGGACGAAGAGCGGCGTGTTCCGCAAGGAGGCCGGCGGCTCGCGCTGGGACCTGTCCAGCAAGGGGCTGCCGGACGACGTGCACGTGCAGGCCATCACCGTGCACCCCACCAATCCGGACGTGGTCTACGTGGGCACCCAGAAGGGCCCCTACCGGAGCGCCGACCGTGGCGAGCGCTGGGAGCGCCTGCCCTTCCCCGAGGACGGCGGTGAAGTCTGGTCGATCCTGGTGCATCCGTCGAATCCGCGCACGCTCCTCGTCGGAGCTTCGCCCGTGGGCATCTTTCGCAGCGACGACGAGGGCGCGACGTGGCGCAAGCTCGACGCCACGCAGCCCGAGCGCGTGAAGATGCCGTTCGCCTGCCGGGTGATGCGGCTGGCCGTCGATCCGGCGCGGCCCGAGCACCTCTACGCCGCGCTCGAGGTCGGCGGCGCGATGCGCAGCCTCGACGGCGGCCAGACCTGGGCCGACTGCAGCGACGACCTCGTGAAGATGTCGGAGCTGCCCCACCTCAAGAGCCGCATCGTGAGCGACAGCGAGATGGAGGGCATGCTGGACGGTCACGCCCTCGCGGTGAGCGCGGCCGCTTCCGGCACCGTGTTCCTGGCCCTGCGCATGGGCCTCTTCCGCAGCACCGACCAGGCGGCGCACTGGAAGGACATGGAGGTCGGCCGGTTCTCGCCGCTGACCTACAGCCGCGACATCCGGGTATCGCCGCAGGACCCGCGCGTGCTGTACGCCTGCCTGAGTCCCGCCGCGCGCAGCGAGGACGGCTCGCTCTACCGCAGCGCTGACCTCGGCGAGACGTGGACGCGCTTCGACCGCGGGGTGAAGGCGGAGAGCACGATGATGGCGGTCGCGCTGCATCCGCGCGACGCCGACTCGGTCTACTGCGTGAGCCGCACCGGGCAGGTCTTCGGCACCCGGGACGGCGGGCGCGCCTGGAGCGAGGACCGGCTGCCCGACGGCGTCAACGACGTCTACGCGATCGCCTGCGGATAGCTCTCTCTCCTCTCCCTCTCTCCCTCTCCCCCCTGGGGAGAGGGCAGGGTGAGGGGCCCGGTAGCGAGGGGTCCGGCAGTCAAATCCCGCACGAAGCACCGCACATCGCCGAGGTACTCGTAGCGCTCGGTATGCGCCGCCAGCCCGGCCGCCGCCGCATCGATCCCGAGCGACCGCACCACCGGCTCGGTGAGCAGCGCATAGCCGCCCGCCCGCGCGACGTCGTTCTTCAGCAGCCGGTGCGCCAGGATCACCGCGGTGCCGGTGACCCGGCTGCGCCCCCCCACGGTGTGGCGCAGGAACGGGCCGTGGTGGACCACCATCTTGAGATCGAGCCGCCAGATCTGCTGGCACGCGCCGCACCCGCACGTCTCATCCCGCTGCAGAGCGCGCTGCCGTGTCTTGAAGGCGACGAAGGCGTCCTCCAGTACCTGCAGCAGCCGGCTGCGGGGCAGCCGCGCGTCCTCCCCGCCCAGGGCGAACACCGCGTCGCCCTCGATCTCCTGGATCTCGAGCGGCGGCGACAGGTGCTCGATCACCTCGTCGAGCAGGGCGGCGATGATCTCGGAGCCGTGCTCGAGCTCGGTCGTGGTCACGAAGGCGGTGAAGCCCGACACATCCGCGAGAACCAGGAAGCCGTGATCGGTTCGGTTGTTCATGCCCGGTAGACACCGGGCCGCGGCGGCTGTGAAACGCGGCCAGGCGGAGAGCTAGACTCGCTCCAGGATGTGCAGACCGCGGCCCCGGTCGATCAGATAAATCAGGCCCCGTCCGTCGATCTCCACGTCGTTGCTCGACACGCGCGCGTGGCCGGCCGGCGGCTCGGGCAGGAAGTGGGCCACCTCGCGCGGGGCGTGCGGGTTGGCCACGTCCACGACCCGGAGGCCGTGGGCGAACCACGCCACCGGGATCTCGGTCCCGGTGACCCGTTCGCACGGCTGATGGCAGCCGGTGAACTCGGGCTGCGGCTCGCCGTCGATGCCGTCGATCTGGAAGCTCGAGATCGGCACCGGATGCCGCTCGTCGGTGATGTCCACCAGCCACATGAACGACGGCGGCCCCGGCGCGGTCTTGGCCACGTCCTCGTCGGCGGCCAGCATGATGCGGCGGCCGTGGAGCGGCATCGGCATCGGCAGCGCGGTGTGGGTCGGGGTGATGTAGGGCGGGCTCCAGTCGAGCCCGGAGACGAAGCGGGGCTTGCCCATGTCCGCGATGTCGAGGATGACGAAGCCGCCGTGCCAGTAGCTCACGTAGAGCCGGTCGCCGGATCGGATGGGATGGTGACAGCGATGATGCCGACCCGACCAGGATGGCTGCTCGCCGCCCGCCGTCCACTGCCCCGGCATCCACCAGCGCCCGACCTCCCTCGGGCGCGCCGGATCCTGCAGGTCGAGGATCATCACGATGTTGCCGACGTAGCCGTCCATCTCGGGCGAGATGTAGGCGTAGCGCCCGTCGAAGGTGAAGCGATGGACGCCGGCGCCGCCGCACTTCCAGAACGTGATCTCGCGCGGCCGTCCGGGCTGGGAGACGTCGTAGATGACGAGGCCACCCGTCACGCCGGCCGGCGGCGGCTGCGCGGGCTGCGCCTCGCGGTTCACCAGCATGAGGCCGTTGGCCGCGCGCACCTTGTGCGAGTGCGTGTGCGGCGGCACCTCGAGAGTGGCGAGCACGCGCGGCCTCGCGGGATCGCTCACGTCCACGATCGAGGTGCCGTGCGGCGCCTTCATGTGCGCCACGTAGGCGGTGGTGCCGTCGACGGAGACCTGGCCGCCGCCCGGACAGTCCAGCCAGGCAATCTGCCTCAGTCCTCCCGCGCTCGGAGCGGTGCTCGCGGCCATGTGCGCGGCAGCCTATCAGAGCGCGAGGCCCGCGCCAACCCCTGCGCATTTGACAGCCCGGGGCTCGCGTGACACAGTCACGGCAACTCGCAAAGGAGCGTCGCCATGGCCCTCTCCATCGACCGGTCCGTGCGTCCCGAACTCGGCACCGCCTATGCGCGACTCGAGGAGAAGATCCTGGAGCGGGACCAGGCCGCGGCCAGCGACATCTTCTACGACCTGGTGCGGGCCCGCGTGCCGATCCCCGAGCTGGTGGGGCAGATCGTGCGCATCCACGCGCCCTACACCCACGTGCCCTACCACCAGCGCCTCGACGACGGCGTGGTGCGCTTCGTCAACAACGACCACTGCCTGCTCAGCTCGCGGGCGGGCATCGACCTGCTGCCGCTGATGCCGCCCGAGCTGCGGTACTTGCCGTTCGCCCAGACCATCTGGTACGTGCCCACCGGGCTCGACCCGTGGAATCAGCTGCTCGGCAAGATGCCCGGCCACTACGTGCGGCTCTACGAGATCAAGTTCGAGGGCAAGCCGCCCCTGCCCGAGGTGCACTGGCCGGACCAGAGCCCGCTCGCCATCGAAGGCACCTGGTCGGAGAAGCTCAATAGCTGGCTCACCCTCGTGCAGCGCGGCGAGGTCATCAGCGCCTATCGGGTCTTCCTCGGCCTGTGGCAGGAGGCGATGGAGGATCCGGCGCGACGCAGCAGCCTGCTCGCCCAGCTCGTGTTCGCGGGCCTCATCGACGTGCAGGATCGCGTGCTCCACAACCGGTCCTACACCACCGGCCACAAGTCCTACCGCGCGCGCGCCGCCGCGGAGCTCGCTCGCGCGGTCGGCTGGGCGAACGCGCACCCCATCCTCTACGCGGGCGTGCCCGACATCGCGGTGGGGCCGCGCTGGTACTCGACCTACGAGATGGGCTGCCTGGTCGTCCAGAACCTGCTGGCCAATCGCGACCGCGAGCTGCTCACCCACGATGACGCGCTCACCCCGGTGGAGTCGCTCGCGCTCCAGGAGGCGATCCTCAGCGGACAGGAGCCGGCCTTCATCGACCTGATCGTGGCGCTGCTCAAGACCGGCCGGGGCCACCGCCAGATCATCGACACCATCCAGCTCGCCTCCGCCCAGCTCATCATGGAGACCGGCGATCCCAACTCGTACTCGATGCCCCAGCACAGCTACGAGTACTGCAACACGGTGCGCTGGTTCTTCGACACCTTCGAGCACCCGCACCGGCTGAAGCTCTTGTTCGTGGCCGCCGCCTTCGTCACCCGGGCCGCGCATCATCAGAAGCACACGCCGGGCAACCATCCGGTGAAGGTCGAGCCGCCAAAGGGCTCCGACGCGCTCACGCCGGCCGAGGTGCTGCGCCGCCTCGGCGACGCCCTCGACGGCCTGCGCGCCTTCGAGGCCATGGACTGGACCGCCGCGTACCTGCGCTCCGGCGCCGACCGCGACGCGCTGGTGCAGACCCTCGCGGTGGGCGCGGTCAAGGCGGGCAACGACCCGCACAACCAGGAGCTGGGCATTTGCCTGCTCGACGATTACCGCCATTCCACCGCGGCCGATCGCGACCGCCTGCTGCTCGCCTCGGCCAAGCACACCGCCGGCCACCGGAAATACGGCAGCCACCTCGACGCCTGGCGGCGCTACGCCGACGCGTTCGGCCTCGCCCGCTCCTGACGAGGCGATCCGCGTGACCCGCGGTCAATACCGCGGTGACCGAGGCGCGCGAGGCCGTGTTCGCTCATCTCGGCTGCCTCATGCTCTGGCGGGAGGGGTCCGTCCGAGTCGGCCGATCCGCTAGACCGATCCGACGCGCCGCGGTAGGCTGAATCCCGCCGGGTGTCGAGCCCCCACATCCGACCATTTGCCCGAAGCGAGGCGCCTTCCCTTCGTGCCACCTTCGGGCTTTCATGGATACTCACCCGATAGCGGAGGTTCATCGATGACAAGACGCTCGCTGTTCTCCGTGATCGCCGCGTGCGGCCTTTCGTTCGCTCTCGCCGCGTCGGCCTCGGCCGAATGTGCGTGGGTGCTCTGGTCCCAGACGCACGATCCCAAGCCGGGTGCGTGGATGCTCCAGACCGCATATCCCAACGTGGGCGACTGCACGAAGGCCATCGACCATCGGGAGAAGGAAGGTCGCAAAGCGACCTACGTGATGGAAGACGGCCGCAAGATAAAAGGTGTCACCGACCGCCGGGCCCCGACCGATCTCTTCGTGCTGTACGGCCGAGACGCCAGCAACGGCGGCGTCGTCTGGCAATGCTTTCCCGAGACCATCGACCCGCGGGGGGCCAAGGCACGGTGACGCGGCCGTGTGCGGCTTGGCTGATCCCGCGCCGCCTCGGAACAACGCTTCGCGCTACGCCGACGCGTTCGGCCTCGCCCGCTCCTGAGGAATCCGCCGACTCCCGCTTTCGGACTGAGCCGACGCGCGATCCGACGGGCGCCGCGGCGCTCCCGGCGCTGAGCGAGACGCGAACACGCGATTCCTCGCTCGGGCTAGCGCAGCGTGTTACCCTCGCCGGCATCCTTCCCCGGAGGTGCACGATGAGACTCGCCACGTGGCTCACCGCGTCATTCCTGACGCTCTGTCCGTTCGTTGCCACCGATGCCGGCGCGGCCCTGATCGACCTGGGCCCCGGCGCGTTCACGCCGCTCGCGCCGGTCATCACGTTCGACGAAGTGCCGCTCGGAACCGTAAATCCGTCGTTCACCTTCCCGAGCGTGCCGACGCTGGGTGACGTCACGGTGAGCTTCGCCGGGAATTTCGTGGGCCAGACCGCCGGCGGCGGCTTCCCCGTCACGCTCACCGATCACACACCGACCGGCCCCCTCGCTCTGGACGCCGCGTCACCGAACACGGTCACGGTGACCGATAGCGCGCCCGGCGCGACCAGTCCGGTCCTGAGCGGCAGCCCTCAATTCAACGGGCCGATCTCGATTTTCTTCAGTGTGCCGGTGGCCGGCGTTGGCCTGAAGGGCGGGTTCTTCGACGCGGTGAACAGCACCTCGATCGAGGCCTATGATGCCAACGGCAATGTGCTCGGGAGCATCAGCAACTCGGTTGAAGGGTTCGAGTTCTACGGCCTGGCCGATTCCACCGGCGGCAGCGTGATCAAGGGCATCTCGTTCTTCATCACCGGGAACGAGCCGTTCGGCTTTCAAATCGACAACGTGACCTTCGGCGCGGGCGACGTCATCAATCCGCCGACGCCGGTTCCCGAGCCGGCGACGCTGCTCCTGCTGGGCAGCAGCGCGGCCGGGCTCCTGGCCGTCGCGCGCCGGAGGAAGCGGGACCGTTAACCCGGTCCAAGGTATGGTCGAGAAGGCCCGCGTCTACTACCGCCAGGGCTGAAGCTCCTGCGCCAAGACGAAAGAGTTGCTTTCGTCATGGGGAGTGGCCTTCGACGGGTTCGACGTCGAGGCCGAGCCGGCGCGCCGCGCTGATCTCCAGCGCTTCGGCGTGATGCGGGTGCCCGCCACCATCGTGGGCGACCGCGTCGTCCACGGCTGGAATCCCCAGGCGCTGGCCGAGCTGGTCGGCGTCGCCTATCGTGCCCCGCAGAAGCTCCCGCCCGCCCAGCTGGCCGAGCGAATGGACATGGTCCTGGCCGCCACCCAGCGCGCCATCCGCCAGGTGCCGCGCGAGCACCTCGGCATGAAGTACCCCGAGCGCGATCGCACCGTGCACCAGCTGGGCTTCCACGTCTTCCGGGTCGCCGCGTCGTTCGTGGACACCCGCGAGCAGGGTCATCTCGACGGGACGTGGTTCGAGGAGAACGCGCCGGCCACGATGGCCGACGGCGAGGCGGTGGCGCGACACGGCGAGACGGTGCGCCGGCGGCTGCGCGCGTATTTCGGGAAGCCCGGCTGGTGCGACGGCGAGGTGAGCACCTACTACGGTCCGCAGTCGGCGCCCGAGCTCATGGAGCGCACGACGTGGCACTGCGCCCAGCATCTGCGGCAGATCTACTGGTTCCTCGATCAGATCGGCGTGGAGAAGGACGCCCCGCTCAGCGACGCGGATCTCGAGGGCTTGCCGTTCCCGAAGGACGTCTGGTCCTAGCGACCCTCACCCTAGCGCCCCTCACCCTGCCCTCTCCCCGGAGGGGAGAGGGGGAGACCGAGGCGTGGGACTCGCGGACGATCTGCTCGACCTTCTTCCAGCTCGGCCGGCCGTCGAGCCGCATGCCCACCCAGCCGCGCTTGCCCACGTAGGGCGGCACGAAGTAGCGCTTCGGGTCTGCGTAGACGAGGGCTTCCTGGGCGCCGAGCGGCATCGCCAGCCACACCGCCACGTGCGGCGCCCCGTGGTGATGGTTGTCGAGCGAGGCGAACATCTTGCCTCCCACCCAGAACGTGGGGCTCGCCGTGCGAGACCTTCTCCGACGTCCCGGGCAGCGCCCGGCAGATGGCCCGCAAGCGGGCCAGCGGCTCGGCTACGTCGTCACGTGCCGGATGAACCGTTCGGGCGGGTTCTCGCCCCATTGGCTGACGAGCGCCTCCTCGGCGGAAAGCAGGTTCGATCCGCTGCGCGCGTTCAGTCGATCCGTGTCGGCCCAGCGCTCGTGCACGCGGCCCCACGGATCGGCCCAGTAGTCGTAGACCTGGCTGCCCAGCAGGTGCCGGCCCACGCCCCACATGTGGTCGTACTTGCCGAGCCGGATCAGGTACTCGTGGTCCTTGAACACCGCGTCCACGTCGGGCACCTCGAACGAGACGTGGTTCATGCCGGCCCGCTCGTTGTGCACGCAGAAGAGCGTGTGGTGATCGGTGTACTCGTCACCGCGATCGCAGCGGTTGAAGGAGCCGATGAGGTTCTCCTTCTGGCCCGCGTACACGTCGTCGGAGCCGATGAAGCCGAGGGTGTCGCGGAACCACTGCACGGTCTCCCGCACCTTCGGCGTGCCCATCACCCCGTGGCCGATGCGCTTGATCGGCGTCGGCGACTTGCGCAGCCGCATGAGGGTGCCCGCGCGCCGCAGCGGCTCGGGCCCGGTGTTCATCGGGGTGACATCCACCGCGATCGGCGGCAGCTGCTCGAGCCCCCAGATCACCTCGATCTGGTAGCCGTTCGGCTCCCGCAGCCGCACCCGCTTGCCCCCGCCTGGCTCGTCGATGGACTCGACGCTCGAGGCGCCGGGCACCGTGGCCACCCGGGCCAGATCCTCCTCGCTGGCCGCGTGGTAGGCGAAGCCCACGAAGCCGGCGTCGGGCGCCTTCTCGGTGACGTGGAGGTGGTGAGCCGGATCGGTGCCGCGCATGTAGAGCGCGGTCGGCGTGCGCGCGGCCCGGATCAGGCCGAAGTGGGTGAGGAACTCCTCCATCGCGTCCAGGTCCGGCGCGTGCAGGCGGGCCCAGGCCAGGTCTCGTACCTTGATCGTCGGCATCGGTGTCTCCTCGTTTCCCCTCACCCTGCCCTCTCCCCGGGGGAGAGGAAGAGTGGTCAGCCCGCGAAGGTGAAGCGCGGGTCGGCGGCGGGAATCTCCGCCTCCGGCAGCTTCAGCTCGCGGCGCACGATATTGGCGCCCAGGTTGATGGCCACGCTCTTGTAGAACGCGATGCGCCGCGCGAGCCCCTCCCGTCCGAAGCCGCAGTCGGTGGAGAGGATCAGCCGCTCCGGCGGCACGTACTCGAGCGCCCGCCGGATCAGATCGGCCACGATCTCGGGCGGCTCCACCGCCGCGGTCGAATGGTTCACCACCCCGATCGCGATCTTCTTGTCGGTGCGATGCCGCGCGAGGAGCGGGAGGTCCCGGCCGTTGGTGGAGGCGCACTCCAGCGTGAGCACGTCCGCGTGGGTGGCGAGCAGGTACGGCAGCGACCGCTCGTACGACGGGCGATCCCAGTGCAGCGGCTGCTGGTTGGGATTGCCCCAGCAGGTGTGCAGCCAGACCTCGGTGTCGAGGCCGGCGATCTCGCGGTTCACCGCCTCGGTATAGAACTCCAGATCCTTGTCGGACGCGCCGGCGGCGCCCCCGATGTGATGCTGCGGCTCCTCGATCTGGATGACCCGGCAGCCCGACGCCGCGACCTCCTTCAGCTCGGCGTTGAAGATGTCGGCGAGGGCCAGGATCACGTCACGGTCGCTGCCGTAGTGGCGGTTGACCAGCATCTTGGCGAGCGACTGGGCGGTGATCGCGCCGAACTTCACCGGCCGGGTCGAGAGCCGCTGGGCCGCCTTGAAGAGGGCGGCGTACTGCAGCCCCGCGCCCGCGAGGGGGGCGCCCACCACCGCTGGCTGGTAGGCCTCCATGACCTCGTAGAGGATATGACCCGGCCGCAGCGCCCGCCAGCCGCCGCCGGTGGAGCGGTCCTGCGCGCCGGTGATGCCGCGCAGGCGCTCGATCACGTAGTAGAACCACGACTTGCCGCCCACCGTGAGGTCGAAGCGCGAATCGCCGTCGGTGACGATGTCGAGTCCGGCCATCTCCTGCTCGCGCACCAGGCACGTCACCGCGTCGAGATACTGCTCGCGGAAGCGCGAGTCGCCCAGGGCGTCCTTGAACCCACGGCCGCGCAGCTCCTCGGTGAACCAGTGGGGACGCGGGTAGGAGCCGGTGATCGTGGTGGGCAGGACGAGATCGCGGGTCGCGTTGAGCATGGCTGAGACTCTGCCGACGCGTCTTCGCCGTGTCAAGCCCGGCGCGGTTGACAAATCCGGGCGCGCTCCCTACTGTAGCGGCCCAAGACTCCGCATCGTCCCGGCCAGGAGGCCAATCCATGCGCAGACGACAGTTCCTGATGGCGATGACCGGAGCGGCGGCCGCCGCGACGGTGCGACCGGCGCGCGCGGCCGACCCGATCCGCATCGGATACTTCGGGCCGCTCACCGGCAACTTCTCGCAGACCGGCAAGGACATGACCGACGGCTTCAACCTCTTCTGGGAAGAGGTGGGCAACAAGGTGGCCGGCCGCGAGGTGAAGGTCATCGTCGAGGATTCGGATCCCGAGCCGACCGGCGCGCTCACCAAGATCCGGCGGCTCGTCGAGCAGGAGAAGGTGCACACCCTGGCCGGCGGCCTGCTCGCCGCCACCGGCTATGCGGTCGCGCCCTACGTCGAGCAGAACAAGATCCCCACGATCTACCCGGTGACCGCGCCCGACGACATCACCCAGCGCAAGCCGGTCCGCTGGATCGTTCGCACCTCGTTCACGAGCAGCCAGGCCACCCATCCCCTCGGCGACTACGCCTACAAGCAGATGAACCTCCGACGCGTGGCCACCATCAGCATGGACTACGCCTTCGGCTGGGAATCCAACGCGGGCTTCCAGCGCGTCTTCGAGGACCTGGGGGGCAAGGTGGTGCAGCGCATCTGGACCCCGCTGACCATCCAGGACTACTCGCCCTACCTGGCGTCGCTCAAGAAGGACATCGACGGCGTCTACGCCTGCCACACCGGCGGCCTGTCGCCGCGCTTCATCAAGACGTGGAGCGACGTCGGCCTCAAGGGCAAGATCCCGCTCATCGGCATCGGCACCCTCACCGACGAGAACGTGCTCAAGGGCATGGGCGACGAGTCGCTCGGGGTCATCACCTCGCTCATCTACAGCAGCGCGCTCGACACCCCGGCCAACCGGAAGTTCTCGGCGGCCTACGAGAAGCGCTACAACCGCGCCACCTCGCTCTACTCCGCGGAGGGCTACACCGGCGCGCGCTGGTACTACGAGGCGCTGAAGGCCATCAACGGCGAGGTGGAGAACAAGGAGAAGTTCCTGGCCGCGCTCCGCAAGGTGTCGATCACCGAAGACCCTCGTGGCCCGATGAAGATGGACGACCTGGGCAACGCGAGCCAGAACGTCTACATCCGCAAGGTGGAGCGGGTCGGGGGCAAGCTGCAGAACACGGTCATCCACACCTATCCGAACGTCTCGCAGTTCTGGACCTACAAGCAGGAGGAGTACCTGAAGCTGCCGGTCTACGACCGCAACAACCCCCCGTGCAAGTTCTGCGACTAGCGCGGGCCGGACGCTCGTCCATGAGAGTGCTCCGCCTCGCGTCGATCGCCGCCGTCCTGACCCTCGTCGCGCTCGCGGCCCGGCCCGCGGCGGCCGCCGAGACCATCCGCGTGGGCTACATCGGCCCGCTCACCGGCATCTTCGCGCAGGCCGGCAAGGACATGCTCGACGGCCTGAAGCTGGCCCTCGAGCAGGCGGGCTATCAGGCGGGCGGCCGCAAGATCGAGCTGTTCGAGGAGGACGACGAGGGCAACTCGGCCACCGCCATCGCGAAGTATCGCAAGCTGGTCGGGCACGACCGGATCCACGTCCTCGCCGGCGTGCTGCTGGTCAACGTGGGCAACAGCCTGGTGCCGCTGATCGAGAAGGATCAGCTGCCGACGCTGTTCCTCACCACGCCCGACGACCTCACCAAGCGCAAGATCGCCAAGTGGATCCTCCGCTCCAACTTCGCAGCCAGCCAGATCATGCATCCGCTCGGCGACTACGCGGCCAAGACGCTCAAGTACAAGCGGGTCGCGGTCCTGGCCATGGACAACGGCTTCGGCCACGAGGAGGCGGGCGGCTTCCAGCGCGTCTTCGAGGACGGCGGCGGCCGCGTGGTCCAGAAGATCTGGGTCCCCCTGAACGCGCTCGACTTCGCGCCGTACCTCTCGCAGGTCTCGAAGGACGCGGACGCGATCTGCGCGGTCTTCGTGGCCGGCCAGGCGGTGCGCTTCGTGAAACAGTACGGCGAGTCCGGCCTGCGGGGCAAGACCCCGCTGATCGGCACCGGGGTCATGATCGACGAGAGCGCGCTGCGCGGCATGGGCGACGAGGCGGTCGGCACCATCGGCTCGCTGCTCTGGAGCCCGACCCTGCAGACGCCCGCGAACCAGGCCTTCATGAAGCTGGCCGAGGCGCGGCTCGGCCGCACCCCGGCGTACTTCCACGCGGTGATGTACAGCAGCGGGCGCTGGATCACCGAGGCCGCGAACGCGCTCGGCGGACAGGTCGAGGATCGCGAGAAGATGGTCGCCGCCATCCGCCGGGCGATCGAGACCACGCCGGATCCGCGCGGGCCCATCAAGCTCGACGAGTGGGGCAATCCCACCGAGAACGTGTACATGCTGCGGGTCGACAAGGTCGGCGGCAAGCTCGCCACCACCGTGATCCACACCTATCCGGCCGTCTCGCAGTTCTGGACCTACAAGCCGGAGGAGTTCCTCAAGACCCCGCCCTACTCGCGCGAGTATCCGCCGGCCAAGCCGTAGCCCGGCGCGATGCGCTTCGGCTTCTTCTTCTGGCCCTACACCCCGGAGTACACCGCGCGCATGGCCCGCCTCGGCGAGGACCTGGGCTTCGATCTCGTCGGCATCGCCGACACGCCGGGCAACGCGCTCGACCCGTGGGTCGCCATGACGCTGGCCGCCGCCGCGACGTCCCGGGTGACCCTCGCGACGTGCGTCACCAACCTGGTCACGCGCCATCCCTCCATCACCGCGTCGGCCGCGGCCTCGGTGGACGCGGCGGCGGGAGGCCGGACCATCCTGGGCGTCGGGGCCGGCCACAGCGGCGTCGCCAACGTGGGCGGCGCGCCCAGCCGGACCGCGGAGCTGCGCGAAGGCCTCGCGTTCCTGCGGGCCGCGCTCTCCGGGACGCCCGCCGCGTGGCGCGGAGCGGCCACGCATCTGCCGTGGGTGAAGCGGGCGGTGCCGGTGTACGCGGCGGCCTCGGGACCGGCCGCGCTGCGCGCGGTGGGCGCGGCCGCCGACGGCGCCTTCGTCAACTACGGCCTCGGCGCGCCCGAGGTGAGCCGCGTGCGCGCGCTGCTCGCCGAGGGCGCGGGTCCGGCCGGCCGCACCGCCGCCGACGTGGACGTCTGGTCCATCGCGTGCCTCGACGTGGCCGAGCCGCGCGAGGCCGCGCTCGAGAAGCTCGGCAACATCCTGGGCTTCGTCGCCGCCTACATCCTGGGGCCCGATCCGGAGGGCCGCGGCGTGCCCGCCGACCTGGTGCCCGCGGTGCACGCGCTGCGCGCGAGCTACACCACCCGCCGGCGCGAGATGGATTCCGCGCTCACCCGGCGGCTCGGGCTCTTCGACTACCTGCGCGCGCGCCTCGCGATCGCGGGCACCCCCGACGATTGCCTCGCGCAGGTCCGCGCGGCCGAGGCCGCGGGCGTCACCCAGCTCATGTTCACGGTGAGCCTGGCCGCCGACCCGGTGCGCACCGTGGAGCTGTTCGGCCGGACCGTGCTGCCGCGCCTCGCGCGCGGATCATGACGGCCGCGCACTCCGTTCGTGGATGGTAGAGTACCGGGATGCGCGTCGGACTCTCGATCGATCCGCCGCTGGCCACCATCCCGCCGCTGCTCGCCGCGGAAGGCGTCGACGTCTACCAGACGGTGCTGCGTGACCCGGGCCGCTTCGGCAACTACGGCGTCCCCGAGCCCGCCGACCGCGTCGCGCTCGCGGAGGGGCTGCGCGGCCGCGGCACCTGGGGGGTGGCGCACGGCTCGCTGCTGATCAATCTCGCCAGCGCCGAGGGGCGCATCCGCAACTCCTCGGTGTCGAGCCTGCTCGCCGATCTGAAGGTCGCCGCCGAGGTCGGCATCGACGCGGTCTGCTTCCACGTCGGCTACTCGAAGGGCCACGCGAGCCTCGACGGGGCGCTCGCGATGGCCACCCGCAAGCTCGGCGAGCTGATCGAGCGCATGCCCGCCGGCCCGCGCCTGCTGCTGGAGAACTCCTGCGAGGGCAGCGAGCTGGGCCAGACCATCCCGGAGCTGGCCCGCCTCGTGCGCGACGTGGGGGCGCCGGCCGAGCGCTTCGGCCTGCTCATCGACACGTGTCATCTCCACGCGGCGGGCTTCGACCTCGCGGGAGAGGATGCGGGCCAGCGCCTGGCCGACGCCCTCGCCGCCGAGGGCATCCTCGAGCGGGTGGTCGCCTTCCACCTCAACGACTGCCAGCTCCCGTGCGGCGCCCACCGCGACCGTCACGCCACGCCCGGCACCGGCACCATCGGCATCGGCGTTCCCAGCGTGGCGCGTCATCCCGCGTTCGCGACGCTACCCGGCGTGCTGGAGGTGTCCGTCGAAGACGCGCGGCTGGGATTGCAGTACCTGCGACAGCACGGGGCGCTGGCCGGCTAGCGTCCCCGGCCGCCCGGACTACTTCGGCATCGGGTTGACCTGGCTCGGGGCCTGCTGGTTGTAGGCGGGCTCTCGCCAGAGGAGCATGGCCTTGTAGGTGGTCGGCTGCGCGCCCTGCTCCACGATGAGGTAGACCTGGTCGGGCAGGCTCTGGTTGTCGTTCTCCCCGACCACCGCGGCGATGCCCTGGCTGAGGTCGATGCTGCCCGACACGTAGCGATCCCACACGGTGCCGCGCGACTCGTAGGCCCAGAGAAACGCCAGCGGGTATTTCACCGCCGCGCTGCGGGTGCCCCGCGTCGGCACGTACGGCTGGAACTGGCGTGGGGGACCGTCGCCCTTGAGCACCGCGCGATAGAGCCGCTCGGGCCGGCCGCGGCCGCTCGGCAGCACCATCCACACACTGCGCTCTCCCGGCTTGCCCTCCCAGCGCACCTCGTCCCAGATCGGATGGCCGTCGCCGCCGGGTCGGATCTCGGCCAGCACGCGCGTGGTGCCGTAGGCGCGGGCCACGCTCTCGCTCGCCCACCGCAGCGTGCGGTCGCCGAGCACCACCCCCCGCGACATGGTTGCGTCGTCCAGGCTCTGCTGGAACCGCTCCAGCCCGGGGCCGGACGCGCCGTCGTGCAGCTCGGCGGCCTTTGCGTAGGCGTACAGCGCGGTCTCCCAGAGGTTGACGACCTCGAGCCGATACTCGACGGCGCGAGCCGGTGCGGCAGTGACGCCGGTCAGGAGCCCGGTGAGCAGGAGACCGATCAGGAAACGACGTGTCGCCATGGCGCCGTCCCTGGATGGTACTCTCTTGAGCCGATGCCGCAACGGATTGTTCCCCGGCGCGCGGTGGCCGCGCTCTTCCTCCACCGCCAGCATCTGGCCCGCCCGCGCGCGCACCGGCTCACCCCGGCGCGGCTCACCCGCTTCGCCGAGGACGTGGGCGGTATCCAGATGGACTCGATCAACGTGCTCGAGCGCGCCCACTACCTCACGGTATGGAGCCGCTTCGGCCCGTACGACCGGGCGCGGTTCGACCGCCTGGTGTATCGCCGCCGTCTCCTGCTCGAGTACTGGGCTCACGCCGCGTGCCTCGTGCCGATCTCGATGCTGCCGTGGTGGAAGCGGGCGATGCTCGACTACCGGATCCGGCACACCGGGTGGTCGGGCTGGCTGCGCACGAACCGCAAGCTTCTGGCCAGCGTGGTGGAAATTATCCGGGCGAACGGGCCCATGAGCCACGGCGACCTCGAGGGACGCCGGCCGCCCCGCGGCCGCGGAGGCTGGTGGAACTGGCGACCGGCGCAGCACGCGCTGCACTACCTGTGGATGACCGGCGCGGTGACGATCCACTCACGGCGTCACTTCCAGAAGCGCTTCGACCTGATGGAGCGGACGGTGCCGGCCGCGTGGGCTGCCGAGGCGGTATCGGCCGAGCAGTTCCACCGCTGGCACATCGAGCGCTCGCTGCACGCGATGGGCGCCGCGCCGGAGATCGACCTCACCCACTACCTCACGTATCCGCGCGGCGCGACGGCCGCGCGGCGGGCCGCCCTGCGCGCGATGCAGGCGGACGGTGAGGTCGCGAGCCTCGAGGTGGAAGGCACGAAGACCCCGTGGCTCGCGCTGGCGCGTGACGTGCCGCTGCTCGCGCGGGCCGCGCGGCGGCCGGCGGCGTCGGTGGGCACCACGCTGCTCGCACCGTTCGACTCGCTCCTCTGGTACCGCGAGCGCGTCTCGCGCCTGTTCGGCTTCGACTACCGCATCGAGGTCTACACGCCGGGACCCAAGCGCGTGCACGGCTACTACACGCTGCCGATCCTGCACCACGGCCAGCTGATCGGCCGGCTCGACGCCAAGGCGCAGCGGGCCGAGCGCCGCCTGGACGTGCGCCACGTCCACTTCGAGCCCTGGGCCGCCCGCGGCCAGGCGCGCACCGCGGGCGAGCCGGCGGTGGACCGCGACGCCATGCTGGCGGGCCTCGCCGAGACCCTCGCCTCCCTCGCCCGCTTTATGGGCGCCGACCGCATCACCATCGAGCGCGTCACCCCCGCCCGCCTCCGCGCCCCGCTCCGGGGTCAGGTCTTGCATTACGACATTTCGGGAACGGGCTGACTCCCTCGCGCGGAAAAATGTCGTAATGCAAGACCTGACCCCCGCCGTCAGGCGAGGCGGTCGCTGAGGTCCCAGAGGCGGCGGGCAGCGGTGTCGTCCTGGGCATGGCGGGTGGGATGAGCGAGGTGGTTCTCGTAGAAATAGCCGCCGCTGATGGTGGCGACGTCCGGCGACGAGGCCAGATATACGAGCGTCTCCGCGCCCTTCTCCAGCGAGATCGCGCTGACCAGCTTGGCCGCGCGCACGACGTAGGCGAAGAAGCCGCCGCTCGCGTCCCCGAAGCGCGTGGCCACGAAGCCCGGATGCAGGCTATTGGCGGTGACGCCGGTGCCGGCCAGGCGACGCGCCAGCTCGCGCGTGTAGAGGATGTTGCAGAGCTTCGAGCGCGAGTAGGCCACGAGCCCGCGGTAGCCGCGCTCCATCTGCAGGTCGTCGAAGTCGAGCGCGCCCACGCGCCGGTGGGCGCCCGAGGCGGTGTTGACGACCCGCGCGGGCGCCGACGCGAGCAGCCGCTCGCGCAGGCCGCGCGTCATGAGGAAGTACGACATGTGGTTCAGCGCGAAGGTCAGCTCGAGCCCCTCCGGCGTCACCTGTCGGATGTTGAACAGGGCGCCCGCGTTGTTGATCAGCACGTCCACGCGCGGCTCCGCGGCCGCGATCTCGGCGGCCACCCGCTTCGTCTCGGCCATCGACGACAGATCGGCGTAGTGCGCGCGATGCGCCGGCCCGGGCCCGCGCTCGCGGAGACGCGCCAGCGCGGCCTCGCCCCGCGCGCGATCGCGCGCGACCGCGACGATGCGCGCGCCCATGCCGGCGAGCCGCTCCGCGGTCACCTGCCCGATGCCGGACGTGGCGCCCGTGATCACCACCACCTTGCCGTGCATGGCCCGCTGTTTACCGCCTCACCGCGGCCGGCGCAAGCGGTAAGATGCGCCGGCCATGTCCTTCCTCGATTCGCGCACCCGCTCCGCTCCCGCGGGCTTCGGCCAGCCGCTCAAGCGTCAGGAAGATCCGCGCCTCCTCACCGGCCGCGGGCGCTTCAGCGACGACGTCAACCTGCCGGGCCAGGCCCACGCCTGCTTCGTGCGCTCGCCGCACGCGCACGCGCGCATCCGCGCCATCGACGCCGCGGCGGCGCTGGCCATGCCGGGCGTGCTCGCGGTGCTCACCGGCCGGGACGCCCAGGCCGACGGGCTCGCGCCGATGCCGCATCGCCCGGTGCCCACCAACCCGAACGAGTTTCCTCTCGGCGGACGAGAGGGCTCGCCCGTCTTCGTGTCGCCGTTTCCGGTGCTGCCTTCCGACCGGGCGCGCTTTGCGGGGGAGGCCGTCGCCATGGTGATCGCTCGGTCCGCCGCCGCCGCGGCCGACGCGGCCGAGCGGGTCGTCGTGGACTACGAGCCGCTGCCGTCCGTCACCGCCACCCGTGACGCGATCGCGCCGGGGGCCCCGGTGCTCTGGGAGGACCTGGGCGGCAACGTCTGCGTCGACTCGATCGCGGGCGACCCGCGCGCGGCCGACGCCGCGTTCGCGCGGGCCGCGCACGTGGTGCGCCTCGACACCTGGGTGCCCCGCATCACCGGCGTGCCGCTGGAGCCGCGCGCGGCGGTCGGCGCGTACGACCCGGCCGCCGGCCGCTACACCCTCCACGCCGGCTCGGGCGGCTCGGTGCGGCTCAAGGCCGACCTGGCCGAGATCCTGAACGCGCCCGAGCACGCGGTGCGCGTGGTCGCCCACGACGTGGGCGGCAACTACGGCACCCGCAACAGCTCGTATCCCGAGTTCGCCCTCGTGGTCTGGGCCGCGCGGCGCCTCGGCCGGCCGGTGAAGTGGACGTGCCAGCGGCGCGAGGCCTTCCTCACCGACTACCAGGCGCGCGACCTGGTCTCGACGATGGAGCTGGCGCTGGACGGAGACGGCAACTTCCTGGCCCTGCGTGGCGGCAACGTGAGCAACGTGGGGGCGCACGCGGTGACGTTCGTGCCGCTGAACAAGGGCCGCGAGCTGTCCACCAGCGTGTACCGCCTGCCCGTGGCGGCGGTGCGCGGGCGCGCGGTGCACAGCAACGTGGCGCCGCTCGCCGCCTACCGGAGCGCGGGCCGCCCGCAGGTGATGTTCGTGATCGAGCGGCTGATCGACCTGGCCGCGCGCCGTCACGGCTTCGACCGGGTCGCGCTGCGCCGGCGGAATCTGGTGCCTCCGACCGCGATGCCCTACCCGAACCCGTTCGGCATCGTCTACGACAGCGGGGATTACCCCTCGACGCAGGATCGCGTGCTTGCGCTGGCCGACTGGGCCGGCTTCGAGGCGCGCCGGGCGGAGGCGCGGGGGCGCGGGCGCCTGCGCGGCATCGGCCTCGCCAACTACATCGAGATCGCCACCGGCGCGCCGCGCGAGCGCGCGCACGTCACCGCGCGCCCCGACGGCTGGATCGACGTGGTGATCGGCACGCTCTCCGCCGGCCAGGGCCACGAGACCGCGTTCCCCCAGCTCATCGCGGAGTGGCTCGGCGTCGAGCCGTCACGCGTCCGGCTGATCGCGGGTGACACCGATCTGGTCGCGGTGGGCGGCGGCTCGCACTCCGGGCGCTCGATGCGTCTGGGCGGGGTGGTCATGGCGAAGGCGGCCGACCGCCTGGTCGCCAAGGGCGCGCGCCTGGCCGCGTGGCGGCTCGAGTCGGCGGTGGCCGACCTGGAGTTCGCCAATCGGCGCTTCGTGGTGCGCGGCACCGACCGCTCGGTGGATCTCTTCGAGGTCGCGGCGGCGGCGCTCGGGAGCGACGCGCCCGCGGACCTGCGCGGGCCGCTCGACGGCGAGTGCGACGAGACGGTGAGCACGCCGTCGTTCCCCTACGGCTCCGCGGTGTGCGAGGTGGAGATCGATCCGGAAACCGGCGGGGTCGAGATCGTCCGCTACACCTCGGTGGACGACGTCGGCCGCGCCATCAACCCGCTGATCGTCCACGGCCAGACCCACGGCGGCATCGCCCAGGGCGTGGGGCAGGCGCTCTGCGAGCGGTGCGACTACGACCCGGAGTCGGGCCAGCTGCGCTCGGCCACCTTCATGGAGTACGCGATGCCGCGGGCGGACGTGCTGCCGTCGTTCACCACCGAGATCAGCGAGGTGGAGTCGACCGCGAACCCGCTCGGCCTTCGCGGTGGCGGCGAGGGCGGCACCACCCCGGCCCTCGGCGCGGTGGTCAACGCCGCGGTGGACGCCCTCGCCCATCTGGGCGTCGAGCACCTGGAGATGCCGCTGACGCCGGAGCGCGTGTGGCGGGCGATCCGCCCTCAGGGCGGTCAGAACAGGCGCGATCTCCCTCTCCCCCCTGGGGAGAGGGCAGGGTGAGGGGCCCGCTCACCGGACGACCGCGGGATCCACGTGGTCCGGGCGCGTGGCGTAGGGATACGGGCCGTCGACGCGTCGGCCCTCGGCGAATCGCCGCAGGCTGAAGGCGTCGATGTCGACGGTCTTGGCGCGACCGTCGGCGATCAGCTCGGCCATGCACGCCCCGACCGCCGGCGCGATCTTGAAGCCGGAGCCGCTGAACGCGGTGGCCACGTACAGGCCGTCGATGCCGTCGACGCGGCCCAGGATCGCGTGACGATCCGGGCTGTAGCCGTCACAGGCGCGATAGCCGCGTGAGAGCGTCGCGCGCTCCATCGCCGGGATGCGATGGGTGAGCAGCCCGGCCCCGAGACCGGCCGCGTGCGGCGGCAGCCCGCCGCCCATCGTGTCGGGATCGACGTCCCACTCCTGGCACGGCACGCCGACCAGGGTCAGCCCGCCCGCCTCGGGCCGGAAGTAGTTGCCCTGCACGTTGTCGATCCACACCATGTGCGGCTCGCGCAGCTCCGCGGGCCGGCTCACCGCCACCGTGTCGATGGCCTTGGGGCGCGCCGGCAGCGCCAGCCCGATCTCCTCGCCGAGCCGCCGCGACCAGGCGCCCGCGGCCAGCACCACGCTCCCCGCCGCGATGCGGCCGGCCGACGTCTCGACGCCGAGCACGCGACTCTCCCGCCGGTCGATGCACGTCACCGCCGTCCACTGCAGCACACGGGCGCCCAGCTCCACCGCGCGCCGACGGAACCCTTCCACCGTCTCGGCGGGATCGGCGTAGCCGCTGTCCGGCTCGTACGCGGCGGCGCCGACGTCGTCGACGCGCGCGAAGGGCTGAAGCTCGGCCAGCTCGGCGGGGGTGATCGCGGTCGTGCTCACCCCGAGGCCGCGAAGCATCTCGACGTTGCGCCGGAGGTTCTCCGCGTACTGCGGACCCACCACGTTGACGAAGCCGGTGTGGGTGAACACCGGCGGCCCGCCCATCAGCTCGGCCCAGTGGCGGAAGACGGGAAAGCTCGCCCAGGCCAGCCGCGCGTCCCACTCGTTGGTATAGTGCATCCGCACCAGCGCGCTCGACCGCCCCGAGGCGCCGCTGGCCAGCGCGCCCTTCTCCACCAGCACGACCGAGATCGCGCGCGAGGCCAGCGCGTAGGCGATGCTGATGCCGTTGACTCCGCCGCCGATGATGACCACGTCTGCGGTGTGCGTCATTCGAATCGACCCCTCACCCTGCCCTCTCCCCCTCGGTCAGCGAAGCAGCGCGCGGGCCGCGGCCAGGTTCTCGTCGGTGGCCGCCCGGATCAGCAGCACCGCGTCGTCGAAGCCCAGGTCGCGCAGCCGCTGCAGACGCTCGGAGGCCGCCGCGGGCGGGCAGCGCAGATCGAAGGGCGCGTCGGCATCGAGCGCGGCGGACGGCGCGGTCAGGTCCACCGCGATGTTCGTGACGATGGCGCGCGTGCCGCCGGCGGCGCGGTAGCGCGCGATCCCCTCGGCGAGCGTGTTGAGGCTGGTCTTGGCGCCCGACGCGATCCAGCCGTCGAACTCCTTCGCGGCGCGCGGGATCCAGCGCTCGCCCTTCCAGCTGCCGATGAGCACCGCAGGTCCGCCCTGCGCGGCGGGCCACGGGGTGAGATCGGCGGCGCCGACCTGCTCGCCGCGCCAGAGCCGCCGCATCACCGCGAGGCCGTCCTCCAGCATCTGCATGCGCCGCGAGAAATCGAGACCGAGCGCGTCGAAGTCGCCCCTGGTGGAGCCCGCGCCCACTCCGAGGAGGAGCCGCCCCTGGCTGATCAGATGCACGGTGAGGATGCGGTGGGCCAGCTCGACCGGATTGCGCAGCGGGACCTGCAGCACGCCGGTGCCGATCTCGATGCGCCTCGTCACCGCCGCCGCCACGGAGGCGCCGATGAGCGGATCGGGCAGGATGAAGCCGCGGCCGATCGCGTCGAAGAACCACGCGCTGTCGAACCCGGCCCGCTCGATGTGCTCGGCGCTGCCGACCAGCGCGTCTCCGGTCAGCGGGGCGCCGTCGGGTCGCGCGGTGGGAACGGAGACCCCGAGCCTCACGCCCTCACCGCTGGACCCGATAGCCCTGCGCGTCGCTCCCCGCGCCGTCCTTGTAGCTGACGATCCGCTTCGGCGAGGCGTGCGTGCCGAGCAGCCGCAGCGCCTGATCGCCCACCACCCGGAACGCGTGCGGGGTGTGCGGCGGCAGCGCGATGGTGTCGCCACGGCGCAGGCGCACCGCGCGATCCTCCTGGCCGTCGATCCACGCCTCCGCCTCGCCGTCGAGAATGTGCAGCACCTCGAGGTACGGATGCGAGTGCACCGGCGCCTCGTACCCGGGCTGCGCGGTCTGGATGCCGGTGCGCAGCGGCGTGCTGCCCTCGGCATCACCGATGATCGGCTGGTAATGAGACAGCGGACCGAAGCTCACCGTCTCGGTCTCCTCGAGTCGGACCACGCGCGGCTCGCTCATGGCAGGCACCTCCTCGCGCGAATTCTATCCCAGGACCGAACCGCCCGCTTCCCTCACCGGTAGAAGACGGACAGCGCCATGCCGATGCCCGCGATCCACGTGAGCCCGGCCATGAGCACGCCCAGGCCGTACAGGGCGAGCCCCGAGGACAGGCGCGGGGCCAGCAGGCGGACGACGGCGGCGGTCATCACGATGGGCAGGCACATGGTGAGGCCGTGCAGCAGCAGGCTGGCCGGCACCGTGTAGCCGTATCCGCGCGTCCGCGCCAGCGCATTGCCGCTGGCCGGCGTCGCCACGTACACCGCGGCGACGAGGACCACCGCGACCGCGATCGCACCGGCCCGCCAGAGCCGGGCGGCCCCGCCGGTCCGCCACGCGCGCACCGCCAGCGCCGGGAACACGACGATCACGCCCGCCCGGAGCGCCAGCTCGAGCACGGTCACCAGAAGGATCACGGCGCCGCCGCGCGCCGAGCGGCGAGGCTCACGCGGCGCGCGCCCCGGCGACCTGACGAAAGACGCGCACGTAGTTGCCGCCAAGGAGCTTGGACGCCTCGCCCGGCGCGAAGCCCTGCCTCAGCAGCAGATCGGCGACCGCGGGCAGGTCGGCGTAGTCATCCCATACCTCCCGGACGCCGCCTTCCATGTCGGTGCCGATGCCCACGTGGTCCACGCCGACCGCGTCCACCAGGCGGGCGATGCCGCGCACCCAGTCGCGCGCGTCCGCGAACTGGTAGCCGGTCGGCCACACCCCGATGACGCCGCCGGCCTGGGCCACCAGCCGCGCGTGCTCCGTCGAGATCAGCCGGCTGTACTGGGCGGGCGCGCCGCGCGCGAGCGAGGTGTGCGAGAGCACGAACGGGACCGGGCTCACCGCCGCCGCCTGCTGGACCAGAGCCTGCGTGCCGTGGGCCACGTCCACCACGATGCCGAGCCGATTGCATTCGCGGACGACGTCGGCGCCCAGCGGGCTCAGGCCGCCCCACTTCGGGTCCTCGGTCTGCTGGTCGCCCAGGTCACTCGGCATGTAGTGCACGAGCTGGAGGTGGCGCACCCCGCGGTCGTAGACGTGTTTCACCCGCTCGAGCCGGCCGTCCAGGAACTGGCACCCCTCGATGGTGCCGATGAGCGCCGGGCGCCCCGCCGCCTTCGCCTGCTCCAGGTCGGCCGGGCTGAGCACCCGCGTCATCCCGTGCTGGCTCACCATCGCGTCCATGAAGGCGAGCCGCTGCTCGGTGAAGGCGTGCAGCTCGCCGGGCGCCGGCTCGCGATACTGCCGGATGCGGCCGCCGCCGGGCGATCGGCGGATCACCGGCCCGTCCGCAGAGTGGCAGAGGCAGACCGCGGACAGCCGTCCCCGCCGCATGTGGTCGGCCAGGTCGAAGCGCGGGGTCCGCGCGTGGCCCGCGCCCGCCGCGTGGGTGTGGAGGTCCACCGAGACGGTCTCGGCCAGCAGCGCGGGCACGCGCGGGTCGAGATCTCCCGGCTGGCGGCCCTTGACCCCGCCGCATCCCGCGAGCGCCGCGGCCAGCGCGCCGCCGAGGAGGCGCCGACGCGTCAGGCCCGCCGCGCCTTCGATCACGATGGCTCCGCCGCCTCACGCCATGTAGACGCCGCCGTTGACGTGCATCAGCTCGCCGGTCATCATCGCCGCGTCGTCGCTGGCCAGGAACACCGCGATCCGCGCGATCTCCTCGGGCTGCGCCATCCGGCCGAGCGGGATGTCGCGCGCCCGCGCCGCGAGCTGCTCCTCGGTGTTGCCGTAGCGCGGCTGCGCGGTATCGGTGAGCCCGGGCGCGATCGCGTTGACCCGGATGCGATGCGGCGCCAGGGCCAGCGCCATCGCGCGGGTCATCCCGAGCACGCCGGCCTTGCTGGCCGAGTAGTGCACGCCGCGCGCGTCGCCGCGGATGGCCGACGACGAGAGGTTGACGATGGCGCCCGGCCGATCGGCCGCGATCATGGCCCGCGCCGCGGCCTGCGCGCACAGGAACCCGCCCTTGAGGTTGACGCCCAGCACCAGATCCCACTCCCGCTCCTCGAGCGCGAGGAATTCGGAGCGCGGGAACACGCCCGCGTTGTTGACCAGGACGTCGGGCGGGCCCAGCGCGGCGGCCGCCGCGGCCACGAAGGCCTCCACGTCCGCCTTGCGCGCCACGTCGCCCTGGACGGTGGTGACCCGGCGGCCGAGGCCGCGCACCTCGTCGGCGAGCCGACCCGCCGCGGCCGCGTCGTCCAGGAAGTTGATCCCGACGTCGGCCCCTTCCCGCGCCATCGCCACCGCGATCGCGCGGCCGATCCCTTGCTGGGCGCCCGTCACGAGCGCGACCTTTCCCGCGAGCCGCATGTCTCCCTCCCGAGTCGACAATCGCCTGCCGCCCGCTATTATAGGTGGCTGGACCGCCATGCCCCGCAAACCCTCCGACGTGTCGATCAGGACCTTCCGCGCCGGCGAGCTGATCTTCCGCGAGGGCGACCCGCCCCGCGACGAGGCCTACATGGTCCACCTCGGGCGGGTCGAGGTCCGCAAGCAGGTCGGCGGCGAGCCGCGGGTGCTGCGCGTGATGGTCCAGGGCGAGCTGCTGGGCGAGCTGGGCCTCTTCGGCAAGTCCCCGCGCTCGGCGACCGCGGTGGCGATCGAGCCGGTGACCCTGGTGGTGATCCCGGCCGAGAAGCTCGATCAGCTGGTCCGCGCCAACCCGGACCTCGCGGTGGCGATCATCCGCGACCTCTCCCTCAAGCTGCTGGCCACCAACGAGCTGCTCGTCGCCGAGGGCCGGCGCGGCCAGGCCCGGAGCGCCGGCGAGACCGTCACTTCTTGAGGCGGACCTCCTCCAGCGGCGCCGACCAGGGGTACGGGTCGATCAGCATCAGGGCCGGCTCGGCCACCTTGGGGCCCACGCCGCTCGGCCAGATGTAGTCCATGATCGGCGCGAAGCGCGCCCGCTCGTGGAGCTGCCGCTGGATCTGGTGCAGGATGGCCTCGCGCTTCTTGGGATCGGTCTCGCGGCCCTGCTGCTTGTACAGTGCGTCGATGTCGGGATAGCCGCCGTAGGCGAAGGCGCCCTCGCTGGGCACCGTCTCGGCGATGCGGGAGGCCGCGTTGCCGTACACCGCGTTGATGCACACGCAGAGCCCCTTCAGCTTCTTGCTGGCCAGCGCCGAGTAGAACGCAGCCCGCTCCATGGTCCGCAGCTTCACCTTGATGCCGATCGCTCCCAGGTACCCGCCCACCGCCTCGCCCATCGACGAGTACGGCGGCCACGGGTACAGCTCGCCCGCGTCGAAGCCGTTCGGGTAGCCGGCCTCGGCGAGGAGCTGACGGGCCTTCGCCGGGTTGTACGGATAGGGCTCGAGCGGCAGGGCGAACTCGAACTTGGCCGGCACGATGTTGCCGGTCACGCGCGAGGCCCCCAGCGTCTCCGCGTCGCTCAGGGCCTGCCGATCGATGGCGTGATTCACGGCCAGCCGCACCCGCCGATCGTGCCAGGGCGACTTCGGATCCCACTGATCGAGGAAGTCCAGATAGAAGGTCCCGATGCCGCCCGAGAACGCCAGCTTCAGGCTGGGATCCCGCTTCAGCTCGAGGGCCTGCGGGGCATCGAGCAGATACGCCAGATCGACCTCGCCCCGCTTGAGCATCGCGGCCCGGGTCGTGGATTCCAGCACGCTCTTGTACACGAGGCGCTTCACCGACGGCGTCTTGCGCCAGTAGCCCTCGTAGGCCTCCATCACCAGCTCGACGCCCGGGGTGTGGCTCACGAACTTGTAGGGGCCGAGCCCCACCGGGTTCTTCTTGAAGGCGTCCACGCCCACCTGCTCGATGTACTTCTTGGGCGCGATCCAGCCCGCGCTGGTGGCGTAGGTCCCGTAGAAGGTCAGGAAGTCGGGCCAGGGCTCGTGCAGGTGGAAGCGCACCCGATACGAGCCGACGATCTCGACGTCGCGCACCTTCTGCTGCAGCACCTTGGCGCCCTTGGCGCGATAGAAGCTGAAGCGCACGTCCTCGGCGGTGAACGGATCGCCGTTGTGGAACTTCAGGCCCTCGCGGAGCTTGAACTCGTACACCTTCTGATCCGGGCTCACCTTCCAGGACTCGGCGAGGCTCGCGGTCATGAGATTGCCCGGCATGGGCTTGACCAGCGCGTCGTGCATCGCGGTCATCACCCAGAACGGGGTGAGCACGCCGACCACCTCCGCCGGGTCGAACCAGGCCGGCACCAGGGAGACGTAGAGCGCCCAGCGCATCTCGCCCTCCGGCCTGGCCTGCGCCCCCGCCGGATCGGGGGTAGCGGCGAGGAAGGCGGTCACGAAGAACAAGCACAGCGAGACGACGAGGAGTCTGCGGGTCGCGCTCATGGAGAAGATCCTCGCTTCGACGGACCGGCGTTGCTCCGAGTGCCGGGACTATGACCCGGCGGTCGCGGCCAAGTCAAGCGCGCGCGTTGCGGTGGCGCCCCGGAGGGCGGTACGATCGCGCCCTATGGACTTCGGCCTGTTCTATCTCATGCAGCGCGACGAGCAGTGGAGCGAGCAGGCGGTCTACGACTCCGACGTGCGCCAGATGCTGGCCGCCGAGGGCCTCGGCTACACCTCGGTCTGGATCGCCGAGCACCACTTCAACGACTACGGGCTCTGCCCGGCCCCCACCGTGCTCGCGTCGCACGTCGCCGCGCGGACGAGCACGATCCGGGTGGGTATGGGCGTGAGCCTGCTGCCCCTGCATCATCCGGTGGACCTGGCCGAGCAGCTCGCGGTGCTCGACGTGGTGAGCGGCGGCCGGCTCGACGTCGGCATCGGCCGTGGCGGCACGCTGCAGGACTACCAGACCTTCCGCTCCGATCGCGACGACAGCCGCGCCCGGGTGGAGGAAGGCATCGAGCTGATGCAGCGCTGCTGGAGCGGCACGCCGTTCGACTTCACCGGCCGCTTCCACACCGCCGAGCGCCTGCACGTGCGGCCGCGGCCGGTCCAGCGCCCGCACCCGCCGCTCTACATCGCGGCCAACAGCGAGGACAGCGTCGTGTCCGCGGCGCGCCTCGGGCTGCCCGCGCTGTCGTCGTTCTTCGTGCCGGTCCCCGAGCTGCAGCGGCGACACGCGGTCTACCGCGAGGCGTCGCTCGCGGCCGGGCGGTCGGAGACGGAGATCGACGCGCTGGAGCGCCGGGGCTGGGGCATGCGGGTCGTGCACGTGGCGCCGACCCGAGAAGATGCGCTGCGGGCCACCGAGCGCCCGTTCATGGGCTACCAGCGCAAGATGGCGGTGCTGCGCTCCGACGCGACCGGCGGCACCGTCCCCGGCTCCTTCGATCGCTCCCTGCTCCGGCTGCGGACCTTCCCCGAATATCTCGCCGACGGGTGGGCCCTGATCGGGACCCCGGGCGAGGTGCGGGACGGGCTGCAGAAGTACCTCGACGCCACCGGCTACCAGCACGTGCTGCTGCTGATGGCGCTGCCCGGCATCCCGACCGAGCTGGCCCTGCGGTCGATGCGCCTGTTCGCCGAGCAGGTCGCGCCCGCGATGGAGGCTACAGGCTCCTCAGGAACTCCAGCATCGCGGCGTTGACCTCGGCGGGGCGCTCCTGCTGCGTCCAGTGGCCGCAGCCGGGCAGCATGATCGTCCGGCGGAGATTCGGAACGAAGCGCGACAGGTTGGGAATCAGCTGGTCCATGCCCGGGAAGCGCACCACCAGGTCGTGATCGCCCGCCACGTAGAGCGCCGGGACCGTCACCCGCGCGCCCGCGAAGGGCGCCAGCGCTTCCCAGTTGCGATCGCTGTTGCGATACCAGTTGAGCCCGCCCCGGAAGCCAGTCCGCGTGAACTCCGCCGCGTAGAAGTCCAGGTCGGCCACGGTGAGCCACGGCGGCAGACCGGGCGGATCCGCGGTGTGAGTGAGCAGACCACCGCTCCGCGGGACCATCCCGACCGCTCCTGGAAGGCCGATGGCGGCCTGCGCGGCCACGCCCACGCCGGAGCCGGAGTACAGCAGTCGGCGGATGGTGGATCGCGCGTCGCGGCCCAGCTCGGCCTCGGCCACGCCCGGCGTCTGGAAGTAGAGCTGGTAGAACATCGCGTCGTCGGTCTGGGGCATCACGCTGGTGGGGCGCGTGCTGCCGCGCGGCCGGAACGGCACGCTCAGCGCGATCACCGCGCGGAAGCGATCCGGGCGCAGGAGGGCCGAATGCCACGCCACCGGCGCGCCCCAGTCGTGGCCCGCGATCACCGCCGACTCCGCGCCGAGGGCATCGAGGAGGCCCACCATGTCGCCGACCAGGTCGAGCAGGGTATAGCGCTCGATCTCGGCGGGCGCGTCGGTCTGGCCGTAGCCGCGCATGTCGGGAGCCACCGCGCGGAAGCCCGCGTCGGCCAGGGCGCGGATCTGATGACGCCAGGAGTACCAGGACTCGGGGAACCCGTGACACATGAGCACGAGCGGGCCCGTGCCCTGCTCGGCCACGTGCATGCGGATGCGATTGGTCTCGACCAGCCGGTGCTGGATCTCGCTCACGGCGAGACCTATAGTAGTCGACCGATGAGCCTCCGCAAGCGGCACCCGCAGGATTCCCGGTGAGCGTCACCGTCGCGCTGATCGGCATGGGGCTGCTGGGCTCGGCCCTCGCCCAGAGCCTGACGCGGGCCGGCTTCACGGTGCGCGGCCATGACCTTGCGCCCGAGCGCATGCGACAGCACGCCGAGCGCGGCGGCGTCCTCGCGCGCTCCCCGTCCGACGCGGCGCGCGGCGCCTCGGTGGTGATGACCTGCCTGATGACCGCCGACATCGTCCGCGAGGTGCTGCTGGGCCGCGACGGCGCGCTCGAGTCCACGAGCGCGGAGGCGGTGGCCGTCGACTGCAGCACGATTCACCCCGACGCCTCCGCGGAGCTCGCCGCCGAGCTGGGCCGGCGCGGAATCCCGATGCTCGACGCGCCGGTGGGCGGGTCGAGCGGTCAGGCGCGCCGGCGCGAGGCCCCGCTGGTGGTGGGCGGCGATCCCGCGGTCTTCGCGCGCTGCCGCCCGATCCTGGACGCGCTGAGCGAGCGCGTGCACCACGTGGGCCCGAACGGCGCGGGCGCGCGCGCCAAGCTCGTCATCAACCTGGTGCTGGGGCTCAATCGCCTCGCGCTGGCCGAGGGCCTGCTGTTCGGGCTGCGCCAGGGCCTCGACGGCAAGGCGCTGCTCGCGGTGCTCCAGGACAGCGCGGCCTACTCGCGGGCGATGGACATCAAGGGCGCGCGCATGCTCGAGGGCCGCTTCGACGCGGAGGGCAAGCTCGCCCAGCATCTCAAGGACGTCGAGCTGATCCTGGAGGTCGGCCACGCCGCGGGCGCGCCGCTCCTGACCACCGCGCTGCATCGGCAGCTGCTGCTGGCCGGGGTGGCCGCCGGACGCGGCGACAGCGACAACTCCTCGATCATCGAGGTGCTGCGCGCGATCGTCGCGGCTCCCCGCTGATTCGAGTGATCCGGTATACTGGGACGGTCTTCGCGGAAGACACTAGCAGGCCAGCGCGTTCCTGCTATCCCTCATCGATCTCGCCCGCAGCTCACGAGCCGTCTCTCCGCGAAGGAGCCCCGGGTGAATCCGATGCCCTCGAAGTCGACCTTCTGCGGCGTGGTGTCCGACGCGGTCACCGTCACCCTGCGACGGAGCCGCGCGCCGAGCGGACGCGGGAGGCTCTTCGTTCGCTGTAGCGAGAAGGACTGCCTGTACATCGACGTCAACCGCCCGCCGTGCCCGCTCAGCCTGCGTCTCTTCGACGCCGAGATGAGAGTGCCCGGCGCGTAGCGTCGCTCGCGTCAGCCCACTTCCTCGGTCGATCGAATCGCGCTCGGCATTCCGAGGCACGGAATCTTCTTCCGACCGCACGCGCCGCACTGCGACGAGGCCACGGAGGTGAGAGCCCCGGGCGCGGCGAAGATCTCGTCGACCGACGCGATGATGGCCGTCTTCGCATAACTCTTGTCGAGATGGTCCCGGGTCAGCTTGACGAGGCAGCGGGCACAGAGCCGCAGGCTCCGACGCTCGCCACCGAGAAGGCTCTCGACCACGCGGCGGACGAAGTCGCCGACGGTGTAGACGACTACCGGCCCGTCGGAGGCCACCACTATCTCTTCCCCGGGCGGCTCTTCGGTCGGGGCCGACCGAGCAGACGATCCCGCCCCGCCGCGCACAGGCCGACCAGATGGTTACCGAATCCGGTGACCGCGGTGACGAGCAGTGAAAAGACTCCCGGCGGCTTGGCCATGTCTGCGGTTCCCTTCGGATGGTTCGCGCACACGAGTCACGTGCACGGAATGAAGGAGGTCGAGCCAGATGCCGGTGGGCCTCGGCGCCCGCAGCGCCACCCCGAGGAGCCCAGAGGAAGGCATATTCACGATATCACGTCATCCGGTTTTCAACTCGATCTCGATGAACGCGAAGTCGAAGGCGTTCGCGTTGCGCACGTCGTGCTCGGCGCCGGCGTCGCGGTAGTACGGCTCGCCCGCTCGCAGGGCGCCGGTGGCGTCGCCGGCCGGGCCGGTGAGCGCGAGCGATCCGGTGGTGAGCGGGACCACCACGTAGGGGTACTCGTGCCGATGGTGCCCGGTGTGCGCGCCGGGGGCGAACCGCCACTCGGTCACGCGCACCCGCGGATTGTCGACCTTCACGGTGGCCACCGCCTGGGGATCTGTCATCGCGTCGCTCCTTTGGCTTCGAGCTCCGCCCAGCGGGCGTAGAGCCGGTCCACTTCCGCGCGGGCCGCGTCCAGGGCGGCGTAGCGCTCCTGCAGGGCCGCCGGATCGGACGCGATCGCAGGGTCCTCGGCGGCCAGGCGGCAGCGCTCCACCGCCGCCTCCGCGCCCAGGATCGCGTCCTCCATGGCCTCCCATTCCCGCTGCTCCAGATACCCGAGCCGCTTCTTCCCTTTCCCTCCCCCTCCTCTTCTTCCTCCCTCTCCCCCTCGGGGAGAGGGTAGGGTGAGGGGCGTGGTGGTGAGGGTCATGGCGGTGGGGAGCTCGGGGGTGCGGAACGCGCTCGCGCGCGCCGCCTCCCACTGCGCATAGTCTGCGAACGTCTCCACTCCGCCACGCCCGTCGAGCGCCACGATGGTCGTCGCGATGCGGTCGAGCATGAAGCGGTCGTGGGTCACGAGCACCAGCCCGCCCTCGAACGCGGTGATGCTCTCCTCGAGCACATCGAGCGTGGGGATGTCGAGATCGTTGGTGGGCTCGTCCAGGATCAGCAGATCGGCGGGCTCCAGCATCAGGCGCGCGATGTGGATGCGCGCCTGCTCGCCGCCCGACAGCCGGCCCACCGGCACCTCGAGGTGCTCGGGCAAGAAGAGGAACCGCTTGGCCCAGGCTGCCACGTGGAGGACTCGCCCCTGGAAATGCACGCTATCGCCCTCGGGAGCCAATGCCCGGCGCAGCGGCTGCTCGGGGTCGAGCCCGGCGCGCTGCTGCTCGAAGCGCACGATGCGCAGGCCGTCGGCGCGCTCGATCTCGCCCGCGTCCGGCGCGAGCGCGCCGGCCAGCAGGTCGAGCAGCGTGGTCTTGCCGCTGCCGTTGGGCCCCACCACGCCGATCCGCGTGCCCGGCGCGATCCGGAGATCGAGATCGCGGATCAGGGACCGCTCCCCGAAGGATTTCGCGAGGCCCCGCGCGACCAGCAGCTTGCGCGAGCGCCGTCCGGACGCGGTGAAGTCGATGTCGGCGGTACGCGTCGCGCCGCGGGCCCGGCTCTCGCGCAGCTCCTCGATCAACCGGTCCGCCTCCTTGAGGCGGCCTTTCGCCTTGGTCGAGCGCGCCTTGGCGCCCTGGCGCAGCCACTCGATCTCGCGCCGCACCGTGTTGGCCAGCGAGTCCTCGTAGGCGGTCTGGCCGGCGAGAAACTCGTCGCGGCGGACCAGGAACTCGTGATAGCCCCCGTCGGACTCGAAGAGGCCCGCGGGATAGACGCGGCTCACCTCCAGCATGCGGGTGGCCACGTGCTCGAGAAAGTACCGGTCGTGGCTGACCACGAGGCAGGCGCGCGCCCGGTCCTCCAGCAGCGCTTCGAGCCAGAGGATGCCCTCGAGGTCGAGGTGGTTGGTGGGCTCGTCCATCAGCAGGATGTCCGGCTCGCCGGCCAGCTCGCGCGCGATGGCCAGGCGCTTGCGCCAGCCGCCGGACAGCGACGCCACCTCGGCCCGGCCGTCCGCGAAGCCGGCGCGTCCGAGCGCCTGGGCCACGCGGGCCGGCCGGTCCGTCTCGTCGACCGTCGTCAGCGAGGCCGCGACGACCTCCTCGACGGTGCCGCCGGCCGGATAGACCGGATCCTGCGGCACGTAGCCGACCCGGATCCCGCTCCGGAGCGCGCGCCGACCCCGATCGGGCGGCTCGATCCCGGCCAGGATCCTCAGCAGGGTGGACTTGCCGGCGCCGTTGGGACCGACGAGACCCACCTGGTCCCCCTCGAAGAGCCCGAACGAGAGCCCCTCGAAGAGGGACCGGGTGCCGTAGGCCTTGCCGACCATCTCACAGCTCAGCAGCAGCGAACGCGCCACGCGACCTACTTCTTGTTCTTCTTCGGCTTCTTCTTTTCCTTCTGCATGCTCCGGCCCTTGGCCATGAGACTCACCTCCTCCCGCAGTCCACGTGAGGATTGCTGGGGGCTGATTATAGAATGCTCCGGCCCGCGTGTGTATACTTCGGGCGGTTCGAACACCCTTCACGCGAGGAGGACACTCATGGGCGCACGTGCCGAGTCGCTGGCAAAGCAGTACGAGGCCAAGGCCGCCGAGATGACCGCCACCCTCAACCGACTCTCCGACGCCGACTGGAAGAAGACGACCGATGCCGAGAAGTGGTCGGTGGGCGTCACCGCCCATCACGTGGCCGGGGGGCACGAGCCGATCGCCGGTATCGCCAAGACCGTCGCCGCCGGGCAGTCGATCCCCAACTTCACCCTGGCCATCCTCAACGACATGAACGCCAAGCACGCCAAGGACTTCGCCGGCTGCACCAAGGCGGAGACCCTCGCGCTGCACCAGAAGGGCGCGGCCGCCGCGGCGGCGATCGTCCGCGGCTTCTCGGACGCCGAGCTGGACGCGAGCGGCACCGTGATGGCGGGCATGCCGCCCATGACGACGCAGCAAGTCGTCGAGAGCATCCTGATCAACCACATCAACGACCACATGGGCAGCATCCGGAAGACGGTCGGCGGCTAGCCGGTGCCCCGCGTTCGCGAGATCGAGGACGACGGGGGCGACCCGACCCTCAGGGAGGTCTTCGAGCGGGAGCGGGCGGTCTTCGGCGGGCTGCTCAATACCACCAAGGTCCTGGCTCACTGCCCGCCCGTACTGCGCGCCGCGAAGCAGCTCGGGGCGTCGATCGAGAAGTCCGGTCGGCTGCCTGCGCCGCTGCTGCCCCTGATCTACCTCCGGGTCGCGCTGATCAACGGCTGTCCCTTCTGAATCGACATCAACGCATCCCGGGGGATGCAGGCGGGAGCGGACGAGGCGAAGATCGCCGAGGTGCCGACCTGGCGTGAAAGCGCGCGCTTCTCATCGCTGGAGCGCGCCGCCTTCGAGTACGCGGAGGCGATGACCATTACCGGCCAGCGGGTGACCGACGAGCTCTTCGCCCGCCTGCGCTCGTTGCTCGACGAGAGCCAGATCGTGGAGCTCAGCGCCGCGGTCGCACTCGAGAACTTCCGCAGCAAGCTGAACCCGGCGCTGGGCATCGAGGCCCAGGGCTTCTGCGTGATTCCGAAGCGGGAAAGCGCGCCCGCCGGCCGCAATCCGATGATCGATTCCGCAAGCCAGGGCTAACCGGAGAATCCCCTTCAGCGAGCGTGAGTCGCGCAAGGAACCCGTCACGCGAAGACCCGGGTGGGGGCCGGGCGCACCCGCTATCCATCCGTACGCGAAATATCCAGGTCTGTGTAACACGCGGGAGTCGCCAGGGGCCATGAGTCAAACGAAAGCGCTCGATGCGGAGCCGACGTCTTGATCGCACAAGGCTGGGAAGCCGGTGGGCACGTGCGAGGTACAACGTCACCCTTTGCCCTCGTGCCTGTCAGCGTCGACCTGGCAGGTGCCAGCGGTCGTTGCTGCCGGCGGCATTGTCGGAATGTCGCGCTGTTCGCAGAGCTGGAGCGGGCCGGTTTCACGGTGGGCCAGACATCTGCGCTCAGAACTCCTTCTTCAGCCCGCCGAAGAACCCGCGCGGGGGGCCGAACTGGGTGGCGAAGATGCCGACCCCGGTGCCGTTGCGCAGCACGTAGTCCTGCCCGAGCAGGTTGATCACGTCGAAGCGCGCCTCCATCTTGCCGAAGGCGGGCAGCTCGAAGCGGTGGCTGATGCCGAGGTCGAGCTGCTGGTAGGGCGGGTTGCTCGAGTCGTTGGGATTGCGCACGGTGCGGCGCAGCCCGCTGCCCACGATCAGGTCCAGGCTCACGCGGGTGCGCTTCCAGAAGAGATAGCTGAGCCCGGCCGACGCGGTGATGAGCTGGCTGTGGTCGGTGACGATGTAGTGATCGTGGATGTAGGCCAGGTCGTCGGGCGAGAAGAGGGCCTGGGCGGTGACGATGCCCTTGGCCACCTGCTGCGCGGCGGCCAGGTTGCCGTAGGCGCTGAAGTCCCCCAGCGCGACGGACGCGGTCAGCTCGATCCCCACGTTGCTCGCGCGGTGGTAGTTGAACGGGGTCAGGAAGGTCGGCGCCCCGAACTGGCCCTCGTCCAGGTGGTAGAGCGAGTTCTTGTAGTAGGCGTCGAGCCCGACCCGCACGCCCGGGATGATCTGCTGGGTGACGCCCGCGTCGACGTAGTGGGCCCGCTCGGCCCGCACCGGGTTGTTGATCGGCACCGTCGATTCTGCGGTGGTGCCCCCGAAACGGCTCACCGTGGAGGTCGGCACGAACTCCTGGCGCGGGGGCGTGAAGTAGCGGGCGTACCCGGCGTGCACCGTGGTGGTGGGCGTGGCCTCCCACACCACGTTCAGACGCGGGCTCCACTGGTGCTCGCTGGTGAACGCGGCGATGCCGTCCAGCCGCACGCCGCCGTTGATGGTGACGCTCGGGAGGATCCGCCAGGCGTCCTGCAGGTAGACGCTGTAGGTGTAGCCGATCTTGCCGCGGCTGTCGAAGATCGTGAACGGCTGGTCGGAGGTGGGCACGCCGTCCACCGCGGGCAGCACGTCCGACGTGGACTGCACGCTGGTCTGCTCCGCAGCCAGGTAGGCGCCCGCGTGCAGGGTGTGGGTCGGGGTCAGCGTGTAGGTCCCGTCGAGCTGCAGGCCGCTGGCGATGCTGCTACGGTTCACCCGCTGGGCGATGCCGTTGAACATCACGTCGGCGAGCCGGTCGGGCCGGAACGCCATCGTGCTGTAGCGCGTGAAGAGGGCGGCCTGCAGGCTCGCGTCGCCCAGGGTCTTGAAGGCGGAGACGACCCCGAAGTAGTTCTGCTCGAGCTGGGTCTCGTCGATCTTCGTGGAGTCGAAATCGGAGACGCCGTTGACCGTGAACTCGGTCGGGACGCCGGGACGATTGGGGATCTGGAAGTGGCCCACGAAGCTGCCGAAGATGCCGGTCAGCTTGCTGGTGGCGTCCTTCAGGTACTCGAGGTAGGCGAAGGCGTGGCCCTGCCGGGTGTCGTCGTGGATCGCGCGGCCCGGCGTGGCGGACGAGATGCCGATGCTGTTCTGCAGGTAGTCCGCGGCCACGAAGTAGGTGAGCCGGCCGATGCTGCCCCGGTACTCCGCGCTCGGCTGGATCCAGGACTGGCTGCCGCCGTACATCGCCACCGAGCCGCCGGGATCCAGCGCGCCGCTCCTGGTCTGGATGTCGAAGATGCCGGTGGTGCGCAGGCCGAACTCGGCGGGCAGCGCCCCGGTGAGCAGCGTGATCGAGCTGGCCAGCCGCGGGCTCAGCCCACCGCCGGCGCCGAAGAGCGTGGCCCCCTCGGGCAGCACGATGCCGTTGAGCCGGTACTGGATGTTGCCCATCTGCTCCCGCACGTGGATGCTGCCCGCGCTCGAGGAGTCCTGGCTCACGCCGGGCGCCTGCAGCAGCACGCGGGAGAGCGAGTTGTTCTCGCCACCGGGCTGCGCCTCGATCGCCCGGTTGGTCAGCTCGTAGGTGGAGGCCCCGATGCCCGGCTGGATCTTGATGCGCTCCTCCTCGAGGCGACGGGCGATGACCTGGATCGGCTCCAGCGCGACGACCGAGGCGGTCAGGACCAGATCGGCGTCGGCGCCCTCCGCCTCGGTCACGGTCACCAGCCGGGTCGCCGGCTCGAATCCTTCGTGCTCGCCGACCACCGCGTAGGTGCCGGCCCGCACGCCGTCGAACCTGAACTCGCCCCGCTCGGCGCTGGTCGTGGTCGTCACCACCTCCCCCGCGGCCGTCTCGAGGCGCAGCCGCACACCGGGCACCGGCCGCGCCTGGGCGTCCAGCGCCACGCCGGCCACGACGCCGGCCGGCGGCGCGGCGGGCGACGGGACGGCCGGGACCGCGAGCAGCACGAGCGCGACGGCCGAGCGGAGTGACGAGCGCATGCGTACCCTCCCGAGCACGTGACACGACGATCTGGACTGCGGGTGCGGCCGCGGTGGATCCGCCGCGGCGGGCGGACGGGAGACGCTAGGCGCCGGGCGGGCCGCGCGGGGCCTCGGGGGCGACGGCCACCGCGGGGCAGATGCGGGTCGGGAAGGCGGGCGGAGCCTGGCGAGGCGGCGCGGTCGGCGCCGCGCGCATCGAGAGGTCGGGGGCGACGGCCACCGTGTGGGTGGCGTGCTGCTGGAGCGGGCAGTCGGGGCTGCAGAAGCCGGGCGCGCTCCGGTCCTCGTCGAGCGCGGGGGGGATTCCCGCGCCGACGAGGGCGGTCGCGGCCAGCGCGACCGTGACGACGAGCCAGCACCGCCGCGTCAGGCGCCGGGCGGCCGGCCACATCAGGCGCGCGCGCCGGCGGGCGAGGCTCACCCGCGCGTCAGCCCAGCATCAGGACGGTGCGCGAGACCTCGCCGGCCTTCATGGCCCGAAACGCCTCGTTGACGTCCTCGAGCTTGCCCCGGCGCGTGATCATCTCGTCGAGCTTCAGCCGGCCCTGGCGGTACAGCTCGATGTAGCGCGGCATGTCCACCTTGAAGCGGTTGCTGCCCATGCTGCAGCCCTGGATCTTCTTCTCGCGGAGGAAGATGGGGCCGTCCAGCTCGATCTTCTGCCCGACCGGGATCATGCCCACCACGGTGGCGGTGCCGCCGTGCTTGATGCAGTCGAAGCACTGCTCGGCCGCGATCTTGAGCCCGATGCACTCGAAGGAGTAGTCGACACCCCCGCCGGTCAGGTCGCGGATGGCCTTCACCGGCTCGTCGGTCTTGGCGTTGACCCCGTGGGTCGCGCCCAGCTGCTTGGCGGTGGCGAGCTTGGACTCCACCGTGTCGACCGCGATGATCATGCGCGCGCCCGCGATGCGCGCGCCCTGCACCGCGGCCAGACCGACGCCGCCCGCCCCGAACACCGCGACGGTGGACCCGGGCTCGATGCGCGCGGTGTTGAGCACCGCGCCGACGCCGGTGGTGACGCCGCAGCCGATCAGGGCCGCCCGGTCCAGCGGCATGGACTCGTCGATCTTCACCAGCCCGTTCTCGTGCACCAGCATCTTCTCGGCGTAGGCCGAGAGATTGGCGAACTGGTTCACCGGCTGGCCCTTCCACGACAGCTTCGGCGGCTCGGTCTTCGCGCGCGCCGGCCGCGTCTGGCAGAGATGGGTGCGGCCGGTCAGGCAGTACTCGCAGTGACCGCAGAAGACGGACAGGCAGCAGATGACGTGGTCGCCCGGCTTGAACTCGGAGACTTGCAGCCCGACCTCCTCCACGATGCCGGCGGCCTCGTGGCCGAGGATGGCCGGGGTCGGGAACTGGTAGTAGCCGTCCACGAAGTGCAGATCGCTGTGGCACACCCCGGAGGCGACGGTGCGCACCAGCACCTCGCGGCCCATGGGCTTGTCGATGTCGACGTTCTCGATGGTGAGCGGCTGGTGCGGTCCATGGAACATGGCGGCTTTCATGTGTCGCTCCTCTCGGATCCGGGATCCGGCATTGTGACGATCGTGGCTCGGGCTATCGCGAGACCGCCACCGCGCCCGACGCCTCCGCGACGGAGGGCCGCGACGCCGCGACCGCGGCATCCGCCTTCTCGAAGTCGGCGGGACCGAAGCCGTAGAGATGGGCGCCGCCCATCAGGATCTGCGCGGCGGTCTCGCGCGAGCAGCTCTTCAGCACGTTGTCGGACACGTAGGGGAAGTTCGAGTCGAAGTGCGGGTAGTCGGTGGACACGCACATGCGGTCGGCCCCTATGAGCCCGGCGGTGGCCTCGATCTCCGGCTCGCTGCCCTCCACCGCGGCCCAACAGTTGCGGCGGAAATACTCCTTCGGGGTCATGGTCAGGTACGGGGCGTGCGAGTCGCGGTACTGCGGGTAGTCCCACTCGATGCGCGACAGCAGGCCGGGCACCCACGAGTTCTGGGCCTCCAGGAAGCCGACGCGCAGGCGGGGATGGAACTCGAACACCCCGCCGATGATCATGGCGATCAGGGCCTGCTGCATCTCGATCCAGTGGCTCGCCACGTGGCGGTAGAAGCGGTTCTCGCCGTAGAGCACGTTCATGTGCGAGTACCACGCCCCGGTGCCCTCGTGGAAGCCCCAGGTCACGTTCAGCTCCTCGTGCAGGGAGTAGAGCGGATCCCAGTAGTTGGAGTGCCAGAAGTGGCCGTTGACCAGGTTGGGCCGGATGAAGGAGCCGACCGCGCCCAGCTCGCGCACGCAGCGTACCAGCTCGCGGCCGGCCAGCTGCACGTCGTGCACCGGCAGCATCGCGACGAACTTCAGGCGCTCCGGGCTGTAGCGGCAGAACTCGTGGATCCAGTTGTTGTAGGCCTGGCAGAGCGCCAGCGACAGCCGCGGGTCCATGCCGTCGCGCGCGAGCAAGCTCAGGCCGGTGGTGGGATAGAGGACCGCGATGTCCACACCCTCGATGGCCATGCCCATGACCTGCGCCTCGGGGTCGTAGTTGCGCTCGATGGCGAAGTCGAGGCGGTTGGTGGACTGCAGCCGGGAGCCCGACAGCGGCTGAGTGTTGTGCGCGGTCGTCCCGTCGGCCCGCGCGCGCTTGCGGTACTGCTGCAGCTCGGCGTCCATCGTGGTGGGCAGGCCGTCGATGACGATCGTGCCGCGCTTCGGCCGGCCGTCGGCGCCGATCGGCAGCACCACCCGCTCGCGGAATTTCGGATCGAGGTACCGCTCGAAGAGATCGGGCGGCTCCATGATATGCATGTCGGAGTCGACGAAGCGGAGATGATCTTTCATCTCGAGACTCCCCCTTTGCGGCGCCGCCGTGAGGCGGGGGTGACGGTCAGACCTTCTCGTAGGCCAGGCGCTTGACCCGGTCCATGTTGGTGCCCTCGATGCGGATGAGCCGGGTCGGCCCATCGCGCCGCGGGGAGTGCAGGTCGCCCTCGTTGTAGACGTGGGCCATGCCCGGCTTCAAGGGGTAGCTGCGCACGTGGCGCACCTTGCCCGCCCGGCTCTCGGTCGCCTTCTCCACCAGGGCCCAGTCGTTCATCAGGGTCTCGCCGCGGGCCTGACCGTAGATGGCCCACGACGGCCCGTGGTCGTGCGGATTGCTCTCGCGCGCGTTCCGGTAGACGTGGCCGAGGATGCAGAAGCCCAGCTGCGGATCGGTGTAGAGGATCTTGCGCTCCGGCACGTCGTCACCCAGGTACCGGGCGATGAACGCGTCGTCCTTCAGCACGTCCTCCACCAGGGCGCGGAGCCGGTCGCGCCCGGCCGGGCCGGGATCGGCAGTGAGGATGTCGTGAGCGGCCGTCGCGAACGTCTCGAGCGTGTAGGCCATGGAATGCTCTCCTCGGCTGGACTGGGTCAGGACACGCCTTCCACCATGATCATGTTCGCCCGGCCGGCCCGCAGGCGCATCGCCTTCGGCTCGCGGTACTCCTCGGAGTCGTACCAGCGCTTCGCCTGCTCCATGCTGGGGAACTCCAGCACCACGACCCGGTTCGGCTTCCAGTCGCCTTCGACGGTCTGGTGGGCGCCGCCGCGCACCAGGAAGCGGCCGCCGTACCTGGCCACCGTGGCCGGCACCTGCTTGCGGTACTCGTCCATGGTGGGCTGGTCGGTCACGGTGAGGTCCACGATGACGTAGGCGGCCATCGCTAGCCCCGCTTCCGGCGCGCCACGCCGGTCTTCACCGCCGTGTCGGCCACCGCGCTGGCGACCGCCGGCACCACCCGGGCGTCGAACATCGACGGCGTGATGTACTCCTCGCAGAGCTCGCTGTCGCTGACGATGTCGGCGAGCGCGTGGGCCGCGGCCAGCTTCATCTCGTCGTTGACCCGGCGGGCCCGCACGTCGAACAGGCCCTTGAAGAAGCCGGGGAACCCGCACGAGTTGTTGATCTGGTTCGGGTAGTCCGATCGGCCGGTGGCCATCACCCGCACGTACTTGCCCGCCTCCTCCGGCATGATCTCCGGAGTCGGGTTGGCCATCGCGAAGACGATCGCGTCGCGGTTCATCGCGCCCAGGTCGTCCACCTTCACCACCCCGGGGCCGCTCAGCCCGATGAACACGTCGGCGCCCACCATGGCGTCGCGCACGGTGCCCTTGCGGTTGTCGGCGTTGGTGTGCTCGGCGAACCACGTCTTCATCGGGTTCATGTTCTCGGTGCGGCCGCGGTACAGCGCCCCCGCCCGGTCGCACGCCACGATGTTGCGCGCGCCCTCCAGCATGAGCAGCTTGGCGGTGGCGATCGCGCTGGCTCCCGCCCCGGTGAACACGATCTTCACGTCGTCGAGCTTCTTGTTGACGATCTTGAGCGCGTTGAGCAGGGCGGCGAGGGTCACCACCGCGGTGCCGTGCTGATCGTCGTGGAAGACCGGGATGTCCAGCTCGGCCTGCAGGCGCTCCTCGATCTCGAAGCAGCGCGGGGCCGAGATGTCCTCCAGGTTGATGCCGCCGAAGATCGGGGAGATCGCCTTCACGGTGCGCACGATCTCGTCCACGTCCTTGGTGGCCAGCGCGATCGGGAACGCGTCCACGCCCGCGAACGACTTGAAGATGAGGCACTTGCCTTCCATCACGGGCAGGGCCGCCGCCGGGCCGATGTCGCCCAGGCCGAGCACCGCCGAGCCGTCGGTGACCACCGCCACCGTGTGCTGCTTGATCGTGAGGTTGTAGGCCTTCTCGGGATCGTCGTGGATCGCCATGCAGACGCGCGCCACCCCCGGGGTGTAGGCCATCGAGAGGTCGTCGCGCGTCTTCACCGTCACCCGGCCGTTGACCTCGATCTTGCCGCCCAGGTGCATGAGAAAGGTGCGGTCGGACACGTTGACCACCGTGACGTCGGGCACCCCGCGCAGCCGCTCGACGATGCGCTGGCCGTGGGCCTCGTCCGAGGACTTGAAGGTGATGTCGCGCGTCATCTCCTTCTGACCCGCTTCCACCAGGTCGACGGCGCCGATGTCGCCACCGGCCTCGCCGATGGCGGAGGTGACCTTGCCGAGCATGCCCGGCTTGTTCGCGATGGTGACGCGGACGGTGAGGCTATAGCTGGCGACGGGCGTGTTCTGCATCATGGGCCTCCTTGCCCTGACCGTGACGGCGCTCCGGGGGGCGGCCACGCGGCGCGGCCGATCTCGCAGGTGGCCCAGAATAGTCGAGTGGCCGCGGGAAAGGCAAGACGCGATGTGCTCACCCGCTCGTCTCTCGCGGCGCCTTGGGCATGATGATCCACAGCACGAGGTAGGCGAGGATGCCGGGGAACGCCACCGAGACCACCGAGACGACCGCGTAGAGGATCCGCACGATCGTCGGATCCCAGCCCAGCCACTCCGCGATGCCCCCGCAGACGCCCCCGATCATCTTGTTCTTCCGCGAGCGCTGGAGCGGCATGGAGCCGAGCGCGCTCAGCCCGCGAGGAACGCCTGCACCACGCGCGCGGTGGCCTCGGGCTGCTCGAGATGCGGGGCGTGACCGGCGCCCGCCACCACCTCGAGGCGCGAGTCGGCGAGCCGGCCCGCGAACTCCTTGGCGTAGGCGCGCGGAACGAGGCGATCGTCGGCGCCCCACACCAGCAGGGTCGGCGCGCTCACGCGGTGGATGCGCTTCTTGAGGCCCTTGTCCGGGATCGGCCAGATGAACTTGCCGGTCGCGCCCATCGCCCAGCTCAGCCGCGTCCGCGCCAGCGCCGCCTCGTCCGGATCCTCGGGCTGAGCGAAGAGCGCCTTCGCGGCGGCGCCGGCGGGATCGCGGAAGACGTGCGCGGGGATGTCGGTGGGCGCGAGCAGCATCCAGTTGATCACCGGCGCGTCGTCACGCCAGAGCCCGATCGGATCGATGAGCACGAGGCGCTTCACCCGCGCCGGATGCAGCGCGGCCACCTCGCAGGCCACCATCGCGCCGAAGGAGTGGCCGGCCAGGCGGACCTCGCGCAGCCCCAGGTCCGCGAGCAACTCGTCGTAGCAGAGGACGAGATCCCAGAGGTTGTCCACGTGCTGGATCGCGTCGGGCTCGCCGGCGGCGGTGCCCGGATGCTCGGGCGCGTAGACGGTGAAGCGCCGCGCGAGCGCGTCGAGGAACGGGCCCCACGTGAGGCCCCACGGGCCGTGGAAGTAGACCACCGCGGGGCCCGTGCCCTTCACGTGCACGCGCAGGGGGACGCGGTTCTGCCAGACGGTGATCGCGCGGGTTCCCTCACGCTGCCGCCCCTCACCCTGCGGCCCCTCACCCTGCGGCCCCTCACCCTGCCCTCTCCCCCGAGGGGAGAGCGGGGATTTGGCGGCCTGCTTCGGGGTCATCGGGCGGCGCCGACGGGCGCACGACTCGCTCGCAGGCTCTGGGGCCACCAGTGGTTCTCCCAGCCCTTGTCGTCCCAGATCTCGCGCAGGTGCGGCAGGACATCGCGCGCGAACAGGTCGATGTTCTGCAGGGTCAGCTCGTGCGGCATCGAGCCGATCTGCACCAGGATCATCAGGTTGCCGACGTGGAGGCGCTTGATCACTTCCTCGATCAGCCGCTCCTTCACGGTGGCCGGGCTGCCCGCGATGACGTAGCCCTTGTCCACGAAGTCCTTGTAGCGGAGCGTCTTGGGATCCTCGGCGCGGCGCACCGGGTTGCGGTTGGCCGCGAGCAGGCTCCGGTAGTCCTGGTTGCCCGGCGGGGCGAACCACTGCGCGGGCACGTGCAGGCACTTGTGATAGAAGTACTCGACGTGCCGCGCGTAGTCGGCTTCCGCCTGCGCGTCGGTCGGAGACACCGCGACCAGCTGCAGGAAGCCCGCCCGGTACGGATTGCGCTCGAGGCCCTTCCGGTCCACCACCTCCCAGTAGCCGTCCATCATCGCGCTGGCCGCGCGCGCGCCCGCGTAGGAGAGGAAGCAGTAGCAGACGTTATGATCGGTCGCGAAATCGAAGGTGCTGATGCTGCCCGAGCCGGGCACCCACACCGGCGGATGCGGCTCCTGGATCGGCCGCGGCCAGAGGTTCACCTGGCCGAGCTGGAAGTACTTCCCGTTCCACGCGAAGATCTCCTTCGCCTGCCAGGCCTTGAGCACCAGCTCGAACGCCTCGCGGTAGCGCTCCCGGTGCTCCATCGGGGTGATGCCGTAGGCGAGGTTGACGTCCATGGGGCTGCCGAGCGGCAGCCCTGCGACCAGGCGGCCGCCGCTGATGCAGTCGAGCATGCCGTACTCCTCGGCCACGCGGATCGGCGGCGAGGTGGTCGGCAGCGTCATGCCCATCTGCACGATGGCCACGTCGAGCCCGTTGGTCTGCTTGGCCAGCACGCTGCCCATGAGATTGGGACTCGGCATGAAGCCGTAGGCGTTCTGGTGATGCTCGTTGGTGCACACGCCGTCGAAGCCGGCGCGGGCAGCGTGCAGCAGCTCGTCGAGCGTCCAGTTGTAGTACTGGCCCACGCGCCGGGCGTCGGCCAGCTCCCACCAGGGCGGGGTGACCCACACGCTCGGGTGACGCCGCTCGAAGTCCGGCGGCAGCTCTCGGTGGGGCATCAGATGGAACGCGCTGACTTTCATGGCCGGGTCTCCCTTCCGGTAGGGGTGGTGCGAGCATAAGCGAGGGAGCCCGGGCACTCAAGCTGTGCGAACCGCCCTGCGTCGGCTAGACTGTCGGCGCAACCGTGGAGGTCCCGACTCCGCCGCCGACGCTCCTGGAGGTCGTGTCGTCACTCGTGACGGCCTGGCGCAACCTGGCCGCGTACCCGGCGAGTCACCCCGCCCGCGCCGCCGCGATGACCACCGCGCACGGCCGCATCCGCGCGTATCTGGCGGTGGCCAGCCCGCTCACCCTGGGCATCGGCCGCGACGGGCTCATCAGCAGCGGCAAGAAGCTCGAGGCCGCGCAGGTACGGGCGTTCGCGCGCGCCCTCTATCGCCGCAACGGCGCCCTGCTGCGGATCGAGGAGGGGGTCGAGCCCCGCGAGCTGGAGAGCTTCCTGGCCCTGCTGGGCGACACCGGCCCCACGCGCGATCGGCCGCTCACCGTCGAGGAGCTGCGCGCGGCCGGCATCAGCCATATCACGCTCTCGGCCATCGACTACGCGGGGCTCGTCACCACCACCGACGTGGGCGAGCCCTCGGGCGAGGGCTCACTCTGGGAGGGGCTGCTCCAGGCCCTGCTCGAAGACGTGCCGCTCCACGCGCGCGGCGGCGTGGCGCAGCCGCGCGAGCACTACTCGGCCGAGACCATCGCCTCGCTGTTCCGCGGCGCTCCCGCTCCGCTCGCCACCGGAGGCGGCCCGAGCCCGGGCGGCGCCGGCACCGGCGGCGCCGGCCCGGGCGGACCCGGCGGCAGCGTCGGCCCGGAGCCGGCTGGCGGTGAGTCCGGAGGCGGCGGCACCGGGACGGGCGGCGGCCGCGGCGACGGCTCGGGCCGCGGCTGGGGCAGCGGATCGGGGCGCGGAGCCGCCGGGGCGACGGAATCCGGCCGAGGCGCCGGCCTCGCCGGAGGCCCCGGAACCGGCGGCGCGGCGGGAGTCGGCGGCGGGGGGCTGGGCCTCGCCGCCGCGCAGACCCTCGCCCGCGCGGTCGGCGCGCGGCTGGCCGCCGCCGATCCCGGCGAGCGGGGCCGGCTCAATCTGCAGATCATCCAGCTCATCCGCACGCTGCCCGCCGAGGTGCGCGAGCCGGTGCTGGCCGCCGCGCTGCGCGTGCTCGCCACCGACGACGGGTCGACCGCGCATCTGGCCGCGCTGGCGGCCGCGCTGCCGGCGGCCGACGTGCTCCGCGGCCTGCAGCGGCTGGCGCGCGACCACGGCCAGCTCTCGTCGCACGCGCTCCGGATGGCCCAGGCCCTCGCCGAGACCCACGAGGGCGTCTCCGACACGGGGTTCCTGCCCGAGCCCCCCGCCGATCTCGCGGAGATGGCCGCGCTGTTCCGCGAAGAGGACGTCGATCGCTACAACCCCGAGGACCACCGCGCCCTGCTGGCCCAGAAGCCCACCATCGATCTCGCCGCCATCGCGGTGGAGCTGGTCGCCGATCCCGACGCCTTCGGGCCCGACACCGACAGCGACGACGCGATCGAGCGGCGCGTGGTGATCACCGCGCTCGACATGGTCGCGACGTCGCCGGACGTGGTGCGCCCGCTGGTCCTGGGGCGGCTGCGCGACATCTTCACCCGCTCGCTGCAGGTCAACCGCTTCACCCAGGCCATCGGCATCATCCACGCGATGCGGGAGCTGGCCGCGGACCCCGCGCAGGCGGAGCGGCGAGAGGCGCTCGAGGAATTCGTGGCCACCCTCGCCGACGCCCAGCTGCTGGCCGCGCTCGTGGCCGCGAGCCGTCAGCCGGGCGGGCCGCCCTTCGTGCAGGTGCAGACCCTGGTGCTCGCCCTCGGCGCCTCCGCCTCGCGCGGCCTGCTCGAGGCGCTGGCCGCCGAGCCGGAGCGGGTGCGGCGGCTGCGGCTCATCGAGCTGGCCGCCTCGCTCGGGCCCGCCATCGTGCCGGAGACGCGGCGGCTGCTCGCCGACCCGCGCTGGTACGTGGTGCGCAACATGGTCTTGCTGCTCCGGCGGGTGCAAGACCGGTCGGCCATGGACGAGATCCGCCGCTGCGCCGACCATTCGGATCTGCGCGTTCGGCTCGAGGCCATCCGCGCCCTCTTCGCGTTCGATTCCAAGGTGCCGCGAGACCTGCTCGCGCGCACGATCCACCATCCGGATCCGCGGCTCGCCGAGGCCGCGGTGCTGCTCACCGGCCAGCACGGCATCACCGAGGCCACCGACCTGCTCGTGGAGATCCTGCGCCGGTGGGACCTGCTCGGCCGTCGGCGGTCCATGCGCCTCAAGGCCCTCCGCGCGCTGGCCGATCTCGGCGACTCCGCGGTGCTCCCGCGCATCGCGTACTTCTTCCGCGAGTGGCCGATCCCGATCGTGGCGCGGGAGGAGCGGCGCGCCGCCTATCGTCTCCTCGGCTCGTACGACGAGGCCGCGCGGGCGCCGTACGTGGCGCAGGGAGAGCGGTCCCGCGACGCGATGATCCGGGACATCTGCCGCGGCCTCCGCAGAGGGGCGACGGCATGAGCCCCGCGCCGGCGCCGGGTGCGCTCACCGCGATCGATCGGCTCGTGGTCAGCCTGGTCGCGGGGATCAACATGCGGGCGCTGTACGGGGCCGACCACCCCGCGCTGGCCAGTCACGTCGAGCGCATCCTCCAAGCGGTGGCCACCGCGTGCCAGGAGATGGGCAAGGACGCGCTCACGTTCCTGGTGGTGGGGCAGGACCTGGTCGTCGAGAGCCAGCCGCTGCGCACCGGCAGCCTCTACCACCAGCAGTTCATCCGCGCGCTGACCCGGCGCAGCGTGGAGCGGCTGACCATCGGGCGCGACGTCGACACCGAGGAGTGCGTGCGCTTCCTCACCCCGATGGCGCTGGGCGGCGCGCCGGTGTCGACGCGTCACATCGTGGTGGGCCGCGTGGAGCTGCTCTCGCCGGAAGGGCTCGCGCTCGGTCGGGGCGGTGGAGGCGGCGGCGCGGGGGGCGGCGGCGGGGACGACTCCCCGATCGAGCTGCTCACCGCGCAGAGCGTGGACGGGGCGCGCGACGCGTTCACCGAGTTCCGGAGCGACCGCCAGGGCGGCCTGGTACGTCTCGAGCAGGTGGTGTGGAGCCTCATGGACGCGCTCCAGCGGGCCACCCGCGAGATCCTGCCGCTGGCCCCGCTCAAGACCCACGACGACTACACGTTCGTCCACTCGGTGAACGTGTCCCTCCTGACCCTGGCCCAGGCGCGCTCCTTCGGAATCGAGGGCTCGCGACTGCACGCGATCGGGCTGGCCGCCTTCCTCCACGACATCGGCAAGCTCAAGATTCCCCTCGAGGTGCTGAACAAGCCCGGCAAGCTCGAGGGAGAGGAGTGGCGGATCATGATGAGCCACGCGCAGGAGGGCGCGACGCATCTCTGCGGCGTCGAGGCCGTGCACCCGCTCGCCATCCTGGTGGCCTACGAGCACCACATGCGCTACGACGGCCAGCCGAACTACCCGATCCCGCGCGTCAACCGCCGGCCCACGCTGGCCAGCCAGCTCACCTCGATCTCAGACGTCTACGACGCGATCTGCACCACGCGGCCGTACGCCAAGGCCCGCTCGCGGGAGTTCGCGCTGAACGTGCTCACCGAGCGGATCGGCACCTTCCACAGCCCCGCCCTGGTGGCCAACTTCGTCAGGATGGCCCGCGTCGACACGGCGCCCGCCGCGCCGGGAGACGCCTGATGTTCGGCTGGCGAGCCCGCATCGGGGTGCTGGTGCCGCCCGGCAACCCGACGGTGGAGCCCGAGATGTACCGCATGGCGCCGGAGGGCGTCACGCTGCACTTCGCGCGCATGCAGGCCCCGCCGTCCGGCGGGCCCGCGGGCGGCGCCGCCGGCATGGAGGAGCGCAGCCGCGCCTACCGCGAGGGCATCGACGCGCCCGCGGCCACGCTCGCCGACGTGCGCCCGGCGGTGGTGGTGCTGGCGCATACCGCGTCGAGCTACGCGCTGGGCTTCGGCCGGGAGACGCCGCTCATCGATCGCATCACCGCGTGCACCGGCGCGCCGACCGTGATGGCCGCGCACGCCGCGCTGGCCGCGCTCCGTCACCTCGGGGTCAGCCGCCTCGCCCTCGGCACGCCGTACCCCGAGGCCATCAGCCGGCAGGGCCAGGCCTACTGGCAGGCGGCCGGCTTCGACCTGGTCGGCTACCATCGCCTCGCCGACGTGCAGGACATCTACGCGGAGAGCGAGGAGCGCGCCTATGTCCTGGCCCGCCGGGCCGACGCCCCCGACGCGGAGGCGGTGCTGCTGAGCGGGACGGGCCTGCCCACCGTGGCGATGCTGGAGACGCTCGAGCGCGACCTGGGCAAGCCGGTGATCAGCAGCAACCAGGCGTGCCTCTGGCGCGCGCTCCGGCTCGCGGGCGTGCGCGAGCCTATCGCCGGCTACGGTCGTCTGCTTCGGGAGGGCTGACCGCGAAGAGCGGCAGGGCTCCGTGGCCCTGCGCCCGCTCGACCGAGAGCAGCCGGCGCTTGGTCGTCGCGCCGCCCCGCGCCGAGAAGCCGCCCAGCTTGCCGCCGGCGGCCACCACCCGGTGGCACGGCACCACGATCGGAAACGGGTTGCGCCCGAGCGCCTGTCCCACGTCGCGCGCCGCCCCGGGCGCGCCGAGCCGACGCGCGATCTCCCCGTAGGAGAGCGTGGTGCCGGGCGGGATGGTACGCGCGACCTCGTACACGCGCTGCTCGAACGGAGCGATGCCGTCCAGGTCGAGCGGGATCGCCCGAAGCTCGCTCGATTCTCCGCGCAGGAGCGCGCCCATCGCCTCGATCGCCTGCCGCACCTCGGACGGCGGCGTCGTCTCGCGCGCGCCGGGGAAGCGCCGGAGCATGCGCGCGCGCATCGCGAGGTGGCTGCCCTCGGGGAGCTGCACCCCCGCGATCCCGCGCGCGCTCCACGCCACGCCGCAGCAGCCGATCTCGGTGTCGAAGAGCGCGAAGCCGGTCGGGGTCACGCGACCGCCGCCCCGCCGCGCCACTGACGGATCTGCGCCAGGTGCTCGCGATAGTGCCCCGCCCCCGCGCCCTCGAACGGGGCGACCGCGGCGGCGCCCGGGGCGAAGAAGCGCTCGGGCACCGCCGCCGCCGCGGACACGAACGCGCGGTGCGAGGCCTCCAGCTCCGCGACCACGTCGGCCGTCTTCACGCCGGTCTTCTGCTCGACGAACCGCGCGTTCCACGCGTCGAAGTCGTCGTAGGCGCCGGCCGGGTACGCCTCCTCACCCTTCGCGACCCGGCCGAGCGCGGCAATCATCTCGTCGTGCCAGCCGGAGATGTGGATCAGGATCTCGCGCACGCCCCAGCGGCCGAGCCAGACCCCACGCATCTCGTCGTCCGACAGGCCGTCGATCGACTCGCGCAGCTCCCCGAATGCCTCGTCCGCCTCGCGCAGCAGCCTCGCCTTGTCGCTCATGGGTGCCTCCCCGGTGCAGGTGGTCTCGGTTACTGGCCTTGAGACCCCGAGGATGGCCGGTTGTGAAACGCGCGATGCCTTGCGCCGCCAGCGGGATCCCCCCGCGGGGGGCGCCGTCTCCAGCAGCGCGGACAGCCGCGACAGCACGCTCCGCAGCTCATCGCGCTCGGCGCGCACCCGATCGCCCTCCGCGTGGAGCCGCTTGATCTCGGCCTGCAGCTCGTGGAAGCGGATGAGCTGCGTGCCCAGCTCGGTGACCGACGCCGTCCCGGATCGCTCGCGCTCGCGGTCGCGCCGGGTCGAGAAGAACACGCCGAGCACGCCGGCGGCCAGGAGAGCCACCGAGAGCCCGAACAGCCAGACGATGGGGTCGCGAAGCACGCCGGCCAGTGTACCGCGACGGGGCGGGGCGTCAGGCGGGAAGCGTGTAGCGCTGATCGATGGCGGCGCGGATGCGGGCGCGACTGTCCACCGCCGAGGCGTCCGCCGTCGCCTCGATGGCGGCCACCTCGCGGGCGAGGTCGTCGTTCTTGATGGCGTCCTGGAACCAGCGCGAGTAGTCGCCCCGGCGCAGATGGTGGAGCCAGGTCTCGTCGTCCACCCCCTCGGCGATCTGGACGAAGAGGCCCAGGTTCTGGGCCCGGAGGTTGAGTCGGTCCCGAGGGCCGCGGAAGTAGAAGCTCCGGTCGGGTCCCAGCTCGCCCTCGGCGTACTTGCGGACGTGACGCTGGCGCTCGGCCCGCGGCGCCGTGGCCCGGAAGACCAGCGGCGCCGCCTCACCGTGCGGCGGCCAGAAGAGCGCCTCGCCGGCGCCGAGCGGCGCCGGGTCCCAGCGCGGCGCCGGGCGGTCGGTCGCCGCGCAGAAGCCCCGGATCGCGTCGGCGCCCGAGCCGCCGACCCCGACCACCACGCGCACGCTCTCGAGCACGGCGGCCGCGACGTGCTCGGGGTGCACGGTGATCAGGATGACCCCGGTGAGCGCCCGGGGCAGCGTCAGCGAGGCCGGATTCCAGGTCGGCGGCAGCAGGTGATGGGCCTCGTCGATCACCAGCCAGTGCGGCCGCCCCACGCGCGCCCGCTGCTCCTGCAGGCGCGGCAGCAGCGCGTCGAAGAACGCGGGCCGGTCCTTGAGCGGCACGCCCAGCAGGTTCACCACCGCATGGCGGGCCGGCGCGTCCAGGACGTCGAGGATCTCCGGCGGGCTCGGCGCACGCTCCTGATCGCCGAGGACGATCGCGCCGGGCAGCGAGGCGTAGTCGCCCTCGGGATCGACGACGCAGATCTGGTAGCCGGCCGCCATCAGCGGCTCCATCATGGCGCTGGTCAGCGTGGACTTGCCGCTGCCCGACGGCCCCGCGATCAGCACGCTGTCGCCCTGGGGCCGGACGGAGACGGCGGCGCCCTCCGCGGTCGTGCCGAGCGGGATCGCGCGGCGGATCAGCCGCGACTCCAGCTCCGCGAGATCGTCGCGGACCAGGTGGTCGACGATCTCGACGACGCCGGCGCCGTGATCGGCCGCGGTCACCCAGTCCGCCTTCTCCTTCAGCATCGGCAGGGCGTTGGAAACCGCGACCGCGCACTCGCACACGCCGAGGAACGCGTGGTCGTTCTCGGCGTCGCCGATGCCGACGCAGTTGTGCGGCGAGATCTTCAGCTCGTCGAGCGCGGCGAGGAGCCCGCTCGCCTTGTTGACGCCCGAGGGCAGCACCATCACCGCGCCCTTGTTGAAGATGACCTGCAGCTCGAGGCCGAGGGTGCGGATGGCCTCGAGCACGGTGGTGTCCCACGGCTGCCAGGTCGACACGATCACCCGGCCGGCGGCCAGCGGCGTGACCCCCGCGCCGCGCAGGGTGTCCACCAGCGCGGCCGGCACCGGCGCAGCCAGATCGCGCGTCTCGCGCGCGTCCGGGTGATACAGCACCGCGCCGTTCTCGGCGACGATTCGCGTGAAGAGCGACGCGCCCGGGAACACCGCGAGCAGATCGTCGAGCTGCCGTCCGGTGACGAGCACGAGCTTGCGCCCGGTCTCGCCCAGCCGTTGCAGGGCGGCCAGCGTGGGCTCGTCGACGCGGCCGTCGCGAGCCAGGGTCCCGTCGTAGTCCGCGGCCAGTATGTGATAGCGCATGTCGACCGGTAAGGCTTACCGCGTAACAGTTCCCTCCCACGGGTCGCACCGGGCGCAAGTGATCCCGGCGCGGCGCGCGGCTTTTCCCACGCAAAGGCCTGTCGCAAAGGCCATGCCACGGATGGTACCCTCCAGGCGTGATCATCGGGGTGCCACGCGAGATCAAGCCGGGCGAGCAGCGCGTCGCGCTGACGCCGCCGGGCGCGCGCGCGCTCCGGGAGCACGGCCACCGCGTGCTGATCGAGCGCGGCGGCGGGCTCGGCAGCAGCATTCGCGACGAGGAGTACACGCGCGAGGGCGCCGAGCTCGGGTCCGCCGACGAGGTGTGGGCCCGCGCCGAGCTGGTGCTGAAGGTGAAGGAGCCGGTGTCCGAGGAGTACGGCCGCCTGCGCGCGGGCCAGATCCTGTTCACCTACCTCCATCTTGCGGCGGTGCCGGAGCTGGCGCGCGTGCTCCGGCAGGCCGGCGGCGTCGCCATCGCCTACGAGACGGTGCAGCGGCCGGACGGAAGCCTGCCGCTGCTGGCCCCGATGAGCGAGGTCGCGGGGCGGCTCTCGGTGCAGGAGGGCGCGGCCTATCTCACGCGGGCTCGCGGCGGCCGCGGCATCCTCCTCGCGGGCGTGCCGGGCGTGCCGCCCGGCAACATCGTGGTGCTGGGCGCGGGCACGGTCGGGGTCAGCGCCGCGCGCATCGCGCTCGGCCTCGGGGCCGACGTCTCGATCCTCGATATCAATCTCGACCGCCTCCGCGCGGTGGACGATCTCTTCAACGGCCGTGTGATCACGATCATGTCCAACAGCTTCAACATCGACCAGGTGCTGCGCCGCGCCGACCTGCTGGTGGGCGCGGTGCTGGTCACCGGCGCGCGCGCCCCGGTGCTGGTCACCAAGGAGATGGTGGCCTCCATGAAGGAGGGCTCGGTGATCGTGGATGTGGCGGTGGACCAGGGCGGCAGCGTCGAGACGATCCACGCCACCACGCTGCTCGACCCGACCTACGTCGTCTCCGGCGTGGTCCACTACGGCGTGGCGAACATGCCCGCGCTCGTGCCCCGCACCTCCACCTTCGCGCTGACCAACGCGACCCTGCCCTACGTGCTGGACCTGGCCGGCCACGGCCTGGTGGACGCGGTCCGCCGCAACGCCCCGCTCGGCCGCGGCGTCAACGTCTGGCACGGCGAGGTCGTGCACTCCGCGGTCGCGGAGGCGCTGGGCGTCACCGCGACGCCGCTGGAGAAGCTGCTCGGCGCCTAGGAGCGATCGAGTGTCCGCCGACGACGCAGCCGGGCGCGCCGGTTGAACCTGGTCTTCGCCTCCGGATTCCTGTTCCCGCAGCGCCTTCTCCGCCACGACTACTTCCGGGGCGTGCGCGCCATGTTCCCGGGCGCGTGCTTCCCGCGGGTGCCGCTCACCGGCTCCATCGACGCCCGCGCGCGGGCGCTGGCCGACGAGATCGCCCGCTTCCGCTTCCCGGATCCGGACGGCCCCATCCACGTAGTCGGGCACAGCATGGGCGGCCTCGACGCCCGCTATCTCCTCGACCGGAATCTCTCCGGCCTGGGCGGCCGCATCGCCTCGCTCTCCACCATCGGCACGCCGCATCGGGGCAGCCCGATCGCCGACTTCCTCGTGGGCCCCGAGCCGGATCGGCGCTCGGTGCGCCGGCGGCTCTACGGCTCACTCCGCCGGGCCATGAGCGTGCTCGGCCTGCGCAGCGGCGCGATGGACAACCTCACCAGCGGGTTCGCGCGCCGCTTCAACGAGGCGCATCCGGGCACCGGCGGCGTTCCGTGCTACTGCTACGCGGGCGTGGGCGCGGAGGCGTACCTGCTTCGCGTGACGTCGGGCTACATCCGCGACGTGGGCCGATCGCCCGAGGAGCGCGACAACGACGGGCTCGTGACCGTCGCGTCCGCGGCCTGGAAGCCGCTGGCCGAGCCGCCGTGGCCGACGGATCACCTCGGCGAGGTCGGCCACAGCCTGGTGCCGCCGCGCTTCGCCTCCTGCTTTCCCCACCTCGAGGCGCTGCGCCGGGTCGTCCGGCGCGCCGCAGGCGAGCCCGGCTAGGGTCGCGGCGCGCCGGCGTGGCGCACCAGGTCGTCCAGGGAGCGGCCGGTGAATCCGGCGCCGAGGCGCGTGATCGCGTGCAGGCCGAGCATGCGATAGCTCTCGAACTGCGACTCGGTGAAGAACTGGTCCACCGTCGACTCGTGCGGGAACTGGTCGTTGGCCCGCGCGTACTCGTAGACGTCGGGCGGCTCGGTGCCGTAGTAGGCGGTCTTGAGGTAGAGCAGCCAGCCGTCGCGGGCGTCACGGGCCGCCGGATCGTCCGTCGGGGGCGGGTCGACCAGCGAGTAGCGGATGCGTCCGACCGCCCAGTAGAGCCCGCGGGCCAGCGTCGCCAGGTCGGCCGAGCGGGGATAGATCGAGATGCCGCCCGGGAAGTCGATGGGGATCCCGAGATCGGCGCGGATCTTCCGGATTGACCCGCCGAGGTCGTTCAGGTCGCAGTGGGCGTCGCAGCTGCCGTCGCTCACCACGATGAGGTGGCAGCGACGCAGCACCATCTCGTAGAGCCCGAGGTTGTCGAAGTGCCCGCCGTCCGACAGGTAGACGTAGGGCGAGGTGCGCTCGGTCAGCCCGAAGGCCTCGGCCACGATCGGCCGGACCGGGAAGCGCGGGTTCGCGAGGTAGAAGGTGTCGTGGCCGGCCGGACCGGGATTGCCCAGCCACCAGCCCAGCCGCGCGTTGAAGATCGTCATCATGAAGGTGACGAGCGGCGAGGAGTGATAGCCCATGTTGGGGCTGGCGGCCGCGCCCGAGATGGTGATGGCGGTGCCGAGCGAGATGCCGTCGGCGCCACCGTAGCGGCTGTGGGGCACGTCGGGATTCGAGCGCGTCCGGCGATAGCCGCCCTCCTCGCCCACCGCGAGGCTGCCCGCGTGCAGCGGCGACGCGGTGAAGCTGTGCGCCTTGCGCTCCTGCCAGGCCAGCCGGTCGCCGTGCACGAGATTGAGCGCCATGTTGACGACGTGAAAGAGCGAGCGGCGGCCGCCCGTGGCAGGCGCCGACGACGTGGGGGGCGGCCGGTTGGGCCAGAGATCCGCCATCTGGATGTTGTCGCGCTCATCGAAGCCGGTGAACGGATTCCGCTGCGGCTCGCCGTTGGACGCGCCGAGATAGGCGCGGATCAGGCGGGCGCGGTACATCGCGTGCAGCGAGAACTGGTTGGTGTTCACGAGCAGCGCGATCACGCAGCCGAGCAGCGCCAGCGCCACCCCCACCGCCAGCACCAGCCACGGCGGCGAGGTCAGCAGCACGGCCACGTGACCGCTCGGCTCGAGGCCCAGGAACGGCCACTGCGGCGCGGGCGGAGCCGGCGGCCTGGCCACCGCGACACCCTGCAGGGCGCCGAGCACCGCGCTGGTGAGCCACGAGGTGGCCAGCAGCAGCACCGCCGCGAACACGCCGGCCGCCGCGGGCAGGATCAGCCGCTTGAGCCGGGACGGCAGACCGGTGCCGGCGGACCCCGACCCGGCGGCCGACCTGGCGCTCCAGCCGCCGAGCACCGTGATGAGGCCGGAGACGCCGCCGACCGACGCGAGGAGCCAGCGCGCGACCTGGCCGGAGAGCAGCATGGGGCCGTAGATGACCAGCACGCTCAGCGTGAGCCACACGACGCCGATGAGCAGCATCCACGACCCGCAGCGGGCCCACCACTCACGATCCTCATCCTCGGTCCAGCGGCTGATGAGGCCGACCAGCAGGGTGGCGGCGAGCAGGAAGGCGCTCAGGAACACGCCGAGCGCCAGGCAGGTGTAGAGCATCAGGAAGCCGTCGAGGTGCGGGAAGAAGACGTTGGCGAGGATCCAGGCCAGATAGCCCGCGGCGACGCCCGCGATGATGACGATCGCCAGCTCGACGAAGAACGCCGCCACGCGCTTGAGCAGCGGGCCCTCGGCGCGCCGCCCCGCGCCCCACGGCGTCCGCAGCCAGATGGTGTAGCCGGCCCAGGCGATCAGGTGAACCACCAGGGCCAGGCCCACGAAGTGCTGCCACTGCCGCGTGGGCCACCACGCCCAGTAGAGCGTGAGGCACAGCACCGAGATCAGCAGCGGGGCCAGGCACCGCACGAGGAAGCGGTTCTGGTCGCGCAGCGCGGTCGTGCTGCTGGGGATGCTCGCCCCGATGTAGGCCACCGCCCACGCCAGCGCGAGCGCGCCCACCGCGAGCAGCATGCGGCCACCCACCGTGCTGGCCGCGGGGGAGCCGGGCGCGGAGTGGGCCAGCGCCAGGTAGAGCCGCGGCACGATCAGGCCGGCCGCGAGGAGGGGGAGCACCACGGACCAGACGAGGAACAGATTCCGCATGATGGTGCCGAGCAGCGTCCACGTGTCGGCGGAGAGCAGCCCGGCGCGCGGCGCCAGGTAGTTGCTGTAGTCGCGCAGGTGCGCGATCGGCGTGGCTTCCGGGCCGAGCTTCCTCGTCCCGTCGATCGCCCCCAGCCGGTCGCAGACCGCCGGCACGTCGTTGCCGGACCGGTGCAGCCACGCGGTGAGCCAGCCGCCGATGTAGCCGCCCCCCGACACCGTGGACAGATAGTGGAACTGGGGCAGCATGCGGAGTCGGGCGAGCCCCTGCAGGATGCCGAGCGCGAAGGTGGCGCTGCGGATGCCGCCGCCCGAGAGGCACAGCGCCGCGCGCTTCTCGCCGAGCCCGTGGATGGCCTCGTAGAGCCCGGCGAGCCCGCGCCCGGCCGCGGGGTCGAGCGGGCCGTGGATGTGCTCGTACTCCTCGGCGAGCACCTGCTCCAGCCCCAGGCTCGGCGCGGTCGAGACCCGCGCGGCCAGCCGCTGATCGCGCGTGGCCCGGAACTCGTCGTGGGCGAGGAGATGCAGCAGGAGCTGCAGCAGGACCGCGGCCATCAGGGGAGGGCCGGCCCAGGCGAGCAGGCGCACGTCCACCAGGCCACCCAGCGCGGCCACGCCGGCCACGCCGTACGCGAGCCCGGTGGCCGCGCGCACGAGCCCGCGCCAGCCGCCCGAGAGATGATCCGGGCGGAAGAGGAACACGAACGTGACGAAGACGATGCCGAGGAGGCTCCACTTCGCGAGCGCGGCCCAGCGGACGAACGGGACCGGATCGGGCAGCGGCAGCTCCTGGAGGATCGCCAGGTTCTCGACCACGTCGGCGATGCCGGCCAGGCCCGCGAGGATCGCCACGCCGGGATTGAGCGCGAGGCCGGTCGCCCCCCACAGCGCCACGTAGGTGACGATCAGCGCGAAGTCGACCAGCGTCTGATCGTGCATCTGCGCACGCACCGGCGAGCCGACGTCGCCCAGGATCGCGTCCACATCGCGCGGCGGGCACACCTCGACCGCGAGCGTGATGTCGCGGATGCCGCAGGCGGTGCGGGCTTCTCCTCCGGGCCGGAAGGCGTGCGTCGCGACGCTGGCGACGATCACCGCGAGGACGAGCAGCACGTAGGTGCGCCGTCGGAAGCTCATGGTGCTCGACTACCGTATGCTCGGCGCGTTCCCTGCGTCAACCTTATCGTGTGCCTACCGCGCAGGTTGGCGTGTGCCAACCCGCCCGGCTCGTGCGAAGCTACGAGGCATGAGTCAGTGGAGCGGCCGCGCTCTCCGCGGGTGCACGATCCTCCTCGTGCTCGGGCTCCTCGGCGGCGGGATCGCCGGGGCGCAGCCGGCCGTGCCGCCGACGGTCGAGACGCGCGCGGTGCCCGGCCAGGACGTCAAGCAGGTCAACGCGCAGGGCATCATCGACGCGCCCCCGCACGTGGTGCGCGCGGTGGTCGCCGATCTCGAGCGCTACCCCGAGTTCATGCCCTACGTGAAGGAGAGCCGCATCCTGGGCCGCGACGCGCCCGGCCAGGTCCTGAACTACCAGCGGCTCTCGTTCGGCATTCCGTTCGTGCAGGACCGCCACTACGTCATCCGCATCACCGAGCGCGGCTACCGCGACACCGATCGTCGGCGCGCGTGGGCCGTGACCTGGCGGCTCGAGGACGGGCTGCCGCCCCGAGCGAGCCCGGACGCCATCCGGGTGTCGGTCAACAGCGGCTACTGGGACCTGCGCCCGGTCAAGGGCTCCGACCGATCGACCGACACGCGATACTGCGTGCTCACCGATCCCGCGGGCTCCCTGCCGAAGTGGATCGTGGGCATGGCGAACACCGAGGGCGTGCCCCAGATCTTCGCGGCGGTGGCGAGCGCGGCGGCCAGCCCGCGCTATGCCGCGCTGCCTCCGCCCGCGGAGGAGGGCGACCTGGCCGAGCGCCCGCCCATGGGCGACTGCGCCGAGCCGGCCCGCTAGGCGCGCCGGGCTTGGCTTGGCCGCCCGCCGGGGGTATCGTGGGCGCGCTCGCATTCGCCGTCATCACCCGGGACAAGGAGCCGCCGATGAGCGACCAGGCCCTCACCATCGAGAAGCTCACGCCGCACATCGGCGCCGAGGTCCGCGGCGTCGATCTCTCCCGGCCGCTCGACGAGCCCACCTTCAAGCAGGTGCACGACGCGCTCATCGAGAACCAGGTGATCTTCTTCCGCGATCAGCACCTCACCCCCGAGCAGCACAAGGCCTTCGGGCGCCTCTTCGGCGACCTGGCCGTGCATCCGGCCGCGCCCGCGCTGCTCGCGGGGCATCCCGAGATCCTGGTGATCCACGCCGACGAGAAGTCCAAGCACGTGGCCGGCGAGAGCTGGCACTCCGACGTCTCCTGCGACCCCGAGCCGCCGATGGGCAGCATCCTCTATATGCACGAGCTGCCCCCGGTGGGCGGCGACACCTTGTTCGCGAGCATGTACGCGGCCTACGAGGCCCTGTCCGATCCGATGAAGCGGTGGCTCGAGGGCATGACCGCGATCCACCGCGGCGAGCACGTCTACCGCGGGCGCTACGGCGTGGCGGACGCGGGCAAGCAGTTCCCGGAGGCCGAGCATCCGGTGATCCGCACCCATCCGGTGTCGGGACGAAAGGCGCTCTTCGTCAACCGGACCTTCACCACCCGGATCCCGCAGCTGCGGCGACACGAGAGCGACGCGGTGCTCCGCATGCTCTACGAGCACATCGAGACGCCGGAGTTCCAGTGCCGATTCCGCTGGCAGGTCGACTCGATCGCCTTCTGGGACAACCGCTGCGCCCAGCACCACGCGATGTGGGACTACTTCCCCCAGCGGCGCCACGGCCATCGCGTCACCGTGAAGGGCGACCGGCCGTTCTACCGGCCCTGAGGGGCGGGCTACTTCTTGCGGTAGACGTTCAGCCCGATCTTCTCCTCGCGATCCCCGATCGAGACGTTGCCCTCGGTCGTGGCGATGATCGTGGTCTTGCCGGACGCGGAAGGCCCGAACTCCTTCGACAGGTCCACCTTGATGGTCAGGATGTTGCCGTCCACGTGCATCTCGACGTTCTTCATGGCAGGGCCTCCGCGGTCAGGAGCCGGACCAGCTCGTCGGGCTGACTCAGCATCGGGTAGTGTCCCGTGTCCATCTCGGTGTACGGCGCCTTCAACCGCTCGGCGGTGCGACGCTGATGCGACTCGGGCGGATTCCTGGCGCGCGTGCAGCGGATCACCGCGGCCCGCCACCGCCGCTCCCAGAACCCGGTGGGCTCCATCGGGGCCTCGAGCGCCGCGATCGGATGCGGGGTGTAGCGGGCCAGCGCCCACGCCCGCGCGGCCGGCTCGAGATCCGCGAACATGCGCGCCTGCGCGTCGGCGGGCGTGGGGCCGATGGTCAGGGCGGTGACCTGGCCCGGAGGGCGGCTCACGATGTCGGACACGCGCTCGCCGGGCAGCAGGGCGAGGGCGTCCACGAACACGAGGCGCGCGATGCGATCGGCCGCCTGCTCGGCGGCCAGGCAGATCACCATGCCCCCCGCGCTCGTGCCCACCAGCACCACGTCGCGCAGGTCTTCGTAGAACAGGAGGCCGGCCACCTCGCGCGCGTGCGTGCCCACCGTGATCCCCGGCCGCACCTGATCCTTGCGCTCCGCGCAGCCGTCCAGCGTGGGCGCGTGGACGCGATGGCCGGCCGCGCGCAGGCGCTCGACCACCGGCTGCCAGATCCAGCCTCCCTGATACGCGCCGTGGACCAGGACGTAGGTCGCCATCACGTCGCCCCGCCGCCCACCGTCACGCCGGCCAGGCGCTCGAGCACCTTGACCACCGCGGAGCCGTCCTCCTTGTTGAGACCGGCCGCCCGCGCCATCTGGTAGACCTGCTGGGTCACGTTGGCGAGCAGCACCGGCACCCCGAGCTGCTTGGCGAACGCCGTCTCGAGCTCCTGATCCTTGAATGAGATGTCCACCGTGCCGCCCGGCGCGAAGTCGCGCGCGAGCATCCGCGGCACCCGCATCTCGAACGCGTAGCTGTTGCCGGTGCTGACTCGCACCACGTCGTAGATGGCCTGCGGATCGAGGCCGGCCTTCACCCCGAGCACGAGGGCCTCCGCGACCGCCACCGTGTTGACGTGGATCAGCATGTTGTTGATGAGCTTCATGGCAAGGCCCTGCCCGAGCCGGCCCATGTGGAACACGTTGGCCCCCATCGCCCGGAAGAGGTCCTGGCATGCGGCCACCGTCTCCGACGCGCCGCCCACGATGATCGACAGCTCGCCGGAGGCGGCCCGCTCGGTTCCCCCGCTCACCGGCGCGTCCAGCATCGCGATGCCGTGGGACGCCAGCCGGTCGGCGAGCCGGCGGGCGACGAGCGGGTCGATCGTGCTCATCGAGACGACGACGTGTCCGGACCGCGCAGTGTGGACGATGCCCTGCTCGCCCGCGATGACCGCCTCGGCCTGCGCGGTGGTCTCCACCATGCTGATGGTGCGCTCGACGCGGGCCGCCACCTCGGCGGCCGAGCCCATCACGGTGGCGCCCCGCGTGCGCCACAGCTCGGTCTTGGCCGGGTCGACGTCGTGCACCACCAGCGAGAAGCCGTGCTTGACGAGGTTCTGGGCCATCGGGCCGCCCATCGCGCCGAGGCCGATGAAGCCGACTGTGCCGGGCATGGTCGATCGCCTCCCCCTGGTGGATTGTCGGCCGGCGTCGGAAGAGCCGGCTCCCGGGACTATACTCCGCCGGCTGCTCGGGGGCGAGCGCGCGGCGAGACGGGCGATCAGGCGTCGGGATGACGCGGGATCAGACGATGTCGAAGCTGCAGAGGCGGCGCTCGATCGCCTCGGCCAGCCGAGGATCGAGGACGGGATACGTCTGGCGAATGAAATCCCACGCCCGGTGCAGGTCGTAGTCGCTCTCGCGCAGGTCGGAATGATCCAGCAGGTTGGGCAGCTCACGCGGGTCGCGAATGCGCGCGTCCTTGAAGTCACGATAGAACCCGACCTGCCGCTCGGCGGCGCGCCGGATGGCGTCGTGAGCCGGCTTGAGTCTCGCCGGCACCGACAGCGCGTCGAGCCGGCGGAGGAATCCATCCTGGCGTGCGCGGTAGATCTCGAAGGCGGTGGTGTAGGCCTCCGCGCTGGCCTCGCTCTTCAAGACGCCGTCGACGTGGCGACGGTTCGCAATGCCGTCGTCGAGCAGCACGGTCAGCTCGGCGAAGTAACGTCGCTCCTCGGCGGTCATCGGACTGGGCCCCGCGACCGTCCGGTCGCTTCGCGGCGGCGGCGCCAGCACGAAGGTGAAGGCCAGGGCCGCGAGCGAGGCCATCAGCAGCGCCGTCAGCAGGCGGCGCCGCCGCTCAGCCAACGAGGCGGGCGCCGGCGCGGCGGCCGGAGCCGACGACGGATCAGGCTGCGCGCGCTCCTGCAGGAGCCGCTGCAGCGCGGTGACGCCGGCCCCGTCGAGCCAGGAGCCGTGGCCCTCGGGGCACGAGTAGATCAGTACCGGCGAGTGGCCGAGCCGGCCACGCGTGAGATCGCGACGGCACACCGCGCACGTGGTCGGGGTGGGCTCGGTGGCGGAAGCTCCCGCCAGGATCTCGGCCAGCAGACGATCGACCTCCGTAACCGGGCTGCGGCCCAGCGCCGAATCGATTCGCTCGAGGCTCGTGCCGGTGAGCCACATCGCCGATACGAAACAGCAAGAGCAGGGCCAGCGTGCGGCTGAAGGAATCCGGCGCTTTGCGACACGAGGGGCCCGCCCGGCGCTCGCTGCACGCGCCGCCGTTGACACTTCCGGGCACCGCGCCGGCGGGGCCGCCGCGGCGCGGCGCCGGCCGACGAGAGCGTTACACCCAGCCGCCGTCGACCACGTAGCTCTGGTTGGTGCAGGCGGAGCTGTCGTCGGCGGCGAGGAAGAGCACGACCCGCGCGATGTCCTCGGGCACGAGCCGGCGCTTGAGGCACTGGCGGCGGAGCAATTCCTGCTCGCCCTCCGGGGTGAGCCACAGCGTGATCTGCCGCTCGGTCATGATCCAGCCGGGCACGATGGCGTTCACCCGGATGCTCTTCGGTCCGAGGTCCCGGGCGAGCGCCCGGGTGAGCCCGGCCACCGCGGCCTTGGCGCTGAGATACGCGGGCATGCCCCCCTGGCCGATCAGCCACGAGACCGAGCCGAAGTTGATGATCGACCCGCCACCCGCCTCGGCCATCGCGGGCGCCACCGCCTGGGCGGCGAAGAACTGGTGGCGCAGGTTCACCGCGAAGCGATCGTCCCAGTACTCGGGGGTCACGCTCTCGATGCTGTGGCGCTCGTCGTGGGCCGCGTTGTTGACGAGCACGCGCGCCGGCCCGTGCCGCGCGCGGGCCTGCTCGACGGCAGCGCGCAGGGCGCCGATGTCGCGCAGATCGCACGGAATGAACGCGGGGGCGGGCGTCCCGGCCGCGCGGATGCGCTCGACCAGGGCCTCGGAGGCCTCGTGCTGGATGTCCACGAATGCCACGCGGGCCCGCTGCTCGCACAGGTGCTGGACGATGGACGCACCGATGCCGCTGCCGCCGCCCGTCACGAACACGGCGCGATCCTCGAGGCTCGGATACGAGGCCAATCGCATGGTCATGAGCGCCTCCGCGGCTCGGTCACCGGGATGGATTGCGCGCTCACGCTAGCACAGGTGGGCGCAGCGCATGCTAGGCTCGGGCGCGCGATGGACATCACGCTGCGGGCGGGCGAGGCGGCGGTGACGCTACAGCCCGCGGCGGGCGGCGCGATCACCCGCTACTGGCACGAGCGCGGCGGCGTGACCCGCGAGTGGCTGCGGCCGCCGCCGCCCCACCCGATTCGCGGCGCCTCCCCCGCCGCCGCGTTCCCGCTGGTGCCCTACTCCAACCGCATCCGGGATGGCCGCTTCACGTTTCGCGGCCGCACGATGCAGCTGCCGCTGAACTTCCCGCCGGAGCGCCACAGCATCCACGGCCAGGGCTGGCAGGCGGCGTGGCGCCCGATCGAGGTGACCGCGAGCGAGGCGCGGCTCGAGTACGAGCATCCGGCCGGCGCGTGGCCCTGGGCGTACCGGGCCACCCAGCGCATCGCGCTGAGCCCGGATCGCCTGGTCGTCGCGCTCGCGGTGCGCAACGAGAGCGCCGAGGCGATGCCGGTCGGGCTCGGCTGGCACCCCTACTTCGTGCGCACGCCGGCGGCCACCGTCACCGCCGAGGTCCGGGCCATGTGGCGGACCGACGACGAGACGATGCCGACCACGCTCGACGCTGCACCCGCCGCCGATCTCGCGCGAGGCATCGCGGTGGCGCACGTCGCGCTCGACAACTGCTGCGTGGGTTGGAGCGGGCGGGCCCGCCTCGAGTGGCCCGACGTGGGCGCGCGGCTGACCATGACCGCGGCGCCGCCGCTCGACTGCCTCGTGGTGTTCACCCCGCCGGGGCGGCCGTTCTTCTGCGTCGAGCCGGTCAGTCACGTGACCGACGCGTTCAACCTGGCCGCGGCGGGCCGCGCCGACACCGGCATGCGCGTGCTGGAAGCTGGCGAGGCGCTGCGGGCCACCGTCACGCTGGCGGTCGAGCCCGGGCTCGGCTAGGGTCGTGCGCCGACTGTCGCGGTCACCCGCCCGGCGGACGGTAGCCGGCGCCCTGCGCCAAAAGCAGGGCGTCGAACCCCTCGTCGGGCGACATCAGCACGCTCGTCTTGAAGTCCTTCACCGCGCCGCTTCCCGCGATGGCCATCGCCGCCGCGGCCGCGTTGATGTTGCTGGGGGCATCGAAGATCACGACCACGTCGTAGTCGCCGAACGTGTAGTACCAGGCCAGGATCTCTCCGCCGAGCTGCGCGATGACCGGCTTGAGCGCATCCATCCGGTTCTCGGGCCGCTGGACCAGCTTGTTCCACGCCGTGCTCGTGTAGGCCGCCTGCACCATGTATGTGGGCATCGGGGTCCTCCTGCGCACGAAGCGACATTGGCGCCCCTCACCCTGCCCTCTCCCCTCGGGGGAGAGGGAGGAAGTCGGCGGGGCAAGGGGAAGGTGGAAGAGCCTGGCGCGTCCGCTAGACCGGAAACGAGGAGACGATCGGGATCTCCGCGGTCCGCAGCGCGACGCTCTGGACTCCCGCCACGCCCTGGGCCACGGAGCGCGCCACGTCGGGGTCCGCTCCCGATGACAGCTCCAGCGTCACCGCGCCGTCACGCGATTCCACGTTGATCGCCCGCCGGCGCAGGTCCGGATGGCCGGCCAGGGCGACTTCCACCTGGGATGCGAGCGCCCGGTCTGCGACCAGCTGTCGGCCCGCCTCCGTGGTGGCGAGCTCGGGCTGGCGCGCCAGGTTCGCGAGCATCTGCACCGCGGCGGCGCGGGAGAGGACGGCGGTGTTGATGTGGACGTCGTAGAGCCCGGGGTCCTTGAGGTCGACGTCGAAGAGATAGCGCATGCGCGCCGACTTCTGGATGTCGTCCCGGCGGATGAACTGGGCGACCGTCTTCGGGGTGACGCGCTCGCGCCCCTCGGCGGCCAGCGTGGCGGTCAGCCGCGTCACCCGCTCGCCGAAGGGCGCCACGATCCGGGTCCGCAGCGCGTGGGGCACCCCGCGCAGCAGCCACTGCCCGCCGCCCCCCATCAGCACGATGTTGTCGGCCTGCGCGAACTCGTAGAGCACGGTCTGCAGGGCCAGGATGCACCGGCGGGTCTCGGCGTCGAACCGCTCGACCCAGGACGGGCGGTCTTCCACGAGGCGGGCGAGGCGGTCCTCCGCCAGACCGTAGCGCTGGGCTCGGCCGAGCAATTCCTCGTTGTCGACGTAGGTGTAGCCGAGGCGGGTCGCGACCGTCATTCCGATCTCGGCCCCGCCGCTGCCCATTTCCTGTGAGATCGCCAGAATCGCCATGGACACCCTCCTGCCCAGCCACCCTCGGCGCGAGGGGCCGGGCCGAACCGGTCGGACGGTGGCGGGAGTTTAGTCCGCGCCGCGAACCCGGTCAAGCCCCGAAGCAACAACCTTGCGCCGCGGGCGCGGCCCGCCCATAATCCTGCCATCTTCGTGGCGACCCGTCCTGGAGAGGTACCGCTCGTGGCAACGCGCATATCGCTCGCCCTGCTGTTCGCGGTCGTGCTCACCTCCTCGGCCTGGGCCGCCGAGGGCCCTGCGGATCAGGCGTTCCGCCGAGGCCTGGACGCGTTCGAGCGCGGGACCTTCGCCGACGCGATCGCCGGCTGGAGCGAGGCGGTCCGCCTCTACGAGCGCGAGGGCAACCGCGCCGGGCAGGAGCGCGCGCTCCGCTCCCTCGGGCAGGCCCACGCCTCGCTCGGCCAGTACCAGCAGGCGCTCGCGCGGCTCGAGGAGGCGCGGGCACTCGCCGAGCCCTCGCGCGATCCGGCCCGCGTGGCGCCGGTGCTCGCCAGCCTCGGCAGCATCGAGCTCGGGGCGGGCCAGCTCGACCGTGCCGAGCCGCATCTCCGGGATGCGGTCACGCAGGCCCGGGCGCGGGGCGACGACCGCCTCGCGGCCGCCGCGCTCAACGACCTGGGCAACCTCCTGGTGCTCCGGCAGAAGCCCGCCGAGGCGCTCGATGCCTACCGCGAGAGCGCGGCGCTGGCACGTGGGGCCGGCTACCGGACGCTGGCGGCCCAAGGTCTCAGCAACGCCTCGAGCGTGCTGCGGCAGACGGGCCGGATTCCCGAAGCGAAGACCGCGCTCGACGAAGGGCTCGATCAGCTCCTCCCGGCGCCGGCCTCTCATGACATGGCCTTCGCCCTGATCAACGTCGGCCTGGGCTACCGCGATCTGGCGGCCACGTTCCCCGACCGGGGAGAGGTGATGCGGCGAAGCGCCACCGCGCTCAACGCGGCGGTGGCCGCGGCCGACCGGATCGGCGACCGGCGGGCGGCCTCGTACGCGCGGGGCTATCTGGGGATGCTCTACGAGGACGAGCGCCGGCACGCCGAGGCGCTCGACCTCACCCGCCAGGCGGTGCTCCTGGCCCAGCAGGCGAACGTCCCGGAGTCGCTCTATCGGTGGCAGTGGCAGGCCGGCCGCCTGCTCTACGCCCTCGGCCGGCCGGAGGAGGCCGTCGAGTCGTACCGGCGCGCGATCGCCACGCTGCAGTCCATCCGGCCGGAGCTGTCGGCGGGCCGCGGTGGGGCGCCGGTGCCGTTCCGCGAGTCGGTCGGTCGGGTGTACTTCGAGGCGGTGGACCTGCTCCTCCGTCAGGCGGCCGCGCGACGGGGCCGCGAGGACATCACCCCGTACCTGGTGGAGGCCCGGGAGACGGTCGAGCTCTTCAAGGCCGCCGAGCTCCGCGACTACTTCCGCGACGACTGTGTCGACACCGCGCTGGCGAAGTCCACCCGTCTCGACGTGGTCTCGCAGAGCGCGGTGGTCATCTATCCGATCCTCATGCCGGACCGGACCGAGCTGCTGGTGAGCCTGCCGACCGGGCTCAAGAGCATCGTGGTGCCGGTCGGTGAAGAGCGGCTCACCCAGGAGGTCCGCCAGTTCCGCCGCCGGCTCGAGAAGCGGACCACCCGAGAATATCTCCCGCACGCGCAGCAGCTCTACGACTGGCTGATCCGTCCGCTCGCCTCGGATCTCGCCGACCTGAAGGTCGACACCCTGGTCTTCGTCCCCGACGGGGCCCTGCGGACGATCCCGATGGGCGCGCTCCACGACGGCAAGCAGTTCCTCATCTCGAAGTACGCGCTCGGCATCACGCCCGGCCTCAGCCTGACCGATCCGCGGCCGATTCCGCGGGACCACGTGAAGGTGCTCGCGCTGGGCGTGACGCAAGCGGTGCACGGCTTCCCGGCGCTCCCGAACGTAGAACCCGAGCTGGCCGCCTTGCGGACCCTCTACCCGAGCACCGTGCTCATCGACAAGGACTTCGTCGTGCCCGCCGTCGAGAAGCTGCTGCGGGAGGAGCGGTACACGATCGTGCACATCGCCTCGCACGGAGAGGTCAGCGGGGACTCCGAGCAGAGCTTCGTCCTCGCCTTCGACGGCAAGCTCTCCGTCGACCGGCTCGACCAGTTCATCGGCCTCTTCAAGTACCGCGACGACCCCCTGGAGCTCTTGACTCTCAGCGCCTGCGACACGGCCGAGGGCGACGATCGCGCGGCGCTCGGCCTGGCCGGCGTGGCGATCAAGGCCGGGGCGCGCAGCGCGCTGGCCACCCTCTGGGAGGTCAACGACGAGGTGTCGGCGCGGCTGGTCATCGACTTCTACCAGGAGCTGCGCGACCCGTCGGTCTCGCGCGTCGGGGCGCTGCGCCGGGCGCAGCTCAAGCTCGTGGAGGATCCGCGCTACGATCACCCGGGCTTCTGGGCTCCATTCCTGCTGATCAACAACTGGCTGTGAGCTGGCGGGACTGGCCGCGCTCCTGGAAGGCGCTGCGGAGCCCGCTCGCAGTGACCGGCCTCATCGCGATGGCGATCGGCCTCGCCGTGCTGGGTGGTCGGCAGCTGGGCCTGCTCGAGACCCTGGAGCTGGCCGCCTACGACTGGTACGTCCGGCTCACCGCCCGCGAGACCACCCCCGATCCTCGAATTCTCCTCGTCGCCATCACCGAAGACGACATCAGGAAGATCGGCGACTGGCCGCTGCACGACGAGACCCTGGCGACGGTGATCCAGCGGCTCCTCCAGGGCGGGGCGCGGGCGGTGGGCGTGGACGTGTACCGCGACGTACCGGTCCCCCCCGGCACGCAGCGCTTCCACGATCTCCTCCGTGGGGACCCGCGCACCGTGGTGGTCACCAAGTTCATGGAGGGAACGAAGCAGGGCGTGCGACCGCCGCCGGTGCTCGAAGGCACCGACCAGGTCGGCTTCAACGACATCCTCGTGGATCCGGGCGGCACGGTGAGGCGCGCGCTGCTCTTCCTGGACGACGGCACCGTCTCGCTCCCGTCGTTCCCGCTGCAGCTCGCCCTGCGCTATCTCCAGCCGAAGGGCGTGATGCCACAGGCCGATCCCGCGGACCCGAGCCTCTTTCGGCTCGGCCACACCACGATCCGTCCGCTCGATTCGAGCGACGGCGGCTATGTCCGGGCGGACGACCGCGGCTATCAGTTCATGCTCGACTACAGTGGCTCCCGCGGAGCATTCGACACGGTGACGTTCTCCGCGGTCCTGGACGGAACGGTCGATCCCGCGCTCATCCGGGACCGGGTCGCGCTGATCGGGGTGGTCGCGGAGAGCATCCGGGACGAGTTCTACACCCCGCTGAGCCGCGGGCTCCAGGCCGATCAGCACGTGGCCGGCATGGCCGTCCACGCTCAGATCGTGAGCCAGCTCATGCAGATCGGCCTCGACGGGGTCGCGCCCATGGCCTCGCTGCCCGACTGGCAGGAAGCGGGATGGATCCTCCTCTGGAGCGGCCTGGGCGGGCTCGTCGGCTTCGCCGTTCGCTCGCCGTGGAAGCTCTCCCTCACCGCGGTGGGATGTCTCATCGCCCTCGGCGGGCTCGACCTCGCGCTGTTCGTCGGACGGTGGTGGCTGCCGCTCGTGCCGTCGGGGCTGGCCTGGGTGGGTTCGGCCGCCCTCGCGACCGGATACGTCTCCTACCGGGAGATGCTCGACCGCTCCAACCTCATGCGCCTGTTCTCCCGCCACGTCTCGAAGGAAGTCGCGGAGACGATCTGGCAAGAGCGCGACCAGTTCCTCGACGGCGGGCGGCCCCGCTCCCAGCGCCTCGTGGCGACGATGCTGTTCACGGACATTGCGGGATATACTCCGGTGGCGGAGCGGCTGTCACCCGAGGCGCTCATGGAGTGGCTGAACACGTTCATGGACGGCATGTCGCGTCAGGTCACGGCTCACCGGGGAGTGGTCCGGCAGTACGCCGGTGACGCCATCGTGGTCGCGTTCGGAGTGCCGGCTCCCCGGACGACCGAGGAGGAGGTCGCGCAGGACGCGATCAACGCGGTGGAGTGTGCCCTGGCCATGGGGGAAACGCTCCGCGAGCTCAATGCGCGGTGGCGTGCTCAGGGGCTGCCGACATCCGGGATGCGCATCGGGATCTTCACCGGGCCCGTGGTCGGCGGCACGCTCGGCAGCGCCGAGCGGTCGGAATACCTCGTGGTCGGTGACGCGGTCAACACCGCGGCGCGGCTCGAGAGCCTGGACAAGGACCTGTTCGCGCCGGACCCGAGCGAGCAGCCGTCTCGGATCCTCATCGGGGACACCACGCGGGCATATCTCGGCAACCGGTTCCGCACCGAGTACATGGCCAACCTCTCTCTGAAGGGAAAGCAGCAGAAGGTGGACGTCTACCGGGTGATCGGCCGCGCGTCGACCGATGCCTCGAAGACGGAGACCGCCTCGCAGGAGGTCCGCCCATGACACGCACAGGCTGCCTTGCCGTTCTCGCGTCGGTGGCGATCCTGCTTCCCGCCACAGCCGGTCTGGCCCAGGACAAAAAGAGCGCACCGCCCTCCGCACCGGGCGCTTCACAGCCGGGCGCCTCGGCCGCTTCGGCCCCGACGCCGGTCTACAAGCCCCCGGTCCGGGGGGCGCCGGGCGGGCGAATCGGCGGAGCCACGCGCGGCGTCGCGCGGGACGTCTTCGTCCTGTCGGTGCTGGCGCCCGATCACACCGGGCTCACTGCGGTCGAGCAGCCGTCGCTCTTCTGGTACATCTCGAACCCGATCAGTCTGCCGCTCGAGCTGACGGTGATGGACCCGCGACAGGCCCAGCCGCTGCTGGAGATCGCGCTGCCCGCGCCGCGCCAGGGGGGGATCCAGCGCGTCCGCCTCTCGGACCACGGAGTGCGGCTCGAGCCGGGGGTGGCCTACCGCTGGTTCATCGCCGTGGTCGCCGATCCCGGCCGCCGCTCCCGCGACATCCTCTCGGGCGGCGCCATCGAGCGGGCCGAGCTGCCCGAAGCGCTCCAGGCACGGCTGGCCACCGCCAAGGCTCAGGAGAAGCCGACGGTCTACGCAGAAGGCGGGTACTGGTACGACGCCCTGGGCTCCATCTCGGACCTCATCGACGGTGCGCCCGGGGACGCCGCCCTGCAGAGCGAGCGCCAGGACCTGCTCAAGCAGATCGGCCTACGAGCGGAAACGCAGCAGCCGTGACGCAGTGCGCTGGTTGTCCGGGCATCCTGCCCCGTGCCCGCGGACAAACGCCCGAGCGGCGCTGTGGCGGCGCGCGGACTCGACGAGGAACCTCTGACAAACACTGTTCGAGCGTCAAGAGCTTCACCCGCCGAGCGAGCGGCACACTTTAGGCATTGTTGAGCGCCGGCGGGGTATCACCCTCGCGGTAAAAGGGGGTCTGGCGATGAGAATCACCCGAGCGGTTGCAGCAGGGCTTCTGGCTCCGACTCTCTTGGTCGCCTCGGTCTCGTCGGCACGGGCTCAGCAGAGCGACGGCCGGCCTACTCAGGCTCCAGCCATGGAAAACAAGGCTGGGGCTCCAAGCTCGGCGCAGCCTGGATTGCAGCCCGCGGGCCTCGTGTATCGCCCACCCCTGCGCGGGGCGCCGGGCGGCCGGGTCGGCGGAGGCAGCCGCGGTGGCGGCGCGGTCAGCGTCACGGCCTTGGTTCCCGAGGGTCGCGCGCTCACCTCTCTCGAGCAGCCGTCCGTTTCCTGGTACCTGTCGAGCCCGACGCCAGCGCCGGTCGAGGTAACGATCAGCGATGACCGGGCGGTGAAGCCGTTACTCGAGGTTCGCCTGCCTCAGCCCGTCCAGCCTGGAGTGCAGCGGATCCGCCTGGCGGACTATGGGGTGAAGCTCGAGCCCGGAGTCCAGTACAAGTGGTTCGTCACCGTGGTGGTCGACCCGGCGCGCCGCTCGCGCGACGTCCTCGCTGGTGGCACCATCGAGCGCGTCGAGCCCAATGCGGAGTTGAGCGCCCGACTTGCTTCAGCCCGGCCGGAGACCCTTCCGATGATCTATGCCGAGGCAGGGCTCTGGTACGACGCCCTGGGAGCGATCGCCGATCTGCTCGATCAGAGCCCCAATGACCAGACCGTCCGAGAAGGCCGGGCCCAGCTCCTGAGCCAGGCGGGACTGCCAAAGGTCGAGTAAGCGACCTAACCGCCGGTGAGCGACCCGGGCCGGTCAGGCCCGGGTTCTCACTGGATGGCGACCAGGAACTGGAAGTGCACGCCCTGGTCCTGGATCGTGCCTCCGGCCGTCCCAGTGCCCGGGTTCGAGACGTTCCGTAGCGGGTGACCCCAGTAGACCTCGAGCTGGGGGCGGACCGAGACGGGCCCCGCCGGAATCGTGAGACCCCAGCGAAGGCCAACCCCGACGCTCGAGATATCGATCGGGCTCAGATGCGGAGGTCTCACGTTCCAGGATCGGCCGTAGTCGTAGAACGCGGCCAGCTCCAGATAGTCGGCCCATCGGGTGCGCTGGACCACGGGCACCCGTAGCTCCGCCGAGGCCACGAAGGCGTTGTCCCGCACGAGCGTGTTCTCGCGGTAGCCCCGCACGGTATAGCGGCCGCCGACCGACATCTGCTCTTGCACCAGCAAGGGCCGGTCGGACAGCTGAACGTCCGTGCGCGCGATCGTGTAGGCGTCCAGGAACGGGAGCCGCTGGACCCACTGGAACTGCCCCAGCCAGGCGAAGAACAGACCGTCCGGCTCGTCACCGCTGTGGATGGTAGCCCCCAGCGCGTCGATGCCGAACGAGAGACGGGACCGGGCCGAGAGCACGAGATTCCGCGTACGGTGCACGACCTCCTGGACGAACCGGATGGCGGTGTCCACCGACTTGCCGTTGCTCGCGCCGGGCGACAGCGAGAAATCTTCCCCGAGCAGCGTCGTGTCGCTGGACAGGCGCTCCCCGATCAGCTCGAGCGCGATCTCGGTGCTCAGGGTGCGATAGACCGGCTGACGGACCCCCAGGGTGTAGATCACGAAGGTGTTCGTGATATCGAGCTGGTCGAACGGCTGCTCGACGACGACGAAGTACTCGCGATGGTACTGGAAGCTGACCGTCGTATCCCACGGCGTCACCGGGATGGCGTATCGCACGTCCACGAGCGGCCTGAGGCCCTCGGACCCGGCGAAGCGCAGCGCCAGAGTGTCACCGTTGCCGGTGAGATTCAGGAACTCGAAGCCTCCGAAGCCGCGCAGGCCGCCAACCGACGGGGCCTGGTAGTCGTCGGCCCCCATCACGAGCCGATACGGCAGCCGCTCGTCGACCGAGACGTCCAGCACGCTCTCTCCGGGCCGGGCGCCGGGACGCAGCTGCGCATTGAGGCGTCGGAAGCGCTCGTCCTCCAGCAGGAGCTGGAGCTTCTCCTGCAGCGTGTCGACGTTCAGCGGCGGGCCGGCCGCGAGCCGCAGGCGATCGCGAAGATAGCGGGACCGGAACCAGCGGTTGCCCTGGATCTGGATGTCGGTCAGCCCGCCCTCCACGATCTGGTAGGTCACGATCCCGTCGGTCAAGCTCTGATCCGGCAGGATCGCGCCGGAGTTCACGTACCCGCGGTTGACGTAGAGCAGCGTCAGCTGCGTGCGGAGAGCCTCGAGGTCCTCGGTCGACAGCTCGCGGTTGACGTAGGGCGCGGTGACGCGCTCGATCTCGGCGGCGGTGAAGACGGTGCTGCCGACGACGCGGATGTCCCGCACGAAGATGCGCAGCGTGGGCAGGACCCCGGGCGGACGCGGCTGGACCTCCGGCGGCGGAACGGGAGGCAGGACGGGGGGTGGCGGCGGGGCGGGCCGCTCCTGCAGCAGCGGCGGCGGCTCGCCCATCCGGGGTGTGACCCGCTGCGCGAGCGCGGGGACCGGCAGGGCCACCAGCGCCATCCCGAGGAGCACCCCCCATGGGCGCGATCCTGAGGGGCGTCGCAGGCCCAGGGAGTGCTCCCGGGCCCGGCCGATCATCGGCACGCTACGCCCAGCGGGGTCGGCCACCTCAAAGTGAGCAGCGGCGCGGCTTCGCCGGGCTCGTCCGCGGCGGTGCGCTCGCTGGCCGTCCAGCCTTCGAGCACCAGCGGACTCGCGAGGAGCGCGTCCGGCTCCGGCGGCACGCCCTCGCGGCCGGCCACCACCAAGCTGCTCGTCTTGCCCTCGGCGAGCCGGGCGGCGCAGGAGGCGCGCAGGAGGGCGGTCGCCTCGAGAACGTCCGCGGGCAACTGCACCAGCGCGCTGTTCAGGTCGGTGAACTGTGCCTGGACAGCGATGGTGCCCGGCGCGCTGAGCGCCGAGGACGCGCTGATGATGCTGCTGCTCGTCAAGAACGTGTCCGCGAAAATCTGGATGTTGCCGCCGGGCCCCCCGAAGGCGTCGGCGCGAATCTGCCCGTCGGACGCGACCAGGAAGGTCAGTGGATGGGCCTCCGACCCCAGCGTGATGTTGCCGCCCTGGCCGAGGCCACTCTGGACGCTGGTGGTGATTTCGCTGTCGAAGAGGCGCAGGGTAGAGCCGGTGCTGGTGATCGAGATGTTGCCTCCGTCGGCCAGGAGCGATGTGGTCGTGATGGCGCTGCTGCCATCCATGAAGAGCTTGCTGCCGAAGACCAGGTTGATGCTGCCCGCGAGCGCCTCGGCACTGCCGGTGCTGTTCGCCGAGATCTTCGACGCGCCGGCAAGATTCACGTCTCCCGCCGTGATGTTGATATCGCCGCCGGGGCCGGTCCCGCTGGCGTTGGACAGTAGGCTGGCTCCGCCGTCGAGCGACAGCGAGCCCGCGTTGACGGCGATCGTTCCCGCTCGTCCCGCCGCGGATGACGACGCCGAGATCTGCCCCTGGTTGGCGAGGCTCACGCTCGCACCCGAGACCGCGATCTGACCGGCGTCCCCCGTGCTCGTGGCGGTGCTGAAGAGCCCTGTGCCGGGGCCCGAAACCGAGGTGCTGCCCGCGGTCACCGCGACACTGCCCCCACGACCGGCTGCGCCGGTGCTGCTGTCGAGCCGCGCCCCGGTGCCAAGGGTCAGGGTGCCCGCCTTCACCTGGATGTCCCCGGCGGCGCCGGTGCCTGAGGTCGTGGAGAAGAGCCCGGCTCCGCCGGCGACGGATAGGGCGCCGCCGGTCGTATCGACGCTCACCGTTCCTCCCAGGCCGGCGCCCGTCGTGCTGCTGTCGATCCGCGCCGCATTGACGAGGCCCACGGTCGGGGCGGCGACCGTGATGAGGCCGGCATTCCCGGTGCCGCTGGCCGTGCTGAAGAGCCCGCTCCCCGGGCCCGAGATCGAGACGTTCCCCGCATTCATTACGATGCTGCCGCCGAGGCCATCCGCCGCGGTGCTGCTGTTGAGCTGCGCCCCGCCGTCGAGCGCCACCGTGCCCCCGCTGAGCTGAATGCTGCCGGCCGCGCCGGCGTTGGTGGTGGCCACGGACATCGTCCCACCCTGGGTCATCGCCACCATCGGGCTCGAGGCGACGATGGAGCCGGCGGCGCCAGTTCCCTCCGCGGTGGAGAAGAGCCCGGCGCCCCCGCTGAGGGACAGGGACGTGGATGCGTTGACCGCGATCGTTCCCCCTGGCCCGGCGCCTGTCGTGCTGCTGTCGATCCGGCCCGTGTCGGCCAGGTTCACCGTCCCGGCTGCGACCGCGATCTGGCCTGCCGCTCCGACACCCCGCGTCGTGCTGAAGATTCCGCTGCGGAGGTCCTGGATGTTGCTCACCGGCACGCCGCTGGCGGATTGCCCCGAGGCAAACACATCGTTCGCCGTGATCTGGATGCTGCCGCCCGCGCCGGTTGCGTCTTGCGCGCTGCTCGCGACGATCTGCCCACCCCCGGTCAGGTTCAGGCTGCCGACGTTGGCGACGATGTTGCCGGCGTTGCCTTCCTGGATCGTGCTGGTCTGGATGAGGCCGTTGTCGATGGTGAGGCTCTGAGCCGAGATCGTCACATTGCCGACACTGTTGGTGAAGGCCTGACTCAGGATGGCCCCGCCATTCTGGAGGATGGCGTTCGTCGCGGTGACCGCAATGTTGCCGGCCACGTCGCGGGTTGTGCCGTTCTGGATGACGCCGAAGTCAGCAACGGTGAGGGTGCCGGCATTCAACGTGATGTTTCCGGCGGGAGCGACGTTGGGTGAGCTGGCATCACCTCCGCTGCGAATGGCGCTACCGGCGCCGGAGATCAAGGCCGAGCCGGTCGCGGTCACGGAGACATCGCCTCCTCGGCCCTGGAACGCGGTGCTGCTGATCGACGCGCCGCCCGTCAAGCTAAGATCTCCGACGCTGATCGCCACCGTTCCTCCAGGCGCCGGACCGAAGGCTGTGCTCCCGACACTCGCGAGATCACCGAGGGTGAGTGACTGGGCCGAGATGCTCACCGCACCGCCGTTCGCCGTCGGCTCGCTCGAAAGTCCCAAGGTCACGATCCCGCTACTCTCGCCCGTGATCGTGATGGGGCCAGTGGCCTTGATGTCGATGTCGCCTGCGGCCCCGGCGGGAGGCACGAACGCCGATGCCGTGCTCCCGATTCGTGCGCCGCCTTCGAGCGTCAGCTGCCCCACACCGATGGAGATGTCGGCGCCGCGTCCGCCGCCCTGGGTCTCGCTGTTGATGGACGCGAACTCCCGCATGTTCAAGTTACTGGCCTGGACCTGCACCGCGCCCGCGTCCCCCGACATGGTGGCCGTCGACTGGAGTGCGGACCCGCCGTCCATCACGACGTCACCGCTGGCCTCGAGCCGGATCGCCACGCCGGGGCTACTGCTCCCCTGGTTGAAGTTGGTCACGGTGGTGCCGCCGGTCAGGACGAGTTGTCCGCCCCGGATGACCACACTTCCCGATGTGGTGCCGAAGACATTGCCGAGGTCGTCGAACGTCCCTGCCCCGCTGGCGTCGATGCCCACGGTCGAGAGCTTCACGTCGCCTCCGCGGATCAGAACCGAGCCGCCGTCGACGCCGACGAAATTGCCGAGACCGTCGAAGCCCGCAGTCCCGGTGGTCAAGATCGACGAGTTCGAGAGCTGGATCGGCCCGAGCGCGGCGAAGGCGCCCTCGAGCCCGCTCACCGTGGCCTCACCAGCCGACGCGAAGCTGCCGATCTGGACTCGACCCCCGGGAGCGGACAGGATGGCGGAGTCGATCTGCACGCCGCCGCCGACCACGGACAGTGTCGCCCGCTCGGGTACCTGCAGAGTGCCCGGCTGCAGAGTGCCCGGGTCCTGGAGCTGGATCGAGATCGAGCCCTGAGATGGGCCCAGGAAGCCGAACGCGGCCGGTGCCGCAACCGAGAGGACGCTCGGCTGTCCGTTCGGACACGCGCCCACGCAAAAGACGCTCTTGGCTGGATCTCCGAAGCGCAGGTAGTCCGCCGTGCTGACGTGGAAGGAGCCGCTCACGTTCAGCGCCGCCCCGGGCCCGAACACCCAGCCGGCCGGGTTGAGCAGAAAGAGGTTGGCGCCCGGAAAATTCGTGGTCTGGATCGTCCCCTGGATCGCCGACACCTGGCCTCCGGTGACGCGACCCAGGATGTTCGCAACGCCGGCCCCGGTCGTGTTGCTGAAGTTGGCGATGTCCCCGGTACCGACGCTGAAGAGACCGAAGCTGTGGAACAGATTGCCGCCGGCGCGCGTGCCGCCGGTGATGTCGAACGAGTTGCCGACCTGGTTGACTGCGGTACCCAGGGCCCCCGCTCCAGGGGTCGGCGTGATCGCAGTCTGGCCGTGGGCGGCCGTGGCGTGGAGAACGACCACCGCCACGGCCAGTGCCCAGGCCAGCAGAGGGGGCAGGGGGAAGGGCAGTCCCCCTCTCCCTGACCTCATAGGCGTCTGGGCGTCACTAGCACCCCGGACTCGTACCGAACCCGACGGGCGCGTCGAACTGCACGGGCCCAAAGCCCGGTAAGATATTCGTCCCGCTCAGTGTCGCCATGGTGTCGCTGCACATGATTCCAGTTTCCTGGTTGGCAAACGTGGCCTTCAGGTCCATGACACCATCATTGTTGACGTCTTTCAGCTGCACGCTCTTGGGCTGAGCCAAGGCTGGTCCGAATCGCAGGCTGCCTTGATCGACCGTCTCACACGGGAATGCGCCCGCTCCGGTCGTCGGGGTGCCCAGGTTGCAGATCAGGTTGACCGCCAGGAACCCATTGTCGTTGATGTTGATCACGGGATTCGGCGTGTTCTGCTGCAACGTCGCGGCCGCCGACAGCGCAGCCAGGACGGCTTCCGGGAACACGTCGGGATCGCAACCCGGTGCGGGATTCCTCGGACATCCGCCGGCGGCCGTGTGATCCCCACCCGGGATTGTTACCGAGTCGTTTGTTTGGCTGAGCACGATCGTGAGCACGGTCCCGAGCGTCTCCCCGGGCCCGCAGCTTTTGCCGAAACTCGCGCAATTGCGAGGGGACTCGCTCGCGCTCGGGGCCGGGATCGGAATCGTATTCAGAGTCGTCGAGCCTATAGCGGGAACGCTATACTTGAGTTCGGTTCCGCCGTTCGCGTTGCCGGCGGTAACGTTACCCCCGATTCCGTCTACGCACCCGGTGCAGCCATAGGTGTAGGACCCCCTCTTCGAGATGCTATTGTTCGTGGCCAGCACCGCGATATTGGACGCGTTCTTCCTGGCGAAGCTCGCGTTCAGGCCAATCGCGTAGGAGCGCTGAGCGGTACTGGCGACGACGGTACTGCTGAATGTGTGGCTGGCGGTGATCCTCACCGTCGCGCCGGCTCCGGTGTTCTTGATCAGTGCGTTGCGGATGACCACCTGGTTCTGACTGCCGCTGGTGGCCAATGCCGCGGCCTGGGCCAGTGTAGTGCCGCCGGGCCGCTGCGTGATCGAGACGCCGCCGCAGCTCGGCAGGGTGACTGCGGTGGCGGTAGCCGAGCCGAAGTTACAGGTGGTGGTGGTGCCGCGGATGACCTGGACCGAGCCAGTCAGGGCATGGGCGGGGACCGCCGGCAGCCACATCGCGACCGCGGCCGACACGATCAGGACAATCATGAAACAGCGAGGTGTCGCGGATACTTCTTTCGTTCGCATCAAGGCTACCTCAATCTTTCCTTGGGCTGCATATCGGTTGCGGGCTCATCCTGTTTAACTTGACGTTCCGTCCGTACGGCGACGGCGACACTCCCGCAAGAGTCGCCGACCGCAACGACGTCATCCGTGAGCGAAGGACGTTCACCTCCCCCTCCAGGGGCTCGGCCCTAACGCGAGCTTGACAGCTATGCCGGTCACGCGCGTCGCGCAAGCTCCGTGAGTTCATATTGAGCTTCTCTATCCGGAACGCATATTGAGCGGGATAGTTCCGATGTTACTCATCTCGACGTCTGTACTGGCGCGATCTACGGTCGCGCGCGGGGAAGACAGCCCAGAGCGCTGAACAGGTCGGATGATGAACAGCTCGGGTGAATAGTCGAACGAGCGCGCAACATTCCCGCGCGGCGCTCGCCCACTCACGGGTGAGTTACCTGCCGGCTCCCGTCACGGCTCGAGCTCGCGAGATTTCCCAGGCGCGAACGGAAACCGCCAGGAGAGCGAATTCCGGGCCCGGCACTAGGAGGCATCACATGCCTCTACCTCGGACAAGCTCGATGACGTGAAACGTAACTCCAACGCAACGCAACACTACGGATTGCCAGCGGTGTTGTCAATGGGTAAGTGCACTATTGGGCAGGTCTCTGCCCAAGATTGACCCTCCCTTTGGCGGACGGAGGTGACCGATCAGCCCCAGGGCGAGGGGTTCTGCTCTTGGGCCTCGTCACGGTGCTGCTGAGGGGTCCAGCAGCCGACCGTATCGGGGTAGGTCCCGAGCCGCGCGCCAGCTCGGTCGAACACGTGAAAGCGCTTGAAGCCCACCCGGACGGGCCGGCCCGCGGCCAAGTCCGTGTCGGCAGCGGTCAG
>Ga0209998_10000003_pt1 | contig 110511 bp, 99 predicted proteins | sample EndophyteCoNSPM_FD_187576 | JGI IMG/M metagenome (GOLD analysis project Ga0209998, IMG submission 187576) | Arabidopsis thaliana rhizosphere microbial communities from the Joint Genome Institute, USA, that affect carbon cycling - Endophyte Co-N... | ecosystem: Host-associated > Plants > Roots... | reverse complement strand
GGGCGGATGAGCGTCCAGGCATCGCGCAGCAGCGCTCGCAAGCGGGTCATTGGCGTGGCCTCCCGGCCTCAGGATAGGACAAGCCGCGGGATCTCGCCGGGTTCTCGGGTGGTCGCGGCGGCCCGAATGCCCTATACTCTGGTGGCTTGACGTGTGGAGAGGTGGCCGAGTCGGCCGAAGGCAGCCGCCTGCTAAGCGGTTACAGGGGCAAAACCTCTGTCCCGGGTTCGAATCCCGGCCTCTCCGCCAAGAGCGCCCTTAGCTCAGATGGATAGAGCGTCGGACTACGAATCCGAAGGCCAGAGGTTCGATTCCTCTAGGGCGCACCACTTCTGGACGTCTCTCTGCTCCACCCTCGACCCGGCCGGGAGAGGGTAGGGCAGAGAGCGTCTCCTTCATCGCCGTCCCGATGCACGCCGACGAGCAATGGATGGCCCTCGCGCTCGAGGAGGCGGGGCGCGGCGCCGAGGCCGGGGAGGTGCCCGTCGGCGCGGTGGTGGTCGTCGAAGGCCGGCTGGTGGGCCGAGCGCACAACACGCCGATCTCGCTCTCGGATCCGACGGCGCATGCCGAGATCCTGGCCCTCCGCTCGGCCGCGCGCGAGACCGGCAACTACCGGCTGACCGCCGCCACACTGTACGTCACCGTCGAGCCTTGCGTGATGTGCTGCGGCGCAGCGCTCCACGCGCGGATCGCCCGCCTGGTCTATGGCGCCGAGGATCCCAAGGCCGGTGCGGTGCAGAGCCTCTATCGTCTGCTCGAAGACCCGCGGCTGAACCACCGGGTCGAGGTCGCGTCCGGCGTCCTCGCCGCCGCGTGCGGAGCGAGGCTGAGCGAGTTCTTCCGGGCCAGACGGGCGTGACCTCGCGAGCGGCCTTCCGAGTCGAGATGCCCTGGGCCGGATCCTTGGTCGGCATCCTCGCCGTCCTGCTCGGCGGCTGCTTCCTGGTGCCGGGGTCGCCCAAGCGGCCGGATGCGGCGGCCCCGGTCTCGGGTCCCGTCCCGTACGTGGAGGAGTGCCAGACATGTCATGGCGGGCGGATCGACAAGAGCTATCGGCAGAGTCTCCATGCCGCCGTGGGCATCCGCTGTGGGCAATGTCACACCCCGGGGGGGCATCCGGACTTCACGGCACCCGTCGAGGACGGCACGTGCGGGGGATGCCATCAGGCCCAGTACCAGCAGACGCTCGAGAGCAAGCATTTCGTCGGCCGACAGATGCGCGTGCTGAATGACGACCGAGCCGCCCGGGTGGCGCTGCGCCGGGAGGGATTGACCGCGGCCACGCCCCGGGGACGACGCTTCGTCGGCGATTCGTCCGCGGCCGCTCTCGGGGGGCGTCTCTGCGCGGCTTGCCACTACGACGAGCATCGGCTCGGACTCGGGTCGGTCCACACCGTGGACTTCTGCAGCGGATGCCACACCGGTCGAGCGGATCACTACCCGGACGTGACGCCCAACGTTCCGAATCGCTGCATCGAGTGCCACGTGCGAGCCGGCGAGACGGTGGCCGGCCAGCGGGTCAACCGCCATCGATTCGCCGTGCCGGGAGCCGAGGGCGCCGGTCGATGAACGGGCAGCGCTCCTTCGACCGCGGCATCGCCCGGGCCATGACCCGGCGTCAGTTTCTGGCCCGCCTCGCCCGCGCATCGGCGGCGGCGACGCTGGTGTCGTCGACGCTGGGGTGCGGGAGGGTACGCGGCGCGATCGCGCGTCTGGGCAGCACCGAGGAGCCCATCTTCAATTCCGTCCAGGAAGAGGTCGTCGAGAAGATCATCGACGGCTTCAATCCGCCCGACACGGAGATTCGTCAGCGTCTCGCGCGCGAAGATCCGGACTACGACCCGGTGGCGGTCTATGCGCAGTACGCCTGGGCTTCGGGCGACGAGTTCCTGGCCAGCATGCGGTTCCTGGTCGATTTCGTCAACGTCCTGCCGACCTTCACCCGGACGTTTTCCACGCGCTACGGTCTGCCCGCGCGCCTGGAGCTGAGGCGGTTCCATCCCGTCGATGCGAACCGCTACTTCTTGTTCCTGCGTGACAGCAATATCCGGGCGCTGCGCAACATCTTCAGCGGAGCCCGGTTCATCGGCACGGCCCCCATCTACGTGAACGAGAAGGTGACGTGGAAGGCCATGAACTATCCGGGCCCCTGGGTGCGGGAGACCGACGGCGCCACCGCCGATCTGGGCCGTACCACGTCCTTCGACATGGCCGAGGAGACCGAAGACAACGTGGCGGCCCTGCGTCGCCGCATCGTGAGGCACGACGCGCTAGGCGGAGGCCTCGAGGCCGCGCGCATCGTCGATGGGGACGGCCGGCTGGTGCTGGAGACCGACGTGGTGGTGGTGGGGTCGGGAGCCGGCGGCTCGTTCGTGGCCGCCGAGCTGGCCGCGAAGACGAAGCAGCGCATCCTCGTGCTCGAGAAGGGCGAGTTCATCGAGCCCGCGGAGTTTCTACAGCGCGAGCGCCTGATGATGCCGCGCATGTTCGACACGGAATTCTCGGTGGTCGAGGTCTTTGGCCGCTCGATTCCGACGGTGTCCGCCGCCGTCGTGACCGGCAAGCTGGTCGGCGGCTCCGCGACGATCAACCACGCGCTGGCCTTCGAGCCGCCGAGGCCGGTGATCAGGGACTGGCGCGACCTCTATGGTGCCGAGCTCGACTACCAAGACCTCGAGCCCCACTTCGCGGCCATCCACAAGCTCCTGCGAATCGCGCCCGTCCCGGAGTCGCAGATCGCGGGGAGCAATCTCGCGTTGCGCCGGGGCGTGCAGGCCCTGGGCCTGCCGCATCACGGCCCGGCACAGCGCAACGCGCACCAGTGCATCGGCTGCGGATTCTGCGATCTGGGATGCCGCTACAACCGCAAGCTCACGCCGCTCAACGTGGTGCTCCCGCTCGCGGCGCGACACGGAGCCCAGGTGCTGGCGAATTGCCGGGTGGACCAGCTGTCGCTGGAGGCGCTGCCCGGCGACGGGCGGGCCGGGCGCACGCATCGGGTCACCGGCGTGGTGGCGCACCTGACGGATGCGCGCGGCCGGGACCGGCAACGCGTCGAGATTCGGGCGCGGCGCGTCGTCCTGGCCGCCGGGCCCTTCGCCTCGCCGCGCATTCTCATGCAGAGTGGAGTGCCGGGTCTCCGATTGGCCAAGGGATCCGAGCGCGCGGTGGGAGAGCGCTTCTCGACGCACGCGACCACGACCTTCTTCGCCGACTTCGACCAGGCCCTGTATCCGTCCGCCGCGACCCCGCCCATGGGCTACTTCGTCAAGAAATACGAAGTCGCGGATCAGACGAGGGCCGATCCCGCCCGCGACCACGTCCGCTATGCCCTGGAAGGGCTGCTGAGCCATCCGCTGGCCATGGCCCAGCTGGTCCCGTACGAGTCGGCGGAGAGTCACCTCGCGTTCATGAAACGGCTCAATCAGACCATGACTCTCGCGGTGATGTTCCGCGATCGGCCGGTCGGCCGCGTGACCGCCAAGGGCTTCGAGTACGCGCTGGCCGAGGAGGACCAGCCCGCGTGGCTCGACTCGCTGCGGACGGGCGCCCGCATCATGTTCGCGGCGGGCGCCCGCCGCGTCTTCTTCAACAGCCATCGCCCGCTGATCCTGAACGGTCCCGCCGACGTCGACGCGACCTTGACCGCCGACCTCGTGCGTCAGGAGCGCATCCAGATCACGAGCGGCCACCCCATGGGCGGTTGCGCGCTCGGGGGCAGTCCGAAGCGCGACGTGGTGGACTCTCGCGGCCGCTCCTGGGACGTGGACGGATTGTACGTGGCCGACTCCTCCATCCTCCCGACGTCACTGGGCGTCAATCCGTGCTACACCGTGTATGCGCTCGGCCGCTACATCGCGCAAGGCATCGTCGAGGACATGAAGCCATAGACCGAAGGAGACCTTCGCCATGACGCGCGTGACCCGAACCATCGTCGGCGCCGCGCGGTCGCTCGTCCTGCGATCGGCAGCGCCTGGGCCACCGGGCAGATGCTGACGGACGCCAAGGCCGCGGGGATGCCGGCGAAGAGCTGTCACCGCGAGGCGATGCCCAAGAACGCGAAGGCGCTGAACGACCGCGGCAAGTTCCTCAGACCGACCTGCAGGCGCGCGGGCTGACGGCCCCCGACATGAAGAAACTCGGTGACTGCCCCGGAGGCAAGGAGCAGAAGTGACCGGGGCGACGGCTGCCGATCCTCACCCGAGGACGACCCGCACGCGGTGCGTGGCGCCGTCGCTGGTGAGCGGGACGCGGCCGTCCGCGACATCGCGGGAGATGCCGTCGAACTCGATGGACGCGATGCCGCGGGTCACCCCGCTCGGGTTCTCGACCGCGATCTCGTAGCGCGACGCGTGGTACCGGAACGTGATGTCGAAGCGGCGCCACCCGCGCGGGATGCAGGGATCGAGATACAGCACCGCGCCGCGTAGCCGGAAGCCGAGCAGCCACTCGAGCCCGGCCCGGTACATCCAGCCCGCCGAGCCGGTGTACCAGGTCCACCCCCCGCGGCCGACGTGCGGGTACTCGGCGTAGACGTCGGCGGCCGCGACGTACGGCTCGACCTTGTAGCGATGGACGCCGGCGCGGGTGCTCGCGCGGTTGATCGGGTTCAGGATCGAGAAGAGCTCGTTCGCCTTGTCGCCGTTTCCGAGCGCGGCGAAGGCCATGACCGTCCAGATGGCCGCGTGCGTGTACTGGCCGCCGTTCTCGCGAATCCCGGGCGGATACCCCTTGATGTACCCCGGGTCGAGCTGCGCGTGGTCGAACGGCGGGGTGAACAGCAGGACGAGCTCCTGATCCCGCCGGACCAGATACTCCTCCACCGCGGCCATGGCCCGCGCGGCCCGCCCGGGCTCCGCGGCACCGGAGATCACCCCCCACGACTGCGCGATGGAGTCGATGCGGCACTCCGGGTTCACGACCGATCCCAGCGGGGAGCCATCGTCGAAATAGGCGCGCCGGTACCAGTCGCCGTCCCAGGCGTGCGCCTCGAGCGAAGCCTTCAGCGCGTGGACGTGCTGACGCCACGTGTCGGCCCGCGTGACCTCGCCTCGCGCCTCGGCCAGCCGGGCGAACTCCCAGAGGGTGGTGTGGAGGAACCACCCGAGCCAGACGCTCTCCCCCCGGCCTTCGTGGCCCACCCGGTTCATGCCGTCGTTCCAGTCTCCGGTGCCCATCAGCGGGAGGCCGTGCGATCCGACGGAGAGGCTCCGGTCGAGCCCGCGCGCGCAGTGCTCGAAGAGCGTGCCGGTCTGCGCCGAGAGCGTGGGCTCGAAGTAGGCATCGTCCTGTCCGTCCGGGATCGCGGGGCCCTCGAGAAAGGGGACGATCTCGTCGAGGAGCGTGGAGTCCCCGGTGACCTCGAGGTAGTGGGTGACCGCGTAGGGGAGCCAGACCGGGTCGTCCGAGATCCGGGTCCGCACGCCTCGCCCGGATGGCGGATGCCACCAGTGCTGGACGTCGCCCTCGACGAACTGGCGGCCGGCGGCCCGGAGGAGATGCTCGCGTGCGACCTCTCGCTTCGCCACCACGAGCGCCATCACGTCCTGGACCTGGTCGCGAAAGCCGTAGGCGCCTCCGGCCTGGTAGAAGGCCGAGCGGGCCCACAGCCGGCAGCCCAGCGTCTGATACAGGAGCCAGCGGTTGAGCATGAGATCCATCGAGCGGTCCGGCGTCTTGACCTGGATGGCTCCGAGGATGTCGTCCCAGTGGGTCCGCACCGTCTCCAGCGCGAGGTCGAGGTCCTCGGCGCGATATCGCACCAGGAGGGCACGGGCCTCGTCCGCCGAGGCCGCTTGACCGAGAAAGAACACGAGGTCCTCCCGGCCCCCCGCGGGCACGTCGACCACGGTTTGCAGCGCCGCGCACGGGTCGAGGCCCACGCCGACCCGTCCGGATAGCCGGCCTCCCCCTTCCAGCAGGGCGGGATGGTCCAGGGTCCCGTGGCGACCGAGGACCTCGGCTCGATCCCCGGTCCATCCGGTCTGGCGACCTCCGAGATCGGCGAACGCGACGCGATCCGCGAACTCCTGGCTCCACGGATTGCGGGCGAAGATCGCGCCGGTCTCGGAGTCCACTTCGGTGACGATGAACGGCGCGGTGGCGGCGCGGGACGCCCCGAGGACCCACTCCACGTACGCGGTCACCGATAGGCGGCGCGGCCGGGTGGAGCGATTCTCGAGCGTCAGCCGGGAGATCTTGATCGGGCCGTCCCGCGGCACGAACTGCACGAGGCGCGTCGCGACCTCGTGGGACGTGTGCTCGAAGCACGTGTAGCCCTGACCGTGCCGCGCGACGTAGGTCGAGGCCTCTTCGCGGATGGGGAGCAGCGTCGGGCCCCAGAGCTCTCCGGTCTCCTCGTCCCGGATGTAGATCGCTTCACCCGGCTGGTCGCCGACTGGATCGTTGGACCACGGGGTCAGCTGGTTCTCCCGGCTGTTGACCGACCAGGTGTATCCGGCGCCCGACTCGGAGACCTGAAACCCGAACGCGGGGTTGGCCATGACGTTGATCCATGGGGCGGGGGTCCATTGCCCCTCCCCGAGGACGGTCGCGTACTCGCGCCCGTCCTCGACGAAGGCTCCCAGGCCGTTGAAGAACTCGGAGGCCCCGCGCGAGGACCGGGCGTCCAGCGGCGCGGCCGGCCGGACCGGACGCCGCCGGGGCGCGGCGGGGACCGGAGGTGGCTCAGCGCGCGCGATCTGCTCCGCGAGCGTGCCGTGCCGGCTCAAGAGGATCACCCGGGCCGCCACCTGCAGCGCGGCGTGATCCGACGGCGAGAGCAGATCCTTCCGGAGGATGAAGACGTTGCCGTGGGGGCCGTCCTCCCGCGCGTCTCGTCGCGCCGACTGGCTCGTTCGCAGCAGGGCCTCGAGCGAGGACTGGAGCTCCTGGGTATAGGAGTGCGCCCTCTCGTTCACGATGACGAGGTCGACGGCCAGCCCCTTCACGCGCCAGTACTCGTGCGCGCGGAGCAGCTGCCGGACGATCCCGCGGTCCTCGGGCTCGTCGATCCGGACCAGGACGATCGGAATCTCGCCGGAGATCTGCTGGGCCCACAGGGCCGATGGCCCGGAGGTCGGCCGGCCGAGCGCGTCCGGCGCGGGCCGCAGGGCGGGGTCGGAGTAGATGACTCGGCTGGCCAGGTTCTGGAAGAGATGCGCCTCCTCCGGCTCGATCCCGAGGTGGTGGCACTGGACCTGCGCCTGCGTCCAGGCCAGCGTGACGGTGCGGTCGAAGGTTGCCGGGTCGCGATACTTGTCGGCGAGGGCGACGGCAGCCTCGCGTGACCGGGCGACCAGCGTGGAGAAGATCAGCCGGGCGGCCTTGCCAGGGTCGAGCTGGATGCGGCGCCTCAGGCTGAAGATCGGATCGAGGACCGAGCCCGCGGTGTTCGACAGGGGCCGCCCGTCGATCACCGACATCGGCGTGCGGATGGTCCGCCCCCGGCCCAGGAAGCGCCCCCGGTCGGTCTCGTACTGCGGGCCGCCGCCGGTCTGGCCCTCGACGACGACCGTGTGGGCGGCCCAGATGGACGGCTCCCCGGCCGAGCGGACCCGGCGGGTGGCCAGCAGGCCTCCGAGGTCGGGGAGCGCTTCGGTTTGTACGAAGAGGTTGGAGAATGCCGGGTGCGCGGTGTCAGCGGCCGGGGAGGCCAGCACCAGCTCGGCGTAGGAGGTCAGCTCGAGCTCGCGCACGTGCGGCCCGAGGTTCGTGATCGATACGCGGCGGATCTCGGCGTCATCCTCGGGAGACACCAGCACCTCGAGCGCGGTGGTGATCGCGCCGTCGCGGCGATGGAACTCCGCCCGGTCTTCGGAGAAGGTGACCCGGTACGCATCGGGCTCGACGCCGGTGGGCTGATATCCGGCCGACCAGACCGCGCCGCTCTGCACGTCCCGCACGAAGATGTAGGCCCCCCAGTGATCGCGGGTGGCGTCTTCCCGCCAGCGCGTGATGCCGAGGCCGGCGCATCGGCTGTAACCGGAGCCCGCGGCCGTGAGCATCACCGCGTAGCGCCCGTTCGAGAGCAGGTGCGTTCGAGGCGTGGGGCCATGAGGGGTCGTGAACTGCCGGAAGGCGGGCTCGACGAAGTCGCGGAGGTGGGCCGGCGCGTGGACCTCCTCGACCCGGGGACGCGCGACCGCCACGTCCCGAGGCGCCCGCTCCTGGAGGAGCAGATCGGTGGCCTGCACGATCGGCTCGGCGTGGAACCGCGCGCGCATCGCGCCGTCGTGGAGCGCGTTCGCGAGGGCCACGAGAGTCATGCCCTGGTGGTGCGCCATGTACGCCCGGACGATGGCCACTCGGCTCCCCTCGGGGACGCGCGATCGCGTGTAGTCGAGAGCCTCGTAGAAACCGTACGGCCCGCGGGCGCCCACCGCCACGAGCGCCGAGAGGTTCCGGGTGACGGCGACCGGATCGACCATCGCGGCGAGGGCGGTCGCGTAGGGCGCGACGACCAGATCTTCCCCGAGCCCCCGCTCCAGGCCCAGGCCCGGGACCCCGAAGTTCGAGTACTGGTAGGTGAGATCCAGATCGCGCACGTTGTACGCCGACTCGGAGATGCCCCACGGGACGCCGTGCTCCGCGCCGTAGCTCATCTGACGGCGGACCACGAGGTGATAGGTCTCGTCGAGCAGGCTGCCCGCGGGAGAGTCCATCACGAGCGCGGGCATCAGGTACTCGAACATCGAGCCGGACCAGGACAGCAGCGCCGACCCGATACCCACCGGAGTCATCGGGCGGCTCAGGTGAAACCAGTGCGAGACCGGGACGTCGCCCTTGGCGATGGCCACGAAGCTGGCGAGGCGCGCCTCGGAGGCGAGCAGGTCGTACGCGCCCGAGTCGAGGCTGCCGTCGGTGACTCGGTACCCGATGGAGAAGATCTTGCGGCTGGGGTCGAAGAGGAAGCCGAACTGCATGTCGTCGGCGAGCTGTCGCGTGGCTTCACCGACAGCCAGGAGGCGACGGACGAGCGCGGCGGCGGACGCCGAGGAGCGCTCGAGGCTGTCGATGGCCTGGTCGAGGTGACGGATGGTCTCCTCGACCACGGGGCCCTCCCCGAGAAAGGTCTCGCGGAGGACCGTGAGCTTGGCGATCACGGCCTGGCAGCGGTCGGGCAGATCGGCGGGGGCGGGCGACGAAGCGCGGAGGGACTGGAGTGCGGCCAGCAGATCGGCCAGCAGATCGCGATGACCGCTCGCCAGGTGCGTCTCGAGGAGCGGTGTCCAGGGCAGGATGGTCTGGAGATCGCGCTCGTGGCCGGCGATGGTCGCGCGCGCGGCCTGGGCCCAGACCAGGACGTCGGAGCTGTCTGGCTCGCCGCGCTCGGCGGTCAGCGCGCGCGACATGTCGACGAGGGTGTCGGCGTGCCGGGCCAGGTCGGCGAGACGAGCGGCCCAGTCTGCCGCGGTCGTCGGCGGCTCCTGGAGCGCGGCGGTGAGGACCGCGCAGGTCTCGGTGAGCTGACGGGGCGTGACGGTCTGCGTGCGCCGGTCGGCGGGGAGCCCGCTCGCGGCGTCCGCGGCGAGGAGCACCGTGTCCCGCAGTCCGTCGAGCCGGCCGCGATCCAGCAGGGGCGCGTGGATGGCGTCGCGACAGGCGTTGGCGATGGCGAGCAGGTGAGCCGCGAGGTTACCGCTATCGACGGTGGACACGTACCGGGGCTCCAGCGGACGAAGCCCGCCGGTATCGTACCAGTTGTAGAAGTGGCCGCGGAACCGCTCGAGGCGGCGCATGGTGGCGAGCGTCGCTTCGAGGCGATCGAGGGTGTCGAGGATGCCGAGCCAGCCGAAATCGTGCGCGGCGACGACCGAGAGCAGGTACAGCCCGATGTTCGTGGGCGAGGTGCGATGGGCAACGGTCGGTCTCGGATCCTCCTGGAAGTTGTCGGGCGGAAGGAAGGCGTCGTCCGGCCCGACGAACGTCTCGAAGAAGCGCCAGGTGCGGCGTGCCGTCGAGCGGAGGATCTGGCGGTCCGAGGCCGTGAGGGTCTGCGCCGGCGACGGGCGCGGGGGGCGACTCACCCACCGGGCGGCCAGCGGGGAGAGCGCCCACGCGATGGCGAACGGGGCGGCGAGCGGGGCGCTCTCCGGGCGCAGGACCACGACGAGAGCCCCGGTCGCCGCCGCGAGGATCAGCGCGCCGCGCATGCGCCGGTAGACCGAGGTGACGGCACGGGACATGTCCGCCTTGGCCTGGGCCGCGGTCGTCCACTCGAGGAGCCGCCGGTGGGTCAGGTATAGCCGCACGAGCGTGCGCGCGATCGCGTCGCTCATCAGCCACGCCTGGTGGGCGAGGAAGGCGATGGCGAGGACAATCTGGGATCCGGACAGGGCGAAGCTCTGTCCCGCGCTGCGGATGTAGGTTCGCTTCGAGATGCCGCGCCGCCGGGGCACGATGTCGGCCAGGGCGGGAAGCAGAGCGGGGAGCGCGAGCGTGGCCAAGATGAAGGTCGTCCACACGAGGGCGGGACTGCCGGGAAGCGTCCAGGCGGAGACGAGGGTGAGCCACGCCGTCGGGGCCGACAGGGTCCGGCGGAGGTTGTCGATGATCTTCCACGCGCCGATGAGGGGGAGCCACCTGCCGCGCCGGCCGCCGATCACGTCGCCCTTGAAGATCCACGGGAGGAGCTGCCAGTCGCCACGCGCCCAGCGATACTGGCGCCTCGCGGCGACCTCGTAGTCGCTGGGGAATTCCTCGAAGAGCTCGATATCGGTCACGAGGCCGGCCCTGGCGAAGATCCCTTCGAACAGATCGTGGCTCAGGAGGGCGTTCTCGGGCACGCGACCCTCGAGCGCGGTGGCGAAGGCCGCGACGTCGTAGATACCCTTGCCGGTGTACGAGCCCTCGCCGAGGAGATCCTGGTAGACGTCGGAGGTCGCGGACGCGTACGGGTCGATCCCGGCCGGCCCGGCGAAGATCCGGTGGAAGAGAGACCGGCCGCCCTCGGTGGGTATCGTGGGCGTGACCCGGGGCTGGAGGATGGCGTAGCCATCGACGACGCGCCCCGACTGGACATCGAGGACCGGCCGGTTCAGAGGATGGGCCATGGTGCCGACGAGGCGGGTCGCGGCGCCACGCGGCAGCCGGGTGTCGGCGTCGAGGGTGATCACGTAGCGGATGCCCGAGGGAACCTGAGGCGGGCGTCCCCGAGTCCCGATGAAGGTCGTGTCGGTCGCGCCCGCGAGCAGATGGTTGAGCTCGTCGAGCTTCCCGCGCTTGCGCTCCCACCCCATCCACTTGCCCTCGCCGGGGTTCCAGAGCCGCCGGCGATGCAGCAGGAGGAAGCGGGCTCCCGCGGCCGGTGCGGGACCGTTGCGGGCGTTGAGACGCGCGATCCCGTCGGCCGCCGCCGCGAGGAGCCGATCGTCTCCCGGCATCGTCTCGGCGGGGCCGTCGATCCAGTCCGACAGGAGGGCGAAGTGGAGGTTTCCGTCCGGGTTGGCGAGGAAGTGGATCTCGAGACGATTGACGTGCTCGGCGATCTCGTCCTCGCTCGTGAGCAGCGTCGGCACGACGACGAGGGTGCGCAGGCCCGGAGGCACGCCCCCGTGGAGCTCGAGGCGTGACAGCGCCTGCGGCCCGATCAGGGCCATCACCGCACGGTTGACCAAGGCGATCGCCAGGTCGGAGGCCGGGATCACCGCGAGGAGGGTCAGGAGCGCCACTGCCCCCCAGCTCATGCCGGAGGCGTGTGCGGCGAGAACCGGCAGCGCGAGGAGCGCGCCGGTCACGACCGCGAGGGTCGCGAGGTAGCGCGGCGTCGCGCTCGTCAGGAAGGCCCGCACGAGCCATCGTCTCGTCGGGATGTGGTAGCCGATCTCCTTTTCGAACAGGGGCCGGCCCTCCGCGAGGAGGTGGTAGCCCGGATCCTGCGCGCGCGCTCCGGGGGCGGCCCGCCGGGCCACGGCCATCGCCAGCCGGGTGACCTCCAGCTCGGAGCGGCGGGAGCCGCGGGCCAGATCCTCGATCGCGTGCCGGTACTGATCGCGGGTCGCGAAGTCCATGTCGCCGAAGCGGGTGGCGGCTCGCAGCGTGTCGTCGACGAGGCTGACGCTCTCGAAGAAGTCCGCCCAGTCGAGGGTCGACATCATGCGCAGGCTGGTGATCACGTTGCGGACCGTCACGTTCATGCCGGCCTGGCTCTGATGCTCGGCCTGCACGAGCTCGTCCGGCGAACCGCCCCGCTTGGCGATTTGCTCGTCGAGCCATCGCAGGGCGGGCGTCGATTGCGGATCCTGCTCCCGCAGGCGCTGGACGAGCTCGACCGTGAAGGCGGTCGACAGGTCCGCGGCGGGAAGCCCCTGAAACGCGAGGGGCTGCGCGGGTCGGCCGGCCAGGCCGAGCAGATCGTTGGCCAGGGCGTCGGCGGCCTGGCGGGCGGCACGGCCGGTCACGATACGCTCGGCGAGGCGGCGGAGGTTCTCGAGGAGCACGATCCGGAGGGCGATCGGAACGGCCCAGAGCTCGCCGATGGTCAGCGGCTGCACCCGCTGGAACGCGCGGACGAAGCGCTGGAGGGTGTCGGGCTCGACGCGACTGTCCGTGTGCGCGACGAAGGCCCACGCGAGGCCGAGCACGCGGGGGTAGCCCTCGAGGGGCTCGTCCGCGAGCTTGGGCAGCTGCCGGTAGAACCCGAGCGGGAGATCCTCGCGGACCTGCCGTGCCACCGCCTCCACGATGTGGAAGTTGTCCACGAACCACTCCGCGGCGGGGGTCGTGGCGCCCTCGTCTCGGATGACCGCCGCGATGTCTCGATAGCACTGGAGCAGGACGCGCCCGCTGTCCTGCACGCGAGGGGACCGGCGGCCGTTCTTACCCCGGGCGAGGACGGGTCGGCGGGCGATGCGCTCCGCGTGCTCCTCGAGCCGCTCCGGGCTCCACAGGTCGGCCCGGATGGGGTCCTGGGCTCCCGGCGCGAATGGAGACGAAGACGCGTGGATGTCGCGTAGTAGCAAGGGGCCATCACTCCGTGAGGTTCCGGCCGAACTCGACCGACCGAGTATTCCGCGCAGCCTCGAGAGTATCATGATATAAGTTAAATAAGAAGCATAAGTGCTTGGCCGACGCAATGCGGAGGTGATGATGTTCGAGGACAAGACCAGGGTCCTGCTCATTCTCTCCCAGGACGTCGTGGACCGGGCTCGCGTGTTCGCGGGGCGGGCGACGACCAAGCTCAAGGGTCCGGTGAGCCTGCAGATGGTTCTTCGCGCGCTCATCGACGAAGGTCTCAAGGGGGACAGCGAGGAGGTCCTTCTCGCCCACGTCGAGCGGCAGGTGCAGGCGGTGCGGACGATCCGGAAACGAGCGGTGCGGGCCATCGGCCGTCGGCGGAAGCGTGCGTGATCGGACAACCGCTGCACGACGCGGGGAGATCGGCCAGTGACCGGCGGGGCGGGCCAAGAAGCTCGGAGAGCTCACGGCCATTGCCGAGTCGTACGAGCGGACGGAATTCGTGATGAAGACCGGGTGGGCAACCTTCCCCGGGCAACCGGACCCCAATCGAGATGTCGCAGAAGCCTGCGCGTCCGCGCTCCTGAAGACCACCGCCGCCAAGTAGGGTCCCCAAGCCTGCGCTCGTCCGCGATGGCACAGCATCGCGAGAAGAGGTTCGACGGCCAGGCTCGCAGCCGCGGCACACTTTCGCGTCCCGCCTCGGCATGGCTGGGGTAGACTTGCGCACGGTCCAGCGGCCGGGCGGGTGGCCGACTTGGCGATAGCTCAGCTTGATGTCCGCCTGGCTCCTGATCACCTACGCGCCGCGGCCGACTGGCCGCGGCCAATGGCGAGGTTGCTCGCAGGGCCGTCGTGCAAGATACTGGGAACGTTACGCGGAGGGGTGGCCGAGCCCGGTTGAAGGCGTCCGACTCGAAATCGGATAGGGGCGCAAGTCCCTCGGGGGTTCAAATCCTCTCCCCTCCGCCAAATTGATCGCACCTTCACGAGCGTGCTGAAAACGCGGAGGGGTGGCCGAGTGGCCGAAGGTGCGGCACTGGAAATGCCGTGTACGGGCAACCGTACCGTGGGTTCGAATCCCACCCCCTCCGCCATTCCAGACGAGTGGGTCGATTCACGTGGCTGGTCGGTTGGCGAGAAAGGTCCAGTGGCGAGGCGGCGCCCGATGAGCGCACGCGAGGCGTACTCCCCGTACGTTGAGCGTGCGATCGAGGGCGCCAACGAAGCCAATGGGCCTTTATCGGCGACCGACGCCGGTGGGCCGTGCTAGACGGGGAGGTAGCGGTGCCCTGTAACCCGCAATCCGCTACAGCGGGGTTGAATTCCCTCTCGAGGGCCGGTCGTGTCGAATGAGCCGTACGGGACGGCGTTGAGGGTTGGGCCCCACGCAACGGGATGCGTCGAACCCCGCCAGGCCCGGAAGGGAGCAACGGTAAGGCGCTCCTCCCGTGTGCCGTGGGAGTACCTGACCGGAGCAGGTTTCGTGCGGCGATCGCGGTATGGTCGGTTCGATTGAGGGTGCACGGTCTTTGACCTATCAGGTTCTCGCGAGGAAGTGGCGGCCGCAGGTCTTCGACGCGGTCGTCGGGCAAGACCCGGTCACGCGCACGCTGCGCAACGCGCTGGCCTCCGGTCGGGTCGCGCACGCCTATCTCTTCACCGGCCCGCGCGGGGTGGGCAAGACCACCACCGCGCGCCTCCTGGCCAAGGCACTCGCCTGTACCGCGCGCACCGGCACCGAGGCGTGCGGCGCGTGCCCCTCGTGCCGGGACTTCACCTCGGGCGCGCCGGTGGACGTGATGGAGATCGACGCGGCGTCCAACACGAGCGTCGACGACATCCGGACGCTACGCGAGAACGTCAAGTACGCGCCGGCGCGCGGCCGCTTCAAGGTCTACATCGTGGACGAGGTCCACATGCTCTCGGGCGCGGCGTTCAACGCCTTCCTCAAGACGCTGGAAGAGCCGCCCGCGCACGTGGTGTTCATCCTCGCCACCACCGATCCCAAGAAGATCCCGGCCACCGTGCTGTCGCGCTGCCAGCGCTTCGACTTCCGCCCGATCCCGCCCGAGCTGCTCACCGCGAGCCTCACGCAGATCCTCGAGCAGGAGCGGGTGCCCTTCGAGCCCGGCGCGCTGCCGGTCCTGATCCGCGCGGCGGAAGGAAGCCTGCGCGACGCGCTCTCGCTGCTGGACACCGCGATCGCTTATGGCGAGGGCAAGCTCGACGAGGCCAGTGTGGCGCGGCTGCTCGGCTCGTCCTCGCCGGTGCACGTGCGCGGCTTCGTGAGCGCGCTGCTGGCCGGAGACGGCGCCGCCGCGCTCGAGGCGGTCGATCGCGCCGCGAGCGCCGGTGAGGACCTGGGCACGCTCTGCCGCGAGGCGATCGAGATGACGCGGCGCCTGCTGGTGCTGAAGGTGGCCGCGGGCGCGCCCTTCGCCGATCTCACCCCGGCCGAGGCCGCCGAGCTGCGCGCCGCCGCGGAGCCGGTGAGCGCCGACGAGCTGATCTACGTGCTGCGCGCGTTCCTCGACGCCGACGTCGAGATGCGGCGATCGCCCCACCCGCGCGTGGAGCTGGAGATCGCGGCGGTGCGCGCGACGCGTCGGCCGCAGCCGCAGGCCATCGAGACCCTCATCGGCAAGCTCGAGGAAGCCGAGACCCGGCTGCGTCAGATGCCGCCGGTCGCCGGTGGCGCCGCGCGCCCGGTGGTGGTGCAGGAGACATTGCTCGACGCGCGGCCGGCGCCCGCGCCTCCCTCGTCGGGACCGCGCGCAGGCGGCCCCGCCGGATCCGGCTCCGCGCTCCCCGGGAATCCCGCCGCGCCCACCCCGTCGACGCCGCGCGCCCCGAGCGCGCCGATGGCCCCGCGCGCGGAGCCGCCGGCGAGTCGCCGCGCGCCCGAGCCCGAACCCGAGCCGGAAGCGCTGATCGACAGCGCGGCCGCCGACATCGACGACGGCGAGGCCGCATCGACCGGCGACCTCGAGACAGCGTGGGAACGGGTGGTCGGCGAGGTGCTGAAGCGCAAGGCCCTCCTGGGCTCGGTGTTGCAGCACGCCTCGCCGCTCCGGGTGGAGCAGGGCGTGCTCACCCTGGCGCTGCAGGCGAGCGGGTTCCACCGGGAGATGCTGAACGATCGCGGCAACAAGGAGCTGATCAACGAGGCGGTGCAGCGCCACGTGGCGTCGGCGCGACGCTTCGAGCTCGACACCAATGCCGCCACGCCGGCCGGCGGAGGCGGAGCGCGCAACCATCCCGCGGTGCAGGCCGCGCTGAGCACATTCCAGGGCGAGGTGGTCGCGGTGCGGCCGCGGAGCCCGGAGGAAGGAGAATCACGGTGAAAGGGTTCGGCAACATCATGAAGGAGGCCCAGAAGCTCCAGGCCCAGATGGAGCAGATGCAGGCGGAGGCCGCGAAGAAGACGGTGGAGGCCACCGCGGGCGGCGGCATGGTCACGGTGGTCGCCAACGGCAAGCAGGAGCTGGTGTCGATCAAGATCGACCGCGAGGTCATCAATCCCGAGGACGCGCAGATGCTCGAGGACCTGGTGCTGGCCGCCTCCAACGAGGCGCTGCGCAAGTCGCGGGAGATGGTGCAGGCCGAGATGGGCAAGATCACGGCCGGGCTCAAGATTCCCGGCCTCGGGTTGTAATGGCGTATTACCCGGAGCCGGTCGCCCGGCTGATCGACGCGCTCCAGCGGCTCCCGGGCATCGGGCCCAAGACGGCCCAGCGGCTGACATTCTTTCTCCTCAAGCGTCCCGCACCCGAGGTCGCGGCGCTCGGGGAGGCGCTGACCCAGCTCAAGCAGCTCATCGTCCACTGCTCGGTCTGCTTCAACGTGACGGAGCAGGATCCCTGCCGGATCTGCCGCGATCCGCAGCGCGAGCAGCGGACGCTCTGCGTGGTGGAGGAGCCCAACGACCTGCTCGCGCTCGAGCGCACCGGCGAGTTCCGCGGTCGCTATCACGTCCTGCTCGGCGCGCTCTCCCCGCTGGACGGCATCGGGCCCGAGGACCTGCGCGTGCGCGAGCTGCTGACCCGGCTCGAGAGCGATCAGGTGGAAGAGGTGATCCTGGCCACCAACCCGAGCGTCGAGGGCGAGGCGACCGCGATCTATCTGGCCCGGCTGCTCAAGCCGCTCGGCATGCGCATCACCCGCATCGCGCGCGGGCTGCCGGTCGGAGGCGATCTCGAGTACGCCGACGAGGTGACGCTCTCCAAGGCCATGGAAGGGCGACGGGAGATGGGGTAGCGATGCTTGGCGGGCGTCGGCCCGTGTGGTAGAAAGGAGCCGGACGGTTCCCCTCCTGGATTCCCCGATAGCTCAATGGTAGAGCATCCGGCTGTTAACCGGAGGGTTGCAGGTTCGAGTCCTGCTCGGGGAGCCATCCCTCGAGGACGCCAGCGCCTCGGCCGCACCGCCGCGCGGCCCGATCTCGCCTGATCCGCCCCCGCGTGCGCGTCGGGCGCCTCTTCCGACGGAGCGCGGTGCTCGGCGGCCTCGGCCTGCTGCCCCTGACCCTGTTCCCGCTGTTCTTCATCGGCAGCCAGTGCGCCGGGTCGGGCGGCCCGGCGCGGGCGAACGAGCCGAGCACGGCCGCGGCGGGCGTCGATGGCTACGCGCGGCCGGGCGCCGCGACATTCCTGGCGCTGCCCGAGTGGTACGTCGTCTACAACGCCGAGGAGTACGCGGCCGCCATCGGCCACGAGGCCCCAAGCCGGTTCCCCTACTTCCGCACGATCCGGCAGTTCTGGCGCTACTACCGGAGCGTCTGCGTGACCACGCGGAACCAGTATCCGTTCCCGGTCCGCATCCATTCGCGGCTCGCCGCGACGGGCATGAGCTTCTCGGCGGAGCACGTGGTGAAGGGCGCCTACGAGCAGACGCTGGGCCGCGTCGCCGAGTGGATCGCGGGCCACGACACGCCCGAGGACGCGTTCGCGGCCCGGACGGCTCGCGAGTACGCGCGGTTCCTGCACACGCGCCCCTGGTACGAGTTCCCGTTCGCGGCCCGGCTCGAGGCCCTGTGGAAAGAGACGCCGCCGTGGGGACCGCGTCCGGCCCGGAAGTGGGAGCGCCGCGTGGTGCTGAGCGCCGAGTACGGGGTGAAGGCCCTCTACGCCGGGCTCGCGCGCGTCGTCGCCGGATACCTCCACCGCGCCGACAATGCCGGCATCGACGTGCTCGCCGAGAATGTGCCGGACCAGGTCCTGGCCGACGCGCGCATCAAGCAGGTCAAGGCGGTGGGGCCCCGCGTCTACATCCTGCGGCTGCCCCGCCACGAGGCCTTCACCGCGATCGTGCCGGCGCTGGCCCGGCAGGGCGTGCGCCTCCGCGACATCGCGGGCAACGAGGAGATCTTCCTCACCGTGCGCGCGCCCCGCGCGTGGGCCTTCGGGCTCGGGCCCGGCCGCCTGGTGCTCGCCGAGCCGCTGCTCACCGACCGGCGCGTCCAGCGTGTCGGGATCGCGGCGCCGGTCAGCGCGCTCCACACGGTCCTGACGAGGCTGGAGCGCAGCGGCGCCACGCTCGAGCAGCTCTACGACTATTGAGAGGGCCGGCCGCCGCCCGGCGGCCCGGCGGGTGAGTGCTATAATCGCCTCCGTGACCCCGCTGACCGATACGCGGAAGAAGTCCCTCCGACGCGAGATGGAGACGCTGCTCGGGCCGGGCAGCGTGCTGTCCGATCCCGAGGAGCTGCTGGTCTACGAGTCGGACGGGCTCACCCTCTTCCGCGCCCTCGCCGACTTCGTGGTCTTTCCGCGCAGCGCCGAGCAGGTCGCGGCCCTGGTCAAGCTCGCCGATCGCGAGGGCATCCCGTTCGTGGCCCGGGGCGCCGGCACCGGCCTCTCGGGCGGCTGCCTGCCGTCGCAGGGCGGCCTGGTCATCTCGCTGATGCGGATGAACCGCGTGCTCGAGGTGGACTACGAGAATCAGATCGCGGTGGTGGAGCCGGGCCTGGTGAACCTGCATCTGTCGTGGGCGGTCGGCCCGCAGGGTTTCTACTACGCGCCCGATCCCTCGAGCCAGCAGGCGTGCACGATCGGCGGCAACATCGCCAACAATTCGGGCGGGCCCCACACCCTGAAGTACGGGGTGACGACGAATCACGTGCTGGGCCTGGAGGTGGTGCTGCCGGACGGCGAGCTGATGTGGCTCGGCGGCAAGACGCGGGATCCGCAGGGCTACGACCTGGTCGGCCTCTTCGTGGGATCCGAGGGCACCTTCGGCATCGCGACCAAGATCGTGGTGCGCATCCTCAAGAAGCCGCAGGCGGTGAAGACGGTGCTGGCCGTCTTCGATCGCGTCGATCAGGCCTCCGAGGCGGTGTCGGCGATCATCGCCCGCGGCCTCGTGCCCGCCGCGATGGAGATGATCGACCAGCTCACGATCGAGGCGGTGGAGGACGCGTTCGGCTGCGGCTATCCGCGCGACGCGGCGGCCGCCCTCCTGATCGAGCTGGACGGCCTGCAGGCCGGCATGGAGGCGCAGGCCGAGCGCGTGGTGGCGGCCTGCCGCGACTGCGGCGCGCGCGACGTGCGCGCGGCGCGCGACGAGGCGGAGCGGCAGCTCTTGTGGAAGGGCCGCAAGTCGGCGTTCGGGGCCTACGGGCGCGTCTCGCCCGCGTACATGGTCATGGACGGCGTGATCCCACGCACGAAGCTGCCCTACGTGCTGGGCCGCGTGAACGAGATCGTGGCCGCCCACGGCCTGCGGGTCGGCAACGTCTTCCACGCCGGCGACGGCAACCTGCATCCGAACATCCTCTACGATCCGCGCAAGCCGGGCGAGGAGGCGCGGGTGGTGGCGGCGGGCGCTCAGATCTTGAAAGTCTGCGCCGAGGTGGGAGGCTCCATCTCGGGCGAGCACGGCATCGGGCTCGAGAAGGCCGACTACATGCCGTTCATCTTCTCCGAGGCCGATCTGGCTTGCATGCACCGGGTGAAGGAGGCCTTCAATCCGGCCGGCCTCTGCAATCCGGGCAAGATCTTCCCGAGCAACAAGGCGTGCGTCGAGGTGGGGCCCGCCTACCGCCCGCATCCGATCGAAGAGAAGGGCCTCGCTCAGCGCTTCTAGCGCGGGGCACCGGAGTCTCCCCGTGCCCTCCGCCCTGCCGGACAAGCTTCGCGGTCTCGTGGGCGCCCCGCACGTGCTCACCGGGGTGGACTGCTCGCCCTACCTCGTCGAGGGCCGCGCCCCCGAGGCGGTCGTCTTCCCGGGCACGAAGGAAGAGGTCGCGGCTGCCCTCCTGATGGCCGGCGAGGCCGGGCTGCCGGTCACGCCATGGGGCGGCGGGACCAAGATGGCGGTCGGCTCGCCGCCGAACCGCATCGGCCTCGTGCTCGGCCTGCGCCGGCTCAACCGCATCCTCGAGCACGAGCCGGGCGATCTCACCGTCACGGTGGAAGCCGGTGTGCCGTTCGACACCCTGCAGGCCGAGCTGGGCCAGCGCGGGCAGTGGCTCTCGCTCGATCCGGCCACCGCCGGCGGCGCCACCGTGGGTGGCGTGCTGGCCACCAACGCGTCGGGGCCGCGACGGCATCTGTACGGCACCGCGCGGGACCTGGTGATCGGCCTCACCGTGGTCGCGGCCGACGGCAGCGTGGTGCGTGGCGGCGGCAAGGTCGTCAAGAACGTGGCGGGCTACGATCTGCCGAAGCTCTACATCGGCTCGTTCGGCACGTTGGGCGTGATGGTGGAGGCGACGTTCAAGCTGCGGCCGAAAGTCGACGTGGACCGCCTCGTCGTCGCCCGATTCGACCGGCTGAAGGACGCGGGCGCCGCCGCCCGCGCGATCCTGGCCTCCGACGTCATTCCGTCCGCGCTCGAGCTGGCCGACGGCGAGGCCCTGCGGCGCCTGGGTCACGGAGGCGGCGCGGGCCTGCTGGTCGGCCTCGACGGCATCGCCGAGCAGGTGGACTGGGAGGTCGCGGAGCTGAGCCGACTGCTCGGCCCGCTCGGGCTCGGCGAGACCACCGTGCTGGACGGCGCCGGGTGCGACGACGCCTGGCGTGCGCTCGCCCGGCTGGGGCGGCCCGGCCACGACGACGTCGCGGCGGTGATGAAGTGGGCGGTGCGGCCCACCCAGGTCGCCGAGCTGATGGAGACCGGCACGACGGTGGCCCTGCGCAACGGCCTCGGCGCCGCGCTCACCGCGCACGCCGGCGTGGGCATCGTGACCGCGATGCTGACCGGCGGCGCCGACGCGAACGCGGCGGTGGCCACGCTGAGCGAGTGGCGCGGGCTCGCCAACCAGGCCGGCGGCCAGGCGATGGTGGAGTGGGCGCCGCTGGCGGTCAAGGAGCGCGTGGCGGTGTGGGACGCCGCCGGGCCGACCCTGCGTCTGATGAAGGGGATCAAGGAGCGCCTCGATCCGCGAGGTATCCTGAATCCCGGTCGCTTCGTCGGAGAGATCTAGCATGGCCCATCCGGTCGCCACCGAGCCCAAGCCGTCGGCCCCGCTCACCCTGCACGGCCTCAGCGTGGAGGGCGTGGACCGCTGCGTCCATTGCGGGCTCTGCCTCGCCTACTGCCCGACGTTCTCCGAGCTGGGCACGGAGATGGACTCGCCGCGCGGTCGCATCTTCCTCGTGAAGTCGCTGGCCGAAGGCCGGATCCAGCTCACCGACTCCACCGCGGAGCACCTCGATCTCTGCCTCGGCTGCCGCGCCTGCGAGACGGTGTGCCCCTCGGGAGTGCCCTACGGGCAGCTGATCGAGGCGGCGCGCGCGGAGATCGAGCGCCAGCGGCCGGGCCCTCCGCTCCGCCGTCTCTTCCGCTGGATGAACTTCTCGCTCCTGCTGGCGCACCCCCGGATGCTGCGCCTGGCCGCCGCGGGCCTGCGCGTCTACCAGGTCAGCGGGCTGCGCACGTTGCTGCGGGCATCGGGCCTGCTCCGGCTGCTGCCCGCCTCGCTGCGCCACTGGGAGCCGCTGCTGCCCGAGCTGCCCTCGGCGGCGGATCGCGCCCCGCTGCCCGAGGTCACGCCGGCTCGAGGCGCGCGCCGGGCCCGGGTCGGGCTGCTCACCGGCTGCATCCAGCAGGTGGCCTTCGGCCCGCAGAACCGGGCCACCGCGCGCGTGCTCGCCCGCAACGGCGCGGAGGTCGTCGCCCCCCGCGCGCAGGCCTGCTGCGGTGCGCTCCACGCGCACGCCGGCGAGCACGCGACCGCGCTCGACCTGGCCCGGCGCACCATCGAGGCCTTCGAGCGCGCCGACGTCGAGGCGGTGATCGTCAACACGTCGGGCTGCGGCGCGCACATGAAGGCGTACGGGCTGCTGCTGGCCGGCGATGCGACGTGGCGCGACCGGGCCGCCCGCTTCGCGTCGCGGGTGCGCGACGTCTCCGAGTTCCTCGCCGAGCAGCCGCTGCGCGGGCCGCTCGCGCCGGTGGAGCGCACCGTGACCTATCACGATCCGTGTCACGTCGTCCACGGGCAGAAGATCCGGACGCAGCCCCGGGCCCTCCTCGCACAGGTGCCGGGCCTGCGCGTCGTCGAGCTGAAGGAAGCCGACTGGTGCTGCGGCTCGGCCGGCACCTACAATCTCACCCAGCCGGAGATGGCCACGCGCCTGCAGGAGCGGAAGATCGCCCACGTGCAGGCCACCGGGGCCGACGCGGTGGTCACCGCCAATCCGGGCTGCATCATCCAGATCGCCCAGGGGCTCGCGGCGAAGGGCTCGCCGGTGCAGGTGCTCCACATCGTCGAGATCCTCGACCAGGCCTACGGAGGCGATTAGCGTGCGCGTGAAGGCGATGCCGGTGGCGGCGGTGACGTCCGGCAAGGGCGTGCTGGCGAGCGTGGACGGCCGGGACGTGGCCGTCTTCCGCCGGGGCGAGGAGCTCCTCGCCATCGGCAACGACTGCCCGCATCAAGGCGGCAGCCTCTGCGACGGCTGGGTGGAAGGCGACATCGTGGTGTGCCCGCTCCACGGCTGGGAGTTCGACATGCGCACCGGCGCCTGCATGACCGTGCCGGGGGAGAGCGTGCCGCGGTACATCGCGACCGTCGAGGACCGGACCGTCTATCTGGAAGAGGCCGAGCGGTGAGCGGGGCCGACCGCGTCCCGCTGGAGCACAAGGCCACCGCCCCGCGGTCCATCGGCTGCTTCGTGCTCACCATCTCCGACTCGAAGACCGAGGCGACCGACACCAGCGGCCGGCTCATCCGCGAGCTGCTCACCGGCGCCGGGCACACCGTCGTCGGCCACGCGATCGTGCGCGACGAGCCGACCCAGGTCACCGGGCTGATCCGGAAGGGCTGCGCGGATGCCGCCGTCGAGGCCTTCGTCCTCACCGGCGGCACCGGCGTGACCTCGCGGGACTCGACCTACGAGGCGGTGGAGGTGCTGCTCGACAAGCGGCTCACCGGCTTCGGCGAGCTGTTCCGCATGCTCTCCTACCAGGAGATCGGCGCCGCCGCCATGATGTCGCGGGCCCAGGGCGGGGTGGTGCAGGGGCGCGCGCTCTTCTCGCTGCCGGGCTCACCGAACGCCTGCCGGCTGGCGCTGGAGAAGCTGATCCTCCCCGAGCTGGGCCACGTGCTCCGCGAGGTCCGCCGATAGGGCGCCGGCCCGCCGGCCGAATAGACGGTGCGCCGCGTGCGTCTGGTGAGGCGGAGCGGGTCCGGCCCGGAATCACTCCCGCGGTATAATCGGTCCCGGCCCGAGCACCACTCACCCCCAGGAGGTTTGCAGATGCGTCTTCCGGCTCTCCCCGTCGCGCTGGCCCTCGCGCTCGTCGTGATCCAGGGGGCCATGCCACTGGCCCAGGCGGCCGAGCCGCTGTGGAAGGAGAGTCAGGGCGCCACCCCGCCGGCCGACATCGCGCGGCTGAACGACTTCATGCACGACCTGTCCGAGCGGATGAAGCCGTCGCTCGTGCAGGTGCGCGTGCGGCGGGTGGCCGAGCCGCCCGAGGGGGAGCAGCCGCCGAACGCGCCCGCGCCGCCCGACGAGCGGCGCAGCTCGGGCTCGGGCTTCGTCATCCGCGAGGACGGCTACCTGGTGACGAACGCCCACGTGGTGGCCGACGCCGAGCGCATCCAGGTGCGGCTGACCGACGGCCGGCGCTTCGACGCCAGGCTGATCGGCCTCGACGAGCGGGTGGACCTGGCGCTGCTGAAGATCGACGCGACGGGCCTGCCGGTGGCGCCCCTGGGCGACTCGAACCGCACGCGCGTGGGTGAGTTCGTGCTGGCCCTCGGCCATCCGTTCGGACTCGAGCAGACCGTGTCGTTCGGCATCGTCAGCCGCAAGGGCTCGCCCATCCAGGTGGCCGCGCCCGGCTTCGAGTTCATCCAGACCGACGCCGCGGTGAATCCCGGCAACTCGGGCGGCCCGCTCGTGAACATGGCGGGCGAGGTGGTGGGCGTCAACAGCATGGCCGCGGTCAACGGCTCGATCGGCTTCGCGATCCCCGTGAACCTGGTGAAGGCCCTGCTGCCCCAGCTGGCCGAGAAGGGCAAGGTCGAATGGGGCTGGCTCGGCGTGACCATCGCCGAGGTGCCGGACGAGGAAGCCGCGAGGTTCGGGCTCAAGGAGCCCAAGGGCGTGCTGATCCGCCAGGTCGCGGCCGGCCAGCCCGCCGATCAGGGCGGCATCAAGGCCAACGACGTCGTGGTGTCCGTGGACGGCGCCTCGGTCGAGGGCCCGCGCGATCTCCAGCGCATCATCTCCAGCACCCCGGTGGGCAAGGTCGTCAAGATCTCGCTCATGCGCGAGGGCAAGGAGACCGAGGTCGCGGTCACCGTCGGCGCCTACCAGACGCCGCCGATGCCGCGCGTGCCACGCCGCATGGTGCCGGCCCCCCGGCCGCCCGCGCCCCAGCAGCCGCGCTAGGCCGGTGCGCCGCCGCGTCGGGCGCCGGGCATCGCTGGCGCTCGGCGTCTCGCTCGCGGCGGCGGTCTCGCTCGCCGCATCCGGCGGCGGTCTCGCGCCGGCCGCGGGGTGGGCCGCCGAGGTGCAGTCGCTCTTCCCCTCCGATCGCCTGACCACGCCCGATCCGCAGCAATCCACCGGACGACGGGTGGCCCTGCCGCTGCCCGATTGCGCGGTCGATGCCGCCGGCTGCGACGAGATCCGGCTGCTCAACGAGCTGGACGGCTTCAGCGTGAATCCACGGATCGCGATCCGCTTCAGCGGGCCCGTGGCGCTGGAGAGCCTCACCCGCGCGACCGCGTTCCTCTTGCCGCTGATCTCGGAGCCCCGCGCCGCGCCGATCGGCCTGGCTCAGCTCGTCTGGGACGGCGAGAGCAATACCGTGTACGCGCGGCCGGAGCGCATGCTCCTGCAGGCGCGGCGCTACGCGCTGGTGCTGACCACGAAGGTGACCGATGGGGCCGGCCAGCCGCTCGCGCCGCCCGCCGGCAGCCCGCTGATGAGCGAGGCGGCCCACGGCATCTCCGCGCAGGGGCTGGTGCTCCAGCGACTGAAGGCGCTCGGCCTGCAGCGGCAGGATCTTGCCGCGGCCGCGGTCTTCACCACGCAGAGCGTGACCGTCGGCCTGGAGCAGATGCGCGCCGCGCTCGAGTCGGGCCCCGCGCCCGAGCTGCGCTTCGCCCTGGCGCCCGGCGGCGCCCGCTCGGCGTACGCCCGCGCGGAGCTGGACCGTCTCGAGCTGCGTCGTCACGTCTCGACCGATCCGGCCGCGTCGCTGGAGGAGCCGGCGGCCCTGCCGCTGGTGCTGGTCCCGCCGAACGACGTGCGCACGATCGCGTTCGGCCGCTTCACCGCGCGGTCGTTCTTGACGCCCGACCGCCGCATCCCGATGACCGCGACCCGGACGGACGTCCCCGCGCAGCAGTCCACCGAGGACGTGGACGTGACGGTCTACCTGCCCGCCGGCCTCATGCCGCGCAACGGCTGGCCGGTGGCCATCTTCGGCCACGGCTTCGGCAACGACCGGCACGTGGCGCCGATGACGGTCGCGGCCACGCTGGCCCACGCCGGCTTCGCCACCGTGGCGATCAACGTGGTCGGGCACGGCGGCGGGCCGCCGGGCACGCTGACCGTGCTGCGCAGCGGCCACGAGGCGCTCCCGCTGCCCGCGGGAGGGCGGGGGGTGGACGTCGACGGCAACGGTCGCATCGGGGCGACCGAGGGCGTGAGCACGCGCGCGCCGTCGCCGCTGGCGCTGATCGGCAGCCGCGACGGGCTGCGCCAGACCACCGCGGACCTGATGCAGCTGGTCCGGGCCGTCCGCCGCGGGGTGGACGTGGACGGCGACGGTCGCGCGGATCTCGACCGCGAGCACATCTACTACTTCGGCCAGTCGTTCGGCGGCATCTACGGCACGCTCTTGATGGCGATCGACCCGCTGGTCCGGGTGGGCGTGCTGAACGTGCCGGGCGGGCCGATCGTGGAGATCGGGCGGCAGTCGCCGATCTTCCGCCACCTCGTGATCGAGCAGCTCAGGCAGCGGCAGCCGCCGCTGCTGAACGGCGAGAGTGACTTCACCGAGTCGATCCCGCTCCCGGGCGAGCCGCCGGAGCGGGAGCCGGCTCCGGGCGCCCTCGCCATCCAGGGCTACTTCGATCGCGCGGAGTGGCTCACCCAGCCCGCCAGCCCGGTGGCGTTCGCGCCGTACGTGCGTCAGCTGCCGCTGGCCGGCGTGGGTCCCAAGTCGGTGCTCTTCCAGTGGGCGGTGGGCGACCGCACCGTTCCGAATCCCACCACCGCGGCCCTGCTCGCCGCCGGACAGCTCCAGCCGGCGTCGGTGCTCTTCCGTCACGACGTGCTGGCTCCGGGCCTGCCCGACCGCTTCAAGGATCCGCACGCCTTCCTCACGTGGACCGCATTTCCCGAGGTACACGCCATCGGCCGCGCGGCGCAGGAGCAGGTCGCGCGCTTCTTCCTTTCCGGCGGCCGCCAGATCGAGCGCACGCGGCCAGAATTCGAGACCGCGGGTACGCTACCCGCCACGGGGCACTGACATGAAAGCGATGCTGCTCGGTACCGGCTCCCCGCCGCCGAACCCGAAGCGCCGCGGGCCATCGACGCTGCTCTCCCACGGTGACGAGCGCTTCCTGGTCGACGCGGGCTCGGGCGTCGGCGTGCAGCTGGTGCAGGCCGGCGTGCGGCCCTACGACTGGCCGCGCATCTTCATCACGCACCACCACTCCGACCACGTCATCGATCTGGGCCATCTGCTGATCACGCGCTGGATCGTGGGCCAGAACGCGCCGCTCGAGATCTGGGGCCCCGCGGGCACGCGGCGACAGATGGACAAGCTCCTCGACTACCTGCACTGGGACATCGAGGTGCGGCGCTCGCACATGATCGGCCGCACGCCGCCCACGGTGACGGTGACCGAGATCGAGGAAGGCCGCGTCATGGAGGCCGGCGGCGTCACGGTGAGCGCGTTCCTGGTCGAGCACGACCCGGTCAAGCCCGCCTTCGGCTACCGCTTCGACGGCGGCGGCCGCAGCGTCGTCATCTCCGGCGACACGCGGCCCTGCGAGAACCTGATGCGCTGGAGCCGCGACGTGGATTGCCTGATCCACGAATGCTGCGAGATGACCAAGACCTCGTGGTCCCCCGACTGCGGGTGGCCGACGCTCGAGGAGAAGATCCGGGACCTGTCCTCCTACCACACCCAGCCCGACGACCTCGGCCGGGTCGCGGTCGGTGCCCGTGTCGGGAAGCTGGCCGTCACCCACCTGATGCCCGGCTCGGAGCCGCACGAGCTGGAGAAGGCCACCCGCAAGCACTACCCCGGCCCCCTCGTGATCGGCACCGACCTGCTGGAGGTGTGATGAGGTGTAGTTCCCTCTCCTCTGCGGGGAGAGGGCAGGGTGAGGGGCGGTTCTATCGGTTCTAGCCCATCCGCAACGCCACCAGCACCGCCTGCACCCGCGCGTCGTCCATCACGGGAGCCGGTCCGTACCGGATCCCGCTCACGATCCGCACATCCCCTTCCGTCTGCTCGGGAGAATCCGCCAGCACGTCGTCCACCGCGAGCGTGAAGCGCGCCAGATCCGCCACCCGCAGCGGGGCTCCCGCGGCCCGGCACTTCACGTAGACCGTCCGGTCGGGCTCCACCAGCAGGAGCGTCCCGACCGACCGCTCCTCCAGATTCCGCGCGCTGCGACTTCCGCCCGCGATGACCAGTCGCAGCGTCCGCTCATCGAGCGCGAGCCACTCCAGATAGCTGCAGAGCATCGGGTGCAGCGACCCATCGTCGGAGAGCGTGACGAACGGCAATCCCCGCCCGAGCAGCGGTCCCAGATCGCTCTGCGACAACCGCCGGCGCAGCTCCGCGGGCAGCGCGCGCCCGAGCGACCGGCTCATCGCGGGCGGCGGCGCCTAGTACCCGCGCGCCCGGTCGACGGTCTCCCGCAGCGCCCGGCCTTCGAGGAATCGCTCCATGTTCTCGATGAACAGGCCGGCCACGATGTGATCCCGCCCCGGATGTAGCCCGCCGATGTGCGGCAGCACCGTGATGCCCTCGGTCACCCAGAACGGGTGCTCGGCCGGCAGCGGCTCGGTGGTGAACACGTCGAGCACCGCGCCGGCGATGGTCCGCGCCTTCACCGCCTCGATCAGGTCGGCGTCCACCACCAGTTCGCCGCGGCCGAAGTTCAGCAGATACGCGGTCGGCTTCATGCGCTTGAGCCGCGTCGCATTCATGAAGCCCCGCGTCTCGCGCGTGACCGGCAGGAGCAGGAGCACGAAGTCGGAGGTTCCGAGCACCTCCTCGGTGCCCTCGGGCCCGAGCACGCGCTCCACGTGGGGCATCGGCGCCGGAGTGCGCCGCGTGCCGACGACGCGCATCTCGAGTATCTCGGCCTTGCGCGCCAGCTCCTGGCCGATCACCCCGAGGCCGAGGATGCCCAGGGTCTTGCCGGCCAGTGTCTCGGACACGCGCCGCCGCCAGCGCCGCTCGCGCTGATCCATCACGATGCCCGCGTACGGCTTGGTCAGATGGAAGAGCGCGCCCAGGATGTTCTCCGGCATCTGCACGCGGTGGGTGCCGCGGGCGCAGGTGAGGGTCACCGCGGCGGGCAGGTCGGGCAGCGCCAGCCAGCCCTCCACGCCCGCGGTGATCGTCTGGATCCAGCGGAGGCGCGGCATGCGCGAGAGCAGGCCCGCCCCCGCGCGGAAGGCGAGCATCGCCTCGCATCGCGCGAGCAGTTCGGGCGCGGGCTCCTCGGCCATCGGGACCGAGACGACATCCAGGCGCGAGTCCAGGCCCGCGCGCTCGAGCGCCTGACGGTACGGGCCGGGCTCGGGAATCCACAACAGCACCAGGGGCCTGTCGGTAGTGGTCATGGCAGGGGAGTGTAGACCTGCGCCGACGCCACGGGCAAGCGGGGCGGGTTGCCGTCCGTGCCACGCTTCGGTATCGTCCAGTCGCCATGGAGCATGCGACGTGCGCGCGCTGGTGATCGGCGCCTCGGGCCAGGTCGGGGCCGCGCTCCTGCACGCGCTGCGCGAGCGCGGCCACCACGCGGTGGGCACGCGGGCGCATCACGAGCGGCCGGGACTCGTGCCGCTCGATTTCACGGACGCCGGCGCCGTCGAGCGCATGATCGGAGAGACCCGGCCCGACTGGGTCATCTGTCCGGCCGCGCTGAGCCACGTGGACTACTGCGAGGAGCATCCCGACGAGGCGTTCGCGGTGAACCTGCACGCGCCGGTGGCCGCGGCCCGGGCCGCCGCGCGCGCCGGCGCCGGCTTCGTCTACTACTCCTCGGACTACGTCTTCGACGGCGTCGGCGGCCCGTTCGCCGAGGACGCCCCGCCCCGCCCCCTCGGCGTGTACGGGCAGAGCAAGGCGCAGGGCGAGCGCGCGGTGCTGGCCGCGCTGGATCGCGCGCTGGTCGTGCGGACCAGCGTGGTGTACGGCCCCGAGCACCAGGAGAAGAACTTCGTCTACCAGCTCATCCGCGCCTGTCGCGGCGGCACCGGCTTCCGCCCCGCGGTGGATCAGCGCGCCTCGCCGTCCTACAACCCCGACGTGGCCACCGCCACCGTGGAGTGCTGCGAGCGCGAGGAGCGTGGCATCTGGCACCTGGCCGGCGCCGACACGATCGACCGCATGGCCTTCGCGCGCCTGATCTGCCACGTCTTCGATCTCGACGGCTCGCGCCTGACGCCGTCGCTGACCGCCGAGCTCGGGCAGAAGGCGGCGCGGCCGCTGGACGGCGGGCTCAGCATCACCAAGGCGCGGACCCTGCTGAAGACACCACTCCGCGGCGCCGAGGACGGCCTGCGCGCGATGCGCACCGCGCTGGCGGCCGGCCATCGAGGCGCCCGCCCTCCCGCCTGAGCGGAGCCGTTTGACCGGTACAGAAACCTACGGTAGAGTCACAACTTGGCTGTCGTCCCGGGGACGGTGACCGTAGCTCAATTGGTTAGAGCACTGGACTGTGGCTCCAGGGGTTGAGGGTTCGATTCCCTTCGGTCACCCCACTCCTGAAAGCCAGGTCGAGGCGTCGGGCGCCCATAGCTCAGCTGGATAGAGCGTTAGCCTCCGGAGCTAAAGGCCAGAGGTTCGAATCCTCTTGGGCGCACCATTTTCGAAGCGGCAGGTGGGCAGGAGCAGTTCCCGCTACGACGCGGGCCGTTAGCTCAGTTGGTAGAGCAGCTGACTCTTAATCAGCGGGTCCAAGGTTCGAGTCCTTGACGGCCCACCAAACACTGCAGGCGCTCCGGAGTCATCCGGAGCGCCTGTTTTGCTGCCCGCTCCGCATCGCCGCCGCGCTGCTGATAGCGGTCGCACTCCTGGTCGTCCCGCCGGCCGAGGCCAGGAGCGTCAGCGAGTGGGAAATCATGCCGCGGCGCGAAGCCACGGCATACGTGGTCGGCGTCATCGGCAAGATGGTCGCCGACCTCGCCCAGCCGAATCCGGCGCTCGCCGCCGCGCTGAAAGAGTTCTTCGTGCGACCGGCTCCAGCGAGAGACGTCTCGGAAGGCCTATTGAAGTTCTACGTCGAAGTCAGCGCACTGGACATGCTCGCCGGGACCGGCACGCTCGATCCGGACAGGATTCAGGTCGAGGGCGTCATCGTCAAGCTGGTGAAGGACAAGTTCCCACCGCAGCAGTGGGGCCCGCGAACGCCCGCGCCGGGACCGGCGGTCGCCGGCATCAACGACGCCGAAGCAAGCGCAATGACCGCGCAGTGTGCCATGCTTGCGGCAGTCGCCGACCGACAGTTTCTGGCGAGCAGCGTCAAGGACTTCGAATTTAAGATTCCGGCTCAGCAGTCCCGGCACCTCGCGCGGCTCATCGCGAGAATGACGGAACAGGCGGATCCTCAGACCGCCGAATACGTCAGGCGATTTTTCGCGGCGGGCGGAGTAGAGCAGCTCACTGCCAAGGTGGCGGCACTGAACACGCTGGGCCAGCAGGGGAAAGTCGATCTGTCCAAGCTCCGGCTGTCGGCCGTCGCATGGGATGTCGTCATCGCCAACGTCGACAAGGACCTGGCGGCCGTCCTCCAGCGCCGGAAAGAGATCGACGATCGCGCCATCAAGCTGCACGATGGACGACGCGCGTATGTGGATGGAGACCGGTTCAGAGACGAGAATGGCAAGATTCTCCAGGGCCAGGACCATGCGGAAGCCCGGCAAAAGCTCCGCGAAATTCAGAAGGGCGCGCGGTGAGTCTCAGCGGACCGAGGACGTCAGCGGCCGCGTGGTCGCCGGATGCTCAGCTTTGCGCATGCGGTGGCGCAGCGTGCTGGGACGGAGACCAAGGCGCTCGGCGGCTTGTCCGTGCCCCTGGATGGTCCCGGCACAGCGCTCCCGCACACCGGTGAAGTGGCTCCGCTCGTCGAGCCCGCCGTCGGACGCGGGTGCGACCTGTTCGGCCATCATCGCTCCCGGTTCCGGCGACCCCCATTCATCCAAGGAAAGGGCGACACCATGAAGCGGATGGCAGCCTTCGCAGCGTTCGGCTTAGCGCTGGCCTTCACGGCGACGACGGGATCGGCGCAGGAAAAGCTCGATCGCACGGTCCTGCCCATTCAGGAGCCCAAGCGAGCGACGTACACCGAGCTGGACGCGCGCCGAGCCAAGCCACCGGCCCGGTTCGAGGTCAAGGCGCCCAGGGGCGCCCCCAACGTCGTGATCGTGCTGATCGACGACATCGGCTTCGGCGGGCCCAGCACGTTCGGCGGCCCGATTCGCACGCCGACGATGGACCAGCTGGCCCAGGGCGGGCTGCGCTTCAACAACTTCCACACGACGGCGCTCTGCTCGCCGACCCGGGTCGCGCTCAAGTCCGGCCGGAACCACCACACCGCCAACGCCGGCTCGATCATGGAGACGGCGACCGCGTTCCCGGGCAACACCGGGCAGATCCCGAACAGCGTGGCGCCCCTGGCCGAGATGCTGCGGCTCAACGGCTACAGCACCGGCGCCTTCGGCAAGTGGCACGAGACCGCGGCCTGGGAGACCAGCGTCTCCGGGCCGTTCGACCGGTGGCCCACCCACCAGGGCTTCGACAAGTTCTACGGCTTCATCGGCGGGGAGACCGACCAGTGGTATCCGCTCATCTACGACGGCGTGATCAAGGTCGATCCGCCGAGGATGGCAGACTACCATTTCACTGTCGACATGACGAACCAGGCGATCAACTGGGTGAAGGCCCAGCAGTCGATGACGCCCGACAAGCCGTTCTTCGTCTACTACGCGACCGGGGCGGTCCACGCGCCCCACCACGTGCCGAAGGAGTGGGCCGACAAGTACAAGGGCCAGTTCGATACGGGCTGGGACCAGATCCGCACCGAAACGATCGAGCGACAGAAGAAGCTCGGGGTGATTCCCGCCAATACCCAGCTGGCGGCCCGGCCGGACGACATCAAGGCGTGGGACTCGCTGCCCGCCGAGCAGCGGCGGCTCTTCGCCCGCCAGGCCGAGGTATTCGCCGGATTCCTGGAGCACACCGACGACCAGATCGGGCGCCTCAAGAAGGCCCTGGAGGATATCGGCGTGCTGGACAACACGCTCTTCATCTACATCGCCGGCGACAACGGGACGAGCGCCGAGGGCGGCTTCGTCGGGATGTACAACGAGATGACCTATTTCAACGGCGTGGCCGAGAAGGTCGAGGACCTCATCCCGCTCATCGACAAGTGGGGCGGGCCGGAGACCTTCCCGCACATGGCGGCGGGCTGGGCGGTGGCCTTCGACGCGCCCTTCAAGTGGACGAAGCAGGTGGCGTCCGACTTCGGCGGCACCCGCAATGGCGTGGCCATTCACTGGCCGAAGGGCATCAAGGACAAGGGCGGGCTGCGCAGCCAGTTCTCACACGTCATCGACATCGCGCCCACCATCCTGGAGGCCGTGGGTCTGCCGCAGCCCCGGATCGTCAACGGCACGCCGCAGACGCCCATCGAGGGCACGAGCATGCTGTACGCCTTCAACAACGCGAAGGCGCCGGAGCGACACACGACCCAGTACTTCGAGATGTTCGGCAATCGCGGCATCTATCACCAGGGCTGGATGGCGCGGACGATCCATCGCGCCGCGTGGCAGGTGACGAACCTGCCACCCCTGACGTCGGACGTGTGGGAGCTGTACGACGTCCGGAACGATTTCAGCCTCACCAGGAACCTCGCGGCCGCGCAGCCCGCAAAGCTGAAGGACATGCAGGCGCTGTTCATGAAGGAAGCCCGGAAGTACCATGTGCTGCCCATCGACGACCGGACCATCGAGCGCACGAACCCCACTCTCGCGGGCCGGCCGGACGTGATGGGCGCTCGCACCTCGCTCACGCTCTACGAGGGGATGCAGGGCATGCTCGAGAACACGTTCATGAACATCAAGAACCGGTCGAGCAAGATCACCGCCGACCTCGACATCCCCGCCGGGGGCGCCAACGGCGCGATCTTGTCCCAGGGCGGGCGCTTCGGCGGCTGGTCGCTCTACCTGAAGGACGGCAAGCCCGCCTACACCTATAACTTCCTCGGGCTCTCGCGCTACACCATCGTCGCACCTGACCCGCTGGCCACCGGCCCCGCCACCGTCACCCTGGACTTCGCCTACGACGGCGGCGGCGCGGGCAAGGGCGGCAAGGCCACGCTTTACGTGAACGGAAAGCCCGTCGCCGAGGGCCGCGTCGACACGACCCAGCCGAACATCTTCTCGGCGGACGAGACCGCCGACGTCGGCATCGACAACCAGACCCCGGTCGCCGAGGGCATCGGCATCGGCCCGGAGACCCGATTCACGGGCAGGATCAACAAGGTCACCCTGGAAGTGGGCAAGTAGGGTCGGCTTCGAGCATCATCGGCGGGCGGGGGACTCTCGTCATGGTCGCCTGCCCGCTCATCTTCACGGGCGACAAGGACATTCGGCTGGTCCCGCTCGAAAGCGAGCGGCCCGGAGGCCGGGCCTAGCGTCGAGCCCGCGGGCCGGTCCGCGCGCGGTGGCGGTGGTCAGGGCCGATCGTCCCGCGGTACTATTCGACGGAGCGATCCCGATGCAATCTGGCTCGAGCCGTCCGACGTAGGACACTGGAGGCGCCATGGAGCTCGATCCACGATCTGCCGAGCGACTTCCCTTCCATGATGCGGACGAGGCCGCCGGGGCTCACGCGGGCGAGATCGTGCCCGCCCGCGATGCGCAGACCCGGCATCTGCAGCGCGTTCCGCTGTTCAGCGGGTTCGACGAGGACGAGCTGGGTCGAGTCGCCGAGATCTCGAAGATCGTCGAGGCGCCGGAGGGAACCGTCATCACCCGCGTCGGCGACGCGGGGGACTCGTTCTTCGTCATCATCGACGGCATGGCGGCGGTGCGAACGCCGGTCGGCTCGGGCAACCAGCTCGGGCCGGGCGACTTCTTTGGCGAGATGAGCCTGCTCGATGGGGAGCCCCGATCGGCCACGATCGTGGCGGCCAGCGATATTCGGCTGCTCAGCGTCGATCGTTCCCATTTCTGGCAGCTACTGGACGCGAACCCCGAGCTGATCCGGCGCATCCTCACGGTCCTGTCACGTCGGGTGCGCCGCCTCGAGCAGACGGTCCACGCCATGCTCGATCGGACGGATCAAGCCTGACGCGACTCGCGGGCACCGGCTCGGACCGGGCCTGTCGCCGTCCGCCGGCCTCCAGCGCCCGATACCGCGCCGGGCTCACCCCGTAGGCGCGCTTGAACATGCGCGACAGATGCGCCTGGTCGGCGAAGCCCGCGGCCAGCGCCACCTCGGCCAGCGAGGCGTTCGGGGTCAGCGCCCTCCGGACGCGGTCGAGGCGCCGCATCAATGAGTAGCGGTAGGGGCTCGTGCCGAGCGCGGCGCGGAACTGGCGGGCGAGGTCGTAGCGCGTGAGCCCGGTGATCGCCTCCAGCTCCGAAGACTGGACGACGCGGTCCGTCTCGGCGTCGAGGAAGCGGCGCGCTCGGTCGATCGCTCGGGTGGCGAGCCGGTCGACCGACCGGCGTTGCACGCAGGACGGGTCGGCGTCGAGGAGGGCCTCGGCGAGGGCCAGGACCAGGCCGTCCGTGGCCAGCGGCTCGGGGTCGAGGCCGAAGGCATCATCGATCGCGACCGCCAGCGCCGCGCTCGCCGTCACCGGCTCCGGCGCAAAGGGCAGGGGGCCGGAGTGCCCGCGGATCGCCCGCGCTGCCTCCGCAATGCGCGCCGGCGCGACGTAGATGATGCGATAGCCGAAGCCGTCCGCGGTGGCGGCGTGGCCGTCGTGGGTCTCGTCCGGGTGGAGCACGACAACCTGGCCGGGCGTGCTGATCCGGGCCGCGCCGCGATAGTCGAAGGCCTGGACGCCGACGTCGGTGAGGCCGATGGCGTAGGTGTCGTGGCGGTGGCGGTCGTAGCCGTGTCCGGCGAACCAGGCCTGGAGCAGCGCCACCCCCTCACCGAGCGCCCGGCTTCGGAGCCACCCTGGCTGGCCGGACGGGCCGGCGGTCCTGCACGATCGTTCAAGACCTGGCACCCTTCCGCCCCGTAGCCTCTTGGCCATGCGCACCGATCTCGCGGACAGGATGCCACCGAAGCGAACCCCTGCGCCCGGATGATGCGGGGGGGCGAGATGAGCCCGGAACAGGTGGTGGCGTTCCTCATCTTCTCGGTCGTGGCCGCGGGCACGCCGGGCCCGAGCAACCTGCTGCTGACCGCGACGGGGGCCAGGGTCGGGGTGCTCCGCGGGTTCCCCGCCCTGCTCGGGGTGAGCGTCGGCATGGGCGTGATGATGTTCGCGGTGGCCTTCGGCCTCGGCAGCGCGGTGGTGGCGAGCTCCACGGTATTGCGCGCGCTGAATTGGGTCGGCGCCGCCTTCCTGCTCTGGCTGGCCTGGAAGATCGCGACGGCGGAGGGTGGCGCCACCCCGGGCGCGGGGAAGCCGGTCGGCTTTACCGGGGCGGCGGCATTCCAGTGGGTCAACCCCAAGTCGTGGCTGGTCTGCGCCAGCGCCGCCGGGACGTATCTGCACGCCGGATCCGGCAGCGCCTCGGCCCAGGCGACGGCGCTCGGTGGGCTGTTCGTGCTGGCCTCGCTGCCGTGCTGCTTCGTGTGGCTCGCGTTCGGAGCCAGCGTGCAATGGCTGCTTCGCACTCCGCGGGCCCATCGCGTCTTCAACATCGCCATGGGGGTGCTCCTGGCCGGCTCGGTGGTCATGATCCTGGTCCACTGATCCGAATCCCCCGGGTCGGATTCCGCTCCAAAGGGCTCCAAGGGGTATTGACAAGTCCGCTCGGCCCCTGTAGGTTGCGCCCCACTCTCGCGTCTTCCGAGCTGTCCGGCCCACGGGGGAACCAATGCCCGGTACGGGATCCCTGGACAACATTTCGGGACGGTCACGGGTCGAAGAGACCGACGCGCCGTCCTGCGCTCGTCGCGACGAGCGACCCGGCACCACCAGCCACGTCCCCGATCGAACCCACGTCGGCGGTCTCGCGTGCCGGTCCTGACGCTCGAGGGCGTCCACCTCCACTTCGGCGGGGTGACCGCCCTGGCCGGCGTCAGCCTGCAGGCGCATCCGCACGACTTCCTCGCCATCATCGGCCCCAACGGAGCGGGCAAGACCAGCATCTTCAACTGCATCAGCGGCATCTACACGCCCACCCAGGGGCGCATCTGGTTCGACGGGCAGGACATCACGACCATGAGCCCGCACCGCCGGGCCCGTCTCGGGATCGCCCGCACGTTCCAGAACATCGCGCTCTTCAAGGGTATGACCGTGCTGGACAACATCAAGATCGGCCGGCACATCCACCTCAAGTCGGGGGTGCTCGCCTCCGGGCTCTACTACGGCCGGGCCGCCCGCGAGGAGCGCGAGCATCGCGCGACCATCGAGCGGGAGATCATCGACCTGCTCGAGCTGCAGGACATCCGGCACAAGATCGTCGGCACGCTGCCCTATGGCCTGCAGAAGCGCGTGGAGCTGGCCCGGGCCCTCGCGCTCGATCCGACCCTCCTGCTGCTGGACGAGCCCACCGCGGGCATGAACGCGGAAGAGACCGAGGACATGGTGCGGTTCGTCCTCTACGTCAAGCAGGTCAAGCAGCTCGCAGTGGTGATGATCGAGCACGACATGGGCGTGGTCATGGACATCTCCGACCGCGTGGTGGTGCTGGACTTCGGCCAGAAGATCGCCGAGGGCACGCCGTCGAAGGTCCAGCAGGATCCGGCGGTGATCAAGGCGTACCTGGGCGAAGCGCTGGAGGCGGTGTAGGCCGATGGACGCGGCGACCGACCGCGCGCACGGCACGTTCCCGGGCCGGCTCGCCGAGCAAGCGCGGCGACGCCCCGGCAAGCTCGCGCTGCGCGAAAAGAAATACGGCATCTGGCAGCAGGTGACGTGGAGCGAGTACGCGGCCCACGTCCGGGCGGTCGCCCTCGCGCTCGAGGACCTCGGGCTGCGGCGCGGCGACACGGTGGCGGTCGTCTGCGGCAACCGGCCGGCCTGGCTCTACGTTGAGCTGGCCACGCAGTCGATCGGCGCCATCCCGCTCGGCATCTACGTGGACGCGCTGCCGGATCAGCTGCGTCGGGTGCTGGAGCACAGCGAGGCGCGTGTCGTGCTGGCCGAGGACCAGGAGCAGGCCGACAAGGTCCTCGGGATCCGGGCGAGCCTGCCGCACCTGGCCAGCATCATCGTGGACGACATGCGCGGGCTCGAGCGCTACGACGATCCGATGCTCACGAGCCTCGAGGCGGTGCAGGGGCGGGGGCGCGCGCTCGACGCCGCGCAGCCGGGTCGGTACGAGCGGATGCTGGCCGGGGGGAAGCCCGGCGACGTGGCCCTGCTGTCCTACACGTCGGGAACGACCGGCAACGCGAAGGCGGCGATGATCAGCCACGCCAACCTCCTGGCCATGGCCCGGGGCATCACCCAGGTCGACCCGATGCGGGCCAGCGACGAGATCGTCTCCTTCCTGCCCTTCGCCTGGGTGGGCGAGCAGCTCATCAGCGTGGCGATGGCCCTGCACGTGGGCGCGACCGTGAACTTCCCGGAGGAGCCGGAGACGGTGCGCGAGGACCTGCGCGAGATCGGGCCGCACGTGATGATCGCGCCCCCCCGCTTCTGGGAGGCGATGTGCTCGGAGTACCAGGTCAAGATCGACGACGCGGGCTGGCTCAAGCGGCTGGCCAGCCGCGCCGCGCTGGCGCTGGGGGAACGGGCGGCCGCGCGCGAGTGCGCCGCATCCTCGCCGGGCCCGGTGGCGTGGGCGCAGCGGCGGCTCGCCTCGCTGCTCGCGTTCCGATCGCTGCTCGACAAGCTGGGGCTCTCGCGCATCCGGCGGGCCTACACCGGCGGGGCGCCGCTCGGGCCGGAGATCTTCGCGTTCTTCCGCGCCATCGGCCTGAACCTGAAGCAGGTCTACGGCCAGACCGAGACATCCGGCATCTGCGTCGTCCACGCCGACGGCGACGTCCGCCCGGCCACGGTGGGCAAGCCCACGCCGGGCACGCAGGTGCGCATCGCCGAGAGCGGCGAGATCCTCGTCTCGGGGGAGTCCGTCTTCGTCGGCTACTACAAGAACCCCGAGGCCACCGCGCGCGCGATGGAGGACGGCTGGCTCCGCACCGGGGACGCCGGCTTCCTCGACGACAACGGTCACCTGGTGATGATCGACCGGGTGACCGATGTGTTGAAGACCGCGGACGGCTCCCGCTTCTCGCCGGCTCTCATCGAGAACAAGCTCAAGTACAGCCCCCACATCCGCGAGGCGGTGGTGGTCGGCGAGGAGCGTCCCTACGTGGTGGCGTTGATCCAGATCGACATGGGCAACGTCGGCAACTGGGCCGAGGCGCGACGTCTGCCGTTCACCACCTTCAAGGACCTCTCCGGCAAGGCGCAGGTGGTGGCCCTGATCGGCGAAGCGGTCGCCCGGGTGAACGAAGGGCTGCCCGAGGCCGCGCGCATCCGCGAGTTCGCGCTGTTCGACAAGGAGCTGGACGCCGACGACGACGAGCTGACCCGGACCAACAAGGTTCGGCGCGCCACCATCCTGGCCAAGTACGGCCACCTGATCGAGCGGCTCTACGCGGGGGCGCGGTCGACCGAGATCCTGGCGAGGGGCTGAGGACGCGTCATGGGCGAGCACGTGGTCTTCATGCTGCAGCTGATCATCACCGGCATCGCGGTGGGCGGGGTGTACTCGCTGATGGCGCTGGGCTTTGTCCTGATCTTCAAGGCCTCCGCGGTGGTGAACTTCGGTCCCGGAGAGCTGGTGCTGTTCGGCGCCTACGTGTCGTGGGCCACCATCCTCCCCATGAAGCTGCCGCTCTACGTGGCGCTGCCGATCACCCTCGGGGTGGCCATCCTGCTGGGGCTCGTGATCGAGCGGGGCGTGCTGCGCCCGCTGATCGGCGAGCCGATCATCTCGGTGATCATGGTCACCTTCGGGGTGGCCAGCGTGATCCGCGGCGTGCTGAACATGACGTGGGGCAGCGACACCCGGCCGTTCCCGGTGCTGTTCTCGCAGGAGCCCTTCCACCTGGGGCCGGTGCCGGTGTCGCCGGTACACCTGTGGAGCTTCGTCGGGGTACTGGTGCTGCTGGCCGGCTTCTCCATCTTCTTCAAGTACTCGCTCACCGGCATGGCCATGCGGGCCACCGCGGACAACCAGCAGGTGGCCCAGTCGCTCGGGGTCAGCGTCAAGCGCGTGTTCGCCCTCTCCTGGTGCGTGGCCACCGTGGTGTCCACCCTGGGCGGGATCATTCTCGGCAGCGTGCGCGGGGGCGTCGACTTCTCCCTCGCCGACCTGGGCCTCAAGGTGTTCCCGGTGGTGATCCTGGGCGGCCTCGACAGCGTGGCCGGGGCGATCATCGGCGGCGTGCTGATCGGCGTGCTGGAGAACCTCTCGGGCGGCTACCTGGATCCGGTGCTGGGCGGCGGCGTGAAGGAGGTGGCGCCCTTCGTGGTCCTGGTGATCATCCTGATGCTGCGCCCGTACGGGCTCTTCGGGAAGGTCGAGATCGAGCGCGTCTGATGCAGTGCGGGGGCTTCCGCATCTCGTATCGCGGCGACGAGCGCATCTTCGACACCGCGGTGCCGATCGTCGGCATCGTGCTGGTGCTCGCGGTGCTCGCGGTGGTGCCCTACCACGCCACCACCTACTGGCTCGACGTCATGAACCGCATCGGCATCGCGATCATCGGAGCGATCGGGTTGAACATCCTGGTCGGCTACACCGGGCAGATCTCGATCGGCCACGCCGCGTTCCTGGCCGTGGGCGCCTACGCCACCGCGATCCTCGAGATCAACGCCGGGCTGCCCTTCTACCTGGCGATCCCTCTGGCCGCCCTGATCACGGCCGGGTTCGGCCTCATCTTCGGCATCCCGTCGCTGCGGCTGAAGGGCCTCTACCTCGCCATCGCGACCCTCGCCGCCCACTTCATCGCCACCTACGGCATCATCCACTGGGAGCGGCTGACCAACGGGGTGCTGGGGCTGATGGTCCCCACCGCCACCGTGTTCGGGATCCCGCTGGATTCCGACGCCCGCGTCTTCTACCTGATCTTCGCCCTGGTGATCCCCGCGACGTTCTTCGCGAAGAACCTGTTCCGGACCCGGGTCGGCCGCGCCTTCATCGCCATCCGGGACCGCGACGTGGCGGCCGGGGTCATGGGGGTCAGCCTGTACCGGTACAAGCTGCTCGCCTTCGTGATCAGCTCGGCCTACGCGGGCGTGGCGGGCGGCCTGATGGCTCACCACTCGCGCATCATCTTCCCGGACGCGTTCAGCCTGCTGGTGGCCATCGACTACCTGGCCATGATCATCATCGGGGGGCTGGGCAGCATCCTCGGCTGCATCTTCGGCGCGATCTTCATGACCCTGCTCCCCGAGGTGCTCAAGCTGGGCGCCACCTCGCTGACCGGGGTGTACCCGAACGCCTTCGGCGTGATCGCCTCCGCCCGGGACATCGTGTTCGGCTTCGCGGTGATCTTCTTCCTCATGTACGAGCCCCTGGGGCTCGCGCGCATCTGGGTGAGGATCCGCAGCTACTGGAAGCTCTGGCCGTATGCGTACTGAGCCCAAAGGAGAAACCCCATGAGCCACATCCGTGACCTGTTCATCCGGTTCGTTCTCGTCGGCCTGTTCGTGATCGCGCTCGGCGCCCCGCCGGGCGAGACGCAGGGGGTCATCAAGATCGGCAATCTGGTCGACCTCACCGGGCCCACTTCCGATCAGGGCAAGGACATCGCCCAGGGGCGGATCGACGCCGTCCAGTACTTCAACGACCAGGGCGGGGTCAACGGCAAGAAGCTCGAGCTCGTCAGCGTGGAGTACGGCTACCAGCCGCCGCGGGCGGTGGCCGCCTACAAGCGCTTCGTCGAGACCGACAAGGTGCTGCTGGTGCTGGGCTACGGCACGCCCGACACCGAGGCCCTGCGCCCCTACATCACCAAGGACAAGATCCCGTATCTCTCCGGCTCGTACTCGGGGCACCTCACCGATCCGCGGCAGACCCCGTACAACTTCCCGGGCGGCATCGACTACACGAGCCAGATCCGCATCTTCATCAACTATGTGAAGGAGCAGTGGACCGACAAGAGCCGCAAGCCCCGCGTCGCGTTCATCTACGCCGACAACGGCTACGGCCGGGCCCCCATCGAGGCCGGCCGCGCCTACGCCAAGGAGGCGGGCGTCGACCTCGTGGACGAGGAGATCATCCCGACCGTCCTGACCGACGCGACCTCGCAGCTCCTGACCATGCAGAAGAAGGACCCCGACTACGCTTACATCAACACCAACACCCAGTGGGTGCCGGTGGTGCTGAAGGACTCCTACAAGCTCGGCATCAAGACCAAGTACGTGGTCAACAACTACGGCCTCGACGAGCGGACGCCGAAGCTGGCCGGCGACGCGGCGGAGGGCGTGATCGGCATCCAGGACGTCGCCTACTGGGGCGAGAACGTGCCGGGCATGAAGACCCTGACCGAGTTCCACCAGAAGCACCACGGCGGCGATGTGCACGCCTCGCCCTACATGCGGGGCTGGCTGTGGGTCATCATGTCGGTCGAGGCGATCAAGCGGGCCGGGGACAACCCGACCGGCGAGTCGGTCAAGAAGGCGTTCGAGAGCATGAAGGACTTCGACACCTGGGGCATCACCCCGCCGTTCACCTACACCAACGAGGACCATCGCCCCACCAACCGCGGGCGCCTCGTGCAGATCAAGGGCGGCAAGGTCGTGCAGCTCAAGGAGGTGTCGGTCGACCGCGACATGAAGTGGATCGGGAAGTAGATGCTGCGTCTCAACAACGTCCAGGTCATCTACAGCGACGTCATCCTGGTGCTGAAGGGCCTGTCGCTGGAGGTGCCGGACGGGCAGATCGTGGCCCTGCTCGGCGCCAACGGAGCGGGCAAGACGACGACGCTGAAGGCGATCTCGGGCTTGCTCAAGACCGAGGACGGCGCGGTCACCGACGGCAGCATCGAGTTCATGGGCAAGCGGATCGACGGGCGGGATCCCGAGGTGATCTGCCGGCAGGGCATCGTGCAGGTGATGGAGGGGCGCAAGGTCCTCGAGTCCATGACCGTCGAGGAGAACCTGCGCATCGGCGGCTACTCGCGGCGGGATCCCGACGGCGTCCGCCGCGACATGACGATGATCTACGAGTACTTTCCGCGCCTGATCGAGCGCCGGGAGCAGCTGGCCGGCTATCTCTCGGGCGGCGAGCAGCAGATGCTGGTGATCGGGCGCGCGCTGATGGCCAAGCCGCGCCTGCTCCTGCTGGACGAGCCCTCGCTCGGCCTGGCCCCGCTGCTGGTGAAGGAGATCTTCGCGATCATCCAGAAGATCAATCAGGAGCGCGGGACCACCTTCCTGCTCGTCGAGCAGAACGCCCAGATCGCCCTCGGCATCGCCGACTACGGCTACATCATGGAGAACGGTCGGGTCGTCCTGGACGGCCCGGCCGACAAGCTCCGCGGCAACGACGACGTCCGCGAATTCTACCTGGGCCTCAGCGAGGCCGGCCGCCGCAAGAGCTTCCGCGAGGTGAAGTTCTACAAGCGCCGCAAACGCTGGGTGTTCTGACGCGACCCCGCATCTGGCCGAGCGATAAGCACAGGCGCCGGCCCCGAGGCGGGTGTCCCTACGCGGTGGTCAAAGCCGCGCGCCTCCGGTGAGTTGATCATGTGATTGATCAGATTTGACCACCCTCCCCCTCCCTGGATGTGGCTGATTTGTCGAAGTATCTCCCCGGGCACACACCTTGCGATGACCACCTCGTGAAGTCGACGAAATCAACCGAGGAGGCGGACATGGCAAGGCTCAGGGGGCTGATGGCGCTGATGACGTTCACGCTCGGCCTGTTCACGCCGGTCGGGCTATCCGGGGTCCTCGCGGCCGACATCGACCCGCCCCAGGCGCCGTGGGGGGACGGCCCGGACGCAACGCAGCGCGGCGAAGATCCGCTGCAGGCCCCCCGGGAGCAGGCGCGATGAGATACGCGGCGACCACGGCGGCGGCCCTGCTGAGCGGCTTCCTGGGCCTCGTGCAGGGCGGGTACTGGTGCGAGCGCCTGTGCGACGCGCTCGAGACCTACTGGGCGCATCGCCAAGCTCCCTCGGGCGGGTCCGGCGCGTGAGCGAGGCCAAGGTGAGCACGCTGCGGCCCGTCGTCCTGATCCTGACCGGCTCATCCCGGAAGAGCCGGGAGGATGTCGTCGCCGCTCATGAAGATGGGCTGCGCTTCCTCCTGCTGATCCCGGGGGTCGCGCTGGTGATGGCCGCGGCGCTGATCATCGCGCTCTCGCTGATCACGGGATCGCCGGTCCCGGTGCCCGACGCGGGCCCCTCCGAGCGTGCGCTCGAGGTCTGGACGAGCTCGCCGGTGATCGAGGAGCAGGCGGGGGACGAGACGACGAGGAGACCACGGTGAACTGCTCGCGCTGCCACGCGTCGAATCGCGATGGCCTGAGATTCTGCGAATCGTGCGGCGCCCCGCTGGCCGACCGGTGCCCGCAGTGCGCCGCGCCGATCGTCGGCGACGCCCGCTTCTGCGGCGTCTGTGGCGCCTCGTTCGCTCCGGCCGGCCCCGAGCGATTCGAGTCGCCCGCCGCGTACACCCCGGCGTATCTCGCCGACCGCATCCTCAACTCGCGCAGCGCCATGGAAGGCGAGCGCAAGCAGGTGACGGTGCTCTTCTGCGACTTCACCGACTCGACCGCGCTGGCCGAGCGCATCGGCCCCGAGGCGATGCACCGGCTGCTCGACGAGTTCTTCGAGCTCGCGCTCGGCGAGGTGCACCGCTACGAGGGCACCATCAACCAGTTCCTCGGCGACGGGTTCATGGCCCTCTTCGGCGCGCCCCTGGCCCGCGAGGATCACGCGCGCCGCGGCGTGCTCGCCGCGCTCGGGCTGCGGTCGGTCCTGCGCGAGCGCGCGCTCGGCGCGCCGCACCGCCGGCTCGATCTCGACGTGCGCATGGGCATCAACACCGGGCTGGTGGTCGTCGGCAAGATCGGCCACAACCTGCGGATGGACTACACCGCGGTCGGCGACACCACGCACGTCGCCCACCGGCTCGAGCAGATGGCCGAGCCCGGCACCATCCTGATCACCGGGGCCACCCACCGGCTGGTGCGCGGCTACGTGCGCGTGGAGGACCTGGGCGCCCAGGCGCTCAAGGGCAAGGCCGAGCCGGTGCCGGTCTACCGCGTGCTCGGACCGGGCGCGCGCCGCTCTCGCCTGGAAGGGCCGGATCGGGCGCACAAGCTCACGCGCTTCGTCGGGCGCGAGCGCGAGCTCGACACCCTGCAGGGCCTCCTCGCGCGGGTCGAGGCAGGAGAGGGACAAGTCGTCACCATCGTGGGCGAGTCCGGCGTCGGCAAATCGCGGCTCTTCCACGAGTTCCGGCAGCGGCAGCGTGGGCGCTCGGTCACGTTCCTGGAGGGCCGGTGCCTCTCGTACGGACGGCGGATCCCGTACCTGCCGGTCCTCGACATCCTGCGGCAGGGCTGCGGCATCGCGGAGACGGACAGCCCCGAGGCCATCGGCCAGAAAGTGGACTGGGCCCTCGGCGACATCGGGGTGGACGCCGCCGACGCCGCGCCGTACCTCCTCCACCTGCTCGGCGTCACGAACGGGACCGAGGCGCTCGCCGCCCTGAGCCCGCAGGCCATCAAGAGCCGGACCGCGGACGTGCTGCGCCGGCTCGTGCTCAAGGAGAGCCGGCGGCAGCCGCTGGTGATCCTGGTGGAGGACGTGCACTGGGTGGACCGGACCTCGGAGGAGTACGCGACCACGCTGATCGACGCGCTCGTCGACGCGCCGCTGCTGATGGTGCTGACGCACCGGCCGGGCTACGACCCGGGCTGGCTGAAGAAGCCGTACGTCACCCGGCTCGCGCTCTCCCAGCTCTCGGACGGGGAGAGCCTCGCGGTGCTCCAGGCCATCGTCGAGCCCGGCGGAGTCCATGAATCGGTGACGCGCTCGATCCTTGCCAAGGCCGAGGGCAACCCGCTCTTCCTGGAGGAGCTGAGCCGGGCCGCGTTCGAGCGCGACGGGCTCGGGACCGACGATGCGCTCCCCGCGACCATCCACGATCTGCTCAGCGCGCGCATCGACAGCCTGAGCCAGCCGGCCCGACGCGTCGTCCAGGCCGCGGCGGTGCTCGGGCGCGAGGTCTCCCATCGCCTGCTGGAGGCGGTGGCCGACCAGCCGGAGTCGCTCGCCGAGACGGTGCGCGAGCTGACCCGCCGCGAGATGCTCTACGAGCACCCGCGCGTGGCCGACCGCGTGTACGTGTTCCGGCACGCGCTGGTCCAGGAGGTGGCCTACTCCACGCTGCTCGAGCAGCGGCGCGCCGCGCTGCACGGCCGCGCGGCGCGGGCGCTGGAAACGCTCTACGACCGCCGGACCGACGAGGTCGTCGAGCTGCTCGCCCACCACTTCGGGCGCAGCGGAGATGCCGAGAAGGCGGTGGACTACGCGATCCTGGCCGGCGAGAAGGCCCAGCGCCGCTGGGCCAACGCGGAAGGGCTCGCCCACTTCGGGGCCGCGCTCTCGCGGCTGGACGCGTTGCCCGAGAGCGCGGCGAACTCGCTGCGGCGGATCGACGCGGTGCTGCGACAGGGCGAGGTGCGCTTCGCGGTTGGCCAGCACGTGGAGCAGCGCACGCTGCTCGAGCAGATCGGACCGCTGGTCGAGCGCGCCGCCGATCCCCCGCGCCGCGCGGCGTGGCACTACTGGACCGGGTTCCTGCACACCCTGACCGGCGGGCGGCCCGAGCTCGTCATCGACCACTGCGAGCGGGCGGTCGCGATCGCGGAGAGCGGCGGGCTGATCGAGCTGGGCGCCTTCGCGGAGTCCTGCCTGGCGCAGGTCTACGTCTTCGCGGGCGAGCTGCGCCTGGCCGTGGAGACCGGCGAGCGGGCGCTGCGCACGTTCGAGACGCTGGGGAACCGCTGGTGGGCCGGGCGAACCCTGTCGCACCTGGCCGCCGCCGCGAACGCGCTGGGCCAGTGGGACCGCGCGTTCGGCTACTGCCACCGCGCGCTGGGCCACGGCCTGGCGGTGGACGATCTGCGCCTGAAGGTCTCGGCACTCCTTCGCCTCGGCCTCACCCACATCCAGAAGGGGGAGGTGGCCGAGGGGCTGCAGCGCTGCGAGGAGGCGCAGGCGCTCGCGCCCACGCCGTACGACGCGGCAGCCCTCCGTGGCATTCGCGCCTACGGGCTGGCCATGGTCGGGCGCGTGGCCGAGGCCATCGCGGAGCTCACCGAGGTGCTGGACTGGTACGCCCGCTCCAACCTGCACTTCACCCGCTACCAGTTCATGCTCCTGCTCGGCGAGGCGCACCTGCGCGGGGGCGCGCTGGAGTCGGCCCGGAAGGCCGCGGAGGAGGTGCTGGTCGCGAGCGCCGAGATGGGCTATCGGCACCTGGAGGCGATCGCCCGGCGCCTGCTCGCGGAGTCGCTGCTGGCGCTGGATCCCCCCGCGGCGGAACGACATCTGCGCGACGCGGTCGAGGCGTTCCGGCGCAGCGGGGCGCGCAGCCACCTCGCCCGATCGCTGATCGCCCAGGCCGCCCTGTGCCACCGGCGGGGCGAGCAGGCGAGGGCCATCGCGGCCCTCGAGGAGGGCGTGACCATCTTCCGGGAGATTGGGACGCTCGACCACTCGGCGCGAGTGCGCGATGCGCTCGCCATGCTCGACGCGGGCTCCGCCGCGGCCGGGCATGCCTATCACCACTAGTCACCATCGAGGAGGATTCGCATGGCGTCCCAGGCAATCCTGGCCAAGTTGACCGGCATCAACAAATCACTCCGGAGTCTGGACGCGACGCTCAAGCAGGTGCTGGAGAAGCTCGACGCAAAAGGCAAGCAAGGCAAGTAACCGAGCCCGAAAGGAGACGCGATGGACCTCGAAGATCTGATCGCGGCAGCCAATCCGTACCTGCCCAGCGGGGGCTCTCCGACCTACGAGAACCCCATCATCATCGAGCAGCAGCTGGACGTCGGGGGCTGGAACTTCAAGGGGGTGCCCCATCACATCGAGAAGGCGATCCGGATCCCGTACACGTACTACGACGATCACGGAGTGCAGATCCGCGACTACCTGCTGATCGGCTACGAAGGCGGCGGCGCCTACTAGCCTCTGCCGGGCACTCCCGGCGCGTCGGGTCCGGAGGCTTCGGGGCCCGGCAGATCGGGAGTGCCCGGCCGGGTGGGACCAGCGCTCACTCGAAGAGGGCGTCCCACGTGGGCACGCGGCGTCCCTGCCAGGTCGGGCCCTCGCGCACGAAGCGCCACTCCGGGTTCCGCTTCACGTCGCGCAGCGCCGCGCAGACCTGGTGGAAGACCGGGACCGCGTCGTCGGCGCACTCGAAGTAGGTGAGGAAGTCGTACTGCCCGGCGGCCGGCGGCTGCGTCTCGCTCTTGTAGGTGCGCCGCAGCAGGCACGCGATGCCGGCCTCGGTGGCCAGCGCGTGGCCCTCGTTGACCATGCGGCCGGCGTCGTCGTAGCGGGGCAGGAAGTAGGTGTGGCGCTCCATCCAGCTCTTGCTCCACCACTCGGGCGTCTTGCTCATGGGCACGAAGAAGGCGTTCGGCATCGCCGGGCCCGGCTGCTGCACGACCTGGCGGCCGTAGGCCCAGTTGGCCATCGCGGCGCCGGTGTAGTTGCGCGGGCGGATCACGCCCCGGAGGATCTTCAGATGCGCCACGTCGTTCAGGGCCTTCGCGGCCGCGTCGCAGAGCGCGGTGACCGACTCCGCCCGCTTCGAGCAGACGTGGATCAGCCACCGCGCCCGCGCGACGTCGTCGTCCGCGATGTCGGCCGGGATGGCCCGCTCGGCGCGGACGAAGGCGAACGATTCGCGCTCGGCGGGCGCCGCCGCCTCCCACTCGTTCCGCAGCCCGAGCCGCTCGGCGGTCTTCGTGATGGCGGCGCCGGCGCGCCGGACGTCGCGGTCGCCCGCGGGCCGCGCGCAGATGTACGCGCCGTATCCCAGGATCTCCTCCGACAGGAACTCGTCGCCGCTGGCCATGGTGTCCTCCTCCGAGGTCCGAGCGTAGGGCCAACCGCCCGATGTGTCCAATGCATAGACCGTCTGGCCGGTGGAGATGACCGAGGCCGAGATCAGGCCGGCGCCGGCGGCCACGGAATCTTCATCGAGTCGAACCGCCGCAGCCGGTCCTGGCCGAGTCCGCGGTCCCACACGTCGGCGAGCTGCTCGGCGGTCCACGCCCCCGGGGCGCTGACCGTGCGGATCGGCGCGGGATGGGAGTACACGCTCACCTCGGGGCCCCGCACCCCGATCACCTGGCCGGTGATGTGCCGCGCGCGATCGCTGGCCAGGAACGTGACGACCGGGGCGATGGCCTCGGGGGGCGTGGCGGTGGCCGCCGAGCGTCGCTCGCCGGGCAGGCGCTGGGTCATGCGGGTGTCCGCGGTGGGGGAGATGGCATTGCAGCGCACACCGTACTTCGCCATGGCCAGCGCGGTCGAGCGCGTGAGGCCGACGATGCCTTCCTTGGCCGCCGAGTAGTTGGGCTGGCCGGGGCTGCCCTCGAGCCCGGCGGTGGAGGTGAAGGTGACGATGCTGCCGGCCTTCTGCTCGCGCATGTGGCGGGTGGCGGGCTGCATCACGGTGAAGTGGCCCTTGAGGTGCACCGCGATGACCGCGTCCCACTCCTCCTCGGTCATGTTGAAGATCATCCGCTCGCGCAGGATACCCGCGCAGCACACCAGCACGTGGAGGTCGCCGAACTCCTGGAGCGCCAGATCGACCACCGCGCGGCCGCCCGCCATGGTCGCCACGCTGTCCGGAGCGGCCACCGCCCGGCCGCCCGCCCGGCGGATCTCGGCCACCACCGCGTTGGCCGGCTCGCTCGAGGGATCGAGGCCGTCGACGCCCACGCCGTAGTCGTTGACCACGACGCGGGCGCCCGCGGCGGCGAGGCCGATCGAGACCGCCCGGCCGATGCCCGTGCCGCCGCCCGTCACCACCGCCACCTTGCCGTCGAGCAGTGCCATTTGCATGTCTCCCCGCGCTGCCGTATCGTCGGCGCGTTTCACGCCGACCGCCGCCGATCCTGCGCGACGCCGGTCGTCCAGTCAAGGCCGGCAGGACTCATCGGACCAGGGAGGATCGGATGGCGAAGACGCGCGGCACCGGGCTCTTGATGCTGTGGACCGACGTGGACCCGCAGTACGAGGCGGAGTTCAACCGCTGGTACGACGAGGAGCACCTCGATCGGCTGCTGAAGGTGCCCGGCTTCCTGGGCGCATCGCGCTACGAGGCCCTGCGGGGAGGCCCCAAGTATCTCGCCATGTACGAGCTGGAGGACGTGAGCGTGCTCCGCACCGCCGCCTTCCTCGACGAGGTACGCTTCCGCCCCTCCGCGCGGCGGCAGCAGTCATCGGGCGGCCACGTCGGCCGCAACTATCTGCTGAACGGCTACCGGCAGATCTTCCCCGCGCGCACGAACCCGGTGGAGCTGACCGTGGGGCCTTCGCCCTATCTGCAGATGGGGCGCATGGACATCCCCGCCCACATGGAGGAGGAGTGGAACGACTGGTACAACTGGGTCTACGTCCCCGACTACCTCACGGTGCCGGGCGTGATCCGGGCCCGCCGCTTCCTGGCCGTCGACGGGCAGCCGAAGTACCTCACGGTCTACGAGTTCGAGCGGCCCGACGTGCCGGAGAGCGAGCCCTGGAATCGTGTCCGCGACGCCAACCCGTGGACGCGTCGCGTGCGGCACCACATGCGCCTCGACGCCGGCTCCCCCGCGGTGTTCAAGCGGGTCAATCCAAAGATCGGGTCGAAGGCCGGCGCATGATCAAGCGTGTCTCCCTGCTGACCCGCAAGGACGACATGACCCGCGAGCAATTCACCCGTCACTGGCTCGAGATCCACGCGCCGCTGGCCCGCCCGGTGCCGGGCCTCACGCGCTACGTGCAGTCGCACATCGTCGAGGAGTTCCGGCGCGCCGACATTCCCACCTCCGCGGTGCAGGTCGACGGCATCGCCGAGCTGTGGTTCGAGGACCGCGCGAGCATGGAGCGGGCGCTGGCCTCGCCCCAGATGGCCGCCCTGCACGCCGACGGCGCGTTGTTCATCGGGGCCAACAAGACCTTCGTGGTCGAGGAGAAGGTGATCATCGGCTAGCCGGCGTGGACGGCCCGCCGATCGCGCTCGGGATCAAGGTCGCCTACACCCTCTTCCTCGCGGTGCTGGTGCCGGTGTACTGGGCGCACTACGGTCCCCGGAACTTCCTGTGGTTCTCCGACATCGCCCTGCTCGGGTCGGGGCTCGCGGTCTGGCTGGAGAGCCCGCTGCTGGCCAGCATGATGGCCCTCGCGGTCCTCCTGCCCGAGCTGGCCTGGAACGTGGATTTCTTCGGCCGGCTGCTCACCGGGCGCTCGATGTTCGGCATGAGCGCCTACATGTTCGACCGGTCGCTGCCGCGCTACCTGCGCGCGCTCTCGCTGTTCCACGTGCTGCTGCCGATCTGGCTGCTCTGGCTGGTCGCACGGCTCGGCTACGACCGGCGCGCGTGGGCGTGGCAGAGCCTGCTCGCCGCGATCGTGCTGCCGGTGACCTACGCGCTCACCGAGCCGGCCGAGAACGTCAACTGGGTCCACGGGCTCGGGGCGCCCCGGCCGCGGCCTCACCCGTGGGTCTACCTCGCCGTGCTCACCGTCTCGTTCTGGCTCGTCCTCTACCTGCCGCCGCATCTGATCCTGCGGGCCTGGCTCGCGCGATAGATCACGGGTCCTCGTTGCAGAGCCTTGCCGGCTCCGATATACTCCGCGCCACCATTCGATCGGGCACCGGCCCTTCCCGTTCTCGAGGAGGTTGCCATGGTTCGCTTCCGCCCGCTCTGGCCGCTCGCCGCGGTGACGGCGCTGATCGCCGTGCCGCTCCTGCCGCTCGCCGCTTCCGCCCAGACCCCGAAGTACGGCGGGGTGCTGGTCACCGCGCCGCTCAGCGCCGCGCCGAGCCTGTCGCCGCACGAGGAATCGACGGTGGCGGTCGTGCAGCAGGCCAGCCCCTGCTTCAACAACCTGGTCTACTACGATCCGGCCAAGAAGCAGGAGAGCGGCGACACGATCATTCCCGAGCTGGCCGAGAAGTGGTCGTGGCAGGACAACCACCGCAACCTGGTGTTCCTGCTGCGGCGTGATGTGAAGTGGCACGACGGCAAGCCCTTCACCTCGCAGGACGTCAAGTACACCTTCGACTTGGTGCGCGGCTCCCCGGATGCGAAGGGCCGGTTGAGAGTCAATCCGCGCAAGCTCTGGTACGAGAACGTGGAGGGCATCGAGGCGCCGGATCCCCACACGGTGGTGTTCCGGTTGAAGAAGCCGCAGCCGTCGCTGCTGCTGATGCTCGCCTCCGGCTACTCGCCGGTGTATCCGGCCCACGTCCCGCTCCCCGAGTTCAAGAACAAGTGCATCGGCACCGGCCCGTTCAAGCTGAAGGAGAACAAGCCGGGCGAGTACGTCGAGTACGTGAAGAACCCCGACTACTTCGTCAAGGGCCGACCCTATCTCGACGGCCTCAAGTTCGTGGTCATCCGCGACCGCTCGACCCAGATCGCCGCGGTGCAGTCCGGTCAGCTCGACGTGGCGGGCACCGGGTGGAACCGCGCCAACGCGGAGGACGCCAAGAAGGGCGCGCCGAAGCTCGTGGTGGTGGAGGCGGACAGCAACGTCAACGACAACGTCCTCATCAACTTCAAGAAGGCGCCGTTCACGGACCGGCGCGTTCGCCAGGCCATCAACCTGGCCATGGACCGCAAGGGTTACCTGATCGGGCCGCGCCAGGGCGCGGCGACCTTCGGCGGGGCGCTCCTGCCCAAGCCGGCCGGGGTGTGGGGCCTGCCCGCCGCGGAGGTGAGCCGGCTTGCCGGCATGGGCGACCCGGCCAAGCAGAAGGCGGAGGCGCGGAAGCTGCTCGCGGAGGCCGGCTTCGGCGCGAACAACCCGCTGAAGTTCACCCTGTCCACCCGGGCCCTGCCCATCTACGTGGATACCGCGAGCTGGATGGTCGACCAGCTCCAGCAGGTGGGGATCGAAGCCACGCTCGAGCAGATCGAGACCGGGGTGTGGCATCCCAAGATGACGCGGCTCGAGTACCAGGTCGCGCTCAACCTCACCGGGGTGGGCATCGACGACCCGGACGCGCAGCTCTTCGAGAACTACCGCTGCGGCTCGCAGCGCAACTTCTCCGGCTACTGCTCGGAGGAGATCGACCGGCTGATGCTCGAGCAGTCGCAGACCCTCGACCGGGCCAAGCGGCTCGCGCTCGTCAACGACATCGACCGCAAGCTGCAGGCGGACGGGGCGCGGCCGGTGCTGGGCTGGGGCAAGCAGCACTGGGTCATGTGGCCGCACGTCAAGGGCTGGGCGGTGCACGAGAACTCGATCTACAACGTGAGCCGCCGCCAGGACGTCTGGATGGCCAAGTAGCGGTTCCCGCGCCGCGCACGGGGGGATGACGTGAAGATCTACATCCTCAAGCGGGTGATCATCGCGGGCGTGACCCTGCTGGGCATGTCCATGCTCATCTTCGTGCTGATGCGGCTGGCCCCCGGCAACATCACCGACATCATCTTCGAGTCGGCCGGCTACGTGGACGAGGCCGACCGGCATCGCCTGGAAGCCGAGCTCGGCATCGACAAGCCAGTGGCCATCCAGTACCTCAACTGGCTCGGCGACTTCGTCCGCGGCGACCTCGGCAAGTCGTACCGCTACGAGCTGCCCGCCTGGGACGTGATCAAGCCGCGCCTGCCGGTCACCCTGGAGCTGGCGGTGCTGGCCCTCGGCTTCTCGGTGCTGCTCGGGGTGCCCACCGGGGTGATCAGCGCGGTCCGCCGCGGCCGGCCGGTGGACTACGCGCTCCGGGTCTTCTCGCTCGCCGGGCTGTCGATGCCCTCGTTCTGGCTCGGCATGATCGTCATCCTGCTGCTGGTTCGCTCGCTCGGCTGGATCCCGTCGATGACCTACGTCTCCCCGTTCGACAACCTGGGGGCCAACCTCTTCCAGTTCCTGCTCCCCGCGCTCGCGGTCGGCTACCGCAGCTCGGCCCTGATCATGCGCATCACCCGCTCCACCATGCTGGAGGTGCTGCGGGAGGACTACATCCGCACCGCGTGGGCCAAGGGCCAGCGGAGCACGCAGGTGGTGTGGCGGCACGCGTTCAAGAACGCGTCGCTGCCGGTGATCACCCTGATCGGCATCGAGTTCGCGTTCCTGATCGGCGGCCTGATCGTCACCGAGACGGTGTTCAACCTGCCCGGGGTGGCCCGCTACCTGGTGGACGCCATCCAGGGCCGCGACTACCCGATCGTGCAGAACCTGGCGATGCTGATCGCGGTGGTGGTGGTGACCGCCAACCTCGTGGTCGACCTGCTGTACACGTGGCTCGACCCCCGCATCAAGTACGGGCAGGCGTGATGGCGATCAACGCCATCGAGGTCGCGGTCCCCGAGCGGCATCTCGCGGAGCGCACGTGGCGCGCCGCGGTCTGGCTGTTCGTGCGAAAGAATCCGCTGGGCGCGCTCGGGGGCCTGCTGATGGTGCTGCTGATCGTGGCCGCGATCTTCGCCGACGTGCTCGCGACCCACAACCCGGTGCGGACCTCCGGCCGCGTGCTGGTGCCGCCGGGCGCCGAGTTCTGGCTCGGCACCGACAATCTCGGCCGCGATCTCTGGAGCCGCGTGGTGCACGGCTCGCGCATCTCGCTGCTGGTCGGCCTCGCCTCCACGCTGCTCGGAGCCGGAACGGGCGGGCTGATCGGGCTCGTCTCGGGCTACCTGGGCGGCAAGGTCGACCTGATCGCCCAGCGGCTCATGGACATCATGCAGGCCCTTCCGATCCTGGTGCTGGCCCTCGTCATGGCCGCCGCGCTCGGGCCGTCACTCATGAACACGATCATCGCGATCTCGGTGGTGATCGTGCCGCGGGCCGCGCGCCTGATCCGCTCGAGCGTGCTCGCCATCCGCGAGTTCGTCTACATCGAGTCGGCGCGCGCGATGGGGGTGAGCCATCGGCGGGTCGCCTTCCGCCACATCCTGCCCAACACGGTGGGGCCCTTCATCGTGCTCGTGACCGCGCAGCTGGGCGGGGCGATCCTCGGCGAGGCCGCGCTCTCCTACCTGGGCCTCGGGGTGCCCGAGCCCTATCCGTCGTGGGGGCGGATGCTCTCCATCGCGGCCGCCGAGTACGCGCAAAAGGCGCCGTGGCTGGTGATCTTCCCCGGGCTCGCCATCAGCCTCGCGGTGTTCGGCACCAACCTGCTGGGCGACGCCCTCCGCGACAAGCTCGACCCGCGTCTGCGCGGCTCCTGAGCGGACCCCCTCACCCTGCCCTCTCCCCAGCGGGGAGAGGGGATCCGCCGAGTGCCCTCTCCGCTGAGTACCCTCTCCTCTCAAGGGAGAGGGCAGGGTGAGGGGTGGTTCAGCAAGCCCGCGTCTACTTCCCCTTCAGCGCCAGGTCCTCGTAGGGCGCCGAGTAGGCGTGGCCCGCGATCAGACCCAGGCCCGACTCCTGCACGCGCGGCCCGACCCCGTTGAGGAAGGCCAGCTCCCAGATCGGCGCGTACAGGACTTTTTCGTGGACCAGCTGCTGGATGCGGTGCAGCGTGGCCTCGCGCCGCTTGGGATCGTTCTCGGCCGCCTGCTCCTTGAACAGGCCGTCGATGTCAGGATACGAGCCGTACACGTAGGCGCCGCCGCTGGCCACGAAGGCCTCGATGCGGGTGGCCGCGTTGCCGAAGGCGCCGCTCGCACCCTGGATCAGGTTCTTGAACTTCTTCTCCGAGTAGCCGCTGAAGAACGCGGCCCGCTCGAGCGGGCGCAGCTTCACCCGGATCCCCACCTGCTGCAGGGAGTTGCCGACCGCCTCGGCCAGGTTGGCGTACGAGCCGTCGCAGAAGTACTCGCCGGCGTCGAAGCCCGACGGATAGCCCGCCGCGGCGAGCAGCTGCTTGGCGCGAGCGGGGTCGTAGACCGGCGCGGGCGGCTGCCAGTAGTACTCGAACGAGCTCGGGATGATGCTGCCGCTCAGCTTGGAGTGGCCGAGGGTGAGGGCCTGATTGATCGACGGCCGGTCGATGGCCAGACTCGTCGCCTGTCGCACCCGCACGTCGTGCCACGGCGACTTGGGATCCCACTGGTCGGCGAAGTAGAGCCAGAACGGGGCCTGGATCACCGCCGGCTTGAGGGTGAGGCCGGGCGTCTTCTGCAGCTCCTCGGCCAGCTCGCCGCGGATGGAGTAGGCGATGTCCACCTCGCCGCGCTTGAGCGCGGCCAGCCGCGTGGCCTCGTCCGGCACCACCTTCAGCACCAGCCGCTTCACGCTCGGGCTCTTGCGCCAGTACTGCTCGAAGGCCTCCAGCACCAGCTCGACCCCCGGCGTGAACGACACGAACTTGTAGGGACCGGCGCCCACCGGCGCCTTCTTGAAGCCCTCGTCGCCGACCTTCTCCACGTACTTGCGCGGCACGATCCAGCCCGCGCCGGTGGCGTTGGTATAGAAGGTGAGGAAGTCGGGCCACGGCTGCTTGAGCCGGATGCGCACGTGCGCGGGATCCGGGGTTTCGACCGCGGCCACGCGCTCCTTCATGAGCTTCATCGCGGTGCCGCGGTAGCGCTCCAGCGAGAACTTCACGTCGTCCGACGTCACCGGGTCGCCGTTGTGGAAGCGCGCGCCCTTGCGAAGCGTGAACTCGTAGACGAGCCCGTCCTTGGAGACCGACCACGACTCGGCCAGGCTCGGCGCGCGCGGCTGGCCGGGCATCGGCTTCACCAGCGCGTCGTGCAGCGCGTAGAGGACCATGTACGGCGTGATCATGCCCGGCGTCTCGCCCGGATCGAACCAGGTCGGAGCCAGGGAAACGTGCACCGCATAGGTGATCTGACCCTCGGGCGCGGCGAGGAGCGCCGCGGGAAACACGAGGACGAGGGCCGCCACCAGGATCAGGACGAGAGCGCGCGAGGTCATGGACACGCCTCCTTCGAGCGAGAAGGGTCCGGATCGGGAAAGGTGCGGCCGATTATCCCGAAATCGCTCCAGCTGTCAACCGAGCGCGCGGCCGGAAGTTCACGCGGCCGCCCCCATCCGTGATATTCCTGCGCGGGTGAGTCGCGTCGCTCCCCCGACGGCGGCCCTGGCCGTCCCGTCCGCCTTCGCCTCCATCCTGCGCGAACGCGCCTATCGCCGCCTCTGGTGCTCCGGCCTCTGCGTCAACGCCGCCCGCTGGATGGACCTGGTCCTGCTCGGCTGGCTCGCGTTCCAGCTGACCGACTCGCCCTTCATGGTGGGCCTGGCCGCCTTCGCCCGCTCGGCGCCGCTGATGGTGCTCGGTCCGTTCACCGGCATCCTGGCCGATCGCCTGCACCGCGGCCGCGTGCTGGTCTTCACCCAGGCCCTCGGACTGGCGGCCGCGCTGGCGCTCGCCGCCGTCTTCGCGATGGGCCGCGGCGGATTCTGGCCGCTGGTCGGCCTCGAGGCGCTGTTCGGCGCGCTCTGGGCGATCGACTTCCCGGCGCGGCGCACCGCGCTCTATGCCCTGGTGGGCTCGCGCCGCGTCGCCACCGCGGTGTCGCTGGAGACGGTCTCCATGCAGGTGGCCAAGATGATCGGGCCGGTGGCGGCCGGCATCGGCCTCGCCCGCGTCGGGCCCGCCCCGTGCTATCTGGCCATCGCGGTGCTGTACGCGCTGGGGCTGCTCGCCTTCATCGGGCTGCCAGCCCGCATCGGCGGGCCCGGTCCGCGCGACACGACCTCGATGACCGCGAGCCTCGGCGCCGGCTTCCGGGAGGCGTGGCGCGAGCCGACGATGCGCGCCGTCCTCGTGGTCACCATCCTGATGAACGTGCTGTTCTTTCCGTACCAGCACATGCTACCGGTGTTCGCGCGCGACGTGCTGCGGGTCGGTCCCGAATGGCTGGGCGCCCTGATCGCCGCCGACGGCCTGGGCGCGCTGCTCGGCGCCCTGGCCATCGCCTCGCGGCGCGGCTTCCTGCCGCACGGGCGGCTCTTCGCCCTGTCGGTGCTGGTTGCCCCGTTCCTCCTGCTGGCGTTCACCACCCTGCGCTGGCCGTGGGCCTGCCTGCCTCTGCTGGTGGTGATCGGCGCCTGCGAGTCCGGCTTCGCGGCCATGCAGAGCACGCTGGTGCTGCTCGCCGCCCCCGAGGCCAGCCGCGGGCGGGCCATGGGCATCCTCTCGGCCTGCATCGGGACCCAGCCGGCGGGCACGCTCTGGATCGGCTTTCTCTCGGGCGGGATCGGCGTGCCGGCGGCGATGGCGATCAACGGGACGGCCGCGCTCCTGGCCATGTTGCCGGCGGCGTGGCCCCTGGCCCGGGGCGCACGTCCGACCACATATTGACCGGACTTACGAAGTACCCTAGGTTTGTGGCCCGAGCGCCCGGTCGCCGGGATGGTCCCGGCGGGTCTCGGCCCGTATTCCGTCGCCCAGGAGGGATCGAAAGATGATGCGTGTCGTACTCGTGCTGGTCCTGGTGGCCGCCGTCGGCCTCGCGCTGCCCGGGACCACCTCGCTCGCCCAGGAAGTGCTCACCAACGACTCGGTGGTGCAGATGATCAAGGCGGGCCTGCCCGAGCCGGTGGTCATCGCCAAGATCAAGTCGACCGCGACCAACTTCGACTTGAAGACCGACTCGCTGGTGAAGCTGAAGCGGGACGGCGTCTCCGACAAGGTCCTGGAGGCGATGGTGGCCGCGGGGCAGGGCTCCTCGACCACCGCGATGCCCGCGCCGCCCGCGGCCGCGATGGCGGCGGGATCGCTCAAGAACCAGGACGTGATCTACCAGCTGGTCGGCGAGAAGTACGTGGAGATGTTCCCCACCTCGGCGAACCTCGAGACCAACATGGCGTTCTTCCAGAGCAAGAGCGAGGTGGTGCTGGAGGGGCGCAAGGCGAAGTTCCGCATCACCGAGAAGCAGCCGGTGTTCCTCAGCACGTACTCCACCACGGACGCCCCGCTGGTGAAGCTGAAGCCGGGTGACGACCACAACGATCGCAACCTCAAGATCGGTGGCGGCGCGTTCCATCCCTTCGGGGGAACCCAGAAGATGGGGGTCCGGAACGAGGACAAGATCGACCTCAACATCGAGCGCGACGCCCGGGGCTTCTACCGGGTGAGCCCGTCGAAGCCGCTGCCGCCCGGCGAGTACGGCTTCATCCTCGCCACCGGCTTCGGCGCCGGCTCGGGCAAGATCTACGACTTCGGGGTGGACTGAGACGGACCCGACCGATGCGCGCGGGCCCCTCGAGCGGGCCCGCGCGCTCGCCCCGCTGCTCGACGACCTGAGCGACCGCATCGAGCAGGAGCGCCGGCTGCCCGAGCCGGTGCTGCAGGGCCTCTTCGACGCCTCCCTGTTCCGTCTGCTGCTGCCCCGGTTCCTGGACGGCGGCGAGGTCGATCCGCCGACCTTCGTCCAGGTCATCGAGGAGATCGCCGGGCACGACGGCAGCACCGCCTGGTGCCTCTGTCAGGCCGCGGGCTGTTCCATGACCGCCGCGTACCTGCCCCCCGAGGCCGCCCGCGAGATCTTCGCGCCGCCGCGCGCGGTGCTGGCCTGGGGGCCGAGCAACGACGCGCGCGCGGTGGCGGTGGACGGCGGCTATCGCATCAACGGCACCTGGAGCTTCGCCAGCGGCTGCCGGCACGCCACCTGGCTCGGCGGCTACTGCCCCATCCAGGAGCCCGACGGCAAGACTCGCCGCCGCCCGGACGGCGCCGCCGACGGGCGGACCATGCTCTTCCCGGCCGCGCAGGCCACCATCGTCGACGTCTGGCACGTCACCGGTCTGCGCGGGACGGCGAGCGACGCGTTCACGGTCACCGACGTCTTTGTCCCGCACGAGCATACCGTCTCGCGAGACGACCCGGCGGAGCGCCGCCATCCCGCGCCGCTCTACTGCTTCCCGTCCGGCAGCCTGTACGCGGCCGGCTTCTCCGGCGTGGCGATGGGCCTCGCGCGCAGCAGCCTCGACGCCTTCATCGCCCTGGCGCGCGACAAGGAGCCGCGCTCCTCGAAGCATCTGGTGCGGGACAGCGCACTGGTTCAGTTCCAGGTCGCGGAGGCCGAGGCCAAGCTCGGCGCGGCCCGCGTGTTCCTGCACGACGCGCTGGCGCGGATCTGGGGCGAGGTCAGCCGGTCGGGACAGCCGCTCAGCCTGGAGCAGCGCGTGCAGATCCGCCTGGCCTCCACGTACGGCATTCACCAGGCCAAGCAGGTGGTGGACACCGTGCACCACGCGGCAGGATCCAGCGCCATCTTCACCAGCAGCGCCTTCGAGCGGCGGTTCCGCGACCTGCACACCGTGACCCAGCAGCTGCAGGGCCGCCAGGCCCACCTCGAGACGGTCGGCCGCTACCTCCTCGGGCTTCCGCCCGACCAGACCTTTCTATAGCCCCGGCGGTCCCGCGCCGGCCCGCCGCGCTGCGCCGTCCGGCGTCCCCGCAGAATTAGGAGCGAAATATTGCCCTGTGTAGAATGAACGTGAGCCTCGAGCCCGGTTCGCTCCGTCGAACAGGAGGTTGCCATCGCTCGACACTCGCGACGAAGTCCTCCCGGTATCCGCCGTGGTGGCCTGCCATGAACGACATTCCGGCCGAAACCCCCCGCGTAGCCCGCGCCTACTGTCCCGCCTGCGAGCCTGACGCCGACACCCTGCACGAGATCCTGGAAGTCCAGTGGTGCAACGTCCACATGCCGCTTCGCGAGGGTGTGGACGACGCCCGGGTGATGTCCGACGCCATGCTCACCGGTAGCGCGGAGGCCGGCGGCGACGAGAACCGCCGGTGGTGCGACGTGATCCACGGCGATTCGAATCGTCATCGCCGGGGACACTGACCGGTCGGATCGCGGCGATCAGATCAGCGGCCAGGGGTAACGGAGGCCGCCGTGGTCGACCGGGAAGTGGCCCGCGCGGAGCAGCCCGCGCGCGCGGCGCTTGAGGCCGCGCACCTCCTCCGGGTCGAGCAGGTCCACGAGCGCCCGCGGCAGCGCGTCGAGCACGCGACGCACGTCCTCGAGCAGCGCGGGCGCGATCGGCTCCTCCCCGAAGTCCCAGATCACCGTTCGAAGCTTCGATTCCGCGTGGAAGGTGAGCCCGTGGTCGATCGCGTAGATGCGGTCCTCGGGCACCCAGAGACAGTGGCCGCTCTTGCGGTCGGCGTTGTTGACGACCAGATCGAAGAGGCAGATGCGCCGCAGCGCCTCGCGGTGCTCGACCTGCTCGAGCAACGTGAAGTAGTGCTGACGGAAGTCGGCGTGCACGAAGAGCTGGAGCGAGCCCTCGCCGAGCGGGCCGTCACGCGGCGCGGTCGGCGGGACGATACCCCACCCGAGCGCCTCCGAGAGCAGGTACGCGGCGATCTCCCGACGATAGAGGCCGGGGGGAAAGTCCCAGAGCGGGCGCTCCCCGCGCTCCGGCTTGTAGACGGCCAGCGCGGTGGTGCCCTCGAGATCGACCTCGACCAGGAAGGTGGCGTTGCTGCTGCGGGGCATCCGTCCCTTGAGCGCCACCTCGCCCCGGGCCAGCAGGTCGAGGGCGACGGCCGGGTCCGCTCGCCCCCCCATCGGTTCTAGCTGCCCGAGAAGCCGGCCGCGGGCTGATCGTTCATCAGCCGGCTCAGTGCTGGACGTGGCCGTTGGAGCGGGGGCACACGTGGCCCTCCGGATCCATGGGTCGGCTGCACACGGGACAGCTCGGCCGGCCGGCCTTCATCAGGTCGTTCGCGCGCTCGACGAACGCGGCGGCCTGGCCCCGGGTGATGCGGAAGCGCGCCATCGCGGGCTGGGGGCCGCTCTCCTCGGCCGTCGCTTCCCCGGCGTCCTCCTCGGCCTCTTCCTGCAGCTCGCTGGCCTCGACCACCACCCGGTCCTGGGCCTCGTCGTACCCCACCGCGAGCGAGCCCACGTCCCACACCGCCTCCACCGGCTCGAGCAGCTCGATGCTGCCTCGCGCGGGCGACGGCGCGCCCTTCACGCGGGCGAGCAGGCCGGTGAGGTACTCGCCCAGCGCGCGCACGTGCTCCTTCTCGACCTTCAAGGTGACGAGGCGGCCGCCCTGCCGCGATTGCAGGTAGAACACGCGCTGGCCGGGGGGCCCCACCGCGCCGGCGGTGAAGTGATCGGGCGAGTCGATCTCGAACGACGGATTGTCGGTCATGCCTTGCCGTCCCCGAGCCAGGCGAGGTCGCCGGTGAGGGAGTTGACGGTGAGGACCGCGGGGCCGCCGCGGCGATAGGACACCACCGTGACGGACGCCGGCGCGATCATGATGCGCTGGAACAGGTCGAGCGGGGTGCCGAGGGCCTGGGCGACCGCCGCCTTGATGGGATCGGCGTGCGAGACCGCCACCACCAGTTGCCCGGAGTGGCGGGCCACGATCTTGCCGAGCGCCGAGGTCATGCGGGCCTGCATCTCGGGAAACGACTCGCCCCCGGGGAAGCGAAAGCTGCTCGGGTTGCGCTGCACCGTCTCCCACTCCGGCCGGCGGGCCGCCTGCTTGAGGCTCAGGCCGGTCCACTCCCCGATATCGAGGTCGGCCAGGTCCCGCTCGATGCGGAGCGCGCGCTTCACCGCCCGTGCGATGGGCTGGGCGGTCTCGCGGGCGCGGGTGATCGGGGAGCAGTAGACCGCCGCCACTTTCGGAAGCTTGCCGATGCGCTCGGCGGCCAGGTCGGCCTGGCGCCGGCCCTCGTCGGAGAGGTGCAGGCCGGGAGCGCGACCGGGGAGCTTGATCCCGGTGGTGGGCGTCAGCCCGTGGCGCACGAGCAGGACGACCGACGCGGCTTCGGCCATCGAGGAGACGGCTAGGAGGCGGCCCGGCGCTTGGTGCGGACGAAGTCCATCAGCACGTACTCGCCCAGGCGGTCGGAGGTCGCGAAGAAGGCGCGGCCGCGATTGATGCGGGTCATCTGCTCGACGAAGGCGGCGAGGGCGTGGCTCTGCTCGAGCATGAAGGTGTTGATGGTGATGCCGTCCCGCGTGCAGCGCTGCACTTCCTTGAGCGTCTCCTGCAGCGTGCGGCGGGTCGGGGGATAGGCGAACTCGGGCTCGGTGCCCTCCATGTGCGCGGTGGGCTCGCCGTCGGTGATCATGATGACCTGCTTGTTGCCGCCCTTGTGCCGGGCCAGCAGCTGGCGCGCGAGCAGGAAGCCCGCGTGCATGTTGGTGCCCACGCTCCACTCGCCGGGGGCCAGATGGGGCAGCTGGGCCGCGGTGAACTCGCGGGCGTACAGCGAGAAGCCCACGATGTAGAGGCTGTCGCGCGGGAACTGACCGCGGATGAGGGCGTTCAGGGCCATCGCGACCTTCTTGGCGGGCAGGAAGCAGCCGTTGAAGATCATGGACCGGCTCATGTCCAGCATGAGCACGGTGGCGGCCTGGGTCTGGGTCTCGGTGCGCGCGACCTCGAAGTCGTCGGGAGCGAGCCGGACCGGCACGCCCGCCCCCTGGCGCTCCACCGCGTTCATCAGGGTCTCGCGCAATTCGAGCAGGAACGGGTCGCCGAACTCGTAGGGCTTCGACTGGTCGGTGCGGTCCCCGCCCGCGCCGCGGCGCTCGATCGCGTGGCCGCCGAAGCGGTCGCGCTTGAGGTGGCCGAAGATGTCGCGGAGGGCCTTGTCGCCGATCTTGCGGATGGCCCGCGCGGTCAGCTCCAGCCGATCGCCCTTTCGCTCCAGGTAGCCGGCCTCTTCCAGCTTGCGGGTCATCTCCCGGAGCCGCTCCAGGTCGCGCTTGGCCTCCTCGCCCAGGAGCTCCTCGACCTGCTGCGGGTCGATCTTCTCGAGGTCGTTGGGATCACGCACCTTCTGGATCTGCCGCTCCAGGTCGTCGAGCTGCCGGAGCTCGTCCATCAGCTCCATGGCCTGCTTCATGGTGAGGTCGTCGTCGCCCCGGAAGTTGTAGCGGCGGCCGTCGGGAGGCGGCATGAGCTGGGAGAGGTTCATGCCGAGCTGCCGCAGCTCCGCCTCGAGCCGCTCGTCCTGCATGAACAGCGACTGCATCATCTCCTGGAGCTGACGGCGCTGGCCGCCCGACATGCTCGACAGCAGCGACTGCATCTGCCCGGCCTGCCGGGCGATCTGCTCCATGAGATCGTCCAGGCTCTCCGCGCCCGGGAAGTGGTCGCCCCACTTCTGCTTGAACGCGTCGAAGTCCGGCTCGCGTCCCTCCGCGCGGTCCTGGAGCATGCGGTTGAGGTCGCGCAGCATCTCGCGCAGGCGCTCGAGGTCCTGGGGAGTCATGTTGCCGAGCGCCTTCTGCATGTTCGAGAGGAACGGCTGCAGCATCTGCTGCTGCAGGCCCTTCATCAGCTCCCAGAACAGACGATGCGCATCGGGATCCATGAACTCGTAGTTCTGCAGCCCCTGGATGCGCCCGGCCGGCGACTCCGGCATCTCGTCGAGCGTCTTGCGGTGCTCGGCGGCGGCCTTCTCCATCGCCTCGCGAAACGACTCGGGGGCCTCGCCCTTCTGGGCCCGCTCGCGGGCGTCGGCGACCCGCCGGTCGATGCCCTCCCGCTCGGTCTTCAGGATGGCGTCGAGCTTCTGCTTGATGTCGTCGAGCACCGACGAGAGGTCGTAGCGGTCGAGCTGCTGCTGACGCTGTCGCCGCAGGCGGTTGAGCAGATCCTGGAGCCCGGGCAGGTTCGCCCCGTCCGGGTTGCGGGCGCCGCGCTGGAAGAGCCGCCGCAGCGCGCTCCACGGATCGCCGTCCGACAGGAGATCGTCGGACATCGCGTCGAGCAACTGGTCGGCGTCGAGATCGTCGATGCGCTGGGAGCCGTCCCAGCGCGAATACCAGGTCGGGGCCACTAGCGCCTCACGCGACCCGGTAGCGCGCCTGCCCGGCCTGCACGTCCTTGTTCAGCTTCTTGCTGAGGTGCAGGCCTTCCAGGACGAACTCGACCGCCGCGGCCACCGTGGCCGGGTCCTGCGCGCCGAGCTTGCGCACCGCCGCCTGCAGGGGACGCACCTGGCCGAGATGACGCAGGTACGACTCGGAGGGCATGGTGTCGGAGACCTCGATCTTGAGCCCGTCCTGGAAGGCGCCCACCACCTCGTCGAGCTCGCCCGAGCCGAAGCTGCGGTTGAACACGTTCAGCAGCGCGCGCTGCATGATCTTGGCGAGCACCTTGTCCTCGGTGGACTCGCCCAGGCTCTCCAGCTCGATCTTGCCCCCGGTGGACGCGCTGATCGCGCCCAGGTCGCTCACCCGCGGCACCGCCACCGCTTCCCCGAGCCGGAGGGCGCGCTTGAGCGCGCTCGACAGGAGGTTCTCGTAGTTGCAGATGGTCACGCGCACCGAGACCCCGGAGCGCTGACTGATCTCGGGCGAGCGGCGGGCCAGGTGGGTGACCTCGGCCACCAGCTGCTTCATGAACTCGGGGCTCTTCGTCTCGAGACCGGCGTCGGCGTAGCTGGTCCGCTCCGCCTCCATGATCGCGATCTCGTCGTCGACCCGGCGCGGATAGTGGGTGCGGATCTGCGAGCCGAAGCGGTCCTTGAGCGGGGTGATGATGCGGCCGCGGTTGGTGTAGTCCTCCGGGTTCGCGCTGGCCACCACGTAGAGGTCGATGGGCAGCCGCACCTTGTAGCCGCGGATCTGCACGTCGCGCTCTTCCATGATGTTGAGCAGGCCGACCTGGATGCGCTCGGCCAGGTCGGGCAGCTCGTTGAGCGCGAAGATGCCGCGATTGGTACGGGGCAGGAGCCCGTAGTGGATCGTCAGCTCGTCGGCGAGATAGCGGCCCTCCGCGACCTTGATCGGATCCACCTCGCCGATGAGGTCGGCGATGGTGATGTCGGGGGTGGCCAGCTTCTCGCCGTAGCGCCGGTCGCGCGGGATCCAGGCGATCGGCGCGCGATCGCCCTGCTCGGCCACCCGCTGGCGGCACGCCGAGCAGATCGGCGCGAACGGCTCGTCGCTGATCTCGCAGCCGGCCAGCGCGGGCATCTCCTCGTCCAGGAGACCGACGAGCAGCCGCGCCATGCGAGTCTTGGCCTGGCCGCGCTCGCCCAGGAACACGATGTCCTGGCCGCTCAGCACCGCGTTCTCGATCTGGGGCACGACGGTCTGCTCGTAGCCCACGATGCCGGTGAACAGTCCCTCGCCGCGGCGGATCCGGGCGATCAGGTTGTCGCGCAGCTCCTGCTTGACCGTCCGCGGCGCGTATCCGCTGTCGCGCAGCTCCCGTATCGTGCTCGGCTTCGCCATGAGGGCTCCCTTCGCTGTCGTGGGCTCACTATGCGGCGGCCCCCGCCCGCTGTCAATCCGACGCGCCGCCGCGCGACGGCTTGACTTGCGCGATGGCCACGCCCACGATGCGGTCATGCTCAGCCGTGCGTGCGCGGCGCGGTGGAGCCGGCTCACGCCGGTCATGCTGCTCGCCCTGCTCGTTTCGCTGGCGGTGGGCATCGTATCCGACGACGTCTGGATCCCCGCGCCCGAGCTGGACGGCGACGCCGGGCTCGACCAACCGGCAGACGAGGCGGTCGGCGCCCGTATCGATCCGCTCGCCCCGCGGCCGTCTCGGCGATGGCGGCAGCTCGTGGCCGACGATGCGGTTTCCTCCGGCTCGATCGCCGTCACTCCCACCGATCGCGCGCCTCCTCGCGTCTGACGTCTCGCGCTCCGTTCCCGTCGCTGGCCGCCCACCATTCATTGCGAGGAGAGCCGACCCATGAAGACCGTGCTGATGTCGATCGCCGTTCTGGCCTTTACCGTGACGCCCGCGCTCGCCCACGAGTGCCCACTGCTACACCGCCAGGTGATGGCCGCCGCCGAGGATCGGCTGGACGATGCGGCCTACAAGGCCAAGATGCTGGCCGCCGAAGGTGCGGCGCTGCACAAGGCCGGCCAGCACGACGCCTCGGTCGCCAAGTACGAGGAGGCGGCCAAGGCCATGAGCATCACGCTGACCCACAAGGCGAAGTAGACCGCCTACCGTCAGGACGCGCTCCGGGGGCCGGCGGGCTCTCGGGGCGATGTCCGCGGAGGCAGCAGGTAGCCGACGAGCAGCGCGTTGAGGTTGAGCAGCAGCAGCTTGTTCCACGCCACCGACGCGGCCAGCGCCCGCGCCGGATCGCCCATCTCGTCGCGAAAGATCGCGGCGAGCGCGGTCTGGGTCAGGCTCATCGCGGCCACCATGAACTGCGGCGGGATGCGGCCGCCCGGGCCGTAGTCGCGGTGGCTGTGGGCGATGCCCATCGAGAGCAGGTAGTACGCGTATTCGTGGGTGAGCGCGGCCTGGGCGGTCTCCCGGAGCCACCGCGCGAGGCTGTGCTTGCGGCGATCGATGCGGGCGCGATCGGGAGCCCCGTCGGGCCCGAGGAAGAAGCGCGCGGTCGCCGGGAAGCGAAGGAAGTGGTCGTAGAGCGCGGTGGTCAAGGCCTGCTCATTCTCGAGAACCGCGGGCGCGCTGGCGCGGATCGCCGCGGCGTCGCCGGCGCCGAAGCCGACGAAGTCGGCCAGCTCGCGCAGATATCCCTCCATGTCCGCTCCCGGGGGCACGCGCGGATCGTCATTGGCGCTCATGGGCACCCTCCTGTCCGCGTGCGATAATACCGCCCATGCGCGCCCGGATCGCGTCGGTGATGCTGGCCGCGGCGTTGGCCGCGGCGGTCGGGGCCTGCTCGTCCGCGTCATCGGGCCTGCCGTACAAGCCGGAGGTCCAGCCGCCCGGCGCCACGGTCTCGGCGGCCTACACGATCGTGGGTGACCGGCTGCGCGTGGAGATCGACGGCGGCGGCCGCCGGCTCGAGCGGGCGCAGATCGTCACGCCCGACGGCGGCGTGCTGGAGGCGCAGACCATCGAGTACACGCCGGCCCCCTACAGCGGGGGAAGCCCCGTCGGGCTCAGCTTCGGCATCGGAGGGTTCAGCGGCGGGGGCGGCAGCGGGGTCGGCACGGGCGTCGGCGTCTCCACCGGCGGTGTGGTGGGCGGCGGAGGCTCCGCCGACATCGCGTCGAACATCGCCTCGTTCCCACTCTCCCAGGCCGGGCCGGCTCCGTGGCGGGTACGCGTCACGCTCCAGGGCATTCCGCCGGCCGACATCCTGGTCGGCGGCCCGCTGACACCTCCCCGCTGAGCCGCTCCCGCCGCGGCGGTCAACGGCGCCGTCGCTCCTCCATCTCCTCGAGCGTGCGCGGCCAGTCCTGACGCAGGAGCCGCGAAAGGGCACGGTCGGCCAGGAGGCGGCCGCCGGTCTGGCAGCGCGCGCAGTAGTTGGTCTCGTTCTCCGCGTGCACGATGCGCTGCACCGGCGCGCCGCAGTCGGGGCAGGGCTTGCCGTAGCGGCCGTGCACCGCCATGTCGGGGCGGAAGGCGGTGACGCCCTCCGGGAACTCGCCGCCCGCATCCTGCCGCAGCCGATCGATCCAGTGGCGGAGCGTGGCCTTCGTCGCGTCCAGGAGCCGGGCGATCTCCTCCTCGGTCAACGCACGCGTCATCCGCACCGGGGAGAGGCGCGCGCGGTGCAGGATCTCGTCGGAGTAGGCGTTGCCCACCCCGCTCAGGATGCGCGGATCGGTCAGCGCGCGCTTGAGGGTGTGGGACTCGGCGGTCAGCGCCGCGCCGAACGCCGCCACGTCGGCGTCGAGCGGCTCGATCCCGCCCGGATCGTGCTCGGCCAGCGCGGCCTCGCCCCGCACCAGGTGGATGGCGGCGCGGCGCTTCGATCCCGCCTCGGTGAGGGTCAGGGTGCCGGTCGAGAAGTCGAACGCGGCCAGGCCGATCTTGCCGGGCACCCGCGCGCCCGATTCCTTCCAGTGGAGCCGGCCCGCGATCATCAGGTGGATCACCACGAAGTGATCGCCTTCGAGCACGATCACGAGGCGCTTGCCGAGGCGCCGCAGGCGCGTGACGGTGCGGCTGGCGACCTCGGCGGGTGCAGGATCCACCGAGCGCAACACGAAGGGATTGGCGAGCCGCAGGCCGAGGAGCCGCGCGCCGAGGATGCGCCCGTGGAGGGCCTCCAGATAGACGGTGACGTCGGGAAGCTCGGGCATGGGGGTCGAGCCGTCAGTGTACCCGGCCCTCCCGCGGCGCGGCCAGCGCGCGGTCCGGAGGAGCACCCGCTGTGGTACGGTGCGGGGCATGTGGCCCAGCCCTCCGGTCGCCAAGCGGGTGCCGAAGGTCGACACCGTCCACGGCGACGTGCGGGAGGACGACTACTTCTGGATGCGCGAGAAGGACGACCCCGAGGTGACCGCGTACCTCACCGCGGAAAATGCCTACACCGACGCGGTGATGAAGCCGACCGAGGCCTTCCAGGAGACCCTCTACGCGGAGATGCTGGCGCGCATCAAGGAGGACGACCAGACCGTCCCCTACCGGCGCCGCGGGTTCTTCTACTATTCGCGTACCGAGAAGGGCAAGCAGTATCCGATCCTGTGTCGCAAGGCCGGGAGCCTGGAGGCGCCGGAGCAGGTGATGCTCGACCTCAACCGGCTCGCCGAGGGCCACCCGTTCCTGGCGCTGGGCGCGGCCGCGGTGAGCGACGACGGCCGGCGGCTCGCCTACACCACCGACGTGACCGGCTTCCGCGAGTTCACGCTCCACGTGAAGGACCTCGAGACCGGCGCGCTGCTGTCCGACCGGGTCGAGAAGGTGAGCGCGCTGGCGTGGGCCGCGGACAACCAGACGCTCTTCTACGTGACCGAGGACGAGGCCAAGCGGCCGTACCAGCTGCACCGCCACCGGCTCGGGGTCGCGGTGGCCGATCTCCTCCTGGAGGAGACGGATGCGCTCTTCCGGCTGCACGTGGGCCGGTCGCGGAGCCTCGCCTACCTGTTCGTGATCTCCGGCAGCTTCACCAGCACCGAGGTGCGCTTCTGCCCGGCCGACGATCCCGCGGCGGCGTGGCGCACGATCCTGCCGCGCGAGCGGGACCACGAGTACCAGGTGGACCACGGCCGCGGGCCGGACGGCGACGTCTTCTACATCCGCACCAACGGCGGCGGCCGCCGGAACTTCCGCCTGGTGGTCACCCCGGTGGACGATACGCACCCCGGGCGCTGGCGCGAGCTGATCGCCCATCGCGACGACGTGATGCTGGAGGAGGTGGAAGTCTTCGCCGATCACTACGTCGTCCAGGAGCGCGAGGACGGGCTCATCCGGCTGCGCATCACCGAGGCCCGCGCGGGCGGCCATCATCACGTGGAGTTCCCCGAGCCCACCTACGAGCTCGACGCCGACGCCAACGCCGAGTTCGAGACCGGAGCCTACCGCCTGCGCTACCAGTCGCTGATCACGCCGGCCTCGGTGTTCGACTACGAGATCGCGGAACGCCGGCTGCTGCTCCTCAAGCAGGCCCCGGTGCTCGGCGGCTACGACCCGGGGCAATACCGCTCGGAGCGCATCCACGCGGTCGCCGCCGACGGCACGCGCGTTCCGATCTCGCTGGTGCGCCGCGCCGAGATCTCCTCCGACGGATCGAGCCCGATGCTGCTGGCCGGCTACGGGGCGTACGGCTTCCCGTATCCGGCCGGCTTCTCCTCGAACCGGCTGAGCCTGCTCGACCGCGGGGTGACGGTGGCGATCGCCCACATCCGCGGCGGCGGGGAGATGGGCAAGCGGTGGCACGACGACGGCCGCATGATGCACAAGCGCAACACGTTCACCGATTTCGTGGCCGCGGCCGACTTCCTCGCGCAGAGCCGCTACACCGCCGCCGACCGGCTGATCATCGAGGGCGGCAGCGCGGGCGGCCTCCTGATCGGGGCGGTGCTCAATCTGCGTCCCGACTGCGCGAGCGCGGCGATCCTCCGGGTCCCCTTCGTGGACGTCATCAACACCATGCTGGACGAGTCACTGCCGCTGACGGTGGGCGAGTTCGAGGAGTGGGGCAATCCCAAGATCCGCGAGCAGTACGACTACATGAGGACGTACTGCCCGTACACGAACCTGGCCGCGCGCCCGTATCCCGCGCTGCTCGTGAAGACCTCGCTCAACGACAGCCAGGTGATGTACTGGGAGCCGGCCAAGTACGTGGCCCGTCTGCGCGCGATCGGGAGCGCGGCGGTGCCGCCCCTCTTCAAGGTCAACATGGAGGCCGGACACGGCGGGTCCTCGGGCCGCTACGACTATCTCCGCGAGATTGCCTTCGACTACGCCTTCGTCCTCACGCACCTGTCCGCCTTCCTGCGGCCGGGGCCCCTGCCCGCGCCGCCCGACCTGTCCGCCGCGGGCGACTGAGAAGATCCCCACCGCGGCGCTCGCTCCCGCCCTTCTCGACTACCTCCGCTCGGCCCTGCCCGCGGCGACCCTCGACTACGCGGAGCCGCCGACCGCGATCAGCGGCGGCTACGACACTCGGATCTTCGGCTTCCGTCTGCGCGGCGCGCCCGCGGCATGGTCCGGCCCGCTCGTCCTGCGCGTGTTGAGCCCGGCGCAGGATCCGGAGCGGGCGCTGAGGGAGCGCGCCATCCAGAACGCCCTGGCCGGGCTCGGCTACCCGGTGCCCCGCGTGCTGGCCGCCCGCGCCGACCGCGAGCCGCTCGGCGCCGGCTTCCTCGTGATGGAGCGCGCGGCCGGGCGCCCGCTCCTCGAGGCCCGGCCGTGGGGCGTCAGCGCCGCGCTGGCCGACATGCACCTGCGTCTGCACGCGCTCGACGCCGAGATATTGCTCCGCGCCCTCGACGACGAGGGCCGCGCGGCCGGCGGCGGCTTCGACCGGCGCGCGGTCGCTTTGGGTACCCACCTGGCCGCGCTCGAGCGCCGCATCGGCGAGGGCGCGCTCCCCGGCCTGTCGTCGGGCCTGCGATGGCTGCTCGACCACCGGCCGGCCGGCGGGGCATCCGTCATCTGCCACGGCGACTTCCACCCGCAGAACCTCCTCGCCGTCGGCGGCCGCGTCGGCGCGGTGCTGGACTGGCCGAACGTGCTGGTCGCCGATGCCGAATGCGACGTGGCGGCCACGCTGGTCATCCTGCGCCTCACGCCGATCGAGCTGTTCCCGGTGCCGTCCGCGCTGCGTCCGCTCCTGGCCGGGCTGCGCTCGGTCATGACCGCACGGTATCTCGCGCGCTACCGTCGCACGCGGCCGCTCGACGCGGCGCGCCTCGCCTACTACGAGGCGGCCGGCTGCATGCGCGGGCTCGTGCGGGCGGCGGAAGCCCGGCGGGCCGGCTCCGACAACGCGCTCGACACGTCGTCCTTCGCGGAGCGGCTGGCCGCGCGGTTCACGCGGGTGACCGGCGTGGCGGTCACGCTGCCGCCGGCCCGCGGATGACCGTGCTACCATTCGACGCGGCGGCCGACCCCCTCGCCCCGGAGGCCTCATGAACGCGACCGATCTCGCCTACACGCCCGCGACCGAGTTGATCCCGCGCATCCGCTCGAAGGCGCTCTCGCCGGTGGAGCTGACCCGCGCGGTGCTGGAGCGCATCGAGCAGGTCAACCCCACGATCAACGCGTTCTGCACGGTGACCGCGGACGCCGCGCTGGCGTCGGCCCGCGCGGCCGAGGACGCGGTGATGGCCGGCGGCCGCCTCGGTCCGCTCCACGGGATCCCGGTGTCGATCAAGGATCTGGCGCTGGTGCAGGGCGTGCCCGCGAAGTTCGGCTCGCACGTGTTCGCGCAGCGGGTGGGCGAGGTGGATGCCCCCTTCGTGCGGCGGCTGCGGGAGGCGGGCGCGATCCTCGTGGGCAAGACCACCACCCCCGAGTTCGGCTGGAAGGCGCTCGGCGACAGCCCGCTCACCGGCATCACGCGCAATCCGTGGAATCTCGGGATGACCTCGGGCGGATCGAGCGCGGGCGCGGGCGCCGCGGCGGCGGCCGGGTTGGGCCCGCTCCATCAGGGCTCGGACGGCGCGGGCTCCATCCGCGTGCCCGCGGCGTTCTGCGGCATCTACGGGCTCAAGCCCACGTTCGGCCGCGTGCCCATGTGGCCGGTCTCCAACACCGACTCGGTCTCCCACGTGGGGCCCATGACCCGCACGGTGGCCGACGCCGCGCTCATGCTGGGCGTGATGGCGGGGCCGGACGACTGGGATCGCCAGTCCCTCGACGCGCCGCCGGCCGACTACGCGGGCCGGCTCGGAGACGGTGTGCGCGGCCTGCGGGTGGGCGTTAGCCTCGACCTCGGGTGCCTGCGCGTGGACCCCGAGATCGGAGACGTGGCCAGGCGCGCCGCGCTGGCCTTCCAGGAGCTGGGCTGCGTGGTGGAGGACGCCAAGGTCAGCCTGCCCGACACCCGCGAGATGATCCACCTCATGTGGAACGCGCACTACGCGGGCAACTACGCCTCGTTCCTCGATCGGTTCCGCTCGCGCATGGACCCCGGGCTCGTGGCGGCGCTCGAGGACGGCCGTCGCTACAGCGCCGAGGAGTACGTCGTGATGCGCGGGCGCAAGCACGGCTACTGCGACGCGGTCCGCGCGCTCTTCGACACCTACGACCTGCTGCTGACCCCGACGGTGTCGGTGGCCGCCTTCGAGGTCGGCCGGCTCAATCCCGCGCACTACCCGCAGCATGCGTGGGACTGGTTCCCGTGGGCGGGCTTCAGCTACCCGTTCAACTTCACCGGCCAGCCCGCCGCCACCGTGCCCGCCGGGTTCACGTCCACCGGCATGCCGGTGGGCCTGCAGATCGTCGGGCCGCGACTGGCCGACCTGCGCGTGCTGCAGGCCTCGGCCGCCTTCGAGGGGGCGCGGCCGTGGGCGCAGCAGCGGCCGGCGCTCGGCTGACCGGCGGCCGGCGCGGGACCCGATGAGCGCGTCGCGTCCGTACGACGTCATCACCTTCGACTGCTACGGCACCCTGATCGATTGGGACGCGGGCATCCGGGGAGCCTTCGAGCGCGCGATCGCGGAGACCGGCGACGCGGTCTCTGCCCGCCGCGCGCTCGAGGTCTACGAGGAGGTCGAGGCGGAGGTGGAGGCCGAGCGATACCGGCGATACCGCGAGGTGCTGGTCGAGACCGCGCGGCGGGTGGCGACCCGGCTCGGCTGGGCGCTGCCCGAGTCGAAGGCCGGCTTCCTGCCCGAGAGCCTGCCGTTCTGGATCCCGTTCCCCGACACGAACGCCGCGCTCGAGCGGCTGTTCAAGGCCGGCTATCGGCTCGGGATCCTCTCGAACGTCGACGACGATCTGCTCGAGGGCACCCGCCGACATTTCACGGTGCCGTTCGATCCGATCGTGACCGCGCAGCAGGTCGGCTCGTACAAGCCGGCCCCCGGGCACTTCGTGACCGCGCGGCAGCGCCTGGGCGGCGCGCGCTGGCTCCACGCGGCGCAGAGCCACTTCCACGACGTGACGCCGGCGCGACATCACGGGGTGCCGACGGCGTGGATCAACCGCAAGCGGCTGGCGCGCGGAGAGCCGCGGCCGGATCGCGAGCTGTCCACGCTCACCGAGCTGGCCGACTGGCTGGCCTAGAGGAGATCGATGGCACTCGAGCAGACGCTCAACGAGACGCTCACCCGGGCCATCCGGGCCAGGGACACGAAGACCGCCAACGTGGTGCGGATGCTCAAGACCAGGATCCAGGAGCGCCGCACCGCCAAGGGGGCGTCGGGCGAGGTGGACGACGCCCTCGTGCTGGACGTCATCGGGGCCTATCGCAAGCAGCTGCAGAAGGCGCTGGCCGAGTTCGAGAAGGCGGGCGAGCGGGGGGCGGCCCAGGCCGCCGACCTGCGCTTCGAGATCGCGTTCTGCGAGGGCCATCTGCCGAAGACGATGGACGACGAGGCGGTCCGGGCGCTCGTGCGGGAGCGCATCGCGGCCCTCGGCGTGGGCGATCCCAGGCAGGCGGGGCGGCTGGTCGGCGACATCATGAAGACCCACAAGGGCCAGGTGGAGGCCGGCGACGTCAAGCGCATCGCCGACGAGCTGCTGAAAGGTTAGGGTCGGCGGAAGCGGGCGCGGGGATCGTTCTCGAGCGCATCGGCGATGCGCATCACATGGCGCGACTCCATCGGGGGGAGCGCGTCGGGCGCGAAGTAGCGGATCTCCAGCGACTCGTCGTCGTTGACCCGCGGCTCGCCCGCGCCCGGGCGGCACGCGAACGTGATGCTCAGGATCATCGCCTCGTCGCCGTTGCCGTAGCGCACCCGGAAGTCGGGCCCGCTGTAGACGCCCACGATCCGCTCCGGGACCACCTCGAGGGCGGTCTCCTCCCGGACTTCGCGCACCAGCGTCTCCGCGGGCTCCTCGCCCGGCTCCATGGCCCCTCCGGGCAGGCCCCATCGCCCGTCGTCGCTGCGCCGCTGCAGCAGCACCTCGCCGCGGTCGTTGACGATCACCGCGGCCACCCCGGGGGTGAGCAGGACGTCGTGGCCGATCCTGGCGCGAAGATTCTTGAGATATTCCGAGATCGGCACGGGGCGACTACCGTCGACGGCCCGCGCTACTGGCGGCGGTCCGCGTAGCGCCGCTCGACGTAGTCGTCGAGGATCTTCAGGAAGTCGGCGACGATGGTGTCGCCCTTCAGCGTCAGCTTGAGCGCGCCGTCCACGAATACCGGTGCCTTGGGCTCCTCGAACGTGCCGGGCAGGGAGATGCCGATGTCGGCGTGCTTGGATTCGCCCGGCCCGTTGACCACGCAGCCCATCACCGCGACCTTCAGCTCCTCCACGCCGGCGTAGCGCGTCTTCCACCGCGGCATCTGGTCGCGCAGGTAGGTCTGGATCTCCTCGGCCATCTCCTGGAAGAAGGTCGAGGTGGTGCGCCCGCAGCCGGGGCACGCGGTCACCAGGGGCAGGAAGCTGCGGAGCCCGAGCGACTGGAGAATCAGCTGCGCGACCTGCACCTCCTCGGTCCGGTCGCCGTTCGGCTTGGGCGTGAGCGAGACCCGGATGGTGTCGCCGATGCCCTCCTGCAGCAGGATCGCGAGGCCCGCGGTGCTCGCCACGATGCCCTTGGCCCCCATGCCGGCCTCGGTGAGCCCCAGGTGCAGCGGATGGTCCGAGCGCGGGGCGAGCTTGCGGTAGACGTCCACCAGGTCCTGCACCCCCGAGACCTTGGCGGACAGGATGATGCGATCGTGCGGGAGGCCGGTCTGCTCGGCCAGCTCCGCGGACTGGATCGCGCTCTCCACCATCGCGTTCATGGTGACGTCCCGCGCGTCGAGCGGCTCGGCGCTCTTCGCGTTGGCGTCCATCATCTGGGTGAGCAGGTTCTGGTCGAGGCTGCCCCAGTTGACGCCGATGCGGACCGGCTTGCCGTTGTCGATGGCGACCTGCACGATCGCGCGGAAGTTGTCGTCGTGATGCCTCGCCGCTCCCACGTTGCCGGGATTGATGCGGTACTTGGCCAGGGCTCGCGCGCACTCGGGATACTTGGTCAGCAGCACGTGGCCGTTGTAGTGGAAGTCGCCGATCACCGGGACCGTGACCTGCCTGACGATCTCCGGGACCGCTCGCGCCGCCGCGTCGGTGTTGACGGTCACCCGCACCAGCTCGCTGCCCGCCGCGTGCAGCGCGTTGACCTGGGCCACCGTCGCCGCCACGTCGGCGGTGTCGGTGTTGGTCATGGACTGCACCACGATCGGACGGCGGCCGCCCACGGACACCCCGCCCACGTTGACCGCGACCGTCTTGCGTCGCTCCGGTGTGCTCATATCGCGAGGGTCATCATAGCACCCCCACCCCGGGAGTATGATGACGCCCATGTCCCCCTCGCACGACGGCCTCGTGTCGCGCGCGCTGGCCGCCTTCGAGGCGACGCCGGCCGCGCTTCAGGGCCTCGCCCGCGAGTTCACGGACCAGATGAGCCGGGGCCTGGCCGGCCGCGGCGGGTCTCTCAAGATGCTGCGCACATTTACGCGACAGCCCACCGGACGGGAGTCGGGGCGCGTCGTCGTGGTGGACTGGGGCGGCACCAAGGGGCGCGCCGCCGTCGTCGCGCTGTCCGGCGACGGCGCGGCCCGGGTTCTCAACGAGGACGTCTTCACGTTCACCGATGCGCAGAAGCGCGGGACGGCCGCGGCGGTGTTCGACGTCGTCGCGGCGGCCATCGGCCGCGTGGTGGACGCGCACCCGGCGGCCGAGTATCCGCTGGGCTTCGTCTATTCGTTTCCGGCCCGGCTCGAGGCGATCGACCGGGCCATCGCGCTCGCCCTGACCAAGGGCTGGCGGGTGATGGATCTCGAGGGCCAGGACGTGGCCGCCCTGCTGAGCGCGGCGCTGCGCCGCCGCGGGCTCGCGCGCGTGACGGTGGCCGCGGTGGCCAACGACACGGTGGCCACCCTGCTGCTGCAGACCTACCAGGCGCGCGGGGCCGATCCCGAGGCCCGACCCGCCGACGTCGGCCTGATCCTCGGGACCGGGACGAATCAGGCCGCGGATCTGGGGCCGGCGGGCATCCGGAATCTCGAGTCGGGCAACTTCGACGGGGTCGCCGCGATCGAGACCCGATACGACGCGGCGCTCGATCGCGAGCTGACCGATCCAGAACCGGGAGCGCAGCGGCTGGAGAAGATGGCCTCGGGCCGCTATCTCGGCGAGCTGCTGCGCCGGGCGCTCGTCGACAGCGGCGCGGGGGGCCGGGCCTTTCGCGGGCTCGCGGGCTCCGCGTTCGCCACGCCGTTCGCGGTGGACAGCGTGCAGCTCTCGCGCATCGCCGCCGATCACACGCCCGGCCTGGACGGCGTCGACGCGGTCCTGCGTGAGCTGCGCGCCACCAGCACGCAAGAGGAACGAGCGGCGGTGCGCGATCTGTCGGCCGCGATCGTCCGGCGCGCGGCGCGCCTGGTGGGGGCCGCGCTGCTGGGCACCCTGCGCTTCATCGATCCCGCGCTCGCGGAAGGGCGTACCATCGCGGTGGACGGCAGTCTCTGGGGCGGCTACCCGGGCTTCGAGTCGCTCGTGCGCGATACGTTCGTCGAGCTGGTCGGCCGGGAGGCCGCGGAGCGGATCGAGATCGCCTTCGTGAAGGATTCGACCGGCACCGGCGCGGCGGTCATCGCGGCGGCGGCATCGGAAAGGAGTCAGGCATGCAGCTCGGGATGATCGGACTGGGACGCATGGGCGCCAACATGGTGCGTCGCGTGCGGAAGGCGGGCCACGACTGCGTGGTCTACGACGTGCACGCCGAGGCGGTGCAGGCCCTCGCCCGCGAGGGCGCGACCGGGGCGGCCTCGCTCGCCGCCTTCGTGAAGGCGCTGGCGCGACCGCGGGCGATCTGGCTCATGGTGCCCGCCGCGGTGGTGGATGAGACGCTGCGCGCCTTGCTCCCGCTGCTCGAAGCCGACGACGTGGTCATCGACGGCGGCAACTCACACTATCACGACGACATCCGCCGCGCCGGCGAGCTCAAGCCTCGCGGGGTGCACTACGTGGACGTGGGGACGAGCGGCGGGGTGTGGGGCCTCGAGCGCGGGTTCTGTCTCATGATCGGAGGCGAGGCCGAGACGGTGAAGCGCCTCGACCCGATCTTCGCCGCGCTCGCCCCGGGGCTCGGCATCGCGCCGCGCACGCCGGGACGGGAGAAGCTCGGCGGCACCGCCGAGCAGGGGTATCTGCACTGCGGGCCGGCCGGAGCCGGCCACTTCGTCAAGATGGTGCACAACGGGATCGAGTACGGGCTGATGGCGGCCTACGCCGAGGGGCTCAACATCCTGCGCCACGCCAACGTCGGCGCGAAGGATCACACGGTGGATGCCGAGACGTCGCCCCTGCGGAACCCGGAGCACTACCGCTACGACTTCGACATCCGGGACGTGGCCGAGGTGTGGCGGCGCGGCAGCGTGGTCGCCTCGTGGCTGCTCGACCTCACCGCGAGCGCGCTCACCAAGAGCCCCGACCTCGGCGGGTTCTCCGGCCGCGTGTCCGATTCCGGCGAGGGCCGGTGGACGGTCCAGGCGGCCATCGACGAGAGCGTGCCGGCGCCGGTGCTGAGCACCGCGCTGTACGAGCGGTTCAGCTCGCGCGGAGAGGCGGAATTCGCGAGCCGCGTGCTCTCTGCGATGCGATTCGAGTTCGGCGGCCATCACGAGAAGCCGGCCCAGGAGGACCGGAAGAAGGCGTGAGCGGCAATGGCGATCGGTCGGACCGGCGAGGCCGCCGGGACCGGTCCTGGGAGATGAGCGCATGGCGATGTCGATCGAGCAGATCCGGAGTCTCGATGCCTACTGGCGAGCCGCCAACTATCTGACCGTCGGGCAGATCTACCTGCAGGAGAACCCACTGCTACGCGAGCCCCTCAGGCCCGCGCACATCAAGCCTCGCCTGCTGGGTCACTGGGGGACGTCGCCCGGGCTCAGCCTCATCTACGCGCATCTGAACCGCCTGGTGAAGGATACCGACGCCGACGTCATCTATCTGGCCGGACCCGGACACGGCGGGCCGGCCATCGTGGCCAACGTCTACCTCGAGGGGACCTACTCGGAGATCTACCCGGACGTGTCGCGGGACCTCGCCGGGCTGCGCCGGCTCTGCCGGCAGTTCTCCTCGCCGGGCGGCATCCCGAGCCACGTGAGCGTGCCCACCCCGGGCTCGATCCACGAGGGCGGCGAGCTGGGCTACGTCCTGGTGCACGCCTTCGGCGCCGCCTTCGACAACCCGGGGCTGATCGTGGCCGCGGTGGTGGGCGACGGCGAGGCGGAGACCGGGCCGCTGGCCGGCAGCTGGACCGGCATCGACTTCCTGAATCCGGCGCGCGACGGCGCGGTGCTGCCGATCCTGCATCTCAACGGCTACAAGATCAGCGGGCCGACCCTCGACGGCCGCAGCCCGGCCGCCGACGTGGTCGGGCTGCTCCGCAGCCACGGCTACGAGCCGTACACCGTCGAGGGCGACGACCCCGAGCACGTGCACGCACGCTTCGCGGCGGTGCTCGACGAGTGCTACGCCCGCATCCGGGCCATCCAGGCCGACGCGCGCCGACCCGGAGCGCCCGCGCTCCGGTCGGCCCGGCCGCACTGGCCCGCGATCGTGCTGCGCACCCCGAAGGGCTGGACCGGCCCCAAGGTCGTCGACGGGCAGCGCGTCGAGGGCACCTTCCGCGCCCATCAGGTCCCGCTGCCGGAGGTGCGCGAGAAGCCCGCCCACCTGGCGATGCTGGAAGCCTGGATGCGCAGCTATCGGCCCGAGGAGCTGTTCGACGACGCGGGCCGGTTCCGGCCGGAGCTGGCCGCGCTGGCGCCGACGGGCGACCGGCGGCTCGGCGCGAATCCCCACGCCAACGGCGGCCGCCTGCTCCGTGACCTCGACCTTCCCGACTTCGCCGACTACGCGGTGCCGGTGCCGCAGCCGGCGCGCGAGCGTCACGAATCGACCCGCCAGCTCGGCCGGCTCATGCGCGACATCTTCCGGCGCAACGCGGGCGCCGCGAACTTCCGCCTGTTCTGCCCCGACGAGACCAACTCCAATCGCCTGGGCGACGTCTTCGAGGCCGAGAACCGCTGTCTGGTCCTGCCCTCGGGACCCGAGGACGATCACGTCGCGCCGGACGGCCGCGTGATGGAGGTGCTGAGCGAGCACTGCTGCCAGGGCTGGCTCGAAGGCTATCTGCTCACCGGGCGTCACGGGCTCTTCGCCAGCTACGAAGCCTTCGCGATGGTCTCGGCCTCGATGACCGTGCAGCACACCAAGTGGCTCCAGGAGGCGGACAAGCTCGCGTGGCGCCGGCCGGTGGCCTCGCTGAACATCCTGCTCAGCTCGACCGCGTGGCGCCAGGATCACAACGGCTTCAGCCACCAGGGGCCCGGCCTCATCGACGTGGTGCTGTCCAAGAAGGGCACGGTGTCGCGCATCTACCTGCCCCCCGACGCCAACTGCCTGCTCTCGGTGTCGGACCATTGCTTCCGCAGTCGCAACTGCGTGAACCTGATCGTGATCGACAAGCAGCCACAGCTGCAGTGGCTCGACATGGCGGCGGCCCGGGCGCACTGCGCGCGCGGCGCCTCGGTGTGGCCGTGGGCTTCCCGCGAGAGCGACGGCGCGCCCGACGTGGTGATGGCCTCGGCGGGCGACATCCCCACGCTCGAGACGGTGGCCGCGGTCTGGCTCCTGCGTCATCACGCGTCCGGCCTCCGCGTGCGCATGGTCAACGTGGTGGACCTGATGACCCTGTTCGTCCCGCGGCTGCATCCGCACGGGTTGCCCGACTCCGCCTTCGTGGAGCTGTTCACCGAGCGCGCGCCGGTGATCTTCGCGTTCCACGGCTACCAGCGCGCGATCCACGAGCTGATCCACGGCCGGCCCGACGTCGAGCGCTTCCACGTGCGCGGCTTCAACGAGGAGGGGACCACCACCACGCCGTTCGACATGGTGGTGCGCAACGGAATGAGCCGGTACCATCTCTGCCTCGAGGCGCTCCGCCGCATGCCCGGCGGGGACGAGCGCTTCGCGGCGCTCGCCACGCACTGCCGGGCGATGCTGAGGCGCCATCCCGACTACATCCGCGAGCATCTGGAAGACATGCCCGAGGTGCGGGACTGGCGGTGGAGCGATCCGGAGTGACCGACGCCCCGGTGGTGCTCTGCCTCAACGCGGGCTCCTCGTCGCTGAAGTTCTCGGTCTATCGGGACGGCGACCGCGGTCTGGCCGAGGGCGCGGTCGAGGAGATCGGCCGCGAGGGCGCGCGCGCCTGGATCAAGCGAACCGGCGGCGCGCCCGAGCAGGTCTCCGGCCGCTTCGCCGATCACGGGGCGGCGGTGGCCGGCGTGTTCGATCTGCTCGCGCGGCATGCCCTGCCCGAGCCGGTGGCGGTCGGCCACCGGCTGGTCCACGGCGGCGAGGAGCACGCGGCGCCGGAGCGGGTGACGCCGGCGCTGCTGGCCGCGCTGCGTCGTCTGGTCCCGCTGGCCCCGCTGCACATGCCGAGCGGACTGGCCGGCGTCGAGGCGGTCGCCGCGAAGTATCCCACGGTGCCGCAGGTGGTCTGCTTCGACACCGCGTTCCACCGCGACCTGCCCGACGTGGCCCGCCGCCTGCCGCTGCCGTCGTCGCTCCCGCCGGTCGCGTTGAGGCGGTTCGGATTCCACGGGCTCTCCTACGAATACATCGTGTCGCGGCTCGACGCGGCCGCGGGCCGGACGGTGATCGCGCATCTCGGCAACGGCGCGAGCATGGCCGCGGTGCGCGACGGCCGCTCGGTGGACACGACCATGGGGCTCACTCCGGCGGGCGGCTTCATGATGGGCACCCGCACCGGCGACCTCGATCCCGGCGTGCTCACCTACCTGATGCGGGAAGCCGGCTACGATGCCGACCGGCTCGATCGGCTCGTCAACCGGGAGTCGGGCCTGCTGGGTGTCGGCGGCAGCGCGGACATGAAGACCTTGCTCGAGCGCCGCGACCGCGATCCACAGGCCGCGTTGGCGGTGGCCATGTTCTGCTACCAGGCCCGCCAGACGATCGGTGCGCTCGCGGCCGGGCTCGGCGGCCTCGACACGCTGGTCTTCACCGGCGGCATCGGGGAGCGGGCGGCGCCGGTGCGCGCGGCCATCTGCGAGGGGCTCGGCCATCTCGGGGTCAGGCTCGATCCCGCGCGAAACGCGGCGCACGGCGACCCGGTGAGCCCTCCGGAGAGCCGCTGTGCCGTCCGAGTAATCGATACCAACGAGGAGCTGATGATCGCCCGGCACTGCCGCGCGGTCCTGTTTCCGACGAGACTGGAGGCGACACGATGAGCGTTCCCGGCCCCGCGTGGTCGGCGCTGCAGAGGCACTATGAGAAGGTCCGTGACATCCACCTGCGATCGCTGTTCGCGGAGGACCCGTCGCGCGGCGAGCGGCTGACCGTCGAGGCGGCCGGCCTCTATCTCGACTACTCGAAGCACCGCGTCACCGACGAGACGCTGCGCCTGCTGCTCGACCTGGCGACGGAAGCCGGCCTGAGGCGGCGCATCGACGCCATGTTCGCCGGGGACAGGATCAACGTCACCGAGCGGCGCGCGGTGCTCCACGTGGCGCTGCGCGCGCCCCGGGGCCAGCGCATCACGGTGGACGGCGAGGACGTGGTCCCGGCGGTGCACGCGGTGCTGGACCGCATGGCCGACTTCTCCTCGCGGGTGCGGAGCGGGGCCTGGACCGGCTTCACCGGCAAGGCCATCCGCAACGTCATCAACATCGGGATCGGCGGCTCCGACCTGGGCCCGGCGATGGCCTACGAGGCGCTCCGCCCCTACAGCGATCGGCGGCTGACCCTGCGCTTCGTCTCCAACGTCGACGGCGCCGACTTCGTCGAGGCCACCCGCGATCTCGACCCGGCCGAGACCCTCTTCATCATCTCCTCCAAGACCTTCACCACCCTGGAGACGCTCACCAACGCGCACGCGGCCCGGGAGTGGTCCCTGCGCGCGCTCGGCGACGAGCGGGCGGTGGCGCGACATTTCGTGGCCGTGTCCACCAACGCGGCCGAGGTGGAGAAGTTCGGCATCGACACCGCGAACATGTTCGAGTTCTGGGACTGGGTGGGCGGCCGCTACTCGGTGGATTCGGCCATCGGGCTCTCGCTCATGATCGCGATCGGGGCCGAGCACTTCCGGGCCATGCTCGCGGGCATGCACGAGATGGACGAGCACTTCCGCACCGCGCCCTTCGACCGGAACCTGCCGGTCCTGCTCGGGCTCATCGGCATCTGGTACGTGAACTTCTTCGGAGCCGAGACGCACGCGGTGCTGCCCTACAGCCACTATCTGGCTCGGCTGCCCTCCTATCTCCAGCAGCTCGACATGGAGTCGAACGGCAAGTCGGTGGACCTCGACGGCCATCGCGTGACCGTCGAGACCGGCCCGGTGATCTGGGGCACCGCGGGCACCAACGGTCAGCACGCCTACTACCAGCTGATCCACCAGGGCACGCGCCTCATCCCATGCGATTTCATCGGCATCGCCCGCCCGCCGACGCCCCTCGGGCACCATCAGGACCTGCTCACCGCGAACCTGTTCGCCCAGACCGAGGCGCTGGCCTTCGGCAAGACCGCGGCCGAGGTGGCCGCCGAGGGCGTGCCCGCGTTCCAGGTGCCGCACCGCACGTTCGAGGGCAACCGGCCGAGCAGCACCATCCTGGCCGCCGAGCTGACGCCCGCGACGCTGGGACGCCTGATCGCCCTCTACGAGCACAAGGTCTTCGTGCAGGGCAGCATCTGGCGGATCGACTCGTTCGATCAGTGGGGCGTGGAGCTGGGCAAGGTCCTGGCCGGCCGCGTGGCGCCCGAGCTGGAGCGTCCGGACGCGCCGCGTCTGGGCCACGACAGCTCGACCAACGCGCTGATCCGCCGCTACCGACGGCTCCGCGACCGCGCGGTCTGAGGCCTCGTCGCCGCGGCGCGGGCCGGCGGTAGCTGGCTCGGTCCGGCCGGGTCGCGGCCGTGTGCTATGGTGGGCGTCGACGCCGGCATCGGTCCGACCGCCGTGCGAGAGTGGCGGAACTGGCAGACGCGCTGGACTTAGGATCCAGAGGGGCAACCCGTGGGGGTTCAACTCCCCCCTCTCGCACCATCGATGGCTGACGCCGCGACGCCGCCGGGGGTAGCCCGGCGGCGTCGGGCACAGCGGGAGCGGCCGGCGGGCTACTTGGCCTTCGCCGCCCAGTCGGCGTGATACTCGATGCCGAGCTGCTTCATCTCGCCCATCTTCTCGCCCCACTGGGCCTTCTGCTTGTCGCGCCCGCGCCGGTCGGTGATCTTGTCCCACTCCGCGGCGGCGGCGTCGAGGGCCTCCTTGGGCTGCTTGCGCTTGGCCAGGGCCTCGGTGATCTCGAAGGACAGCTTGCGCTGGTAGTCGTTGGCGCCCGGGATGATCGGGTCCGGCACCACGTGCGGGAAGGTCTTCTCGATGGCGGCCAGGTATTCGCTGGCGCCCGGGAAGGCCTGCTGGAACTTCTGGGAGCGGAAGTGCGAGATCCGCCAGGGATCCATGATCGTCTTGGGATCCATCACGATCTTGAGGCTCTGCTCCGGATTCGAGATGAACTCGAGGACCTTCATGGTCGCTTCCTTCTTCTGCGAGTAGATCGAGACGGCCATGCCGCGGCCGGGCGTGAGGGCGGGCCGGTGCACGATCTTGCCGTCGATCTCGGCGCCGGGGACGATGCCGAAGCCGGCCTTGCCGACGATCACCGACTCCGCCGCGTTACCGACCCGCTTGCCGGTGCTGGTCCACGAGTAGAGCATGGGCACGTCGCCCTTGACGAGCATCGTCTTGGGCTCTTCCGACTCGAAGAGCATGACGCCGGGGGGATAGTTCGGCATGGTCCGGACCATCTCCTCGAGCGCCCGGATCCCCGCCGGCGTGTTGACGAGTGGCTTCATCTCGGCGTCGAAGTACTGGCCGCCGTACGCGAAGAAGCGCTGCCGCCACCAGTAGTAGGAGTAGCCGCCGCCGCTCGGCTTGTAGGAGGCGCCAGCCCCGAAGAGCTTCTTGTCGCTGCCGTCCCAGCCCCAACCCTGGAAGAACTCCGACTGGTCGTCCCACTGCTTCCAGGTCTGCGGCGGGGCCAGCTCGTAGCCGTACTTGGCCTTGAACTTCTTCTTGTTCTCCGGGCGCTCGAAGGCGACCTTGTTCCAGAACAGCATGTGGACGTCGCCGTCATAGGGCATCGCCACGATCTTGCCGTTGTGCTTGAGGAAGAGCTTCTTGTAGACCTCCGGGATGTCCTCCATCGCGAAGTCGAGCCGGAGCTTGCTGATCCAGTTCTCGAGCGGCTCGAAGTGTCGGCCGTAGTCCGGCATGTTGGATCCGCCGAACATGATGAGGTCCCAGGGGCTCTTGCCCGAGTTGAACTCGAGCAGGGTCTTGGCCACGAACGCGTCGATCGGGATCACCTCGGTCTCGAGCTTGATGCCGAGCTTGTCGTAGAGGTCCTGCTCGACCAGGGAGAGCGAGTACTTGACGTACTCCGCGTTGACCACCGCGCGGACGGTCGTGCCTTCGTAGGGACGGGCGGCGCTCGCGCCCCGCGGGGCGAGCGGGCCGTGGGTCATGACCGCGAGCCCGAACAGTACCGCCGCCCCTACCGCCACTGCCCAGAAGCGTTTCATGGAGGGTCTCCTTTCAGGGCCGATCTCCTACCCCTTGGTGCCTCCCAGCGCCAGGCCCTTGACCAGGTAGCGCTGCAGCAGGAAGGCCACGACGAATGCGGGCAGAACGCCGAGCACGACCGAGGCCGAGGCCTCGCCGTAGAACATGTCGGTACCGCCGCTGGTGTACGAGGTGACCAGGACCATCATGGTCTTGGTCTCGATGCCGGTCAGCACCACCGCGAACAGGAACTCGTTCCAGGTGGCGATGAAGGCGAACAGCGCCACCACCGCCATCCCGGGCGCGATGATGGGGACGACCACCCGGATCAGGGCCTTGAGGCGCGAGCAGCCGTCGATGAGCGCGGCTTCCTCGATCTCGGCCGGGAAGTCGCGCAGGAAGCCCACCAGGAGCCACACCGCGAAGGGCACATAGACCACGGTGTAGATGATGATCAGGCCGAGGTAGCTGTTGGTGAGCCCGATCGTCTTGTACATGATGTAGACCGGGATGATCAGGGCGATGGCCGGCAGCATGCGGAGCACGAGCAGCACGCCGCTCAGGAAGCCACCGCCGAAGCGCCAGCGGGCGATGCTGTAGGCGGTGGGCAGGCTCACCGCGAGCGCCGCGAACATGCTGAGGGTGGACACGAGCAGGCTGTTGCCGAAGTATCGCAGGCCGCTCGCCTTGCTGAACAGCCGCCCGTAGTGGGCGAGCGACGGGTGCTCGGGAATCCACACCGGCGGGAAGGTGAAGTAGTCCTCGTTGCCCTTCAGGGAGGTGGTGAGGATCCAGAAGAAGGGGCCGAGGAAGAAGACCAGCGCCGCGGCGAGGCCGAGATAGGTCAGCCCGCTCGCGAGCCAGCGCTGGGCGCGGTACCAGGTGGTCCGACGCGCGCCAACGAGGGCGGTTTCCCGGACCGCCACGCTCATGCCGCGGCCCTCGCGTCGCGCGGGCGGGAGAGGCGCAGGAAGACCAGGGTGAGGGCGAGGACGATGAGGATGATGAGGTACGACAGGGCGGAGGCGTAGCTCATCCGGAAGTCGTTGAAGCCCACCAGATAGGTGTTGAACGCGAGCGTCTCGGTCGCGCCGCCCGGGCCGCCGAAGGTGAGCACGAAGATCAGGCCGAAGAGCTTGGTCAGGTCGATCATGCGGATCATCACCGCGACCGCGGCGGTGAACTTCAGCAGCGGCAGGGTGATGAACCAGAAGCTCTTCCAGGCGCTGGCCCCGTCGGCCCGCGCGGCCTCGTAGAGATCCTGGGGAATGGACTGCAGGCCCGCCAGCAGCACCAGCATCATGAACGGGGTGTTGTGCCAGACGTCGACCAGCACCACCGCCAGGATCGACCGGAACGGGGTCGAGAACCAGTCGAAGTAGACGTCGATGAGGCCGAGCTGCAGGCCCATGTTGTTGATGGCCCCGTACTTGACCCCGAACATCATCCGCCACGCCATGGCCGCCATGACCGGGGAGACCATGGGCGGAATCGCGAGCAGCGCGGTGATGATGGGACGGCCGCGGATCTTGCGATTGAGGAGGAGGGCCAGCCCGAGCCCCAGCAGCAGCTCCGCGACCAGCGCCGGCGCGATGATGACCGCGGTGTTCCACACCGAGGCCCAGAACCGACTGTCGCGGAAGAGGGCCTCGGTGTAGTTCTGGAGGCCGACGTACTCGTAGTCGGGCCCGATCGAGAGATCGAAGTTCTGCAGCGACAGGTAGAAGGCGTAGGCGAGCGGGAAGACGATGACCAGCCCGATGAGGACGAGCGATGGGGAAGCGAAGGCCAGCGGCTCCCAGTGCTTGCGCTTGACCGTCATCCCGGACACCTGCATGGGGCCGTCCTTTCGCTGGTCGCCGGAGGCTGCGCTCGCCGCGGGCCGTACGCGTCGTGGCGGGATTGTGCGGAGCCCGAGCGGCACTTGTCAAGGCGCGAATCGGCCCGGGAGTAGCCTCGGCGGCCGCGGGTAAGTGCTCGTATTCTTGACGCTGCTTGCCGATAGTGTAGGATGGGGCTCCGGCGCCGGAGCAGGATCAACCCCCCTGGCACTAGGATGACTCTCGCGGAGCGACCATGAAAGTCGACATCGAAGAGCTGGGCGCCTGCAAGCGACGGCTGCAGGTGGAGGAAGCGCCGGAGGTCGTGACCCGAGCGTGGGAGCAGGCGTTCGACCGGGTGCAGCGCGAGGCGCGGCTGCCCGGCTTCCGCAAGGGGAAGGTCCCGCGCAGCATGATCAAGCTCCACTTCGCGGACGACGTGCGGCAGGAAGTGGCGCGCCGGCTCATCCCGGACGTGTACCGCCAGGCCCTGGCCGAGACGCGCATCGAGCCGGTGGAGGAGCCCGATCTGCAGGAGGTCACCCTCGAGGAGAACACGACGCTGAAGTTCGCCGCGGTGGTCGAGGTCAAGCCGGCGATCACCCTCGGTGCCTATACCGGGCTCGCGGTCGAGCACGCGCCCAAGCCGTTCGCGGAGAGCGAGGTCGACGAGGCCCTGAGCGCGCTGCAGGAGCAGCACGCCGAGTACCGGGCGGTGGAGCGCGCGGCGGATCCGGGCGACCTCGCGATCATCGACTACACCCTCACTCCCGAGGGCATGGAGCCGCGCGCGGAGAGCGACTACGGCTTCGTGATCGGCAGCGGCAGCGTGCTGCCCGAGATGGAAGAGGCGGTGATCGGATTGACCGCGGGCGGCTCGCGCCAGACCCGGGTGCGCTTCGGCGACGACCACCGGAACGAGACGTTGCGCGGCAAGGCGGCCGACGCCACCGTGACCGTCAAGGAAGTGAAGGAGAAGGTCCTCCCCGCGCTGGACGACGACTTCGCCAAGAGCGTGGGCGGCTCCTTCGAGACCCTGGACGCGCTGAAGGAAGAGGTACGCAAGGGGTTGCAGGCTCGACGTGATGCGGAAAACCGCCACGCGCTCGAGGCCGCGGTGCTCGACGCGGTGCTCGCCAACCACGCCTTCGAGGTGCCGGAGGCGCTGGTGCTGCGCCAGGTCGGCCACCAGATCGAGCACGCCCGCGAGCACATGCGCCGCCAGGGCGTGGATCCGGATCGGGTGCCGTGGGACTACAAGAAGCTGCTCGAGGACCTGCGGCCGGGCGCGGAGAAGGCGGTCAAGCGCGCGCTCCTGCTCGAGGCCATCGCGGAGAAGGAAGCGCTCCAGGCCGGCGACGCCGACGTGGACGCCGAGGTGGACCGCCTGGCCCAGGCCAGCCAGCGCCCGGCGCCGGCGGTGCGACGCATGCTCGAGCAGAGCGGGGACCTGCAAGGGATTCGCCACACGCTTGACGAACGGAAAACCGTCGATTTCCTCATCGAAAAGAATCAGGCAAACCCCGCCTGAGGTACACTACGAGCATGGCCAGGAGGCGCCCGATGGGATTGGTCCCGATGGTGGTGGAGCAGACCCCGCGCGGCGAGCGCGCGTTCGATATTTTCTCGCGGCTCCTCAAGGAGCGCATCATCTTCCTCCCCACCTACATCGAGGACGAGATCGCCAATCTGGTCATCGCGCAGATGCTGTTCCTGGAGGCCGAGGACCCGGACAAGGACATCCACCTCTATATCAACTCGCCGGGGGGCTCGGTCACCGCGGGCATGGCCATCTACGACACCATGCAGTACGTGAAGCCGGCCATCTCGACGATCTGCATGGGCCAGGCCGCCTCGATGGGCGCGCTGCTGCTGTGCGCGGGCACCAAGGGCAAGCGCTTCGCGCTGCCGCACGCGCGCATCATGATCCACCAGCCGCTCGGCGGCGTGCAGGGCCAGGCCACCGACATCGACATCCAGGCCAAGGAGATCCTCCGGATGCGCGAGGAGCTGAACCGCATCCTGGTGCACCACACCGGGCAGGCGATGGACAAGATCCAGCGCGACACCGACCGCGATTTCTTCATGACCGCGGAGCAGGCCAAGGAGTACCGGATCGTGGACGAGGTCATCTCCTCCAAGCCGACCACCCGGCCCGTGGCCGAAGTGGTCGTCACGCCGAAGTAGAGGACTCCGCCGATGGCCCGCACCCGCGAAGGCGGCGGCGCGCTGAAGTGCTCGTTCTGCGGCAAGAGTCAGAACGACGTCCGCAAGCTCATCGCGGGCCCCACCGTCTACATCTGCGACGAGTGCATCGAGCTCTGCAACGACATCATCGCGGAGGAGTGGGAAGAGGAGAAGAGTCGGGAGCTCCGGAGCCTTCCCAAGCCGGCCGAGATCAAGAACGTGCTCGATCAGTACGTGGTCGGGCAAGAGCGGGCCAAGAAGATCCTCGCGGTCGCGGTCCACAACCACTACAAGCGCATCGAGGCCGGCTCCGAGGCGGGTGACGTGGAGCTGCAGAAGGCCAACATCCTCCTGATCGGCCCCACCGGCTCCGGCAAGACCCTCCTGGCCCAGACCCTCGCCAAGATGCTGCACGTGCCGTTCACCATCGCGGACGCGACGACTCTGACCGAGGCCGGCTACGTCGGCGAGGACGTCGAGAATATTATTCTCCGTCTCCTGCAAGCGGCCGACTATGATGTCGAGCGCGCCCAGCGCGGGATCGTCTACATCGACGAGATCGACAAGATCGCGCGCAAGTCGGAAAACCCCTCCATCACTCGGGACGTCTCGGGCGAGGGCGTGCAGCAGGCCCTGTTGAAGATTCTCGAGGGCACGGTGGCCAACGTGCCGCCGCAGGGCGGCCGCAAGCACCCGCACCAGGAGTTCATCCAGGTCGACACCACCAACGTGCTGTTCATCTGCGGCGGCGCATTCGTGGGGATCGAGAAGCTGGTGGAGGGGCGGGTGGGCAAGACCGGGATCGGCTTCGGAGCCGAGATCAAGAGCCGGGAGGAGCGCCGCGTCGGCGACCTGCTCGCGCTCATCCAGCCCGAGGACCTGCTCAAGTACGGGCTCATCCCCGAGTTCGTGGGCCGGCTGCCGGTGGTCGCGACCCTGCACGATCTGGACGAGGCGGCGCTGGTGCGCATCCTGCGCGAGCCGAAGAACGCGATCATCAAGCAGTACCAGAAGTACTTCGAGCTGGAGAAGGTGCGGCTGAAGTTCACCGACGACGCGGTGGCCGCGGTCGCCCGCGAGGCCATGAAGCGCGGCACCGGCGCCCGGGGCCTGCGCGCGGTGCTGGAGGAGGTCATGCTCGAGGTGATGTACGAGCTGCCCTCGTTGCCCGGCCTCAAGGAGTGCATCATCACCCGGGAAGTCATCCTCAACAAGGACCGCCCCATCCTGATCTCCGAGCAGAAAGAGCAATCCGCCTAGCTCGTCGCCCTCTCCCCCTCACCCCGACCCTCTCCCCATCGGGGAGAGGGCAGGGTGAGGGAGAGGGCAGGGTGAGGGGGCCATCCGATCGATGCCCGGCACCCTCTACGTCGTCGCCACCCCGCTCGGCAATCTCGAAGACGTCACGCTGCGCGCGCTCCGCGTCCTGAAGGAGGTCGCGGTCATCGCGTGCGAGGATACCCGGCGCACCCGGATCCTCCTCTCCCGCTTCGGCATCCACGTCCCGGTCACCAGCTACTTCGAGCACAACAAGCTGCGCAAGGGCGCCCGCCTGATCGAGACGCTCGAGCACGGGCAGTCGGTCGCGCTCGTGACCGACGCAGGCACGCCCGGCATCTCGGATCCGGGCTTCCTGCTGGTGAAGCAGGCCCGCGAGGCCGGCGTCCCGGTGGTGCCGGTGCCCGGGCCCTCCGCGGTGGTGACCGCGCTCTCGGCGGCCGGGGTGCCCGCCGACCGCTTCGTGTTCGACGGGTTCCTGCCCGTGAAGCCGGGCCGGCGGGTGCATCGGCTGGAAGGGTTGCGGGATCTGGAGATGACGGTGGTGTGCTACGAGTCGCCCCACCGCATCCTGGCCGCGCTCGACGCGATCGCGCAGGTATTCGGCGAGCGAGAGATCGTGGTGGCCCGGGAGCTGACCAAGCAGTTCGAGGAGATCGTCCGCGGGCCCGCCGCCACCTTGAAGGCGCGCTTCGAGGCGGGGCCGGTCCGCGGCGAGTTCACCCTGATCATTCCCGCGTAGCCGCTGCCGGGCGGTGGTAGCATCGGCCCATGCCGCGCCTGCGGGTCGCCGTGCTCGTCGCGCTCATCACCGTCTCGGCCATCGGGGCGGCCGGGCGGCCGGCCGGCGCCGAGTGGTTCGCCGACCTGTTCGCGGGCGTCGCCATGACCCAGAGCGCCGATCTCCGGCTCAACGACAAGGCCATCGGGCCCGGCCGCTTCGAGGACGTGGAGTTCGACAACGCCCTGGCCTGGGGCGGCCGCTTCGGCCGGTTCTTCGACGCGCTGCCGTTCCTGGGCGTGGGCGTCGACTACTTCCACTTCACGCCGTACCTCGGCCCTCAGTCGGCCCGCTTCAGCGGGTGCATCTTCCCGGACGGGTGCGGCAACTCGGGCAAGGGCGGGCCCGGCTCGTTCGACATCACCGTCAACTCGATCTCGGTCGACCTGATGCTGCGCCTGCCGCTGCTCAAGTCGGCCGAGGCGCCCCAGGGACGGGTGCAGCCCTACCTGACGGTCGGCCCCCCGCTCTTCATCACGAGCATCACCCCGCGTAACACGCAGTCCTTCAAGAACCAGGACGGTGACACCGACTTCTCGTTCGGGCTCAAGGCGGGCGGGGGCGTCGCGGTGCAGATCTTCAAGAACCTGATGCTGTTCGGGGAATACCGCTTCACCCATGTCTCGCCGGACGTCGAGTTGCGCGACGCGAATCTGAGCCGGGTGAGGCTCGGCACCGACCTCGACACCCACTCCGCTCTCGTCGGCCTGTCCGTTCGCTGGTAGCACCCCCGCGGGAGGTTCTTCCCGGCCGGACCCCGCGTCTTCCCGTATACTAGGGGGCCATGTTGATTCCCAAGGCGCTCACCATCGCCGGCTCCGATTCCGGCGGGGGGGCGGGTATCCAGGCGGATCTCAAGACGTTCTCGGCGTTCCGGGTGTTCGGCATGTCGGTCATCACCGCGGTGACCGCGCAGAACTCGGTCGGAGTCCAGGGAGTGGAGAACCTGCCGCCGGCCTTCGTGGCGCGGCAGCTGCGCTCGGTCCTGGAGGACTTCGGGACCGACGCGGCCAAGTGCGGGATGCTCTCGACCGCCCCGATCATCGACGCGGTCGCGGCGGTGCTGGGCGAGCGCCCGATCGAGAAGCTGGTGATCGATCCGGTGATGGTGGCCAAGTCGGGCGACCCCCTGCTGCAGCCCGACGCCCGCGCGGCCCTCGCCGACCACATCCTCCCGCTGGCCCTGCTGGTCACGCCGAACCTGCCGGAGGCGGAGGTGCTGGCCGGCATGCGGGTGGCCGAGCCGGAGGAGATGGAGGAGGCGGCGCGGCGCATCCACGGGATGGGGCCGCGGTACGTGCTGATCAAGGGCGGGCATCTCAAGGGCGACGCCACCGACCTCTTGTGGAACGGGCGCGAGTTCACCCGCTTCACCGCGGCCCGGGTCGACTCCACGAACACTCACGGCACCGGGTGTACCTTCTCGGCCGCGATCACCGCCGGGCTGGCCCGCGGCCAGGCCCTGGGCGACTCCATCCGCTCCGCGAAGGCCTACGTGACCCGCGCCATCCGCGAGGGCTTCAAGGGCGGCCGCGGGGTGGGCCAGCTCCGGCACTTCATCCCCGACTGGTGATGAGCGACTCCGAGCCGATCGCCTCCGACGTGCCGACGCCCGACGAGGCGGGCAAGATGTCGTTCTTCGAGCACCTGACGGAGCTGCGCACCCGGATCATCTGGAGCCTCGTCCCCGCCGCGGTCGGTCTCGGCATCGCGCTCTACTTCACCAACAACGTGATGCGGTTCCTCTCGAGCCATCTCAAGGCCGAGCTGGTCTTCACCACCCCGACCGAGGCGTTCTGGACCTACATGAAGGTCGCGATGATCATGGGCGTCTTCATCGCGATGCCGATCATCCTGTGGAACGTGTGGGCGTTCGTGGCCCCCGGCCTGCACAAGCACGAGCGGAAGTACGCGGCGCCCTTCGTCATCGTGGGCTCGCTCCTCTTCCTGGCCGGCGGGGCCTTCGCGATGTTCGTGATCGTCCCGTTCGCGGTGAACTTCCTGGTGAACTTCGGGCAGGAGCAGGGCCTGAAGCCGATGATCACCATCTCCAGCTACATCGACTTCATCATCAAGTTCACGCTGGCCTTCGGGGTGGTCTTCGAGCTGCCGGTGGTGATCACCCTGCTCTCCATGCTGGGGATCGTGACGCCGCAGTTCCTCTCCAAGAACCGCAAGTACGCGGTGCTGATCAACTTCATCATCGCGGCGATCCTGACCCCCACGCCCGACATCGTGAACCAGAGCCTGATGGCCGGGCCGCTCTGCATCCTCTACGAGCTCGGCATCATCTCGGCGCGCATCTTCGGACGCCGGAAGCCGAAGCCCGCGCTCGCCGAGGACGCGCGCAAATGACCGGGCCGGGGCCGGCGCCCCGAGCGGGCCACGCACGATGAATCCCCTCGCGTTCGCGGCCCTCGACCTGCCGGAGCCGGTGCGACGCGGGATCGCCGACGCGGGCTTCGTCACCACCACCCCGATCCAGGAGGCGGCGCTGCCGCTGGCCCTGCGGGGCAAGGACGTGGCCGGCCAGTCCCAGACCGGCACCGGCAAGACCGCCGCCTTCCTGATCGCCGCGTTCACCCGGTGTCTGAGGCACCCCGCGCCCGCGCGCTCGGGACCGACCGCCCCCCGCGTGCTGATCATCGCGCCCACCCGCGAGCTGGTGGTCCAGATCGAGGCGGACGCGCGCCTGCTCGGGGCGCACACCGGCCTCGGCATCCTCGCGGTGTACGGCGGCATCGACTACAACAAGCAGCGCGAGGCGCTGCGCGAGGGCTGCGACATCCTGGTCGGCACGCCCGGCCGGCTGATCGACTATCTCAAGCAGCACATCTGGTCGCCGGCGCGCGTCGAGGTGCTGGTCATCGACGAGGCCGACCGGATGTTCGACATGGGCTTCATCGCGGACCTGCGCTTCATCCTGCGGCGGCTGCCCAAGCCGGAGAAGCGCCAGTCGTTCCTGTTCTCGGCCACCCTGTCGTTCCGGGTGATGGAGCTGACCTGGGAGTTCATGAACAACCCGTCCCAGATCACGATCACCCCCCAGCAGAAGACCGCGGAGAAGGCCGAGCAGGTGCTCTACCACGTCGGCCGTGAGGAGAAATTCAACCTGCTGCTGGGGCTGCTGCGCCGCGAAGGCGGCAGCCGCATCCTGATCTTCTCCAACACCCGCGAGGAGGCGCGCCGGCTCGAGGACCGCCTCGGCCGCAACGGCTGGGAGGCCCGTGCTCTCACCGGCGACGTCGACCAGAAGAAGCGGCTGAAGATCCTGAACGATTTCAAGGACGGCGCGCTGCCCATCCTGGTCGCCACCGACGTGGCCTCGCGCGGCTTGCACATCGAGGGCGTGAGCCACGTGGTGAACTGGGACCTGCCGCAGGACGCCGAGGACTACGTGCACCGTATCGGGCGCACCGCGCGGGCCGGCGCGGCCGGCAAGGCCATCAGCCTCGTGGACGAGGCGGGCGCGCTCGCGCTCGAGCCCATCGAGAAGTTCATCAACCAGAAGATCGCGGTCGACTGGGCCGAGGACGATCTCTACCTGCCCGAGATCAAGCCGACCAGCGAGGAGCGGCGTCGCTACGCGGAGGAGAAGCGCCAGCGGATGGCCGCGCGGGGGGGCGGGCGCGGCGGCAGCCCGAGCCGGGCGGGCGGTGGTCCCCGGCGCGACGGGCGCGGCCACGGCCGCGGCCCCCGCCGCTAGTCTCCCTCTCCCCGTCGGGGAGAGGGCAGGGTGAGGGACGGCGAAACGCGTGCCGGCTCCCCACGTCGACCTGACGCTCCCCGAGTCCGAGCGCGCGCTCCTGCGCTCGCTGCTCGCTCCCTGGCGCGACGTGCTCTACGCGCCCGGTCCCGGCCTGACCTCGCTGCTGGAGCCCGGCGCCTACCGATCGAGCGTGGTGATCGTCCCGGCCGCCGGTGCCCCGGTCCGCGTGTCGTCGCGAGTGGCGCCGGCCTTCGGCCGCGACCTGTGCCGTCTCCACGTCGAAGTGCTCGCGCCGTCAGCCGGCGCGCTCCTCGGCTCCTTCTTCGATCTCTCGCGGACCGGCGTGGTCTACGCGCTGGCTCCCGAGCGCGGAGCCGCGGCGGCGCGCGCGCCGGACCGTGCGGAATGGCGCTACGACGGTCCGTCACTGGCGCCGCGGCTCTCGCGCGTGCGCCGGCTGCGCCTGCTGCGGGAGCGCGGGCAGGGCGACGCAGCCTCGTGGACGGCCGATCGCGCCCTCGCGGTGACGGGCGCCGACGGAAGCGAGAGCCTGCTCCTCGCGGTACCGGAGCCGGCGGAGAGCGCGCTCCTACTGCCCGAGCCGGGGTTCTACCGGCTCCTCCTCGATCCGTCGGCACCCCCGCATCCCGGCGTCACCGTGCGCGATCTGCTCGGTCATGCCGACGACGACCGCGCGATGGACGTCACGGTCGAGTCGATCGATCTCTAGCCGCGCAGCGTGGACGGGTGGGCGCTGCAGCGTGACGGGTGGCAAGCGGCCAATCCCCGGTGTAGGGTGGCGAGGACCGTTCCCCCAGCGTCGGCCGATCATCCCGAGACACCAAAGGAGGGGCCAATGGCGACGAAGACATCCGCGAGCAAGACGACGAAGGTGAAGGCGATCCCGGACGGCTACCATTCAATCACCCCCTACCTGGTTATGGACGGGGCGGCGCGGGCCATCGATTTCTACAAGCGCGCCTTCGAGGCCCAGGAGATCATGCGCATGCCCGCGCCCAACGACCGCATCGGCCACGCCGAGCTGCGCATCGGCGATTCGGTGGTCATGCTCGCCGACGAGCATCCCGAGATGGACGCGCGCGGCCCGGGACACTACGGAGGCTCGCCGGTGACCCTGCTGCTCTACGTGCCCGACGTGGACAAGCAGTTCAAGCAGGCGCTGGATGCCGGCGCCACCGAGGTTCGGCCGGTGGCCGATCAGTTCTACGGCGACCGCTCGGGCACGCTCAAGGATCCGTTCGGCCACAACTGGCACCTCTCCACCCACAAGGAAGACGTCAGCATGGAAGAGATGGCCCGCCGCATGGCCGCCCTCCCGAAGTAGGCCGGGGTCAGGTCTTGCATTACGACATTTTCAGCGGGGCATTCCCCGCCCGGGTGTACTCGGACCGACACACTTGAGCGCGCGGCAGCCGGAGCGGTAGCGTCGGCGCATGGCGCGTCCGCTCCGGCTGCAGTTTCCTGGTGGCATCTACCATGTGACCGCGCGCGGCAACGACCGTCAGCCGATCTTCGCGGATGACGCCGACCGCTCGAGATTTCTGATCGTGCTGGCCTCCGTGGTCGAGCGATATCGCGTGCGCTGTCATGCGTATTGCCTGATGGGCAACCACTACCATCTGCTGCTCGAAACGCCCGACGCCAATCTCTCGGCCACGATGCGCCAGCTCAACGGCGTCTACACGCAGGGGTTCAATCGTCGGCATGAGCGCTGCGGACATCTGCTGCAGGGGCGCTTCGGCGCCCACGTGGTGGACGGTCAGTCGTACCTCCACGAAGTCTGCCGCTACATCGTGCTGAATCCGGTGCGCGCCGGTCTGGTCGCGCATCCCCGCGGCTGGGTCTGGAGCAGCTTCCGCGCCACCGCCGGGCAGACCCCGGCTCCCGGATTCCTGACGGTCGGATGGGTGAGGGCGCTCTCGGGGCTACGATCGCCGCTCGCGGCCGCGCAGGCCTATGTGCGGTTCATCGAAGCCGGGCTGGGCGATGACCGTGACGCCGCCGTCGCCCGGCTCGAGTCGGTGAGGGCGGGCGCGGAGGCGCCGATGTACCTCACGGATGAGCGCATGGCCGCACCCGGGCGATCCGACGAGATCCCGCGGGCCCAGCGCTTCGCCGGCCGGCCATCGCTGGAGCGGCTGTTTTCCGGGGCGACGACTCGCCGCGACCGGGACAGGCGCTCGGTCACCGCGGTGCGTGAGCATGGCTACTCGCTGAAAGAGGTCGCGAGGTTCCTCGGGCGTCACTACGTGACGGTCAGCCGGGCGCTCGCCCGAGTGGACGGGGGCGTCCCGCTGAAAATGTCGTAATGCAAGACCTGACCCCGGCCGGATGGCGCGGCCGGATGGCTAGAAGCGGCGACGGCCGCCGAGGGCCTTCTTGCGGAGGCGGATCGACTTGGGGGTGATCTCGAGCAGCTCGTCCTCGCGGATCCATTCGAGCGACTGCTCGAGGTTCATCAGGCGCGGAGGGGTCAGGCGTACCGCCTCGTCCGAGGTGGACGAGCGCACGTTGGTGAGCTTCTTCTCCTTGGTGATGTTCACGTCGAGGTCGTTGTCGCGCGCATTCTCGCCCACCACCTGGCCCTCGTAGACCGGCTCGCCCGGCCCCAGAAAGAGCACGCCGCGCGGCTGCAGGTGGTCGATCGCGTACGACGTGGTCTTGCCGGCCCGGTCCGCCACCATCGCCCCGTTGGCCCGGTGCGGGATGTCGCCCTGCCACTCGGCCCACCCGTCGAAGAGATGATTGAGCAGCCCGGTGCCCCGCGTGTCGGTGAGAAACTCCGAGCGATACCCGATCAACCCTCTGGAAGGTATCCGGTACTCGAGCCGCACGCGCCCGGTGCCGTGATTGATCATCTTCACCATCTGCCCCTTGCGCGGGCCGAGCTTCTGGGTGACCGCGCCGATGAACTCGTCGGGCACGTCCACCACCAGGTGCTCCATGGGCTCGAGGGTCTTGCCGTCCTCCTCGTGGGTGATGATCTGGGGCTTGGAGACCTCCATCTCGAAGCCCTCGCGCCGCATCATCTCGATGAGGATGGCCAGCTGCAGCTCACCGCGCCCGGAGACCTTGAAGGTATCGGGCGAGTCGGTCTCCTCCACGCGCAGCGCCACGTTGCTTCGCTTCTCGCGCCACAGGCGCTCGCGCAGCTGGGTGGAGGTGACGAACTTGCCCTCCTTGCCCGCGAAGGGCGAGATGTTGGAGGAGAAGAGCATGGCCACGGTGGGCTCGTCGATGCGCATGACCGGCAGGGCCACCGGCTTGTCGGGATCCGCGATGGTCTCGCCGATCTCCATGCTCTCGATGCCGGCCACCGCCACGATGTCGCCCGCGCCCGCCTCCGGTACCTCGACGCGCTTGAGCCCCTCGTAACCATAGAGCACCGTGATCTTGGCGTGCTCGACGCTGCCGTCGCGGTGCGCCACCGCCACCCGGTCGTACTGGCGGACCTTGCCGTTGACGATGCGGCCGATGATGAGCCGGCCCACGTAGTCGTCCCAGTCGAGCGAGGCGGCGCGCAGCTGGAGGCCGTGGCCCTCCTCGAACCGGGGCGCCGGGATGGTGGCGATCAGGGTGTCGAAGAGCGGGGCGAGCGTCTTCGACTCGTCGGTGAGCGCGAGCTTGGCGATGCCCTTGCGGGCGTCGGTGTACAGCACCGGGAATTCGAGCTGATCCTCCGCCGCGTCGAGGTCGATGAAGAGGTCGTAGACCTCGTCCAGCACCTGGGCGGCCCGCGCGTCCTGGCGATCGATCTTGTTGATCACCACCACCGGGGTCAGGTTGGCCTCGAGGGCCTTCTTCAGCACGAAGCGCGTCTGGGGCAGAGGGCCTTCGGCGGCGTCCACCAGCAGGAGCACGCCGTCCACCAGGGTCAGGGTGCGCTCGACCTCGCCCCCGAAGTCGGCGTGGCCGGGCGTGTCCACGATGTTGATCTTCACGCCCTGGTAGTGGATGGCCGTGTTCTTGGCCATGATCGTGATGCCCTTCTCCCGCTCCAGGTCGATCGAGTCCATGACCCGCTCGGCCACGTGCTCGTTGGCGCGGAAGATGCCCGACTGCCACAGCATGGCGTCGACCAGGGTGGTCTTGCCGTGGTCGACGTGGGCGATGATGGCGACATTTCTGATATCGGGTCTGATATCGGGTCTGATATCGGGTCTGATATCGGAGCGCTGCGACATGGCATCAACTCTACCATGGATGCGGTAGCGAACCAGCGAGCGGTGGGGCATAATGACGCGTCCATCCCGTGTTGCCACGTCAAGGAGGCCTACTCGTGAAGGCTCGTACCGGCATCGGCATGCTCGCCATCGCGCTCGCCGCGCTCGTTATGCTCGCTCCGGCCGGGGCTCAACAGCCCGGCGCACCCGCCGGCAAGGACGCACCCACCAAGGACGCTCCCAAGGGAGGCAAAAAGGTGAAACAGAGTGCCGTCATCACCATGGAGAAGGGCGGCGAGATCGCGATCGAGTTCTTCCCGGACGACGCCCCCAAGACGGTCGAGAACTTCGTCACGCTGGCCAAGAAGGGCTTCTACGACGGGGTGACCTTCCATCGGGTGGAGCCCGGCTTCGTGGTGCAGGGGGGCGATCCCAAGGGCAACGGCACCGGCGGCCCCGGCTACACGATCAAGGACGAGTTCAACAAGCAGCAGCACGCCCGCGGCGCGGTCGCGATGGCGCGCACCCAGGCCCCGAACTCGGCGGGCAGCCAGTTCTACATCACGCTGGCGCCCGCGCACTTCCTCGACGGCCAGTACACCGTCTTCGGCAAGGTGACGTCCGGCATGGAGGTGGTCGACAAGATCCGTGTCGGCGACAAGATGAAGTCGGTGAAGATCGTGGAGGCCGCTCAGTAGCGTCATGGCCTGGTCGCTCCTGATCCGGAACGGGACGGTGGTGGACGGCAGCGGGGGGCCCGCCCGCGCGGCCGACGTGGCGCTGGAGGGCGAGCGCATCGCGGCGGTGGGTCCCGGCCTGTCCGGCGAGGCCGCGCGGGTCATCGACGCCACCGGGCTCATGGTGGCGCCCGGCTTCATCGACGCCCATTCGCACTCGGACCTGGTCTACGACAAGTGCCCGTCGGCGGAGTCCAAGGTGCGCCAGGGCGTGACCACCGAGGTGGTCGGCATGTGCAGCTTCTCGCCGGCGCCGGTCGCTCCGGGTCGGGCGGGGCTGGTGCAGGAGTGGGCGGGCGGCATCGGGGGCAAGATCCCGATCACCTGGAACAGCTTCGGCGAGTATCTCGATCACCTGCGCGGGCTTGGCCCCACCGTCAACATCGCACAGTTCGTCGGCCACGGCGCCCTGCGCCTGGCCGCGGTGGGCCCCGACGCCCGGCCGGTGACACCGGACGAGCAGCGGGGCATGGAGCGGCTGCTCGCGGAGGCGCTCGACGCGGGGGCCTTCGGCTTCTCCACCGGCCTCGTCTACGCGCCAAGCGTCTACGGCAGCACCGACGAGCTGGTGTCACTCGCGCGCAGCATGGCGACGCGGCGCGGCCTCTACTTCTCGCACATTCGCGGCGAGGCGGCCACGCTGGAGCAGGCCGCCGAGGAGGCCATCCGCATCGGTGAGCTGGGCGGCGTGCCGGTGCAGATCGCGCACGTGAAGGCCTCCGGCCGCGAGAACTGGGGCAAGATGGATCGCGTCCTCCGCCTGATCGACGGCGCCCGCGCGCGCGGGGTGGACGTGACCGGCGACGTCTATCCCTACCCGGCGGGCAGCACCAAGATGGACAACCTCCTGCCGGCCTGGATGCACGACGGCGGCATCGGCAAGCTGCTCGAGCGTCTCACCGATCCGAAGGCGCGGCAGCGCGCGATCGGCGACTGCCTGGTGGACGGCGAGCGCTGGCGCACCGGCTCGGGCGGCATGGGCTGGGACGAGATCATGATCGCCACGTGCTCGAGGCCGGAGCTGGCCGGCATCCACCTCGCGGAGCTGGCCCGGCGCACCGGCAAGGAGCCGGCGCAGGCCATGATGGACCTGGTGCTGGAGGAGCGTGCCGGCGTCTCGATGGTGGTGTTCTCGCAGAGCGAGGACAACGTGGGCACCGCGCTGTCCTACGCCCACACCATGGTCGGCTCCGACTCGCTGTCGCTGCACGCGGGAGCCGGGCCCCATCCCGGCAAGCCGCACCCGCGGAGCTACGGGACGTTCCCGCGGGTGCTCGGGGTCTACTGCCGCGAGAAGCGGCTCTTCTCCTGGGAGACCGCGGTGCACAAGATGACCGGCATGGCCGCGACCAAGCTCGGGCTGAAGGACCGCGGGCTCCTGCAGGCCGGTCGCGCCGCGGACGTGACGCTGTTCGATCCGGCCACCGTCAGCGACGCGGCCACCTTCCCCGATCCGCACCGCTACCCGATCGGCATTCCCTACGTGATCGTCAACGGCCACGTCGTGATGGACGAGACGGGATACCACGCGGTGCCGTCCGGGCGCGTGCTCACCCCCGCCTGAGACTCGTCGCGGCCTCGCGGTGGAGGGATCAGGCCTCCGCCGGCCAATGGCCGTCGCGGAGATACCGCACCGCGGCCAGCGCCGCGGTGGCCCCGTCGCCCGCCGCGGTCACGAGCTGACGCGCGGACTCGGCGCGCACGTCGCCCGCGGCGAGCAGCCCGGGCACGCGGGTGCGCATCCAGCGATCGGTCACGATCTGACCGCGCGCATCGAGCGGCGCCAGGCAGCCCAGGAAGCCGGTGTTCGGCGTGAGTCCGGCGTAGATGAAGACGCCGCTGGCCGGGATGGTGGCGTTCCGGCCGGTGCCGACGTCGGCGACCTGCACGCGCTCGACGCCGTCGCCGCCCTCGATGGCGCGAACCACCGTGTTCCAGCGGAACGAGATCTTGCCCTCGCGGCGTCCGCGCTCCTGCAGGCTGGCGCACGCGCGCAGGGTGTCGCGGCGGTGCACCACCGTGATCGACGAGGCGTACTGGGTCAGGTGCAGCGCCTCGTCCACCGCCGCGTCGCCTCCACCCACCACGACCACCGGCTTCTGCATGAAGAAGGAGCCGTCGCACGAGGCGCAGTGGGAGAGGCCGCGGCCCACGAACGCCTCCTCGCCGGGAACACCGAGCGTGGTGAAGCGCGAGCCGCTCGCCACGATCAGGGCGCGGCCGACGTGGGAGCCGCCGTCGGTGTCCACCTGCAGCAGGTCGTCTGCGCGGCGCACCGCGGTGACCTCGTTCATGGCGACCTGCAGGCCGGCCGCGGTGGCCTGCTCTTGCAGGGCGGGGCCCAGGGTGTAGCCGGCGACGCCTTGCGGGAAGCCCGGGAAGTTCGTGATGTGCTCGCAGTTGAGCACCTGCCCGCCCGCGGTGAACTTCTCGATCAGGAGGGCGCGGCAGCGATCGCGGGCGGCGAAGAGGCCGGCGGTGTAACCGGCGGCGCCGCCGCCCACGATCAGGACGTCGAAGACGTCCGCCATGCGGCGGTCGCTAGGCGAGCTGCTTGAGCATCGTGTCGGCGTCGCTCACCTCGAACTTGCCGGGCGCCTCGACGTTGAGCGCCTTCACCACCCCGTCGTCCACCAGCATCGAGTACCGCTGGGAGCGTACCCCCATGCCGCGGGCGGTGAGATCCATCTCGAGGCCCATCGCCTTGGTGAGCGCGGCGCTGCCGTCGGCCATCATGCGCACCTTGCCGCCGCTCTTCTGGTCCTTGGCCCACGCGCCCATGACGAAGGCGTCGTTGACCGACACGCACCAGACCTCGTCGATGCCCTTGCCTCGGAGCTTGTCGATGTTGGTGACGTAGCTCGGCACGTGCTTGGCGGAGCAGGTGGGCGTGAAGGCCCCGGGCAGCCCGAACACCACGATCTTCTTGCCCTTGGTCAGATCCGACACCTGGAACGCGTTGGGGCCAACGGTGCAGCCCGGGGTCTCCTGCTCGATGAACTCCGTGAGCGTGCCATCCGGCACGCGGTCACCGATCTTGATCGGCATGGGTCTCCTCCCTCGAAAGCGGTTGTGCGACGTGATGGTTGCCCGCCGGCGATTCAGCGAGCGGCGGCTAGGGTACCACAGCGCGGGCCGACCGCGCCCGGCCGAGCGGGAGGCCCGAAGAGGCCACACGGGCGCCGCCGTCTTCACGGTCGAATCTTCTCGGTAGAGTTGACTCGGGAGCTCTCCTCAGCAGACTCGCCGCGTCGTCGATCGTGCGAATTTGACTTCCTTCATTCGGCCGAACGCGCGGCATGTCACTTGCTGCCCCATATCCCCGGTCATCATCCGCAGTGGGATGACTCCCAGGAAGATGCCCATGAGCCCAGAGATTGTCCTCGACGTTACCCCCGGCGCCGCCGCGGTACCGCTGTCGGTGTTGAAGATTCGCGACGACGCGGCCACCGAGGCGCCCGATCACCTGGCGGTCGAAGAGCCATTGGAGATCCGGCTGGGCGGGATGGCGTTCACGGTCACGATGCGCACCCCCGGGCACGACGAGGATCTGGTCGCCGGGCTCCTGCACGCCGAGGGCGTCATTCGCTCGGCCGAGAGCATCGACGTCATCGGCCACTACCGCGGTCCGGACGGGAAGCCCGACGCCGGGAACGTGATCAACGTGATCCTGAAGGCCGATCTCCACGTCGCGCGCGAGCGCCTCCGGCGCAGCCTGGTCTCGTCGTCGGCGTGCGGCGTGTGTGGGAAGGTCTCGATCGAGGCGATCCGCACCGCCACCGCTCCGCTGGTCTCGACGGCCACGGTGGCCCCCGCGCTGTTCCCCCGGATCGCCGCGACCCTGGCCGCCGCGCAGCCGACCTTCCAGCGCACCGGTGGCCTTCACGCGGCGGCGCTGTTCGATCTCGAGGGCCGGCTGCTGGTCCTGCGCGAGGACGTGGGGCGGCACAACGCGGTCGACAAGGTCGTGGGACACATGCTGCGGACCGGGGACTTCCCGCTCGCAGACTGCATCCTCATGGTGAGCGGCCGGGCGAGCTTCGAGATCATGCAGAAGGCGTGGAGCGCGCGTATCCCCGTCGTCGCCGCGGTCTCGGCGCCCTCCAGCATGGCGGTGCAGGTGGCCCAGGCCGCCGGCATGACCCTGGTCGGGTTCCTCCGGGGCGGTGGCTTCAACGTCTATGCGGGAGCTCATCGAGTGACGACCGCGCTGCTGGAGCCGGCGTGATGACGACGCCCGGCCGGTCGGGCGCGCCGGACGCGCGCAAGGAGACGTCATCCATGTTGCAAGTCACCCGTCGTGATTTTCTCAAGGTCGGCGCCGCCTCTGCCGGGGCCGCCGTCGGCGTCACCACCCTCGGCTTCGACACCGCGGCCGCCGTCGAGGTCAAGCAGACGTTCCGCATCGCGGGGGCCAAGGTCGCCCACTCGCTCTGCCCCTACTGCGCGGTGGGCTGCTCGATGCTCGCCTACACCCGGACGGACGGCGCGGGCAAGACCCGGATCGTGCAGATCGAAGGCGATCCGGACAGCCCGGTCAACGAAGGCCGCCTCTGTCCGAAGGGGGCGACGGCCATGCAGCTGGCGGTGAGCAGCCGCCGGGTGGAGAAGCCGCGCTACCGGGCGCCCGGGACCGATCACTGGCAGGAGATCAGCTGGGACCAGATGCTGGACCGCATGGCCCAGCGGATCAAGGAGTCGCGCGACGCGACGTTCGTGACCCAGGACGCCAGCGGCAACATCGTCAACCGCTGCGAGGGCATCGCCTTCGCGGGCGGCGCCGCCTTCAGCAGCGAAGAGGGCTACTTCGCGACCAAGATCATGCGCAGCCTCGGGACGGTCTTCATAGAACAGCAGGCCCGAGTCTGACACGGCCCCACGGTCGTCAGTCTGGCGGCCACATTCGGGCGGGGCGCGATGACGAACCACTGGCGGGACATCAAGAACACCGACGTCATCCTCATCAACGGCGCCAATCCGGCGGAGGCGCATCCGGTCGGCTTCCAGTGGTTCATGAAGGCCAAGCTCGACCCCAAGCGCGGGATCGGGCAGGGCGGCGGGGCCAAGATCATCCATGTCGACCCTCGGTTCACCCGGACGTCCGCGGTGGCCGACATGCACGCTCGGATCCGCACCGGCACCGACGTCGCCTTCTTCGGCGGGCTCATCAGCTACGTGCTGGAGAACAACCTCATCCACCACGAGTACGTGCGCAACTACACCAACGCCTCCTTCATCGTGAAGGACGGGTACGGCTTCAACGACGGACTCTTCAGCGGCTACGATCCGGCCAAGCGGATCTACGATACGTCGACCTGGGCCTACGAGGGCGACACCGGGGCGGCGTCCGGGCGCATGAAGCAGGAGATCGGCGCCCACGCCCACGGGCCCGTCCAGCCCGGGCAAGGCCCGGGGGGGACCGAAGGCGGTAAGGCTCAGGGCGGGGCGGGCGAGGGCGAGAAGGTCGGGGCGGGCGTGACCATCGCCAAGCGAGACATGCAGCTCGAGCACCCGCGCTCGGTGTTCCAGCTGATGCGCAAGCACTACGCGCGCTACACCCCCGAGGTCGTGTCCTCGGTCACCGGCATTCCCGCTGATCAGTTCCTCGAGATCGCCAAGATCGTCGGGGAGTGCGGACGGCCCGACAAGGTCATGACGATCGTGTACGCGGTCGGCCTGACGCAGCACACCACCGGCGGCCAGCTGATCCGCAGCGCGGCGGTGCTGCAGCTGCTCCTGGGCAACATGGGACGGCCGGGCGGGGGCATGAACGCCGAGCGCGGCCACGCCAACATCCAGGGCAACACCGACCACGCCATCTCCTGGGAGATCCTGCCCGGGTATCTGCGCATTCCCGCGCCCGGTCAGAAGAACCTCAACGACTACGTCTCGCAGAGCGCCCCGAAGAAGTTCGACGCCAACTCCTGGAACTTTTTCGGGACCAACTACCGCAACTTCATGGTGAGCCTGCTCAAGACGTGGTACGGCGACCACGCCAAGCCCGAGAATGAGTACGCGTTCGACTTCATCCCCAAGCCGGCCACCAACTCGTCGTGGATCACCATCTACGACCAGGCGCTCAAGAAGAAGATGCAGGGCGTGATCCTGTCCGGCATGACCGCCACCAGCATCGGCCCGGACTCCAACCAGGTCATGCAGGCCCTCGCCAACCTCAAGTGGCTGGTGGTCATGGACGCGCTGCCCACCACCAGCTCGGAGTTCTGGCGGCGGCCGGGCGTGGATCCCAAGTCGATCCAGACCGAGGTCTTCATGGTGCCGTGCACCCACTGGATCGAGAAGGACGGCTCCTTCGTGAACAGCGGCCGCTGGTCGCAGTGGAAGGAGCAGGTGATCCCGCCTGAGGGCGAGGCCCGGCACGACCACTGGGTGATGGCCGAGCTCTTCGATCGGGTGAAGAAGCTCTACCAGCAGCAGGGCGGGAAGTTCCCCGACCCGCTGATGGCGCTGACCCTGGCGTACAAGGACCCGCTCAAGCCGGAGCTGGAAGAGCTCGCCAAGGAGATCAACGGCTACGACCTGACCACCGGCCAGCGCCTGGACACCTTCAGCAAGCTGAAGGACGACGGCACGACCACCGCGGGCGACTGGATCTACACGGGCTCGTATCCCGAGGCGGGCAATCTCGCCGCGCGCCGCGCCGGCATCCAGGACCCGGCCAAGAACGACCCGACCGGCATGGGCTTCTACCCGGGCTGGGCCTGGAGCTGGCCGCTCAACCGGCGCGTCATGTACAACCGCGCCTCGGCCGACCTCGACGGCAAGCCCTGGGACCCGACGCGGCCGGGCATCGTCTGGGATCCTTCGCAGCACAAGTGGACCGGCGATATCCCCGACTATCCGGCCACGATGGAGCCGCGCAGCCCGAAGGCGTGGGGGCCGTTCATCATGAACGGCGAGGGCGTGGGCCGGCTCTTCTCGGCCTCGATGCTCGACGGGCCGTTCCCCGAGCACTACGAGCCGATGGAATCGCCGATCCAGAACCCGCTGCACCCGAGCCAGTCGGAGTCGCCGGTGGCCTATCTCTACGACAAGGCGGCCGGCCGCGAGAGCCGCTTCGGCACCGCCGCGGACTACCCGTACATCGCGACGAGCTACCGCCTGACCGAGCACGAGCACTTCATCACCCAGCACGTGCCGTATCTGACCCAGCTCCAGCCCTACCCCTTCGTGGAGGTGCCCGATGAGCTGGCCCGCGAAAAGGGCATCGTGAGCGGCGACCGGGTACGGGTGTCGTCCAAGCGCGGCCGGCTCGAGGTCGCGGCCATCGTCACGAAGCGCCTGGGCGCGCTGACGGTGGGCGGCAAGAAGGTCTACCACATCGGTATCCCGATCCACTGGGGCTTCGTGGGCATCGCGGCGGATCGCGATCCGACCAAGGGGGCCAACTGGCTCGCCAACGCGCTGACCCCCTTCGTGGGCGACGCCAACTCGCGGACGCCGGAGTTCAAAGCGTTCCTGGTGAACATTGAAAAGATCTGATCGCCTCGAGAGCGGGCCCGTCGCCGCTCCGCCGTGGGAGACGCGGCGGCGACGGGCCAGCGCGCTGCGTGACCGCTGGCCTCACGCGGAGGAGATGCTGCGCCTCTATATCGCGCTGCTCGACGTGCACGAGCCGGCCGCGCGCGCCGCGCTGACCGACCGGCCCGCACCCGACGGCCTGGCGGGCTACGTGGCCGACCGGGTGATGCCGGCGGTCGTGGCCGCGACGGTGGCGGCGGGGCCGCCCGCGCTCGCTGGCGCGGTGCGGGGCGATCCTGGCCCGCGCGCCGCGGCGGTGGCCGCCTGGCTTGCCGGCGAGCGGCAGCCCGCGGTGGCGGAATACCTGGCGCGCGCCGCGAGCGCGCCGGTGCTGGAGAGCCTGGGCGACGCCGGGGCCCTGCCGCGTCCACGCCGGGAGGGGGGCTGCCCGCGCTGCGGCGGGCCACCGCAGCTGTCCTACCTGGCCGAGTCGGGCGAGCTTCTTCTCACCGCGCCGCGGCAGCTGATGTGCGCGCGTTGCGGCGGCTTCTGGGTCCACGAGCGTCTGAGCTGCGCGGGCTGCGGCGAGCGATCGTCCGCGGCGCGGTCGATCTTCTCCGACGACGAGCGTCTGCCCGCCCTGTCGATCGAGGCCTGCGAGCGCTGCCGGCGCTACCTGATCATGGTCGATGGCCGGAAGGACCCCGGCGCGGTGCCGGTCGTGGACGAGTTGGCCGCGCTGCCGCTGGACCTGTACGCGCGCGAGCGCGGCTTCACCAAGATCGCGCCGAACCTGATGGGCATATAGGAGAGCAGAGATGGCACGCACGGTCGGCTTCTTCACGGACACCACCCTCTGTATCGGCTGCAAGGCGTGCGAGGTGGCCTGCAAGGAGTGGAACCAGCTGCCGGGCCATCCGGCCACGTTCATGGACGGGTTCGACAACACCGGCCAGCTCGACGAGCAGAACTGGCGCCACGTGCAGTTCCTCGAGCGCGAGACGCCGAATGGCGGAGTGGCCTGGAGCATGATGAGCGACGTCTGCAAGCACTGCGCGCAGGCCAGCTGCATGGAGGTGTGTCCGACCCACGCGATCATCCGGACCGAGTTCGATACCGTGTTCATCCAGTCCGAGATCTGCAACGGCTGCCGCGACTGCATCGCGGCCTGCCCCTACCACGTCATCGGGTACAACGCGGACACCGGCCTGGCCCAGAAGTGCACGTTCTGCTACGGCCGGCTCCAGAACAACCTGGTTCCGGCCTGCGCCAAGGCGTGTCCCACCGAGTCGATCAAGTTCGGCGACCTGAGCGAGATGCGGCAGGTCGCGCGGGCCCGGCTCGAGCGCCTGCACGCCCAGGGCGTGTCGAACGCGCAGCTGTACGGCGAGACCGAATACGGCGGCCTGCACGCGCTGTTCCTGCTGACCGACAAGCCCGAGGCGTACCAGCTCCCGAACGCGGCCAACGCGGTGCTGCCGAGTCGCAACAACCTGAAGGGCTACCTGGGCTCGCTGGTGACCGGCCTCGTCGCGGTGGTGGGAGCGGTCATCGCCTTCCGCCAGCGCGGCCGGGAGGTGTAGCCATGGTCCAGCACTTCGTCGCGCCGCCGGAGTGGCACTGGTACATCGTCTGGTACTTCTTCCTGGGTGGGCTGGCCGGGGGCGCCTACCTGATCGGCACGCTGCTGCGCCTGATGGGCGACGTCCGGGATCAACGGGTGGCGCGGCTGGCGTTCATGGTGGCGTTCGTCGCGATGGTGATCTGCCCGATCCTGCTCACGCTGGACCTGGGGCGTCCGAGCCGGTTCTGGCACATGCTCGTCGACGCCCGAACGTGGGGGCTCAGCTTGAAGTACTGGTCGCCGATGTCGGTGGGCGCCTGGGCCCTGTTCTTCTTCGGCCTCTTCGCCACGCTCTCGTTCATCGACGCGCTGGCCGGCAACGGCTGGCTGCGGCACCGGGCGGCCCGGAGCTTCGCCAATCTGATGACGGGCGCGCTGGGGGTCGTCGTCATGGCGCTCGGCTCGTTCTTCGGGCTCTTCGTGGCCGGCTACACCGGGGTCCTGCTCAGCGTCAGCAACCAGCCGGTGTGGAGCGACACGTGGGCGCTCGGGGGCCTCTTCCTGGCCTCCGGCCTCAGCACCGGTGCGGCCGCCCTGGCGATCGTGACCGGCCGGCGTGGCGAGGAGATCACCACGGAGCGCAAGCTGGCCCGGGTCGACCGGGTGTTCACGGTGCTCGAGCTGGTCTTGCTGGTCATCTTCTTCGCCACGCTCGGGACGCTCGCGGTCCAGCTGTTCGCACCTCGCTGGCTCGTGCTCTGGCTGCTGGTCGCCCTCGGTATCATCGTGCCGCTGGCGATGTCGCGTCGGGCGCGCCCCCCCGTGCTCGCCGCGTGGCTCGGGCTCATCGGCGCGTTCGCCCTCAGGATGGTCGTGGTCTTCGGCGCCCAGGCCTGACGTGTGGACAGGCCTGACGTGGTGTCAGGGGTGACGTGGTGTCAGGGGTGACATGGTGTCAGGGGTGACATGGTG